>WNGA01007678.1_pt1 | contig 14964 bp, 10 predicted proteins | sample 5400061 | NCBI WGS metagenome assembly WNGA01 (sample SAMN13153366, study PRJNA577476) | soil metagenome | isolation source: 100 cm soil or saprolite under grassland replicate 2 | place: USA:California | collected 2016-06-15
TGGTAAGTCTCTGTGGCCCTGGCGGGACGCCGCGTACGGCGTGAAAATGGCGGCGGGTTGCCTGCGACGCCGTCCCTTCCTTGGGAGTTGAGCCCGCTGGTAAGTCTGGCGCCGGGGCCCGACCTTGAGGGTCGCGCACTGTTGCTACGAGCACGCCGATCAGAATTTCGGTTCCCTGACCGAGGCCCCCGGGCAGCCCGCATCGATTGTCCCTGCGAGCGTGGGAGGTGCCGTGGTGAACGGCGGGATGCTGGAGATCGACGCGGAGGCCGGCGAGGAGCAGTTGGTGGAGCGGGTCGCCGCGATCGACGTCGCGAAGGCTTCGGCGGTCGTGTGCGTGCGTGTCGGGCACGCGTCGATCGCGGGCAGGCGGGTCACGAGAGTGTGGGAGGTGCGCTCGACGACCAACGCGATCATCGCGCTGGCCGAGCAGTTGGCGGGAGAGCGGATCGAGCGGGTCGTGGTCGAGTCGACCTCGGACTACTGGCGCCCGTTCGTGTACCTGCTCGAAGCTCGCGGGCTGACGGTATGGCTGGTCAACGCGAGCCAGGTCAAGCAGGTGCCGGGGCGTCCCAAGACCGACAAGCTGGACGCCGTCTGGCTGGCGAAGCTGAACGAGCGTGGGATGCTGCGACCCTCGTTCGTTCCACCCGCGGAGATCCGGCGGCTGCGCGACTACACGCGGCTGCGGGTCGACCTGATCGCGGACCGCACGCGGCAGGTGCAGCGGCTCGAGAAGCTGCTCGAGGACGCGCTGATCAAGCTCTCCACCGTCGCGAGCGACATCCTGGGCGTCTCGGCTCGAGCGATGCTCGACGCGTTGATCGCCGGTGAGCGCGACCCCGAGGCGCTCGCCGAGCTCGCGCGCGGCCGGATGCGCGGCAAACGGGCCGCGCTCGTCGAGGCGCTCACCGGTCGCTTCGACGACCACCACGCCGAGCTCGCGCAGATGCTGCTCGACGAGATCGACGCGCTGACCCTGAAGGCCGAGACGCTCACGGTCCGGATCGACCAGCTGATCGCCGAGATCCCCGCCGCCCACCCGCCCGCGCCCACCGCCGATCCCGGCGGCCACCCGCGCGATCCGGGCACCCGACCGTTGCCGGTCGTCGCCCGTCTCGACGAGATCACCGGGATCGGCCCCAACGCCGCGCACGTCATCGTCGCCGAGGTCGGACTCGACATGACCCAGTTCCCCACCCCCGGCCACCTTGTCTCCTGGACAAAGCTCTGCCCGCGCACGATCCAGTCGGGCCCCAAGAGCCGCTCCGGCAAAGCCGGCAAGGGCAACCCCTACCTCAGGCGCGTCCTCGGCGAAGCCGCCATCGCCGCCTCAAAAACCGACACCTTCCTCGGCGAGCGCTACCGCCGGCTCGTCCGCCGCCGCGGCAAACTCAAAGCGCTCGTCGCCGTCGCCCGCTCGATCCTCGTCATCGTCTGGCACCTCCTCGCCGACCCCAGCAGCCGCTACCGAGACCTCGGCGCCGACTTCTACACCAACCACATCGACCGACAACGCAAAACCCGTCAGCTGATCCGTCAACTCGAAGCGCTCGGCCACACCGTCACCCTCGACACAGCCATCGCCGCCTAACACCACTCATTTTCCGATCAGCAGGGCGTCTGCCGTGGGCTGCCACCCGTTGCGGGACACCCCGGATCCCACAGACCTTGAGGATCATGGCCGGGCGAAGGCGGATGCCGCAGAAGCAGGCACCCCCAGCAGTCCAACCGTGTTTCCGTGTTTAAGGTTCACGCGCGCGCGTTTATCCAGACCGTGCCTTGCTTCAAAGCTGAATGGATCTGGTTATTGAGACCCTTCGGGGGAAATGGCGAGATACGTCGAGCTGAGGAGGCACACCGATGCTGACGGGGACATCCTGACGCAGGAGGGTGTGCGCGCGGCGACTGAGATCGGAGCGCGCCTGCGCGGGGGCTACGACCTGCTCGTCTCCACGGGTGCGCAGCGTGCGACTCAGACGCTCGCCTGTTTTCTCGCCGCGCTCGGCGAGCGGGTCGCGGGCGGAGTCGTCGTCGAGGCAGGTTTGCGCTCCGGGAGAGAGGAACGCTGGCGCGAAGCGTACGAGAAGGCAGGAAGCGGCGAGCTCGAAGCCCTCCGCAAAGCGGATCCCGAGCTCGTCGAAGCGGACTCGGCAGCCTTGGGTGCGGCGCTCGGACGAGTACTCGACGCGCTGACCGACGGGGGTCGCGCCCTGATCGTCGGGCACAGCCCGACAAACGAAGCGGCCGTGCTCGGGCTCACCGGCCAGATCGTGGGCCCGATCTCCAAGGGAGCGGGCGTCCTACTCGTCGCCGACGATCAGGGCTTTCGACTGGAGACCCTGGACTGAGGCGGCACCTTCTCGCCGCCCGAAACGGATCCGTGTTGGGTCCCGAACGCTGACCGTCATCCTCGAATGAGCTGGTTTGCGGACGAAACCGAATTTTCGGCACCCACACTCGAAACGCTCACACCCGCAGCTGGTGCGGCCTCGCGCTCTTCGGATTGCAGAAGGTGCGCGCCGCCTAGTCGCTTACCACCGAGCTCATACGCGCGAACGAGTAGAAGACCAGGTAGCTGGCCAGCAGGAACGACGTGAACAGGACCGTGACCGCGATCGGGCGCGGATGACTGAGCGGATGGAGGAGGCCGCTCGCGATCTCGCCCAACAGCGACCCCGGCCGCACAAAGACGTCCCACGAGTTCCAACGCTGCACTCGGCCGAGATAGATCCCGAAGGAGCTCAAGGCGAGGACGCCTACGACGAGCGCCCAAGCGTTCACGGCGCCGACGAGACGCCGCGCAACAGCGTGCATGAGGAACAGCGACGTCAAGCCTAGGAGCAGCCCGGTCCAGGCGGCTGCCGAGAGGAGCAAGACGTCGTACAGGACGGGGACGCCCCCGCCGCGGCCGACGTGCTTCAGATCCGTGACGATGTAGGGAGCGTTGGGAAGGAACAGCAGCCAGAGCATCGTGACGGCGACAAGGGACAGGGTCGAGACGCCAGCCCGCGCCCGTTCGTAGACGATGAGCGCCAGCGCGAACGGAATCCACGCGAGCAGTAGATTCCAGGCGATCGCACTGTGCTCCGAGGTGTGGGTGTACAAGATCCGAAAGGCGATCATCGCGACGACGAACAGCGAGAGGATCGCCAGCGACGCCACCACGGCGATCCGGCGGTCGCTGAACGAGTGGCGAAGGCGACTGACCATACCGCGAGCTTAGCTGCCGTCTCGACTTCCTCCCGCCGAGACCACTTCCCACGGCCAGGTCAACGCAACCAGGCCGACAACGATCGCAGCCGCCGCCCACCTCGCGAACCTGGTTCTCGCGCGCGAAACGGTGTCGCACCCTGGCGGAACGACGACACGAGCGACGAGGACCAGCTTCTTTTGCTTAGCAACGACGTGTGAGGCCTCTGGGTCGCGTCCTCGGGCTACGTGCAGCGGCAGACGACAAGCTCGATGAAGGGATCCGCGGTCATCTGGCTAGCTGGTGCGTGCGCCATGTTCGCAGGTCGCGTCCCATCGTCCGGGTAAAAGGGGTTCGGACGTGGCTCCGCTTCGTCGTGATCCTAACAGTCTCTCAAGAGAGTGAAATCTCGCCGCCGCGAGACGGGTCGGACCGCAGAGCCCTCGCGGTCGGGAAGCCGCGTGCGCCCTGGGTAGCGGAACCGCCGCTGGTTCTTGTCTTGGGTCTCAACGGCTCGACGAAGTCCCGCAACTCGTCGGTGATGATCCACCGCTCGTCCGACATCGAATCCTCCTACTCTGAGGACAAGCGGCGAGCTACCTGAAAGAGGGATGGTTTCGCGTGGCGGCCCACAACCCGCTCGTCGCCGTGACGTAGATCTTGCTTTGGCGCATCATGATGCCCGTGGGTCGCGATCTCCCCTCCGGCACCGTCACCTTCCTGTTCACCGACGTGGAGGGCTCGACCAAGCTCTTGCACGAACTCGGGGCCGAGGCATATGCGGAGGCGCTGTCAGAGCATCGCCGCATCTTGCGCGCGGCATTCGCCGCGAACTCCGGGGTCGAGGTCGATACGCAAGGGGATGCGTTCTTCTACGCCTTTCCGACCGCGCCGGGCGCGCTCGCGGCGGCGGCGGAGGCGGCCGAGGCGCTCGCATCTGGCCCGATCCGGGTCAGGGTCGGGATCCACACCGGCACGCCGCACGTCGGCGAGGAGGGCTACGTCGGGGTTGACGTGCACCGGGCGGCGCGGATCGGCGCGGCGGGTCACGGCGGACAGGTTCTCGTCTCGTCCTCGACCGCGGCGCTCGTCGACACGGACGGGCTGCGCGACCTGGGCGAGCACCGGCTCAAGGACCTCTCGGCCCCGGAGCGCATCTTCCAGCTTGGCGAGGCCGACTTCCCGCCACTGAAGACCCTCTACCGGGCCAACCTGCCGGTGCCGGGGACGCCCTTCCTCGGCCGCGCGCATGAGCTGGCGCAGGTGGTCGAGCTGCTCTCGGGCGCGCGGCTGCTCACCCTGACCGGGCCCGGCGGGACGGGCAAGACGCGGCTCGGCCTGCAGGCGGCGGCCGATGCGGCTGAGGACTACCCGGACGGCGTCTTCTGGGTGCCGCTCGCACCGCTGCGCGATTCCGAGCTGGTGCTGGAGACTGCGGCGCAGGCGCTCGGCGCCAAGGACGGCCTTGCCGATTACGTCGCCGATAAGCGCCTGCTGCTTTTGTTCGACAACTTCGAGCACGTCGTGGAGGCGGCCACAGGCCTGTCCGAGCTGCTCGCGGCCTGCCCGAATCTCCGCCTGCTCGTGACCAGCCGCGAGCTGCTCAGGGTTCCGGGCGAGCAGGCCTACCCGGTGCCGCCGCTCGAGCCGCAGGACGGCACCGAGCTCTTCCTTGCGCGGGCGCGCACGGCCCGGCCCGGCTTCGAGCCGGACGAAGCGGTGGCGGAGCTGTGCGCCAGGCTCGACAACCTGCCGCTCGCGCTCGAGCTGGCGGCGGCGCGCGTGCGCGTCCTCTCCCCGGGGCAGCTGCTGAAGCGGCTCGGCGGGCGGCTCGACCTGCTGAAGGCGGGGCGCGGGGTCGATCCGCGCCAGCAGACGCTGCGGGCGACGATCGAGTGGAGCCACGAGCTCCTCGACGAGGAGGCGAAGCGCCTCTTCGCTTGTCTGGCGGTCTTCGCCGGCGGCTGCACGCTCGACACCGCAGAAGCGGTCTGCGACGCCGACCTCGACGTTCTGCAGTCTCTCGTCGACAAGAGTCTCGTCCGCGTGCGCGACGGCGACCGCTTCTGGATGCTGGAGACGATCCGGGAGTACGCGCTCGAGCGCTTCGAGGCCTCCGGCGAGGCCGACGAGCTGCGGCGTCGCCACGGCGAGCACTTCGAGGCGCTGGGAGAGGAGGCCTGGCCGTACGTCCGAGAAGCGTCGGGGGACTGGCTCGACAGGCTGGAGCGGGAGCACGACAACCTCGGGGCTACGCTCGACTGGCTCGAAACGTCCGGCGAGAGCCAGCGTTTGTTGCGTCTGGCAGGAGATCTCGCGAGCCTCTGGAGCTTTCGTGGTCACCTGGTGGAAGGCCGGGGCCGCGTCGAGCGGGCGCTCCACGCCGATCCGCTTCCGACCGCGGCCCGTGCGCGAGCGCTCATCGGAGCGGCCGATCTGGCGGTCGAGAGTGGAGACGGCGACGCGGCGAGATCCTGGGCCGAGGAGGCACTCGCGCTTCACCGCGAGCTCGGCGATGCCTGGGGCACGGCCTACTCCGTGTTCTTGCTAGGCATGGCGGCGGTCTACGTCGATTGGGAACTGGCGCGGCAACGTTTTGCCGAATCGGCCGAGTTGTTCCGCGAGCTTGGAGATGAATACCAAACGCTCGAGGTGACACGGAGGCTGGCATGGGCTCATGAGAACCTCGGCGACATCGAGCGCGCGCGCAAGATCCACGAGCAGAATCTTCGTGCGGCACGCTCGGCCGGCCGTGACGTCGTCGCGGCGACGACGCTCGGCGTGCTGGCCGGATATGCGCTCAACGACGGCCGCATCGACGATGCGCTCGAGATGGTGAGGGAATGCATCCGAGTCCACTGGAGATGCCGCGACCTGTACTACACGCTCATCGATCTCCATCGGTTCGCGCGTGCGTATGCGCTCGAAGGCAAAGCCCGCGTGGCCGCACGGTTTCTTGCCGCGGGCGAGGCTCTGCACGAAGAGATGGGATTCCCGGTGGAGCCGTGGCTCGCGAAGCGGGACAACGAGGCGCTTGAGCTCGTCCGCGCACAGCTCGGCTCGGAGGCGCTCGCCGAGGCGTGGGAGCAGGGGCGGAAGCTGACGCTCGAGGAAGTCGTCTCAGAGGCGCTCGCTGATGCGTAGCGACCTCCCCGCAGGCACCGTCACCTTCGTCTTCACCGACGTCGAGGGATCGACCAAGCTCTTGCACGAGTTGGGCGCCGACGGCTATGCGCAGGCGCTTGCCGGGCACCGCCGACTGTTGCGCGATGCGTTTGCGCGCCACGGCGGGGTCGAGGTCGATACGCAGGGCGACGCCTTCTTCGTCGCCTTCCCCACGGCGCCGGGTGCGCTCGAGGCGGCGGCGGAGGCGCTGGCAGGACTGGCCCCGGGCCCGATCCGGGTGCGCGTGGGCATCCATACCGGCACGCCGCACCTGGGCGAGGAGGGGTACGTCGGCGTCGACGTGCACCGCGTGGCGCGGATCGCCGCGGCAGGACACGGCGGGCAGGTGCTCATCTCGGCGTCCACGGCTGCGTTGCTCGGCACCGATCGATTGCGTGACCTCGCTGAGCACCGACTCAAGGACCTGTCTGCGCCGGAGCGCATCTACCAGCTCGGAGACGAGGACTTCCCGCCGCTGAAGAGTCTCTACCGAACGAACCTGCCGATTCCGGCGACGCCGTTCGTCGGTCGTGAGCACGAGCTAGCCGAGGTGTGCGGGCTGCTGGAGGACGCTCGCCTGCTCACCCTCACGGGGCCGGGTGGGACGGGCAAGACGCGTCTCGGGCTGCACGCGGCGGCCGAGGCTGCGGAGCGCTACCCCGACGGGATCTTCTGGGTACCGCTGGCGCCGCTGCGTGACCCCGAGCTCGTCTTGGCGACGGCGGCGCAGGCGCTCGGAGCCAAGGACGGTCTGGCGGAGCACCTCGCCGACAAATCGCTGCTGCTTCTGTTCGACAACTTCGAGCACGTCGTCGAGGCCGCCACCGGCCTCTCGGAGCTGCTCGCCTCCTGCCCCAACGTCCACCTGCTCGTGACGAGCCGCGAGCTGCTTCGCATTCCCGGCGAGCAGGCCTATCCGGTCCCGCCACTCGAGCTCGAGGACGGGACGGAGCTCTTCCTCGCGCGGGCGCGGGCGGCGTTGCCGAGCTTCGTCGCGAGTGACGCGGTGCCGGAACTGTGCGCGCGGCTCGAGAACCTGCCGCTCGCGCTCGAGCTGGCGGCGGCGCGGGTCCGAGTCCTCTCGCCCGAGCAGCTCGCTGAGCGGCTCTCGCAACGCCTGGATCTGCTCAAGGCCGGCCGCGGCGTCGACCCGCGCCAGCAGACGCTGCGCGCGACGATCGAGTGGAGCCACGAGCTGCTGAACGAGGACGAGCAACGGCTCTTCGCGCGGCTCGCCGTCTTCGCGGGCGGGTGTCCGCTCGAGTCGGCGGAAGCGGTCTGCGACGCAGATCTCGACACGCTCGAGTCGCTCGTCGACAAGAGCCTGGTTCGCGTCCGCGAGGGCGACCGCTTCTCGATGCTGGAGACGATCCGCGAGTACGCCGCCGAGCGGCTCGAGGGGTCCGGCGAGGCCGAGGAGCTGCGCCGGCGCCACGCCGAGCACTTCCTCTCGCTAGTGGAGGATGCGCCGGGCGCCGACGCCTCGCCCGCGCTCTCCGCCAACATCGCGGACACCACCGCCTGGTGCGACCGCATCCAGGACGACTACGACAACGTCCGCGCGGGCGTCGAATGGTTCCGCGAGACGGGCGACGTCGAGCGGGAGTTTCGTCTCGTCTTCGTGCTCGCATGGTTGTTCCTCTGGGTCCGTGGAGGGATGAGTGAGGCGGGCCGCATGTTCGAGGCGATTCTGTCGAGGGCTCGCGACGTCGATCCGGCGCTGCGCGTCGACGCGCTGCAGTCGCTCTCTCACTTCGGCACCCACCTCGATCGCGAGACGAGGCGGCAGCTGGCCGAGGAGAGCCTCGCACTCGCGCGCACGCTGGGTGACAAGGGTCGGATCGAATGGTCCCTTCGCAGGCTTGCCCTGCGCCAGGAAGATCCGAGTGAGAGCCGGCGGATGCTCCTCGAGTGCGAGACGCTGGCACGCGAGCTCCCCGAGGAGGGGCGACTCGCGTGGATCCAGCAGAATCTCGGCATCCTAGCCCTCGAGCATGGCGACTACGAGGAGGCGCAGGTACGCCTGGAGGAGAGCCTGACGCTGTTCGAGCGGATCGGGGGCAAGTGGCAGGCGGCGAACTCGCTGGGCTGCCTGGCGAGCTTGTCCGTCCTGGAGGAGCGATACGGCGACGCCCGGCGGCTGCTCCGGGAAACGCTCCGCCGTGCCCTCGACCTGCGGTTACTGAACCACGCCAGTCAATGCCTCGACGACTTTGCGGCGGTCGCGCTCTTCGAGGGAGACGCCGAGCGCGCGGCCCGTCTCCTTGCAGCGGCAGCCGCGGTCCGGGAGGACACCGGAGACGAGACGGCGGAAGAGGACTGGGACTACGAGCGCCAGATGCGGGGACGGACGGAGACGGCGGCCCGCGAGCGGCTCGGACCTCGCTTCGATGCGGAGTGGGAGTCGGGCAGGGCGCTGACGATCGACGAGGCCGTCGCGGTCGCCCTCGAATCACACGAGTGAGCGCGCCGCGGCGCCGCACCGAGGGCCGATCCGAACCTCGGGATGACCGAGCTCCTTCATAGCGAAACGAGTCCTGTCTAAGTGGCGATCGTCTCCTCATGACTGGAGAGTTCGGGCAGTGGCCCGCCGGCGGCGAGCGCTCGGCGGAGCCGCTCGATCTCCGCGACCGCCTTTGGCGTCATCGTGACGCCGCGCCAGCCGCGGCTCGCGAGCTCGAGCACGGCCCAGATCAGGGCGAGCGCGGAGGTCTCGCCAGGGAAGCGGCCGATCACCTTCGTCCGTCGCCTGACCTCGACGAAGGTGCGCTCGAGCAGGTTCGTGCTCCGGATCCGTTTGCGGTGCTCGTAGGGGAAGCGAAGATGGACGACGAGTGTGTCGAGGTCGTCCCCGAGCGAGCGGGCGAAGGAGGGGTAGGCGGCGGCGAAGTCGACGGCGAGCGCGTCCAGCTTTGCCTTCGCCGCGGTCGGGCTGCGTTCCTCGAAGGCGGCCCAGTAGCGTCCCTTGACCTCACGGTGCAGCCGCTCGGGCAGCTTCGCAAGCAGATTTCTCAGTTTGTGCACCGTGCAGCGTTGGCCGAGCGCCGCCGGCCACGCCTCCGCGATCGCTTTCCAGAGCCCCGGCGCTCCGTCGGCGATGGCGAGTGCCGGGGCAGCGCAGGCCGCGGGCGCTGAGGTCACGGGCGAAGTCGAGCCAGTCCTCGTAGCTCTCACGGCTGCCGAGCTGCAGCCCGACCAGCACTTTGCGCCCCGCGAGCGTCACGCCCCAAGCGACCAGCACGCCCTCGGCCGCGGTGTCGTCAGGACGCAGCTTCAGGTAGACGGCGTCCAGGAACAAGTAGACGAGGTCGTGCTCGTCCAAGCGCCGGCCGCACCAGGCGCGGTAGCGCTCGCGCGTGTCAGCGCAGATCCGGCTGACCGTTGATTTGGAGACGACCGGGCCCTCGAACGCCTCCTCCAGCGCCGCCTCGACGTCGCGCACCGAGAGCCCGCGCAGGAACGAGCAGACGACAAGCGTCTCCAGGGCATGCGTCCGGCAGACGCCCTTGCCGACGACCGCGCTCGCGAAGCCAAGCTCCAACCCGTTCCGCAGCCGCGGCCGCTCCAGCCCCACCTGGCCACTTGTCGTCCTCACCGTCCGCGGTTCGTAGCCGTTGCGGTAGCCGACGAGCTTCTCGCCACGCTCGTAGCGGGCACGGCCAAGGAACAGCTCAACCTCGCACTCCAGCGCCTGCTGAAGGATCAACTTGGCGCCGAGCCTGGCGATCGTCTCGATCGGATCGACGTCGCGCTCGACGCCAGCCAGCGCCTTCTCCAGCTCGGACCGGAAGCGCTCGCTAGGGACCATGCTCGTCATCGGGCGTACCTCCTCGCTCGAACTCTCAAGTCAGAGCGGAAGCTACGCCCTCCTCACTTTTACCCGGCTTGCGAGACGCGACCTGTTCGCAGTTTCCGTGCGGTAGTCGAGAACCATTGATCCCGCAGCAGTTGAGCCCTCGCGCCTCTCTGTGTGCGTAGTGGGCGTAACGGGCGTAGCACGAACGGTGGAGAGGTGGGCGGCGACTAGAGAGCTCGAGTGCCCTGGCCGAGCTGCCACCGGCTACGCCTTTGTGTAGGAGGAGGCGGAGTTACCGCCTCCTCCTACTTCGTGAAGCTGTTCAGCCTGGCTCTTAGCTCAGCCCTCGATGGAGAAATCCGCGGTCAAGGCGCCGACCTGGACCTGGTAGGGACCGGGCTCCACTCTCGGACGCCCGGTACCATCGATGTCGTCTGGCGTCACGGCTAGCTCGGAGACTGGGAACGAGACGTGGACGACCCGTGACTCTCCTGCATCGAGGTTCACTCTCGCGAAGCCGACCAGCCGCTGCACGGGCACGACGACGTCGCTGAGCGGCTGGTGCACGTAGACCGGGACGACGTCGGCCCCGGCACGGCTGCCCGTGTTCGCCACCGTGAACGTCGCAGTCGCGGTGCCGTGCCGTGACACGGAGCTCGCGACCGACAGGCCGCTCGTCTGGAAGGTGGTGTACGAGAGCCCGAAGCCGAACGGATAGCGTGCGTTGTACCCCGAGCCCTGGCCGAAGTTCGTGCCGGGCAGCTGGTCGAAGAACTTCGGTTCGTCCCCGGCGGTGGACGGTCCGCCGGTGTCGAAGTCGCCGGCGTTGTGGTCGGCGGCCGAGGGCCAGGTCACCGGCAGGTGACCGCTCGGGTTGACTGTGCCGAAGAGCACGTCGGCTACTCCCGAGCCGCCCTCGGTGCCCGGGAGGTAGGCCATCAGCACCGCGCTCGCGTTCTCCGCCGGGCCGAGGCCGAGCGGCCGGCCCGCGATGATCACGACGATCACCGGCTTGCCGGTGGCCTCGAGCGCGGCGATCAGCGACTGCTGGTCGGCCGGAAGCGCGGGAGTCGGATTGTCGCCGAGACCCTCGGCGTAGGCACGCTCGCCGACCACGACGACCGCGGCATCGGCCGACTGGGTCGCCGTGACCGCGGCCTGCTTCTGGGCGTCAGTGACCGTCTGGTCGGTCGGCACGGAGACGACGTTTCCAGCCACGGCCTGGATGCCCTCGAGCACGGTCGTCGCCGGCGGGATCTGGTCGGGCGGCCCCATGCAGCAGACGTGGCCGGCGCCGTAGACGCCCTGCCAGCTCACGCTCCAGCCGCCGAGCTGGTTCGAGACGGAGTTGGCGCTCGGGCCTGTCACGACCAGCTTCGCGCTCGGTGAGAGCGGGAGCGTCGGTGGTGTGCCCTCGTTGCGAAGCAGCGTGATCGACTCGTCCGCGGCCTTGCGGGCGAGAGCGCGGTTGGCCTTGATCGCCGCGTCCGCCGCGCTCGGGTCGACGTACGGGTGGTCGAAGAGCCCGAGCTCGAACTTCAGGGTCAGGATCCTGCGGACCGACTCGTCGATCCGCTTCTTCGACACGAGGCCGTTCTGCACGTCCTGGATCAGCCCGTTGTCCCAGCCGACGTAGTCGAACGGCGTCATGCTCACGTCGATTCCGGCGTTCACGGCCTTGGCGATTGCGTCCGGGAAGTCGGACGCGACGTGGTAGGCGTTCTGCAGCGCCGGCACGTCGCCGTAGTCGCTGATCACGACGCCCTTGAAGCCGAGCCGATTCCGCAACTCCTCGGTCAGCAGGAAGTGCGACGCCGTCGCCGGGATGTTGTTGATCGAGCCGGAGTCCACCATCACGGTGGCCGCGCCTGCATCGATTCCGCCCGCATAGGACGGGAGGAAGATGTCCTGCAGGTAGCGGATCGGCAGCTGCGCCTCAACCCGGTCGTGCCCGTTGATCGACTCCGAGTAGCCGGCGAAGTGCTTCACGGTCGCGGCCACCTGCGGTGAATCGAACCCGCCGCCCTGGAGGCCGCGGATGTTGGCGCCGCCGATCGCGGCGGAGAGCTCGGGCTCCTCCGCCCAGGTCTCGTAGTAGCGGCCCCAGCGGTTGTCGCGGGCGAGATCCTGCACCGGCGCGAAGTCCCAGTTACCGCCGGTCGCGAGCAGCTGCTCACGGGTGGCGGCGCCGGCGGCCTGCGCGAGGTCGGTGTCCCAGGTAGCCCCCATCCCGATCGACTGCGGGAAGAGCGTGGCCTCGAACGGGTGGCCGAAGCCGTGCACGGCGTCGACCCCATAGATGACAGGGATGTGCAGCCTGGAGTGCTCGACGGCGTAGTGCTGGATCGTGTTGTACTGCTCGGCCCAACCCTTGCCCGTGTTGTCGGCCGGGTTGTCGGTCCCGCCCGACAGGATCGAGCCGGTGTGGTAGTCGATCAGCGTCCGCTGAAGACAGGACGTCTGCAGCGGATCGTCGTTCCCGCCGGCGTTGTTGCAGTCGCCGTCGGCCGGCTCGGTCGTGTCGCGCAGCTTCCCGATCACGATCTGGTCCATCTGGCCCACCTTCTCGGCCAGCGTCATCCGGTGGAGCAGGTCGTCGACGCGCTTCGCGACCGGCGCGTGCGCGTCCAGGTAGCGTGGCTGGCCGGCCCCCGGCGCGGCGGCCGTCAGGACAAGGGTGGCGGTCGCGAGCAGCGCGACCAGCCCGCCGGCGGCCGTCAAGATACGGCTCATCGTTCCTCCTCTCTGAGATGTCCGAGGGCGCAGGCCGGAGCGGTTGTCCGGGCCGGCTGCCGCAGCAACGATCTCGTGCCCCGAGGCAACCTCAGAGCTTCCTCCTCGCTGCTCCCTCGTCTTCCGGCGGCGCCTCGCCTTCTGCCGCCATCGGGTCAGGTACCGCCTGCACTCGATTCGTAAACGGGCGCTGCGGGCTGGGGTGCGCCGAGCTGCGCTACCTGTGGGTCCCAAGAACTCGGTTTTGCGGTTCTCGCATGAGTTGAGTCCGGGGACATGAGTCCATCGGCCGGAGCTCGCTCGTGATGCTGCCGGTAATCGGAATCGGGAGGCGAGCCCCCTGCGCGCTCTTGCTTTCGACGCGCACGATCTTGTGCCGCCGCGGGAGCGCCCCTGAGGCGGCGAGTTCGTACTCGCGGAGCAGGCCCCCGAGCCGATCGCGCCGACGGACGCGGTACTCGCAGGCCTCCGCAGAGACGGGAACCGCGTAGGGTTCGCAAACTCGTCCGCGGCAGCGGCGGCGGTAGCGTCGAGCTTCTCGTCGTCTGCGCGGGAGGTCGTGCAGCTTGCCGCTGAAGCGTCCGAAGCAGCCGCGAACCATGAAAACCGCCCCCTGCGCCAAGAGGTGAATCCAGGTTTTGACATCCCTTCAGGGTTGTCGAACCCATGGCTCCACCTGGCTGCGATCATCGCTCCGCGGTGCCAGGGTGATGAGTCTCGGCAAGCGAGCAGCGCTGCTTCGCCAGCGGTCCGGTCTGTTGGGGCGCTGGTGCGTCGCGCTAGAGCGGGCCCGCGATGACTTCCGACGCACGGAACAGGAATCGTCCCCGCTGGCGCACAGATTGCTCGCGCGGTTGGTGCGGCTGTTCTTTGAGTTTCTCGTTCTGGGTCTGATCGCCGTCGCCGAACTCGACATGCTCTGGCGGTTGTGCACGGGGAGCCTTCGCGCGGGATCGATCCTGGTTAGGTTCCGGGCGGTCGAGCCGCGGGAATGACTGAGCGATGAAGCAGGTTCTGGTCGTCTTCCATTTAGGCGAGGGATTCGAGCTGGAGGCAGCGAGGCTCGCGGCTGCCGACCCGCCCTTCGATCCGGAGGAGGCTGGGTTCAAGCGGCTCGCGGTCTATGTCACCCACCGCGAGGCGATCTTCGTGCTCGAGGGTGAGGACCCCGTGTGGCGTGAGGACGACCTCGTAAGCGACTTCCTCCAACCTGCGCTTCGTGAAAGGCTCGATGAATGGCGGAAGTTGGGCGACGTGCAGACCTGGCCCGCGCAGCCGATCTTCTTCTGGGAAGCGTCAGCCGACGAATAATCGGTCGTTTACCGCCACTGGCGCCTTGCGTGCGGGAAAGCCGCAGATGCACCGGGGCTCCCGCGCTGACGCAGCCTGCTGCCGGGCTGGCAAGCGTCGCTGAGGAATGGCCGCGGTGACCCGCCAGTCGCGCCGGCAGGTCGTGGGCCCGGAGCTGCCCGTCGAGCTCGATCGGCGCTTCGACGCATTCGTCTTCGACTGGGACGGCACCGCCGTTCCCGACCGGCGCGCCGACGCCTCTGGCGTGCGTGCCGCGGTCGAGCGTCTGTGCGCGCTTGGCGCGGACGTGGCCGTGATCACCGGTACCCACATCGGCAACGTCGACCCGCAGCTGGGCGCGCGACCGGCGGGCCCGGGCCGACTCTTCCTCTGCCTGAACCGCGGCTCCGAGGTTTTCGGCGTCGACCCCGAGGGCCCGCAACTGATCGAGCGACGCCAGGCGTCGCCGGCGGAGGACGCCGCCCTCGACGCCGCGGCGGCGGAGCTGGTCGCGCGCTTGGCGGAGAAGGGCCTCCGCGCGGAGATCGTCTCCCAGCGGCTGAACCGGCGGAAGATCGACCTCATCCCCGAGCCGGAGTGGGCCGACCCGCCGAAGGCGCGGATCGGCGAGCTGCTGGCCGCCGTCGAGGAGCGGCTGGCGGCGGCCGGGCTCGACCTGCGCACGGCAGTGGAGCTCGCCCTCGAGGCCGCGCGTGACGCCGGGCTCCCCGACCCGAAGGTGACCAGCGACGCCAAGCACGTCGAGATCGGGCTGACCGACAAGGCC
>WNGA01007682.1_pt1 | contig 14960 bp, 15 predicted proteins | sample 5400061 | NCBI WGS metagenome assembly WNGA01 (sample SAMN13153366, study PRJNA577476) | soil metagenome | isolation source: 100 cm soil or saprolite under grassland replicate 2 | place: USA:California | collected 2016-06-15
GCAGTCGCGGTGCTCGCCGTCAACGCTCCTGAGGGAACCCCTCTCAGCGCCACGATCGATCTGCTCGACGCATCGGGTTCCACGATTGAGCGGAGCGGGATGGCGGGCGGGATCGGCGTGCCCTCGCTCCCCTGCGGCACGACGTCACCACCGACGACCATGCCGCAGCAAACCGCCCCGCCGCCGTCGACGCTCCCGCCGGCAGGGAGGCCGCCCGCGGACGAGGACGCGGCGCGCAAGTCGGTACGGGAGGCGTACGAAGGCGTGTACAGGGCGAACGCCCCGATCCAAGATGTCGTGAAGTTCGTCGATGACACCCACGGTCTGGAGCAGGCAATTGCCCAGCTCGACCAGAACATCCCGAACGCCAGGCCGACGTTGTCGATCGACATCCGAGAGATCCGATTCGTCAGCCCGACGAAGGCGGCGGTCCTCTACGACATTCGCGACGCGAACGGCACCTGGCCGGGCCGCGTCGGCGAGTCGGTGCCAGTCAACGGGATATGGAAGGTGACTCGCGAGACCGTCTGCCGCGATATCAGGTTGGGAGCGACGACGTGCTCTCCGTGACCGCCGGCGTGGCAAGCTCGCGCAGTGGAACGCGATGAGCTGGCTCGGGCGATCTACGAGCGGACGCACCTGACCGGCGAGTTCCGCCTGCGGTCGGGCGCGATGAGCAACGAGTACTTCGACAAGTACCTCTTCGAGTCCGATCCCGCGCTCCTGCATGCGATCGGTGAGGCCCTGGCCCCGTTGTTGCCGCCGCACGGCACGGACGCGGTCGCGGGCCTCGAGCTCGGGGGCGTGCCGCTGGCGACGATCCTCTCGCTGCTCACGGGGCTCCCCGCGCTGTTCGTGCGCAAGGAGGCGAAGACGTACGGGACGTGCCGGCTGGCCGAGGGCGGCGACGTCGACGGGAAGCGAGTCACGGTCATCGAGGACGTCGTCACGTCGGGCGGGCAGGTGGTGGCGTCGTGCGGCGACCTGCGGGACCGCGGAGCGATCGTCGAGCACGCGGTGTGCGTGATCGACAGGGAGTCCGGCGGACAGAAGAACCTGGCCGAGATCGACGTCGAGCTCCGCGCGCTCTACACGATGAGCGAGCTCGAACGCGCCGCGCGCTGAGCGAATCGTTTACGTGCCCCGCCAGGGTGGGGTGCGTGGAGGGTCGAAGTCGGCCGGGCGCGATTCGCCGTCGATGGCGGCGAACGCGGTGTCGAGCCACCGGGCGCCACCCGCGAGCGGCTCCGGGAGCTGATCCCGGGCGAAGAAGCCGACGCGTCGCGTCTCGAGCGGGTGCCCCTGCAGCTCCCCGCCGAGCATCCGGCAGTGGAAGACGAGCGAGTACAGGGGCACGCGTGCGAACCCGAGGCGCAGGCCGTCGAACACGGCGATGAGCGACTCCGGCTCGACCTCGATGCCGGTCTCCTCGTACACCTCCTTCACCGCGACCTCCGACGGCGAGTACCCGACGTCCGCCCAGCCGACCGGGTAGAGCCACACGCCCGAGTCGGACCGCTGCGTGAGCAGGATCTCGCCGGCCTCGTTGCCGACCACGGCGGCGACCGCCGCCTTCGGCGTGACGTACCCGGCGACGCCTTCGCCCACCGAGGCCAGCCATTCCTCGAAGAGCGCGTCGCTCTCGGCCTCCTCGAGCGCCGCCGCCCGGATGTCGGCCGCGACCTTGAGCACCTCCTGGAAGCGCTCCTTCTCGTACAGGCTCTGCGTGAACCCGAGGCCGGTGCGCGCGATGCCCGACAGCGACTCGGCCCAGCGCAAGAGATCCGCGGCCGACACCGCGAAGGGTTCGCTCACATCTCCGAGCCTACGTGGGGTTCACCCGGGATCCGGCAGCCAGTACTCGCTGGTCAGGCGGGCCATCAGCGTCGCTTTGAGCTGATCGAGCGCGAGCCGCTCCTCGATCTTGTTCCCGTCTGCGTCGCGTACGTAGAAGACGTCCACGACACGGTCGCCGAGTGTCGCGACCTTCGCGGTGCGGACGTCGACGTCGAGGTCCGCGAACGTGGCCGCGACCTGCGCGAGCAACCCGACATCGTCCGGCGCATGCACCTCGACGACGGTCGCCGATGGCGACGCGTCGTCGTCGATGACCACCGACGCGTCTCCGCTCGGTGCCGGCTTCCGGTACCGCCGGATGCGGGCTCGGAGCTGCTCCGCGAGCGGTAGCTCGCCCGCGAGGGCGGCTCGCAACGCCGTCTCCGCCGCGTCACGGCCGGCGGTGTCGTCGAGGCGGCCGAAACGATCCACCCCGTCGAACACCTCGAGGGCCATGCCGTTTTCGATGTACCCCGCGGCGTCGCGGATGTCGAAGCCGAACAGCGCCAGCACTCCGGCGACGTGCGCCAGCAGCCCCGTGCGGTCCGGTGCCGCCACCGCGCACGCGAGCAATCCGTCGTCGCGTTCGCCCCACTCGACGGCGAGATCACCGACCGCGAGAAGCGCGGCGTAGCGCTCGAGCGTCGCGCGACGGTGTGCCTCGAGGCCGCCGCCGACCACCCCGTCCTCGAACAAGCTGTCGGTCTTGGCGTAGAGCTCGCGCACGAGCGCCGCCTTGGTCGGCCCCCAAGCGGCCGGCCCTGTGGCACGCGAGTCGCCGACGGTCAGTGCGTACAGCAGGTCGAGCCGGTCGGTCGTGCCGACGAGCCGGCCGAAGCGCGCGATCGTCGTCTCCTCCGACAGGTCGCGGCGGGTGGCCGTCTGGGCGAGCACGAGGTGGTTGCGAACCAGCCAGTCGAGCGTGGCGACGCCATCCTCGTCGACGCCGATGCGTCGAGCGAGGCCGACGGCGACCTCCGCGCCGGCGACCGAGTGGTCGCCTGCCATCCCCTTCCCGAGGTCGTGGAGCAGGGCGGCGAGCAGGAGCAGGTCGCGACGGGTGCGGCGCGCGATCTCGCCGTCGAAGCCGTCGTCGTCGAGGAGCGCTGCGCACTCGGCGACTGCCTCGAGGAGGTGCCGGTCGACCGTGAACCGGTGGTACGCGTTGCGCTGCGGGAGGAAACGGACGTGCTCCCACTCGGGCAACAGGCGTGACAGTACGCCGGCGTGGTCGAGCGCCTCGAAGACCGGCACCGCCCGCCGCCCCGCTCGCAATAGCGCGATGAATGCGTTGCGGGCACCGTCGTTCCATGCCACGTGCTCGAGCCTCTGTGAGCGTTCGAGCGACGCGCGGTCGAACGGCGCGTCCATCTCGGCGGCGACGGCGGCCGCACGCAGCACGAGGGTGGCGTCGACGCCGGCGTCGGCGGTCAACGCGACGCGTCCGTCGCGCACGATGACGCCGCCGCCGAGATCGCGGTCGCGGCCCGAGAGGCGTCCGCCCGGTCCGCGTTCCGTCGCCGCGAGGCGGGCAAAGACGTCGGTGACGAGCCACGCGACTGTCCGTGCCGCGCCCGCGAGCTCGCGCACCAGCGCGTCGGCGTCAGCGGCGCCGCTGTGGGCGGCCACGGCGTCCTGCTCCTGGAGCGTGAGCACGTCGGTGCGGCTCCGCGTGACCCGGTGCAGCGCGACGCGGATGTCGAGGAGTCGCGCGAGCGCGGCGCCGAGCCGGTCCGTGTCACCGGGACGGAGGTAGCCCTGCCGGACCAGGGCCGTCCAGCCGCCGGGGTCGCCGAGCGCCCACCCGACCCACGACAGAGAATGGACGTCGCGCAGGCCGCCGCCCGCATCCTTGACGTTCGGCTCGAGCATCTCCGCCACGAGACCGAACTTCTCGCGCCGGGCCTCGGCCGCGCTCCGCAGGTCGTCGACCAACCGGGCCCGTCGCTGCTGAGCGAGCGAGCGGATCCTTCCCACGAGCTCTGTGAACAGCTCGGGAGAGCCGGCCACCAGGCGGGCGTCGAGCAACGCCGTGAGCGCGTGCAAGTCGTGCTCGGCCAGCGCGACCTCTGCTTTGACAGTGTTGGTCGCGTGCCCGAGCACGAAGCCGGCGTCCCAGAGCGGGTACCAGAGTCGGTCGGCGACGGCGGCGACGTCCGCGCGCGCGTCGTGCACGAGCACCACGTCGACATCGGAGCCGGGACACAGCTCGGCCCGGCCGTACGACCCGACCGCCACGAGGGCAACCCCGGCCCCACCCGCGAGCGATTCGATCAGCGACGCGTCGACAAGCTCTGTGAGCGCCCGGCCGAACGCAGCCCCGCCCCGGGCGCGATCGCCGAGCAGGCGATCGCGCGCCGCCCGTAAGTCCGAGACGGCAATGGGGTCAGAGGGCGTCGGGCCCCGACTCCCCGGTCCGGATGCGCCAGATGTTCTCGACGGGCACGACCCATACCTTGCCGTCACCGATCTTGCCCGTGCGAGCCGTTTCGACGAGCTTCTGGACCACCCGGTCAGCGTCGCCGTCGTCGACGACGATCTCGACCCGAACCTTCGGCACGAAGTCGATCGTGTACTCGGCGCCCCGGTACACCTCGGTGTGGCCGCGCTGGCGCCCGAAGCCCTGCACCTCCGACACCGTGAGGCCCTGCACGCCGAGGTCTTTGACCGCGTCCTTCACGTCGTCGACCTTGAACGGCTTGACGATGCCCACGATGAGCTTCATGAGTCCTCAATCCTTCCTTCTGTCCCGCAGGCGCTCACACGCGCTCGAGCGCGTAGCCGGTCTCCGAGTGCTGACTGAGGTCGAGGCCGGTCTCCTCGTCCTCCTCCGAGACACGGATCCCGCCGGGTAGGACTTTGCCGAGCACGAACACGATCCCGAAGGTCACGGCGAAGGACCACACCATCGTCGCCACGACCGCGAGCACTTGCTCGCCGAAGAGGCCGAAGCCGCCACCGAGGAACACCCCGTCGGCGCCGGCCGGGTTGATCGCGGCGTCGGCGAAGAAGCCGAGGAGCAGTGAACCGGCGAGGCCGCCGACGAGGTGGACGCCGACGACGTCGAGCGAGTCGTCGTAGCCGAATTTGAACTTGAGGCTCACCGCGAGCGCGCACACCCCGCCCGCGATCAGGCCGATGTAGATCGGCGCCATGCCGCCGACGAAGCCGGCGCACGGGGTGATCGCGACGAGCCCCGCGACAAGCCCTGACGCGGCGCCGAGTGTGGTCGCGTGCCCGCTCGTGATGCGCTCGACCACGAGCCAGCCGAGCATCGCCGCCGCCGCCGCCATGTGGGTGTTCACCAACGCCTGGGCCGCGATGCCGTCACCCTTCAGCGCCGAGCCGGCGTTGAACCCGAACCATCCGAACCACAGGATGCCGGCACCGATGAGCGTGAACGGCAGCGAATGCGGCGGCATTGGATGGCCCGGCCAGCCCTTGCGCTTCCCGAGGACGAGGACGGCTGCGAGCGCTGCGATCCCGGCGTTGATGTGCACGACCGTCCCCCCGGCGAAGTCCAGCGCGCCCCGCTTGAACAGCCAGCCAGCAGGCGAGAACACCCAGTGCGCGATAGGCGCGTACACGAGGATCGCCCACAATCCGATGAACCACACCCACGCCGAGAACTTCATGCGATCCGCGATGGCGCCGGTGATCAGCGCAGGCGTGATGATCGCGAACATCATTTGGAAGGCGAAGAAGACGAGTGGCGGGATCGACAGCTCGAATCCGGTCGGCGAGGTGGTCGCCGCGTCGCGCAGCCACGCGAGGTCGAGGTTCCCGATCCACTTGTTTTCCCCGCTGAACGCGAGCGAGTACGTGAGCGCGGCCCAGATGATGCTGATCAACCCGAGGCAGAAGAAGTTCTGCATGAGCATTCCGAGCACGTTCTTGGCGCGCACCATCCCGCCGTAGAAGAGCGCCAGGCCGGGCGTCATGAACATCACCAGCGCCGCCGCCGCGAGCACCCACGCCGTGTCGCCCGGGTTCACTCTCGGCTTCGGCGCGCTCGTCACCAGATCCCAGACCGCAGCAACCACCCGTCACCTCCGGTTCAGCCACCCGTCAGAACGGCGGCAGCCTAGGTGACGGCACCCGGGGCGCGACGGGCAAGCCCGTCAGTCGGGGCGGCGAGCACGGATCACGGTCGCCTTCGCCATCCCCCACGCCAGATGGAGCGGCGCCAGCTCCGGATCGCCGACATCGCCGAACGTGCGCGGGACGAGGCCGTAGACGTCGTCGGGCCACGCCCGCTCGTCGAACTCGTCCCGGACAACCTCGGGAACACCAGCGGCTGCGAGCACCTGCGTTGGCTCGCGGTACGCGCTGCGCACGATCTCCAGCGGCGTCACCCGCTGGCGTTCCGGGTCGGTGTCGAACAGCTCGCGCAGCTCGACGACGATCCTGCGGGCGGCGTCGTTTCCGGCGTCGATCGCGTCCGCCTCGGCGCGGGCCCGCGCCTCGGGAGTCGCGCGACCCCATGCGTCGAGCAGCCGATCGACCTGTCGCCGGGCCCAGCGCGGAACGTGCGCCTCGACGCCTGCGACGATCGCCGCCCCGGCGTCCGCCAGCCGTTCGAGGGCGCCAGCCTCGTCCTCGGACGTCGGCTGGGTCACTCGATGCGCTCCCAGACCGGGAACACCAGATATTCGACGCCGTCGCGCTTCTCGGTCCGGCCCGCGTCCCGAAACGCCGGGAGGCGGGCGTCGGCGGTGTCGAAGCCGACCATCCGCTTGTAGTCGGCCACCGGGAGCAGGAGCGGTCCATCCACGTCGCCGTCGCGGAGCAACGCGTCGACCTCGAGGCGAGGGTGCGCGGGGTCTCGATCATCGAGGCACGCGCAGTGGTACACGATCTGCTCGAACACCGCCGTCACGAGGATGCGCATACTCCGCGCGGCCTCAGCTCTCGAGGACGTCGCCCTCCATCCGGTTCACGGTGCAGCCGAGCCCCTCGAAATACGAGATGGCGGCGTCGAGCTGCTCCTGCTCACCGTTGATCTCGAGGATCACCCACCCGGAGTGCTCCTCGACGTTGGCGCGCCGGATGCTGGGAACGACATCGAACTTCTTGACGATCTCGTAGATCAGCGGGCGATCGACGAGCTCCTCGGGAAAGGAGACGAACAGCCGGATGCTGCTCACCGGTCCGGCATCCCGATCCGGCGCAGCGCCTCCGCCGGCTCGAGCAGCAGGCCCATGACGAACGGCCCGAACACGGCGTAGCGAGCCGACACCTCGTCGAAGCGCATCTCGTACACGATCTCCTTGAGCGCGGTGGGGTCGTCGGCGAGCAGCGTCACACCCCACTCCCAGTCGTCGAGGCCGGTCGAGCCGGTGATGAGCTGGACCACACGGCCGGCGTACGCGCGCCCGACACGCGCGTGCCCACCCATGAGCTGCTTGCGCTCGTCGAACGGCAGCGCGTACCAGTTCGCGTCCGGCTCGCGCCGCTTGGACATCGGGTAGAAGCAGATGGCCCGCTTGCTCGGCAGCGTCGGGTACAGACGCTGGCGCGCGCGCTCCTCGTCGTCGGTGTACTCCGACCGTTCCGTGAGCGACACGTAGGACCACTCGAGGGAGAGCGGCGCGGCGGCGAGCTCGTGCTGGAACGCCTGGAGCCGGGCTACATCGGGTCCGAGCGCCATGACACCGAGCTCGGCCTTGTGCCCGAGCACCGTGAACACGAGCACCTGGTGCCCGTCGGACTCGAGCGACGCGATCGCGTCGAGCACGCGCTTCGTCCCACCGGGCTCGGCGTCGGCCCGGGCGCGGTCGACCTTGTAGAAGAGATGGAGGACGCCCCACCCCTCCGACGGCGCAACGGCTTCCACGGCGCGAGGCTACCGCCGCGCCGCTCGACGTTTTGGCGTCAACTACACACCTCATGCGTGGGTAGCTGACGCCAAACCATGCCGACGCGCGAGTGGGGCGCCCCGCAGGGCGCCCCACTGCTTGCTCGGTCGAGGGTCTGACTAGAAGTCGCCCATGCCGTCCATGCCGCCGGGCATGCCGCCGGCGCCGGCGGGCATCGCGGGCTTCTCCTCGAGCTTGTCGGCCACCACCGCTTCGGTGGTGAGGAACAGCGCCGCGATCGAAGCTGCGTTTTGCAGCGCCGAGCGCGTCACCTTGGCCGCGTCGGGGACGCCTGCTTTGACGAGGTCCTCGTACTCGCCGGTTGCGGCGTTGAGGCCCTCGTTGCCCTTGAGCACGCGCACCTTCTCGACGACCACACCGCCCTCGTAGCCCGCGTTCACCGCGATCTGCTTCAGCGGCTCCTCGAGCGCCCGGGCGACCATCTTCGCCCCGGTGGCCTCGTCGCCTTCGAGCTTCTTCGACTCGGCGAGCACGGCGTCCTGCGCGCGCAGGAGCGCCACACCGCCACCGGCGACGACGCCCTCCTCGACCGCAGCCTTCGTGGTCTGGACGGCATCCTCGATGCGGTGCTTCTTCTCCTTGAGCTCGACCTCCGTGGCCGCGCCGACCTTGATGATCGCCACGCCACCCGAGAGCTTGGCCAAGCGCTCCTGGAGCTTCTCGCGGTCGTAGTCCGAGTCGGTGTTGTCGATCTCGCCCTTGATCTGGTTGATCCGGCCCTGGATGTCGGACTGGGTGCCCGATCCCTCGACCACCGTCGTCTCGTCCTTGGTAACGACCACCTTGCGGGCCTGACCGAGCAGGTCGAGCCCGACGCTCTCGAGCTTGAGGCCGACCTCCTCCGAGATGACCTGGCCGCCCGTGAGGATGGCCATGTCCTCGAGCATCGCCTTGCGCCGCTCACCGAAGCCGGGCGCCTTCACCGCGGCCGACTTGAACGTGCCGCGGATCTTGTTGACGACGAGTGTCGCGAGCGCCTCGCCCTCGACGTCCTCGGCGATGAGCACGAGCGGCTTGCCCGACTGCATCACCTTCTCGAGCACCGGCAGGAGGTCCTTCACCGCCGAGACCTTCGTGCTCACGAGGAGCACGTAGGCGTCGTCGAGGACCGCTTCCATGCGCTCGGGGTCGGTGACGAAGTACGGGGAGATGTAGCCCTTGTCGAAGCGCATGCCCTCGACGAGATCGAGCTCCATGCCGAAGGTCTGGCTCTCCTCGACAGTGATCACGCCGTCGGTGCCGACCTTGTCGAGCGCCTCGGCGATCATCTGGCCGACCTCGGCGTCAGCCGCCGAGATGGCGGCCACGTTGGCGATCTGCGCCTGGTCCGTCTCGACCCGGATCGAGGTCTTCTTGACGGCCTCGACCGCGGCGTCGACCGCAGCTTCGATGCCCTTCTTCAGGCTCATCGGGTTGGCGCCGGCGGCGACGTTGCGCAGGCCCTCACGGACCATGGCCCACGCCAGCACGGTGGCCGTCGTGGTGCCGTCGCCTGCGACGTCGTCGGTCTTCTTGGCGACTTCCTTGACCAGCTCGGCCCCGATCTTCTCGTACGGGTCCTCGAGCTCGATCTCCTTGGCGATGGAGACGCCGTCGTTCGTGATGGTGGGAGCGCCCCACTTCTTCTCGAGGACGACGTTGCGGCCCTTGGGCCCGAGCGTGACCCGCACGGAGTCGGCGAGCTTGTTCATGCCCGCCTCGAGGGCCCTCCGGGCGGTCTCGCTGTAGGCGATCTGCTTCGGCATTCGTACGTACCCCCTGGGGAGCGCCCTCCGAGGTGAGGGCGACGACGGTTAGCACTCAACGGATTCGAGTGCTAACAGGTTGGCACTCCCGATCCCGGAGTGCAAGTTGGTCCGGGCCGCGACCGGCCGAGTCTCCGCCTCCGATCCGCTGGCGCGGTCCTATCCTTCGGACGTGGCCGAGATGCACGACGCGACGGAGGAGTACCTCGAGACGATCCTCGAGATCGAGGAGGAGGGCGTCCCGCCCATCCGGGCCCGGTTGGTCGAGCGCCTGGGCATCTCGGCGCCGGCGGTTTCTGAGACGGTGAACCGGCTGGTGGAGCAGGGCTACGCCGAGCTCCTCGACGACCGCAGCCTGCGCCTCACCGGCAAGGGCCGGAAGCTTGCGGTCTCGATCGTGCGCCGCCACCGGCTCGCCGAACGGCTGCTCACCGACGTGATCGGGCTCGAGTGGGAGAAGGTGCACCGCGAGGCCGACCGCTGGGAGCACGCGATCTCCGCCGACGTCGAGGAGAAGCTCGTGCAGCTGCTCGGCGACCCGGCAACCTGCCCCCACGGCAACCCGATCCCGGGGTCGAAACATCGCGTCGACACGCGCCGCGCGCTCCCGCTCGCCAAGGCCGTGCCCGGCCCGGTGCGGGTGACGCGCATCAGCGAGAAGGCCGAGCTCGACGACGACGCACTCTCGTTCCTGGTCCGCGCCCGGCTCGTCCCCGGCTCGGAGGCGGTCGTGGTCGGGCCGGCGGTGGACGGGATCGCGGTCAAGAGCGACGCCGGCGAGCAGACCGTGCCCGCGCGCCTCGCCGAGCTCATGTGGGTGACGGCGTAGCTCCGGCGCCATAGCGCGCATCGAGCCGTCGGCTGGGTGAGCCTGCTCGAGCGCTCGACGATGATCGGGATCGCTGTCTCCGCAGGATCGCTCAGCATCGCTCGTTGACGCGCCGGTGGCACCACGCTCTCCACTCAGGTCACGGTCAGCTTCGAGTACATCCCGTGCTGGAAGTGTGACTGCGGGTCGCCCGGCTCCGCCGGCTTGTTACACAGCAACACGTATTGCCCGGGATCGAGGTCGACGCTGAGGCGCGCCGACGTGTCCGGGTCAATGTCCTCGACCTCGTCGACGAACTGCACGCCCCGGCCCCGCTCGTCGAAGAGACCCTCGTCGTCACGCGGCAACTGGCCCGGCGCGAGGTCGGACTTCACGAGCGCGATCTCGTGGACGAAGGTGCCTTTGTTCCGGGCCACGAAGGTCACCCGGCCCGCTCCGAGGCGCGCGGGAGCTCGGAGCTCGTAGTCGGTGAGGGTGACGTTCGCATCCTTCGCCCCGTCCCCGTCACCGCCGCAGGCCCCGAGCAGCCCGCCGGCGAGCACGGCCGCGAAGGCCACCATCCCTGAGCGTCGCACGTCGGTTCTCCTTCTCCGGGAGTAAAGTAAGGCGAACCTTAGCTAGCCCGCCAGGGCCGCGCCGCCCGTGGGCCGCTCGTCAGTGCAGGCCGAAGACCTCTCCGATCTGGTCCGCGCCTTGGGTCACGAGGCGGCTGAACTCCTCGGGTGGCACCCGGCTCTGCCGGGCGTCGCTCAGGCCGGTCAGGGCGGCCCACGCGCTCGCCCGCGAGTCACGACCGAGCCATGATGCGTCCGCCAGCGCGCCGTCGAGCTGACGGCGCGCCCGCGCCAGCGCGTCGGCCACGCCCCCGCCCCGCTCGAACTGCGTATTCCCTTGGAGCTCCTTCTCGTAGTTGATCGGCATCGCCTGCAGCTCGCCCTGCACGGACCGAGCCTCACTCCGGACGTCGGCGACGCGGTCGTCGACGGACGGGGCGGTGAAGCGCCCAACGAGCACGCCCACGACGAGCCCGACGACGAGCGCTGCACCCAGAGCGAGTGCAGCGCGCCGCCGGCGACGGCCGGCAGGCATGTAGATCGCCACGTCAACTCCTCCCGACGACGATCGCGGCGGCGTGCGGTCCCCCGCGCTCGGCCAGGGCAACGGCCGCGGTCACGACGTCGCCGCTCGAGAGCTCGGCGAGCCGCGCCCCGGTGACCACCCACACCGACGGTGGGACCCGCACCGGCCCGACGTTGCGCGTGTGCCGCGACACCGCGCCCTCGACCGTGCTCCGGAGCGCGTTCTCTCCGTCGACGCGCACGAGCTCGCCGGCGGTGTCGACGACCGGATCGCCGAACCGGTCGAAGACGAGCACGCGCGGCGGCGTCTGCGACTCGTCGCGCGCGATCCAGTAAGCGCCGACCGCGAACGCGTCGCCGGCGCCCCGCTCGGCCGCCAGGCGCGCGGCGGCGTCGGCATCCAGTGCGGGGCGGTCGGGTCGCGCCTCGACGTGCAACCCGAGCGCTCCGCTGGCGGTCGCCCGCAACGCCTTCCGGTCGGCGACGTACTCGACCTCGACGTCGAGCGACGCTGGGGAGGCTCCTGCATCGACCGCTTCCTGCTCGACGGCCTCGACGAGCGCGTCGACGGCGTGCGCAGTCGGGTCCGCCATCGTCTGCTCCCGTGTCGCACGCACGAGCGACATGGCATCGCCGATCGAGGAGATCACCTCGGCCTCGCGCGGCACGACGCACTCGAGCCCGGACAGTGCCGCTACGTGGCGGCCGAGGCCGCCGGCGCCGCCTCCCAACGCGACGAGCACCGGCCGGTCCAGGCCGTGGTCGTGCATCGCCGCGCCAACGAGCTCCGCCACCGCCTGCCCCGACGCCTCGAGCATGCGCCGGGCGACCTCGCCGGGAGCCAAGCGGAGGTAGCGGCCGGCGGCACTGAACGCGGCCCGGGCCGCCTCCTGCGAGCCGGCCGCATAGTCGTCCGGCTCGACGACGCCGAGGAGGTTGGCTGCACACGTGTTCGTCAGCGCGAAGCGGCGGTCTCCGGCCACGACGACCAGGTAATCCGACGGGTCGCCGGGCGACGGTGCAACCTCGACGGCTTCGGCATCCCGCAAGGCCTCGGGCGGCGCGAAGCACGAGTATTCGAGCCCGGCGATGTGCGCGCTGCGCGGCCCGACGCCGTAGACCCGGCGGCGACGCACCCGCAGCATCGAGCCCCCCGCCACCCCCACCACGCGCACGTCGAGCGCCCGGATCGCGGTCGAATGCGTCGCCACCTGCACGTAGGACATGCGCGGGCGCCCTGAGCGGATTGCCGCCACGTTCGTCGACGTGCCGCCCACCTCGACGACGACGGCGTTCGCGACGCGAACGCGGTGGAGCGCGCCGGCCACCGACGCGGCAGGCCCGGAGTACAGCGTCCGGGCCGGGGCGCTTCGGAACCCTGCGAGGTCGGTCGCGCCGCCGTCGCCACGCATCACCATGATCGAGCCGCGTATCCCGGCGTCCAGCACTCCCACCTCGACAACGCCCGCGGTCCGCAACGCGATCGGCGTGATCGCGGCATTGAGCGCGGCGGTGACCGTGCGGAGCTCGAGCCCGTACAGGCCGGTCAGCTCGTTCGAGGTGCACACCGGCAGGCCGACCTGGGCGGCGAGCGCGGCGACGGCCCGCTCGTTGCCGGGGTCATCGGGCGCGAACGCTTCCGCGATGCAGATCGCCGCGGCGCCCGCGTCGCGTAGACGCTCGAGCGCCGCGCGGGCGGCGGAGGGATCGAAGCCGTCGGTAATGTCGAGCAGCTCATGGGCGGTGTGCAGAGGTCGGCCAGGGCTGAGCTCCACCCCGGCCAGCCGCGTGCGCCGCTCGATCTTGCGCAGGTCCGGGCGACGGCCGATCGCAACGACCCCGACGAGGCCGACGTCCCCCTCCAGGAGGGCGTTCACGGCCTGCGTGGTCGAATGCGTCACCAGAGCCACCCGCTCGGCGCCGACCGCTCGCGCCACCCGGTCCACCGCTTCGACCACACCGGCGGCGACGCCGTGCTCGTGCGTATGCGTGGTCGGTACGACCGCCCGCTCGATCACTGCGTCTTCGGCGGCGTCGTACGCGACCGCCTTGGTGAAGGTCCCCCCGACGTCGACGCCGACCCGGAGCGCGCCCATCACACGCCGACCCGGACCGCCTCCCGTTCGGGGAGCGGCGCGCTCACCTCGTCCGGCGGCGGTGGGGTCGACCGCGAACCGAGCCTCGGTCGCAGGACGAACATGTAGAGCGCTCCGACCATGTAGACCAGCGCCAGCGCCGACTGGCCCAGCACGACCTGGAGATCAGGGCGGTAACCGGTCGCCTGCGCGAGGTAGATCGGCAGGCGCGGCCAACCAGAGAGACGCGTGTAGCCGATCACGTCGGCTTCTTGGAGCCCGGCGATCGCGTTGCCGAGGAACGCGATCGACGTCAGGATCACCAAGCTGACGGCAACCGTGAGGAAGGTCTTGAGGGGCAGCCTCCGCCCCAGCTTGAAGATCCCGAACGCGCACGCAGCCAGCGCGACGACGCCGAGACCGAACCCCAGCGCGGTCCAGGCTTCGAGTCCGGTGTCGAACGACAGGAGCGCCTGGTAGAAGAGCACGGTCTCGAAGCCCTCGCGGTACACGGCGGTGAACCCGATCAGCACCAACGAGGTCGTCGAGCCAAGCGACACCGCCGTCCAGACGCGAGCCTTGAGAAACTCCATCCAGCGCTTGTGCTCGAGGCGCGAGATCAGCCAGAACGACACCCAGAACAACACCGCGACCGCGAGGACACCGGTGAGCGCCTCCATGAGCTCGCGGCTTGCGGGCGCGACGTTGATGACCGCTTGCAGCGCGAAGACGGTCGCGAGAGTCGCGAGCCCGGCCAGTGCCACGCCCCACAGGATCGGTCGCTTGTATCGACCCGCCTTCGACGCCTCCAAGAAGCCGATGAGCACGGAGAGCAGCAGCACCGCCTCGAGGCCCTCGCGGAAAATGATGAGGAACGACTGGCTCGTCACCAGCAGCGGCGCGGACAGGCCGGGGTCCGTGAGCTTGCGCTCGGCGTTGTCGACGTAGCCACGCAGCTCGACGATCTTGTCGCGGATCTCGCCCGTCGGCGCGTCCGAGCGGATGAGCTGCCGGACCTCGGCGAACGTCTGCTCGGCGTCGAGCGTCAGCTCGGGGTCCGCGATGCGCAGGGGGATCTCGACGAGCTCGAAGTGGGAGAGATAACCGGACTGCGAACGGGACAGGGCTTCGTCGCGCTTGCCCTGTTCGAGGAGGGACAGCGTCTCGTCGATCGACGTGCGCGTCCGATCGAGCTCCGCGATCGCCTCTTGGCGGCTGACAGTTCCGTCGGCGGCCGATGCGGGCCGGGCCGACAGCGAGAGGACGGCCGACGCCAGCAGGCCGAACACGAACAGCGCAAGCAGGGCGAGAGCAACGCGGCGTGTCACGGGTGACTCGCCAGGTACTCGCCGGAGATCGTCTTGATGTCCTGGGCGCCGCGCTGCGCCTTGGCCCCGTCGCCGTCCCGCGCGCCTGTCCGCACATCGCTCAGCGCGTCCTCGAAGCGGAGGTAGAGATCCTGCTCCTTGTTCTTGATCGTCCCCTCGATGCTCTCCCAGGTCTCGAACGCGGTGTCA
>WNGA01008747.1_pt1 | contig 14956 bp, 12 predicted proteins | sample 5400061 | NCBI WGS metagenome assembly WNGA01 (sample SAMN13153366, study PRJNA577476) | soil metagenome | isolation source: 100 cm soil or saprolite under grassland replicate 2 | place: USA:California | collected 2016-06-15
GTCTTGTCGGCATCGTCCTCCGCAGCCTTGCCCTCGAGCGCGCGCTTGAGCCCGATGCCTAGGTCGCGCGCCGACTGGTAGCGCTGCTCGGGGTCCTTGGCGAGGGCCTTGTTGACCACCGCGTCGAACAGCGGCGTCACCGAGGTGTTGATCGACGAGGGCAGGGCCGGCTGATCCTGCATGATCTTCTTCGCGATGGTCCACGCGCCGGCGCCGGTGAAGGGCATGTCGCCGGTGAGGAACTGGTAGAGGATGATGCCGGCCGAGAACACGTCGGTGCGCTTGTCGATGGTGCCGCCGGTGATCTGCTCCGGCGACATGTACGCCGGCGTGCCGACCATGGTGCCCGCCTGCGTGCGCTCGACCGGGGTCTTGTCCGAGTCCTGCACGCGCGCCACGCCGAAGTCGGTGAGCTTGGTGCGCGCCTGCGAATCGAGCATGACATTCGCCGGCTTGATGTCGCGGTGCACGATGCCGGCGTTGTGCGCGAAGTCGAGCGCCTCGCACAGCTCGCTCATGATGCGCACCACCTCCTTCAGGTCGAAGCGCTCTTTCGCGTCGAAGAAGGCCTTCAGCTCCTTGCCACGGATGAACTCCATGACGATGTAGGCGATGTCGCCTTCCTCGCCGAAGTCGTGCACCTGGACGATGTTCGGGTGGTTGAGCCGCGCCACCGCCTGCGCCTCGCGCACGAAGCGCATCGAATAATCCTTCGCGGTGCTGTCGTCGAGGTGGCTCTTGAGGATGGTCTTGATCGCGACGTGGCGGCCGAGGCGCGGATCGACGCCCTCGTACACCACGCCCATCGCACCCTTGCCGAGCACGCGCTCGAGGGTGTAGCGCCCGAGGGTTTTCAGCTCAGGCGCGGCCACCGGGAGACTGGTTTATCCACTGGCTGATTTTCGCCTGCGGCGAGTATGGCGAAATTAGGCGTTGTGTACAAGCAAAACCTGCTTATTTGCCTTTTAGGCGCGTGAGTAGATTACTCGCGGCTACGGTGCGTCTTACCCAAGGAATAGAGCCTCGCTGCATTGGCGGCGAACAGCGGTTCGCGCACAGAGTCATCGGGCAGCCAGCTCTCCAGCAGATCGAGCAGATCCGCGTCGTTCGGCATGAAGCGCGTCATGCCGGGATGTGGCCAGTTGGTGCCCCAGACGCAGCGATCGGGCCGTTCGCTCAATAACAATTTTACAAATGGCCGCATGTCCTCGTAGCGCGGCGGTCCCGAATCCGACAGGCGGTAGAAGCTCGAGACCTTGGTCCAGCAGTCGTCGCGCTCGGCACGCAGGCGCCGGATCACCTTGAATCCCGGCGAGTCGACGCCTTCGCTGCCGCGCGGCCGGCCGAGGTGGTCGAACACCAGCGGCACGGGACAGCGGCGCAGGCGCGGCTCGAGCGCGACCCAGTCGGCGGCGGCCCCGATATTGATCTCGATGTGCCAGCCGAGCGGCGCGACCCGGCGCGCGATCGGCTCGAGCTGCGCGGTGGTGGCGCCGGTCGGGAACTGGTCCATCAGCCGCGCGGCGCGAAAGCCCGCCGCATCGAGCTTTTTCAATTCCCCTTCGTTTACGTCCGGTGGAACGGTGGCAACTCCGACAAAGCGGCCCGGCCGCTCGCGCAGAAAGTCCGCGGTGATCGAGTTGTCGAAGCCGTAGGGGCTGGCGTTCACCTGGACGCCGCGCGCGACGCCGAGCACGGTGTGCAGCGCGAGCCAGTCCTCGCGGGTGCAGCGCGGCGGCAAGTATTTTTTGCTGGAAGAAAACGCGTATTTCTCGAAGCGGTCGAAGAGGTGCGCGTGGCAGTCAACCGTTCCGGGCGGCAAGGCGCGCTGCGGGGCGCGCAGCCGCGCATCGGGCGCGAGGACGTCGGCGCGGCTCACTCGATGACGATGTTCCCCTCGCGCGCCACCTTGAGCCATTTCTCGTAGTCGGCGCGCACGTAGGCGGCGAACTCCGCCCGGTCCATGTCCATCACATCGACCCCCATGCCGCGGTAGCGCTCGCGTATAGCTTCATTGGACATGGCTTTGCGCAAGGCTGAACCGAGCTTGTCGATTGCGGCTTGAGGCGTTCCGGTCGGGACAAAAATGCCCGTAAAGGTCGCCGCCTCGTAGCCCCTGACGCCGAGCTCGTCGAGCGTCGGCACATTGGGCAGCAGCGGCGAGCGCTTGAGCGAGGAGATGGCCAGAACTTTGATGCGCCCCTCCCTGATGTGGCCGATCGAGGCGGTGAGCTGGTCCATCATCGACTCGACCTGGCTGCCGAGGAGATCGGTGATCGCCGGGCCGCTGCCCTTGTACGGCACGTGCAGCAGCTTCAGGTTCGCCTGCCGCATGAAGAGCTCGATCGCGAGATGGTTCGAGGAGCCGTTGCCGGCCGAAGCGATGCTCACCTGGCCTGGTTTTGCTTTTGCCAGAGAAAAATATTCCTGGAAGGTCGAGACCGGCGTCTTCGGCGCCGCGGTGAGCACGATCGGCACAGATTGAATCGGACCGATTGCGACCAGGTCCTTCAGGGGGTCGTACGGCAGGTGCTTGAATACCGCGGGACCCGAGGTGACCGTGCCGCTCGACCCCAGGAGGAGCACGTAGCCGTCGGCGGGCGACTTCACCACCGCGGCGGTGCCGATGGTGCCGCCGGCGCCGGCGCGGTTCTCGACGATCACCTGCTGGCCGAGCGCCTCGGCGAACGCCGGCGCCAGCGTGCGTGCGGTAATGTCGACGTTGCCGCTCGGCGGCCAGGGCACGACGATGCGAACAGGCCGGGCCGGGAATTCCTGGGAAAAACAAAAGCAAGTGACTGCAGTCAGAACACCGGCGAGAAGGGCTGGTTTCAACATGGGAAGGCTCCGCTAGGGTACATTGCCCCTATGAGCAAAGCCAAGGTTTCCGACCTCCGCAAGTACTACCCGGACATGGAGTCCGCGGACAGGGATTACCCTCCCCTGAAGTTCAAGTCGCTGAAGGGCAGGGTCAGCGCGGCCGAGTGGCAGGCACGCGTGGACTGCGCCTGCGCTTACCGGCTGGTGCGGCATTACGGCATGGACGACCTGGTCTACAACCACATCTCGGCGCGCATTTCGGGCACCGAGGAGTTCCTGCTCAACCCGTTCGGCCTGCTGTACGAGGAGATCTGCGCCTCCTCGCTCATCAAGGTGAACCTCGAGGGCGACGTGCTGTGGCAGCCCGACTGGCCGAAGGGCCTGGGCTACACCTTCAACCTCGCCGGCTTCGTCATTCACGGCGCGATGCACGAGGCAAAACCCGAGCTTCACTGCGTCATCCACACGCATTCGCTGGCCAGCATGGCGGTGGCCTCGCTGAAGAAGGGGCTGCTGCCGATGACGCAGACCGCGATGCGCTTCGCAAGAGTCGCCTACCACGACTACGAAGGGGTGGCGATCGAGATGGACGAAAGAAAGCGCCTGGTCAAGAACCTCGGCGAGAGCGACGTCATGCTGCTTCGCAACCACGGCGCGCTGTCGGTCGGGCGCACGGTCGCGGAGGCGTTCAACTCGATGTACCGCCTCGAGCGCGCCTGCCGGTCGCAGCTCCTCGCCCAGGCCTGCAGCGACGAAATGCTCCTGCCGAGCGCCGCGCTGATGGAGAAAACCAGCCACATGTACAAGCGCGGCGTGCGCCGCGTAGTGGGCCTGCTCGAGTGGCCGGCGATGCGCCGGCTCGCCGACCGCATCGACCCCTCGTACAAGACCTAGAAGCAATCAATGCGAGCGTGGTTGCTAGCGCTGGCACTTCTGGCGCCGCCCGCTCATAGCCAGGCAGACTGGCCGAAGCGCGACGTGCATGTATTCGTCGGCTTCTCGGCGGGCGGCACCACCGACATCATCGCGCGCCTGGTCGCGAATGAGCTCGGCAAGGCCTGGGGCCAGCCGATCGTGATCGAGAACCGTGCTGGCGCGACCGGCAACATCGCCGCCGGGCTGGTCGCGAAATCGAAGCCCGACGGCTATGCGCTGCTCATGGGCTCGGTCGGGCCGCTCGCCATCAACGCCAGCCTCTTCAAGTCGATGCCCTACGACAACCTGCGGGACCTCGCGCCGGTGACGCTGGTCGCGCACGTGCCGAACATGCTGGTGGTGAACCCGCGCTCGTTGCCGGTTTTTTCTTTTCAACAATTCATCTCCGCCGTGAAAGCGCATCCCGGAAAGTACTTCTTCGCCTCGACCGGCAGCGGCACTTCGTCGCACCTCTGCGGCGAGCTTCTCAAGATGCAGGCGGGCCTCGACATGACGCACGTGCCGTACAAGGGGGCAGTGGCGCTGAACGACCTGCTCGGCGGCGAATCCGTGCACCTGATGTTCGCTACCATCCCCTCGGTGATCAGCCACGTGAAAAGCGGCAAGCTGCGCGCGCTCGCGGTGACGAGCTTGAAGCGCTCGGCCAGCGTTCCCGAGCTGCCGACCGTGGCCGAGTCGGGCTACCCGGGCTTCGACGCCTCGTCGTGGTTCGGCCTGGTGGGGCCCGCCGGGCTTGCCGCCGAAATCAGGAACAAGATTGCCGATGAGGTGAGGCGCGCGCTCGCGCAAGCCGAGCTGCGCGAGAAGTTCCTCCAGCAGGGCGCCGACCCGGTCGGCTCGACGCCGGAGGAGTTCGCGGATTACATGCGCGCCGAGACCGCAAAGTGGGCGCAGCTCGTCAGGGCGGTCGGCGCGAGGGTCGACTGATGCACGTCGTCGAGCGCTTCGCGGCTTTTGCACAGGATTTCAGAACCAGGGAAATCGACGCGGACGTCCTGCGCCACGCGAAGCGCGCCGTGATCGACTGGCACGCGGCGCTGTTTCCCGGGGCCGTGATTGCGCCTGCGGTTTCCCTGGAGAAGGCTTTCAAGGACGAGCTCGATCGCGGGCAAGCGAAGCTGGCGCTCGGCCGGAGCGCCACGATGCGCGCCGCGGCGCTGATCAACGGCACGGCGGCGCACACGGTCGAGGTCGACGACATCTTCCGCGACGGCATCTACCATCCCGGCGCGCCCACCATCGCCGCCGCGCTGGCGCTGGCGCAGGCGCAGGGCTCGAGCGGAGCACAATTCCTTCGCGCGGTCGTCGTCGGCTACGAGATCTCGACCCGCATCGGTGCCGCGATGGGGCGGGCGCATTACCGCTACTGGCACAACACCGGCACCATCGGCTGCTTCGGCGCGGCCGCGGCCGGCGCCGCACTCTTGCAGCTGGACCAGGAAAAATTTTCACACGCTCTGGCGACGGTAGCGACCTTCTCGGCGGGGCTGCAGCAGGCCTTCCGCAAGGACTCGATGTCGAAGCCGCTGCACGCCGGGCGCGCCGCGGAGGCCGGGGTCACCGCTGCGCTCGCCGCGGCCGAGGGCGTGACCGGCTCGCTCGACGTCATCGAGGGCGAGGCGGGCTACGGCCGCGCCATGGGCTACGGCGACGCCGGCGCGCCGGACTGGAACCAGGCGCTTGCAGGCCTGGGCCGCGAATTCAACATCACGCGCATGACTTTCAAGAACCACGCCTGCTGCGGGCATACCTTCGCGGCCATCGACGGCGCCCTGCAGCTGAAAAGGAAAATGAATCTGCGCGCCGCTGAAATCGAGCGCGTCAGGGTCGGCACCTACCGCGCGGGCCTCGAGGTGGCGCATTACGAGGAGCCGCGCACGCCGGCGGAGGCGCGCTTCTCGATGAAGTACGTGGTCGCCACCGCGCTGACGCACGGCAGCGTGCGGCTGGCGGCCTTCGCGCCACCCCGCCTCAAGGACCATGAAACTCTTCAACTGATGAAGCGAATCGATGTGGTCCTCGATCCGGAGCTCGACGCCACGTTCCCGCGCCAGCGCGCGGCGCGGGTGGCGATCGAGGCGCGCGGCGGCCGGCACGAGGAACTGCTGCAGCCCACGCGCAAGGGCGACCCCGACCTGCCGCTCACCGATGCCGAGCTTGAAGACAAGTTTCTCGAGCTGGCTGCTCCGGTGCTCGGCGAGGCCCCGGCGCGCAAACTTCTCGAGCGCCTGTGGCGGCTGGAAGCCGAAGCGAAGCTCGGCTGACGCAAGCGCTGTTCGCGCCGCGCGCCGTCGCGCTCATCGGCGCTTCCGGCGACCCGGCGAAGAATACCGCGCGGCCGCAGCGCTTTCTCAGAAAGCATGGCTATGCCGGGCGGATCTTTCCGGTCAATGCGTCGCGCGCCGAAGTGCTTGGCGAGCGCTGTTATAGAAACCTGGGCGAAATTGACGCCGAGATCGACCACGCCTTCATCATGATCGAGGCCGTCGAGCAGGCGCTCGAGGACTGCGCGCGGCGCGGCGTGCCGGTGGCGAGCGTCTACAGCGACGGCTTCGCCGACGCCGGGCCCGAAGGCGCCAGGCGCCAGGCGCGGCTCGTCGAGCGCGCCCGCAGCCTCGGCGTGCGCCTGCTGGGACCGAATAGCATGGGCGTCGTCAACCTTCCGGGGCGACTCGCGCTGACGATCAATGCGGTGCTGGAAATGGACGCACCGCCTGCGGGCACGACGAGCCTGGTGTCGCAAAGCGGCACCATGCTGGGGACGCTGCTCTCGCGGGGCGCGGCGCGCGGCCTGGGGTTCGCCAAGCTCGTGTCGGTGGGCAACGAGGCCGACCTCGGCGTGGGCGAGCTGGTCGCCCTTCTCGCCGAGGATCCGGAAACGCGCGTCATCCTGCTTTTTCTCGAGACCATACGCAATTCCGCGCAGCTCGCCGCCGCGGCGCGCAAGGCGCACGCCGCCGGCAAGCCGGTAGTCGCCTACAAGCTCGGCCGCTCGGCGCTCGGTGAGCGGCTCGCGCGCTCGCACACCGGCGCCCTCGCCGGCCCAGACCGCGCGCTCGACGCCTTCTTCCGCGACTGCGGCATCCTGCGCGTCGACATGCTCGAGACGCTGCTCGAGATTGCACCGCTCGTCGCCCGGCGCAAGCCTCCCGAGCTGAAGCGCACGCCCCGCGTGGCCGTGGTGACGACCACCGGCGGCGGCGCGGCCACCGTCGTCGACCGGCTCGGCCTGCACGGCATCGAATGCATCGCGCCCGACCCGGAATCGCCGATCGTCGATCTCACCATGACCGCGACTTCGGAGCGCTATGCAAAAACGCTGCGCGAGCTCCTGGCGTGGCCCGCATGCGATGCCGTGCTCGCGGCGGTCGGCTCGTCCGCCCAGTTCCATCCCGAGCTCGCCGTGGAGCCGATCGTCGCGGCGCAGGCCGGCGAAAAGCCGCTCGCCGCCTTCCTCACGCCGCACGCCGAGCGCTCGCTGGCGCTGCTCGCCGCGCGCGGCATTGCCGCGTTCCGCACTCCCGAGGCCTGCGCCGACGCCTTCGCCGCCTATTTCGCATGGCGCAGGCCGCGACAGCGCCCGTCATTTGATGCTCCACAGCCCAGCAAGGACGCATTCGAGCTGTTCGCTTCGCTCGGCATTCCGGTCGTCGAGCAGCAGATCGCTCGCGCGCCGGATTTCGCGCACTCGATCCCCTATCCCGTTGCGCTAAAGCTGCCGGGTGTGGATCACAAGACCGAGACTGGCGGCGTCGCCCTCAATATCGTGGATCGTGCAGCTTTCGAAGTTCAGTGCAAAAAAATGAACGCGAAAGAATTGCTGGTGCAGAAAATGGTCCGCGGACTCGCCGAGGCGATTGTCGGCTACCGCGACGACCCGGTGGCCGGGCCGATCGTGCTGCTGGGCGCCGGCGGCACGCTCGCCGAGCTCTACGAAGATTTTGCCATCCGCCTCGCTCCGGTCACCGCGGACGAGGCGCAGGAAATGATCGCCGAGGTGAAAGGACTGGCGCCGATCCGCGGCTACCGCAACCTGCCGCGCGGCGACGTGAGCGCGCTGGCCAGGGCCGTGTCGGCTTTTTCAACAATTTCTCTACTGAAAGACAGACCCATTTCGGAGGCGGAGATCAATCCGCTGATCGTCGAAGCCGGCGGCGTGGCCGCGGTAGACGGCCTGGTCGTGCCGAAGGAGTGACCATGGATTTCAGACTCACGCCCGAGCAGCAGCAGTTCCGCGACTCGGTGCTGCGATTTGCAAGAAATGAATTGGCGGAAAAAGCACTGCAGCGTGCGCACACCGCCGACTACCCCTGGGATGTGGCGCAGCGCATGGCGAGCCAGGGGCTTCTCGGCATCACCATCGCCGAGGCCGACGGCGGCCAGGGCGGCACGCTGATGGATGCCGTGCTCGCGATCGAGGCGGTGGCCTCGGTGTGCCCGCGCAGCGCCGACGTGGTGCAGGCGGGCAATTTCGGTCCCATCCGCGTGCTCGCGGAATACGGTTCTGATTCTCAGAAAAAACGATTTTTAAAAAAACTGCTGGCGGGAGAGGCAGTGATCGCCGTCGGCATGACCGAGCCCGGGGCGGGCTCGGCGGTGACCGATCTCGCGACGCGCGCGACGCGCGACGGCAAGGGCTGGCGCATCAACGGCTCGAAGATCTTCACCACGCACTCGGCGTATGCCGACCTGATCCTCGCTTACGTGCGCTTCGGCCCGGGTGTGGCTGGCATCGGTTCTGTTTTGATCGAAACCAAAGCCCAAGGGGTGAAGCAAGGACGACGCTCGCAATTCATGTCCGGCGAGGAGTGGGCCGAGCTCAGCTTCGAGGAAGTTCTGGTGCCCGAGGACATGGTGCTGCTGGGCGAAGGCGGCTTCAAGAAGCAGATCGCCGGCTTCAATATCGAGCGCATCGGCAACGCCGCGCGCTCGGCTGCGCTCGGGCGCTACGCGTTCGAGGCGGCTCGCGCCTGGGCGCTCGAGCGCAGGCAGTTCGGGCGGCTGCTGTGCGAGTTCCAGGGACTGCAATGGAAGTTCGCCGACATGAAGCTCGAGCTCGATGCGGCGCAGCTGCTGCTCTACCGCGCGGCGGCGAACGCCGACCGCGGCCTGCCGTCGCCCGAGGACACCGCGATCGCCAAGGCCTACTGCAACCAGGCGGGGTTCGAGGTCGCGAGCGAGGCCCTGCAGGTGATGGGCGCGACCGGCTACAGCCGCGAGACGCTGGTCGAGTACTGCGTGCGGCGCTGCCGCGGCTGGATGATCGCCGGCGGCTCGGTGGAGATCCTGAAAAACCGCATCGCGGAAGCGATCTTCGACCGCAGCTTTTCGCAACGGCCCTAGTCGGCGCGCGCGCCCGACACCTTCACCACCTCGGCCCAGCGCGCTACCTCGTCGCGCAGCTGCCGGTCGAACTCCTCGGGGGAGCTGCCGACCGGCTCGGCGCCCTGCTCGATCAGCTTTTTGCGCATCTCGGGCGAAAGCGCCACTTTCGCGACCGCACCGGCAAGCATCAGCACGATGTCGCGCGGCGTGCCGGCCGGCGCGAGCAGGCCGAACCACAGCGGCAGCTCGACGCCTTCGACGCCCGCCTGCCTCATCGTCGGCACCTCCGGGACCAGCTCCGAGCGCCTTGCGCGCGCCACCGCAAGCGCCCGCAGGCGGCCGGATTTCACGTGCTGGCCAATCGCCAGCGGGTTGGCGAAGCTCATCTGCACCTCCCCGGCGATCAGCGCGGCGAGCGAGGGCGCGCTGCCCTTGTAAGGGATGTGAACGATGTCCGTGGCGGTGCGCAGCTTGAACAGCTCGCCTGCAAGATGCTGCGTGGTCCCGGCGCCGGCCGAAGAATAGTTGAGCGCTCCCGGCCGCTGGCGCGCCAGGGCGATGAGCTCCTGCACCGATTTGGCGGGAAGCGATGCCGGCACTACCAGCAGGTTGGTGCTCTCGGAGAACACCGACACAGGGGAAAAATCCCGGATCGCGTCGTAAGGCGGATTCTTGTGCAGCGACATGTTCACCGCGAACGCGGGGCTGGTGAAAAGCAGCGTGTACCCGTCCGGCGCCGCCTTCGCGACGTGCTCGTTCGCGATATTGGTCCCGGCGCCGGGCTTGTTGTCGACGATCACCTGCTGGCCGAAAAGCTCGCTCAGCTTCGCCGCCAGCAACCGGGCATTGATGTCGACGCCGCCTCCGGGGGTGAAGCCGACCACCAGCCGTACCGGCCGGGTCGGGAAAACCTGTCCGCATGCCGCGGCGCTGAGAAGCAGCAGCACTGCGGCGGCAACGAGGCGTTTCATCGCTCTACGACTTTAGCAGCCCCTCGGGCGTTAAGCTTCTGCCGTCATGGAAGCGATCGAGATCGAGACCGGTCCGAAGCCCGCCGCGGCGGTGATCTGGCTGCACGGCCTGGGGGCGGACGGGCGCGACTTCGAGCCGGTCGTCCCCGAGCTGAAGCTGCCGAAGCCGGTGCGCTTCGTGTTTCCGCACGCGCCGGTGCGCCCGGTGACCATCAACCAGGGCATGCGCATGCGCGCCTGGTACGACATCTTCCAGTTCGGCGGCGGCCCGGAGGACGAAAAGGGCATCCGGGAATCGCAGGGCCTGATCGAAGCCCTGATCAAGCAACAGCCTGTTCCGGCCAGGGCCATCGTCCTCGCCGGGTTCTCGCAGGGCGGCGCGATCGTGCTGCAGACGGCATTGCGCTGCCCCGAGCGCCTCGCAGGCGTGATCGCGCTCTCGAGCTATCTGCCTCTTGCCGGAAAGCTGCAGGCGGAAAAAAGCCCGGCGAACCAGGACCTGCCGGTCTTCATGGCGCACGGCCAGCACGACGACCTCATCCCGCTCAGCCGCGCGCAGAAATCAAGAGAGCTGCTCGTGGATGCGGGCTACAAGGTCGAGTGGCACGACTACCCGATGCCGCACTCGGTGTGCGGCGAGGAAATCGCCGACATCGCAAGCTTCCTGGTCAGGCTTCTCTGACCATCTGCCTGAATCGGACCACCTCGTAATCGTCGCCGCGTTCGGCGACGTTCTGCGCCATGTACACGTGTTGGCGCCCGTGCATCTCGGTCTCGAGGTTTTGTCCGCGGGTGTAGAGGCCGGCGCGCAGCGCGATCGAGGTATCGCCCGAGCCGAGCACCGGCGAGGGCAGCAGCACGCCGACCTGGTCGCCGGCGCCGCGCAGCGCGAATTTCGCCAGCGCGGGCGCGCGCGACAGGGTCTGGATGCCGACGCGCGCCTCCTGCTTCGAGACCCGGTTGACGCGGCGGACCATGCCCACCACCCAGTTCGTGCCGCCGTCGGGCTGTATCGCGAGCAGCGTGCCGATTCGCAGCCAGTCGCCTTTGATCTGCGGCACGATCGCGCCGATGCCGCCGGCGCTGACATTCTCGACGGTCCACCTCTCGGCGGAGCGCTGGTTGAAATCGAGCGATGCGCCGGCGCCGCCGAGCGCCTCGACCACGCCTTCGAAGCCGTGCGCGATCGCGAGGCGCGATTTCACGCTGTGCCGCGGGTGCTTGCGCTCGGGCGGCTCGGACGCCCAGTACATGGCGAGATGGCGCATCACTTCGAGCGCCGCGTCGGGCTCGTAGTTGCCGCCGAGATTCACGCCGGAGGGCAGCTGTCCCGTCGCCTCGATGCGCTGGATCAGCCCCTCGAGCGTGGCGAGCGCAGCGCCCGGGCCGAATAGCCGCAGTCCAGGCGCGGCCGCCGGCGGCTTCTTGCTGGCGCGCGCGGGCGCCATCGGCCGGCCGAGATCGGTCCAGTAAAGCAGCTCGCGCGCCGGCGCGGCCGCGAGCGCAAAGCCAGCGGCGAAGTCGCCGATCAGCCGCTCGGCGAGCTCGAGTTCGAACGGCAGCAAGCCATCCGGCGAGCTCGCGCTGAACATGGCGATCTTGAGAAATTCCAATCTCGCTTCGGCGATGCCGCGCGACTCGGCTGCCGCGTAAATCCGGTTGATGACGCCCCACACCGCGGCGTCGATCGGGCCGTAGCGCAGGTGCTGCCACTTGATCTGCTGGCCGAGCGAGCGCAGCGCGCGCACCGCGGCGGCGGGCAGCGCCTTCGCGTCGCCCCCCTTGCCGGTTTGCAGCAGCGCGTCGATCGCGCGCGCCCAGGCAAGGCCCGACTGGCGCCAGTACTCGTGGAGCTGGGTCCACATCAGGTTTTCCTGGTAGCGCGACGGCCGCGTGGCGGCGAAATAATCGCGCGCGACCTTGCGCACGCGCGGCTGCGCCGCGTCGTCGATGCCCGTGAGAAGCTGCAGGCGCTCGGCCGGCTTGAAGCCGTCGGCGAGGCTGACCGATTCGTGCCAGTGCGCCAGCTCGTCGAGCGCCTTCAGTTCCTGTGCCGGCAACTGCTCGAGTATGCGGCGCGCTTCCTTCGGGTCGGCCATCGGATGGTCGGCCTTGCCGCTGAACAGATTCAACATCGCTTCCCCCCGCGATTCCCCGGGGAATCGTAGCACGCGGATGGCAGAATACGGCACATGGCGGAAGCGCTGGTTCCCGGATACCGCGTGGTGCACCCGATCGGCGAGGGCGGGCAGGCGAAGGTCTATCTCGCCGAGCGCGAGCACGACGGGCTGCGGGTCGCCTTGAAAGTGCTCGATCGCATCCTGCGCCAGGACCGCGTGTTCCTCGAGCGCTTCGTGCGCGAGTACAAGCTGCTTTCCAGCCTCAACAACGAGTACGTGGCGCGCATCTACGACCAGGGGTTCTCGGGCGAGCAGCCCTACATCGCGATGGAATTCCTGCCCTCGGGCACGCTCGCCGGCCGCATCGTCGAGGGGCTGAGCGCGCGCGCCGCGCTGCGCCTGGTGCTGCAGCTCGCGCGCGCGCTGGACGCCATCCACTCGCACGGCATCGTGCACCGCGACCTCAAGCCCTCGAACATCCTGTTCCGCGCCGACGGCCGGCCGGTGATCGTCGATTTCGGCCTGGCCAAGGATCTCGCCGCCAATTCGACCCTCACCGTCACGGGCAAGCTGCTCGCCACGCCGCGCTACATGAGCCCCGAGCAGTGCCTCGGGCAGGCGGTCGACACGCGCTCCGACCTCTATAGCCTGGGGGTAGTGTTCTACGAGATGCTCACCGGGAAGAGGATCTACGACTCCGCGCGCGTCGCCGAGCTCATCTACCTGCACGTGAGCGAGCCGCCACCCCGCCTGCCCGAGCCGCTCGCGGAGCACCAGCCGCTGCTCGACCGGATGCTCGCGAAACAGCCCGAGGACCGCTTCCAGAGCGCAGCCGAGCTGTGCGCGGCGCTGATGACATGAACCCGAACCCCGGCGAGCAGCAGTACCTCGACCTGCTCGCCGAGGTGCTCGGCCGCGGCGCGCGCAAGTCCGACCGCACCGGCACCGGCACGCTCTCGGTGTTCGGCAGGCAGCTGCGCTTTGCGCTCGGCGAGAGCTTTCCGCTCCTCACCACCAAGAAGCTGCACCTCAAATCGATCCTCTACGAGCTGCTCTGGTTCCTGCGCGGCGATACCAACGTCAAGTGGCTCCAGGAGCGCGGCGTCAGCATCTGGGACGAATGGGCCGACGCGCGCGGCGAGCTCGGGCCGGTGTACGGCTACCAGTGGCGGCACTGGCGCAGCGCCGACGGGCGCGAGATCGACCAGATCGCGCAGGTCATCGAGTCCCTGCGGAGGAAACCTGACTCGCGCCGCCACATCGTCACGGCATGGAATCCCGCCGACGTCGAGCGCATGGCGCTGCCGCCCTGCCATGCCCTGTTCCAGTTCTACGTCGCCGAGGGCAGACTCTCCTGCCAGATGTACCAGAGGAGCGCGGATCTCTTCCTCGGCGTGCCGTTCAACATTGCCTCCTATGCGGCTCTCACGCTGATGGTCGCGCAGGTGACGGGTTTGGAGCCCGGCGAGTTCGTCCTGACGCTCGGCGATGCGCATCTTTATCTGAATCATCTCGAGCAGGCCCGCAGCCAGATTGCGCGCGCACCGCGCCCTTTTCCCCGCATGCGCCTGAACCCCGCAGTGAAAGAGCTCCTCGACTTCAAATACGAAGACTTCACCCTCGAGGACTACGGAGTGCCCCAGCAGTTCCTGCACGGTCCTGATGTCGTATCCGGCCGACAGAAGGTGCGTCGCGAAACTGTGCCGCAGGATATGCGGCGAAACCGGCTTGGAGATCCCGGCGGCGCGACCCGCGGCCGAGACCGCGCGCTGGACGATCTTCTCGTCGAGATGATGGCGGCGGATGACCCCGTCCAGCGGGTCAGCGGAGCGGCTGCCGGAAGGAAAGACGTACTGCCACGGCCAGCTGCGACCGGCCTTGGGATATTTGCGCGCGAGCGCGAACGGCAGGTGGACTTCGCCGAATCCCTCGGCAAGGTCCTGCTCGTGCAACGCGCGCACCTTCGCGAGATGCGTGCGCAGCGGCTCCAGCAGCCGCTCCGACAGCATCGTGCGCCGGTCCTTCGCCCCCTTGCCGTCGCGCACCGTGATTTCCCGGCGCTCGAAGTCCACGTCCTTCACGCGCAGCCGCAGACCTTCCAGCAGCCGCATCCCCGTGCCGTAGAGAAGAGAAGCGGCCAGCCACTTCATACCGTCGAGCCGGGCGAGCAGGGCCCGCACCTCGTTCTCGGTCAGGACCACCGGCACATGCTGCGAGCGCTTCGCGCGCACCACGCCGTCCAGCCAGGGCAGCTCCAGCGCCAGAACTTCGCGATAAAGAAAAAGCAGCGCCGATAGCGCCTGGTTGTGGGTCGAGGGCGCGACACGCCTGGCCGTCGCCAAATGCGAGAGAAACGCTTCCACCTCGGGCCCGCCCATTTGGCGCGGGTGGCGCTTGCCGTGGAAAAATATGAAGCGGCGGATCCAGTGCAGGTAAGCGTCCTCCGTCCGGAGGCTGTAATGCTTGACTCGGATGCGTTCGCGGACCTGGTCGAGCAGTTTTGGTGCCGGCATGGCGGGACTCCCTCAAGACACCTATACTGAATAAACGTACAGGTGCCCATCCGGGTTGACGCCGTTGAGGGATCAGGGACTTGAGGGTAGTCTGGCCAAGCTGGGCCCCAATACCGGGGCCTTACAACGCCCCAGATATGGGGTCCACATTACGTTGAACTAAACCGCTTCGCGGTGGTGGTCTGAGCCTCGCCGTCCGGCGACGGTAATTGAATGGAAGTGAGTGTGCGGCGCACGAATGCGCTGCCCTGTGTCAGCGTCGATTTCGCGG
>WNGA01020433.1_pt1 | contig 14955 bp, 19 predicted proteins | sample 5400061 | NCBI WGS metagenome assembly WNGA01 (sample SAMN13153366, study PRJNA577476) | soil metagenome | isolation source: 100 cm soil or saprolite under grassland replicate 2 | place: USA:California | collected 2016-06-15
AGAGCGCTCCCAGCCGCGCCCGCTCGGCGCCGAAGTGAGTGCGAACGAGCCTCTCGAAGAGAGCGGCGCAGGCGACGCACGAGCCGACAAGCAGAAGCCGCGGACCCACGAGCCAGGAGAGCGGCGCCGCGAGCACGCTGTACGCGGGCGTGTGGTGGCCGCCGTACCAGTGCCCGTTCTAGACCGTGAAGCCCTCTCGACCGAAGAGCTCGGCACGAAAGACATGAACCGCCAGGTCGCCGGGGCGTGGCTCGAACACCAGATAAGCAAGCCCGAACCCGAGCGCCACGGCCACCGGAACCACCGTCCACGGCGAGACGTCCAAACGCCGCCGAGCCGGAAGAACCCCGCTCTCCACGCAGCCTCAGGGTAGTTAGCGGGGATACTGGGCGGACGATGTCGCAGGAGAACGTGGAGGTGGTGCACGCGACCTTTGAGGCGTTTCAGGCGCGCGACCTCGACGCGTTCCTGGGCTACATGGACCCGGAGGTGGAGTACAGGTCGCTGGTGCTCGAGGTCGAGGGCGTCTACCACGGGCACGAGGGGATCCGGTCGTGGTGGGAGAGCGTGCTGGCTGTCTTCCCCGATTGGAGCCCGCAGATCGCGGAGGCACGCGACCTCGGGGATCGAGTGGTGGCCCGAGTCCGAGCCGAGGGTCACGGGACCGGGAGCGGCATCCCCCTGGAGCGCGACATCTGGCACATGGCGGACGTACGCGACGGGCGCCTCAAGTCGGCGGCCTTCTTCCGCACCGAGCAAGAGGCCCTCGAAGCGGCGGCGCTGCAGGATTAAAGATGCGTGCAGCGCGCCGATGGTAGGTTCGCCGCACCAGCGGACTCGTCGGTGTGTGGATGATGCTCAGACTGCTCGGTGATGTGGTCGCGCGCGGGTCGCGCTCCGTAGTGCATGCCTATGGCCGCGGCGCGGTCGTGAAGGTGCCGAAGCCGGCCACGCTCGCCAGTTGGATCCGGGCCGAGGATGGGCCACTCGCCGCGCGGATCCGCACGGTCGAGGATCTCGGCGGCGATCCTGCGCTCACCGGGGGCCGTCAGCCGCTCGTGACGTGAGGCCCGTCCTCACGGTGATCGGCGAGGCGCTCGTCGACCTGATCCCCGACGGAGCGACCGGCGAATACCGCGCCAGTCCCGGCGGCAGCCCGTTCAACGTGGCGGTCGGGCTGGCGCGACTCGGCAACCGCACCTCGCTCATGGCCCGTTTCGCGGACGACCACCATGGGCGCCTGTTGCGAAGCGCCGCTGCCGCCGAGGGCATCGACCTGAGCGCGGCGCCGCGCGCGGCCGAGCGGGCCAGCGTGGCGATCGCCTCGGTCGACGACGCCGCGCACGCCACCTACGAGTTCGACATCGAGGGCACGGCGGACTGGCAGTGGACCGCCGTCGAGCTCCGCAAGCTCAGCCCGAATACCGAGCTGCTCCATTTCGGGTCGATCGCCTCGTGGACTTCCCCGGGCGCCGCACGCATCGCCGATCTCGTAGGTGAGCTCCGGGCGGGCTGCGGCGTGCTGATCAGCTACGACCCCAACGTCCGGCCGTCGGTGATCGGAGGCCGTGAACGAGGCGTCGAGCAGGTGGAGCAGGGCGTGCAGGGAGCACACGTGGTCAAGGCGAGTCGCGAGGACATCGAGTGGCTATACCCCAATCTCCCTGTGGACGACATCGCGGCGCGGTGGACCCGGCTCGGCGCCAGGCTGGTCGTCGTGACCGACGGCGCCGATGGCGCAACCGCGTACCCGCGCGCGCGCGCCCCGCTACGCCGACCCGGACGTCGAGTGACCGTGGTCGACACGATCGGCGCCGGCGACGCGTTCACCTCCGGCCTGCTGGCTGGCCTCGTGCGGCGCCGCCTTCACCGCAACGGACGGCTCGAAGGGATGGCCGACGGCGCGCGGGCCGACATCGTCGACGAGGCCGTGCTGGTCGCCGCCATCACGTGCGAGCGCGCGGGCGCGGATCCCCCACGACTCGAGCAACTGGACCGACTCCTGAACCGTCCCACAGGGCCCGGCACAGCCACCTCTAACTAGGGTCCGCGGGGTGGTCGCCCATCCCCAGCCGGCGCGCGTCGCGCTGGTCGTCCATCCCACCCGCGCGATCGCGGCGCCGCTCGCGACGGTCGAGCGCTGGGCCGGCGAGCGCGGGATGGAGATCGTCCAGATCCCGGCTGTCGGCGGCGGGGCTCGTGAGGTCGCGCGACGTGGAGAGCTCGAGCCTGGGGATCTCGTGGTCGCGCTCGGCGGCGACGGCACCGTGCTGTCCGCGCTGCGCGCAGCGGCGGCCCGCGACGCACCGGTCCTGGGGGTGGCGTGCGGAAGCCTCGGCGCGCTCACGGCCGTACATGCCGATCGGCTCGCGCCCGCCCTGGAACGCCTGCATAGCGGGGACTGGACGGCGCGGCGCCTTCCAGCGCTGGCGGTCCATCCCGCGGATGAGCGACACGAGTGGGCGCTGAACGACTTCGTGATCGTCCGCCGCGGGGCCGGGCAGGTGGTCGTCGACGTGTCCGTCGATGACGAGCTCTACGTGCGCCTCGCCGGCGACGGGCTGATCGTCGCAAGCCCGCTCGGGTCGAGCGCATACTCGATGGCCGCCGGAGGGCCGCTGCTCGCCCCGGGCGCCCTCGCCGTCGTATGCACGCCACTGGCGATGCACGGCGGGAGCGCCCCGCCGCTGGTGGTCCCGGCGACCGCGAACGTGCGAGCGGAGATCCATCCGAGCTTCGCCGGCTTCGACATCGAGATCGACGGTCACAACTATCCCCTCGAGGCTCTCGACTACCGCCTCTCCCTGCACGAGGACAAGGTCACGCTGGTGTCGTTCGGCGAGCTCGGGCTCGGGATACCCGCTCTCCGCGGACGTGGGCTCATCACCGACAGCCCGCGGATCCTCGCACGCGACGATCGCACGGCGCGCCATGTTGACCGCCGTGCCGCCGGCGCGTAGCTTAAGACCGAGTCCAGGAGGGGCGAAGATGACTTCGAGCGAGCCTGTCGGCAGGATCCGGGCGCTATGGCGATTCCCCGTCAAGTCGATGCTGGGGGAGCAGCTCGACGCCGCCGAGTTGAGCGAGGGCGGCATCGTGGGAGATCGCGCCTATGCCATCCGCGACAAGGAAACCGGCAAGGTCGCGAGCGCGAAGCACCCGAAGCTGTGGCCGGACCTGCTCGCGTGCCGGGCGGCCTTCGTGGAACCGCCGCAGCCCGGCGACGCGCCTCCGCCGGTGCGGATCGAGCTCGGTGACGGCAGCTCGGTGCGGAGCGACGCGGCCGATGTCGACGCCGTCCTGTCGGCTTTCTTCGGGCGCGACGTTGAGCTGGCGCGCGCCGCCGAGAACGGCTACACGATTGATCAGTACCACCCTGACGAGGAGGATTACGATCCTGACGGGCACCGCGACGAGGTCGTCGAAGCGCAGCTCGGCGCGGCGTTCTTCAACGAGCGCGGGCTCCCCTCCGCCGTCCCCGAAGGCTCGTTCTTCGACCTCTTTCCGCTCAGCGTCCTCACGACGTCAACCCTTGACCAGCTGGGCGAGCTCGAACCAGGGAGCCGTTTCGACGCCCGGCGGTTCCGCATGAACGTGATCGTAGACACGCCCGCCGCCGGCTTCGTCGAGAACGACTGGGTCGGGCGCACGCTCGCGATCGGCGACGACGTGGAGCTAGGCGTGGCGTTGCCAGACCCGCGTTGCGTCATGCCGAGCCTTGCCCAGCAGGAACTCCCGAGGGACTCCAAGATCCTCAGGGCACTCATCCAGCACAACAGGCTCGACGTCGCGGGCGCTCTCTACCCCTGCGCCGGCGTCTACGCCACCGCCGAAACCGCGGGGACGATCCACGAGGAGGACGCCGTCAGCCTGGTCTGAGATCGCGGCAGGCAGGGCGTACACTGCTTTCGTGAAGCGAATCAACTGCGTGTGCGGCCACGTCGTTGAGGCTGAGGACGACGACGAGCTCTGGGAGGACGCGCAGGAGCACCTGCGCACCGACCACCCGGACCTGGTCTCCCGCGAGGACATCCTCGCGCAGGCCGAAGAGTCTTAGGCTGTCGTGGTCGTATGGTCGAGCAGGCGTCGGTGGACGCTCTGGACGGCCGGGCTGGGCGCGGTTCCGAGCTCCTCGTGGAGCAGGATCCGCAGGCGGTCGTAGACGAGTAGCGCCTCGGCGGCATTTCCGCGCCGGGCGAGCGCCTCCATCAGGATCTGGTGACCGCTCTCACGGTAGGGGGCCAACTCGATCAGCCTCCGCGCACACGTCTCGGCCTGCGGCAGCGTCGGTCCGCCGAGGCCGAGGCGCGCCCTGGCGAAGCATTCGAGCCCGCGCAACCGGATGTCGTCGAGGCGGCGTCGCCACTCCTCGAGCCACGCGCGATCGTGACCGTCGAGCAGGGACCGGTTCGCGATGTGGTAGGCCATGCCGGCGGGGCCCCACGCCTCTGCCCACTCTCCCTTGGCGACGTGATACTCGGCGCGGTGCAGGCCCTCGAGCGCAGCCTCGACGTCGACGAAAGCGTCGCGCGCCAGCACGAGCTCGATCTCGGATCGTCCGGTCAGCAATCCCGGTCCGAGGACTCGACGCAGCTTCGAGAGCAGCACGCTCAAGCGAGGGTGGTAATCGGGGGAGGCCTCGTCGCCGTACACCGCGTTCAGTAGCTCGTCGCGATTGGTTCGGCGGGCGCGGTTGAGAACCAGGTAGGCCAGCAGCAGCCGGCCCTTGGCGCCCGGCAGCTGATCATCGACTCGCTCGCCGGCCAGCCTCACGACGAGCCGTCCGCAGAGCTGGATTCTCGTGCCGCCCGTCTGCGCCATCGCGAGCAAGCTTAGAAAGCTCGGCGAAAGGTCCGGGAAACCACCCGTCGGGACCATGGCTCGCGAACGAGTAATGCCTACCAAACAGCACGATGACCCGGGAGGTCTCGCAGTGAGCCCAGTGACAGACACAGTCCGCAACGGCGTGGACACCGACAAGATGTACGCCACGCTGGACCTGATCAAGGCGCAGCCGGAGCTGGCGAAGTTCCAGTTCCGCGCCACCAACCGCTGGATCGACGGGGCCCACAACCGCTCGACGATCAAGGGCTTCTACGGCGCGGGCGCCGAGGACAGCACACGCTCCGAGGAGTTCCAGCTCGACGCCGGCGAGCCGGAGATCCTGCTCGGCGGCAACACCGGCCCGAACCCGGTCGAGTACCTCCTGCACGCCCTGGCCGCCTGCCTGACGATCGCGATCGTCTACGTGGCCGCGGCGCGCAAGGTGGAGCTCACCTCGGTCGAGTCGACCCTCACGGGCGAGCTGGACGCACGCGGCGCATTCGGCTTGGACGACGGGCCGCGCAACGGGTTCGAGCGCATCGGCGTGTCGTTCCGCGTGACGGGCGATGCGCCTGAGGAGAAGCTCCGCGAGGTCGTGGAGCGCGCCCGTGAGCGCTCGGCCGTCTACGACATGGTCACGAACGGCGTGCCCGTCGCCGTCGAGGTGACGACCGATTGAGGCTCGCATGCCGATCGAGCTCACAGCCAACACCGAGCGGGCTCGGCGTCTCCTCGGCGCACGACCTCGTCGTGGCGTCGAGCCGCCTGGCGCGCGGCGACGCCTCCGTCGCGATCGGCGTGAACATGCATCTGGTGGCGGTGCTCAACATGGAGCGCCGTCGCCAGGTAGCCGTCGCGGCCGGTCAGGAGCGTCGTGCCCGGGGCTTCGCCACGTCGCTCGAGCAGATCGCCAAGGGCGGCGTCGTGCTGGCGGCCGCGATCAGCGAGCGCGGCCAAGACCTCACGCGCCCGGGCACACGTGCCACCCGCGCCGAGTCCGGCTGGCGCATCGACGGCCGCAAGATGTTCTGCACGATGTCACCGGCGGCCACGGACCTCTACGTGGCGGTGACCTATGACGACGACCAGGGGGTCGAGCGCTACGCGTACGCGATGGTGCCCACCGACACGCCCGGCGTCGTCGTCCACGACGACTGGGACGCGCTCGGCATGCGCGCCTCCGGCAGCAACTCCGTCTCGCTCGAGGGCGTCGAGCTGCCGGAGTCCGGTGTGCGAGGCGGCTTCGAGGCCGGCGACCCGGTGCCCTACATGGAGCGCAACCTGGTGGCGGGGCCGTTCCACGCCGCGGCCTCGCTCGGCATCGCCGAGTCGGCCGACGCGATCGCGCGCCGCGGCGTCGCCGGCCGGATCAACGGAGACGCGCGCCCGCGGATGCAGGTCGCCGACAACGCCGTCGACCTCTCGGCGGCCCGCGCCGCGCTCTCCCGCGCGGCAGTGCTGATCGACGACCACCGCGCCGCAAACCCGACGTCGGACGGCACCCCCGACGAGCTCCGGGCAGTGTTCGCCGAGGCCCAGGCCGCCAAGGCGTTCGTGGGCGAGGCGGCCGCGCGCGTCGTGGAGCGGGCGCTCGCACTCTCGGGTGGCGCCGGCTACGTCAACGGCAGCCCGCTGGCGCGCGCCTACCGCGACGTCAAGGCCGGCTCCTTCATGCACCCGCTCGGCGCCAACCGCGCCTACGACTACCTCGCGCGCGTCGCTCTCGGCGAAGAGACCTCGCTCCACTGAGATGGGGCTCGCGGCTCCAGCCTCCCCTGCGCCGGCGCCGGACCCGCGCTCGTTCCGTGAGGCACTCGGGCGCTTCCCCACCGGCGTCGCGTTTGTCACGGCGGCCCCCGACGGCGAGCCCGCCGGGCTGATCGTGAACTCGCTCACGTCCGTCTCCCTGGAGCCGCCCCTCGTGGCGTTCTGCCCGTCGCGCAGCTCGCTGACGTGGTGCCGCATGCGCCGGGCGGGGCGCTTCGGTGTGAACGTGCTGGGGCGGGAGCACGAGCAGTTCGCAATACGCGCAACCCCCGTCGGCGCGGACCGCTTCGCGGGCCTCGCCTGGGAGCGCGGGCGCGGCGGCGTACCGCTGCTCACGGACGCCGTCACCTCCCTGGCGTGTGAGATCGTCGCCGAGCATCCCGCCGGCGATCACTGGATTGTCGTAGGGCGAGTCGACGAACTGCGCATCTCGCCGATCACAGACCCACTCGTCTTCTTCGCCGGCGCATTCGGCGCCCTGCGAGAACATGGCTAACGGTTTGCCGAACCCGCGACCTAGCAGATCCAGCGCCCTCAACGAGTGACTCGCGGACAGGACCCGGCGCGTGTCAGCGTTCTGTCGGCGACGTGTCGGCGGTCAGGTTGCCTCGCGCCGATCAGGCGACTCGCTCGAGGTAGCCGGCGAGCGGTGGGTGACTGATGAACCGCATCAGGTAGTCGTGCGGCGGGCCGCCTGCCAGCAGCCCGTCCCGCACCACCGGCAGCGAATTGAAGAAGGCCGAATCGAGCAGGTCGAAGAAATCGGCGTCCCCGAGGGCGAACTCGCGCGCGTCGTCGTCCAGGGTGACCTGCAGCCGGTCGCCCTCGAGCTCCCAGCGCAGCTCGTAGGCGATGCCGATTTGCGTGCCGCGGGCCTGCTGCCAGGACTCGACGTGCGCGACTTCCATCCGCGGAGCATCGAGGCCGCGCCAGACCAGCGTCCTCATCGCTCGCTGTGTGGGAGGTCGGCTCTTGAATCCATCACGCTTGCCGAGGGTCAAGGGCGGCGACCGCATCGAGTCCCGCCTTAGCCTGCAGCGCCCGATTGTCGGGCACGCGCCCACGCGGCGCAACGAACGCCCTCGGCGGCATCGCGTAGTCGGCGCGGCGAGGTCGTCGGACGCCCGGCGAGCGGCTCACCGGCGGTCGGATCGTTGCCAAGGCCCGGGCGAGCCGCGGCGGACTCGCTCGACATCTGTCGGCGCGTCCGAACGGACGAGCTCTGCGCGGTTGGAAGGCAGCGACGGCGCGCGCTCAGTGCCCGTCGGAGTCCTCGTAGAGCCGAACCAGCGCGGCTCCGCGCCTAGTCCGCCGCACGAGGACGTGACGGCCATGTCTGTCGCGCGCCACCAGCCCGGCCGCCTCGAGCGCGCCGACGTGGTGCGTGGCGGCGCTCGGGACCGCGCGCAGGAGCTCTGCCAGGCTGCCGATACTCCTCGGCGACTCAACCGCTCTCAGAATCCGCGCCCGCGGGACGCCCAGCAGCGCCTCGAGCGCCGGCGAAGGGGGCCGGTGCTGCCCGACTCCGCCCACGGGGCGCAGGGGGTAGGCGATCGTTCCGACGACCTGCTCCGATTGGGCGATCACCGAGCTGCTCTCGCCGGCGACCAGGGGCACCAGCACCAAGCCGTCCGGCGGGAAGCTGACGCGACCGTCGTAGAAAGCGCAGGGGACGTACCAGCGACCGTCCTGTACGGCACCTTCGGGGAGCAGTCCGTCGAGCAGCTCAAGTTGCGCGTCAAGGGCCGTAGCCATGGCCACCCGCTCCCGCTCCCGCTCGAGCGTCGCCCGGGACTGGCGCCAGATCGGGCTGAAGCCCTTCCACGCCCGGAGCAGGCTCCCAACGTAGCGGCGCAGCCAGCGCGCGGGATCGCGGTCCGCCTCGTCCCACGCGCGACTGCCCGTCGCGGCCTTGCAGACAGCGATCTCCTCGGCGAGGAGCTCGACCGGCGTGGCGACGAGGCGCTCGATCCCGTCGCTGAACGACTCGCCGGGCGGATCGCCGAGACCCAGCAGGGGGTCGGGAACGAGCGTCTTGCCCGGGGTGACGAACGGGAAGAGCGTCTCGTGGTCCCGGAGGCGGAGCTGCCCAAGGATGGCGTCCCGCCAGGCGGCCGGAGTGCCGCTCCGGGGCGGTCCCACGGCGTCGCGGAGAGCACTGTTCAACGAAGGCAGGGGCGTCACCGCCACCCGGAACGGGCTCCGGCGCACGTCCGCCGTCTCGACGTACTCCAGACCGGCCACGACGAGAGTGTCTCACGCTCGGATCTCGCGGCTTTCAGGATCTTCGAAACCCTTGTCAGTCAGGGCCGTCCGCCGCTATGCCTGGGCCGTGACCCGAGCGGCCGAGCGCATCCGCTACGAACCCGGCAGCTTCTGCTGGGTCGGGCTTGCCACGTCCGACCCTGCAGGAGCCGGGGCCTTCTACGCGAGCCTTTCGGTTGGGAGGGCGAGCGCCGGGCTCGGCGGGGCCGCCGTCTTCCGCGCCCCGTTCGAGGTGCTGGACGAGGGGCGCATCGCGGCAATAAGGGACCCGCTGGGGGCGATTCTCTCGCTCTGGCAACCGCAGGGGCGGCCGGGCGCCGGGGTTGTGAACGAGCTGAACACCCTCGGCTGGATCGAGCTGGTGACCAGCGACCTCGAGCTCTCGCAATCCTTCTACCGCGGCCTCTTCGGCTGGGACTACGAGCCAGCCGACGGGGGCTGCGCGAGGATCAGGGGCGGGGGGCCGCTCGGCGGTGGCATGCGCCTCTCCGCCGACGGTGAGCGCGATGCGCCGCCCGCCTGGCTTCCCCACTTCGCGGTCGAAAGCGCGGACCGGGCCGCGCGGAACGCCGAGCAGTCGGGCGGCCGCCGGCTCGCGGCGACGATGGAGTCCGGAATCGGCCGGCTGGCGATCCTCGCCGATCCGCAGGGGGCGCGATTCGCGGTCCTGGAGGCGCGGGAGGGCATCCGTGTCGCAGGTTGACAGCGGACAGCGAGGCGCGCTGCTCCAGCTACTGGCCTCCCTTGACCCCGCGCTGCGGGACACCTCGCGATCACTTTCGACGAGCGCGGCGGTCTGTATCTCCGAGAACCAGCAACAGACGGAGACACCATGCAGACCGTGACTTCAAGGGACGGCACCCGCATCGCCTATGACCGGCTCGGCTCAGGCCCGACGGTGGTCCTGGTCGCCGGAGCGCTCGGCTATCGCAAGTTCAACAAGATGGAGGAGCTGGCGAAGCTGCTCGCCGAGCGCTTCACGGTGATCAACTACGACCGCCGCGGGCGCGGCGACTCGACCGAGGTGAAGCCGTTCGCGCTCGAGCGCGAGATCGAGGACATCCAGGCCTTGCTCGAGGCGGAGGGCGCGGCCTCGCTCTGGGGCTGGTCGTCGGGCGGCGCGCTGGCGCTGCGTGCCGCGGGCACCGGGATCGGGGTCGAGCGGGTGTCGGTCTACGAGGTGCCGTTCATGGTCACTCCGGACGCCGACCGCCCGACACCGGACTACGGCGAGCGCCTCGACGAGCTGGTCGCGGCCGGCGACCGAAGCGGCGCCGCCAAGCACTTCATGCGCAACGCGATCGGCATTCCCGCGCCCTTCGTGGCGCTGATGCGGCTGACGCCGATGTGGAGGGGCATCAAGGCCACGGCCCACACGCTGCCCTACGACTGGGCGGCGCTCGGCAAGCACACCATGTACGGCGCGGCCCTTAACCCCGCTGAGTGGGCCTCGGTGACGATGCCCACCCAAGTCGCCTATGGCGCCAAGAGCCCGGCCGTGCTGCAGGAGGGCGCCAGGGCACTCGCGGAAGCGCTGCCGAACGCGACCCTGCACAAGCTCGAAGGGATAAGCCACAACGTAAAGATGAACGTGCTCGCACCGGCTGTGGCCGAGTTCTTGGCTGCGGAGACCGGGTGACCGCTCCACCGAGTTCAGTCAACCGGCCCACTGACAGTCGAGCATCACGAGGCAGACATGTGCTTTGAAAGGCAGGAACGCGATCAGCTCAGTGGCCAACTTCGGTCCGATCCTCGACACGCTCGCGCAGGCGACGACGGAGGCTGCGAGGTCATGGCGGTCTCAGCCCTGGGCCGGGACGACCTGGTCGGATGCGTGCTCTTCGCCCGATCGACGCCATCGAGGCGAGCGCTCGCCGCGCATCCCGGCCCCCCGTGGAGCGACTCTATGCACGCCGAGGATTTCGAAGAGGAGGAGCAGTGAGCAAGCGCGCGGCAAACGCGATAGAGACGGTCGTCGGCTGGATGGACGCGATGCGCCAGGGCGATCCGCAGGCGATCGCGGGATGGTTTCACCCACAGGTGACTTGGCGCGGCGTGCCCGACGACGCGATTTGCCGGAACCGCGACGACGTTCTCGAGATGCTGCGGGACAGTCTTGTCCCCTGCCCCGAGGACCCTCAGACGTATGAGCTCGACGCGGGCCTCCGCGGCGCCGTGGCCGTAGAACTGATCGCCGCCGGCGACGAGACGGTCGTGCTCGGGGCCAAGGTGCCGGGCCTCAGCGAGGTCGGCGGACAGAACCTTCGGGGTCAGCTCTACAACGTCTTTCGCGTCCGCGGCGGCCAAATCGTCGAGGTCACCGACTACGCCCTTCGCGGACAGGCGCTGGAGGCAGCAGGCGCGGAGGTGCCGAGGTGGCACTAGCGCCGAGTGCCACAGACTCGGCCCGGCGGCCCATTTCGAGAGCGGCTTCTCTCCTTTCGGGCTCTGGCCGGAATCCGTGAATCGCGACCCGAGACGGTAGGCGTGGATGAAGCGCAGTCGACGCGCGTAGGCTGCAATCCGTGCAGCCAATCGAAGCCAGTTGGAGCGCTGGGCGCTGAGCGACGGAGACTCCATCCAGCGGCTGGTCCGCTTGCAGCGGCCGACGCTCGACCCGACGGAGGTCTGTGAAGTCGCGGGCGTGGATCGCGACGTGGGTGACGCGCTCTGGCGGGCGCTGGGGTTTCCCGACGTCCCTGAGGGGGTCATCGCCTACAGCGAGGAGGACGCGCGTGCGCTCCGGCTCGCCGCCGAGGGCTTGGAGCGGCTCGAATCAGACGAGCGCGAGGAGGCGCTCCGGCTCATGCTGCAGGAGGCGCGGATGCTCAGCGCGCACCTCGCGGCGCTCGCCGACACCGAGCTCGACGCCCTCGCGGAGCTGCAGGCGCGCGGGCTGCGCACGCGACTGATCGAGGAGGCGATCGAGCGCGGCTTCGAGCGATCGGACCTCGGCTGGCTCGTCACATACGCGCTTCGCCGGCAGCTCGACGCGGTCGCCCGCCGCCACGCGCAGACCGCCGTCGATCCGGAGGGGCGCGGAGAGCAGCTGGCGGTCTCCTTCGTCGACCTGTGCGGTTTCACGGCGCTCAGCGACCGGACCGAACTAGATGACATCGGCGAGCTGCTCAGCCGCTTCGAGGCGCTCGCCTTCGACGTCGTTGCCGAGGCCGAAGGAAGGGTGGTGAAGCTGATCGGCGACGAGGTCATGTTCGTCTGCCCCGACGGCGGCAGCGCGGTCCGGGCGGCGTTGGAGATCCTCGAGGGGTGCGAGAGCAGGAGCCTCCCGGCGGCTCGCGCCGGCCTCGCAGAGGGTGCGCTGCTGCGCCAAGCGGGTGACTACTTCGGCACGCCGGTGAACCGCGCGAGCCGCATCACCCAGGTGGCGGCACCGAACGCGGTCGTGGTCGACACGGCGGTTCGCGCCAGGCTGGAGGAGGCGCCGGGGCTGCGGCTGGAAGCGCTCGGAGAGCGACCCCTCAAGGGCCTTGAGCCGACGGAGCTCTGGCGCGTCAGCCGCGAGGTCTGACCGTGGCCATGGGGGCGATCATGCGAGAGCTGGAACCGGTCGCCGCCGTCCCGAGTGGCTAAGAGATGGCTCGCCGGAACATCGATGTCGTGAGGGGCTTGATGGCAGCGCTGAACGGCCGTGACGTCGACGCGATGGTCAAGACGTTCTATTCGCCGGAGGCCGAGTTCACCCCGGCCCTGTAGGCGGCGTTAGAGGGAACGGTTTATCGGGGTTCTCGCGAGATTCGCGCTTACTACGACGAGCTGTATGGGGTCTGGGATGAGCTTCGGGTTGAGGTTGAAGACTTGCGCGACCTGGGAGACACGGTCCTCGGCACGGGTCGGGTCATGGCTCGGGGAAGGTCGAGCGGCGTGAGTCTCGACAGGGCCTGGACGTTCGCGTTCAAGTTGGTCGACGGCAAAGTTGTGTGGCATAGGAATTTCCTCGATCACGCCGATGCGCTCGAGGCGTTGGGCCTGGCGGACGGACCATAGGCCAGCTCAGCCCGAGGATCGAGCCTGGCTCGGAAGGAGCCTGAGCCGTGCGCTCGAGCAGGCAGCGGGCATGACGCCGGGCGGAGGAGCTCGTCACGGTGATGGGCGTGCGCGCTGTCGCGAAGCACGATGCTCAAGCTCAGCCCGCAAGATCTACGAGCTCATGCAGGAGACCCCCGCCGCGAGCAGGGCCTCGTAGCCTCTCGGCCGCCGTGCGCTTCAGGGTCCACCGGGCGCCGCCGCCGTCCGGGGACCCGACGCTGGTCAGCCCTGCAGCGGTCGGGCGCGGCGGCTCGGGCTAAGCCGCCTCGGCGCAGGGGGTCGCGGTCCTGGACTCGACAGCAAGCTTGGGTGCCGCGGCGCCGGAGGCCCGCGGGCGCAGCACGGTCAGCGTCAGCGCAATCGCCGCGGCCACGAGCCCGGCTGCGATCAGGTAGGCGACGTGGTAGCCGGAGTTCAGAGCCGCCGCGGCGGACTCTCCGCCGGCGAGCAGGCCGTGTGTGCGCTCGGTCGCGAAGGTCGCTAGCACCGCCAGGCCGATGGCGCCACCGACGTTGAGCGAGGTGTTGACCAGTCCCGAGGCGAGGCCCGAGTCGTCGGGCGTGGCACCCGACATCGCGAGCGTCGTCAGCGCGGGGAAGCCGAGGCCGGCACCGAGTCCAAGCAGCACCATCGGCGGCAGGACATCGATGACGTAAGCGGCGTGGACCGGCGTTCGCGCGAAGAGGAGCAACGCGGCGGTGATCGCGACCAGCCCGGGGAAGAGCGTCGCGAGCGGACCGAACCGCATGGTGAGCGGCTCCGAGAAGCGCAGCGACGTCGTTCCCATGGCGATCGTCGCGGGCAGGAAGGCGAGGCCGACGTGGAGGGCGTCGTAGCCCAGGATCCGCTGCAGGTAGAGCGCCCCGAGGAAGAACATGCCGAACATCCCGACGACGAGCAGGGCCTGGACGGCGTTCGCGCCCGCGACCTCCCGCAAGCCGAACAGGCGCAGCGGCATCAGCGGGTTCGGGATACGGTCCTGCCGGGCGATGAACGCGGCGAGCAGGGCGATCGAGAGCCCGCCGAGCGCGAGCGTCTGCGTCGAGTCCCAGCCCTGCGCTTCGACCTGGAGGATCGTGTACACGCCCAGCATCAGCCCGCCGGTCAAGAGCACCGCGCCCGGGATGTCGGCGCCCTGTCTAAGTCCGATTCCGTCGTGGTCGTCGAGCAGCATGGTCGCGAACAGCGCGGTGCCGACACCGATCGGCAGGTTGATGAAGAAGATCCAGTGCCAGCCTGCCGCCTGGGTCAGCACCCCGCCAGCGAGCAGCCCGATCGAGCCGCCTGCCGACGCGACGAAGCCGTAGACGCCGATCGCCTTCGCCTGCTCCCGCGGCTCGGGGAACATCGTCACGATCATGCCGAGGATCACGGCGGAGCTCAGCGCGCCGCCGATGCCCTGGACGAAGCGCGCTCCGATCAGCACGGCCTCGCTCTGAGCGACGGCGCACAGCGTCGAGGCGACCGTGAAGACGGCCAGGCCGGCCAGGAAGACCCGCCGCTGGCCGATGAGGTCGCCGATGCGACCAGCCAAGAGCAGCAGGCCGCCGAAGGCGATCAGGTAGGCGTTCAAGACCCAGGCGAGATCGCTCTCGGAGAAGCCGAGGTCGCTCTTGATCGAGGGAAGCGCCACGTTGACGATCGTCGCGTCGAGGACGTCCATCAGAACACCCGCGCACAGCACGTAGAGCGCGAGCCAGCGCCTGCGGTCGTCCCGGTCTGTCCTGCTCGGTCCGGCTTCTGTCGCCATGCCCCTTAGACCGGAGAAGCACGCGGAACTCATCGCGCTTCCGGAGACCGACCGAGGACGGCCGGTGTGTCAGAGCACGTCGCCAGGGCCGCCAGCGCCAGGAGCGCCTCTTGCCGCCCGCGGGCTGCTTGCGTTCGCTTCCCACCGTGATAGTCTGTCCGCAGATGATCTGTGTACAGACTGTTCTCGAAAGGAGGAGCTCATGCGAACGGAGCAACCGAGCATCGCCATCCGTCGCGTCTGCGAGGGCGACCGCGCCGTCGAGCGCCTCGCGGCGCTCGACAGCCGACCGGTGCCATCCG
>WNGA01008239.1_pt1 | contig 14953 bp, 16 predicted proteins | sample 5400061 | NCBI WGS metagenome assembly WNGA01 (sample SAMN13153366, study PRJNA577476) | soil metagenome | isolation source: 100 cm soil or saprolite under grassland replicate 2 | place: USA:California | collected 2016-06-15
GCCGCCCCAGATTGACTCGCTGCTTCCAGACGGGGTTGTGACCGATGATAAGTGTGCCGATACGATGTTGCACCAGCAGCGTAATGATGGCACGGCTGGCGTTGTGCAGGTAGTCACTCATCCGGCGATTACGCTTGTCGGTGAGTGCGTGTAGCTGGCGGCTGGTGTGCTGGCCGTGTGGGAGTTGGGCCTGGAGCTGCGCGCGGCGCTTGTTGTACAACTGGTTCAACGCCTTGAGCGGACGCCCGTTAATCAGCCGTGGCACAAAGTCAGGCAGATTTGAAGTTAGCGCCGCAAGGTTATTGACCCCAATATCGACGGCCGCCACGAGCGCAGGATCGACTGGAACAGGGGTGATCGGCTGGTCATAGATGACCTCCACGCTGTAGTGGGTGCTATGCGGCACGATCCGCACCTGCTGCACGGTGGTCTGCTGGGTTGGCACTTGGATGGGCAAACCAGAGGGCTGGACGATGCGCTGCCGCAGCAGCGGACGGCTGATCGCTTGTAGTGTATAGGTCAGCAGGTTACGGCCTTGCTTGTGGAGGTATTTCGGGAGCCGGGGGCGTCCCAGAAAGCGCGACGGGTCAGCCTTCCACGCGGACAATGCCGCAGAGTAGCTATCCCAGACCGCAGACCTGTTTGAGTACCCACTGGCTGACCTTGGCGGGCAAGGCGCGGTATGGCGCCGTTACCTGCATCTGCCGGGCTAATGCCGAATAGCGGATGCGTTCAGCACGAAGGATGTAGGCTTGGCGCACCAGGTAGTTGGTCGCGTTGTAGAGATTCTTCGAGGCGAATGCGGCAGCATCGATCGCGGCAAAACGCGGATCGTGTCGATAGTATATCAGAAGTGACGGGTTTATGCAACAGAACGCCATAAAACACTATGATTTCAAGAAGCAGTTCCAATACGTTATGACTCTGGACGTATCCGTGCGTCGCAGAGTGTCTTTTTGTTTGCAGGACTTATGCGGTGAATGTGAATAGTGGACCACCACGGATTAAAAAGTTCCCGTATCGAGCGTTTTTTCGTTCGCAGAACGAAAAAACGCTCGATACGAAGAGAAAAAATCCGTGGAAAGACGATTTCCGGGCCGGTTTCGTCGCAACCATGCCGTTGTGGTTAGGGATCGCACCGTTCGGGGCGGTCTATGCGGTCAGCGCGTTGGCCGCCGGGCTTTCACCCGCGCCGACACTGGCGATGTCCTTGTTCGTGTTCGCTGGGGCCTCACAATTCACCGCCGCCGGCCTGTTTGCCGCTGGAGCTGCGCCGGCGACGATCGTCATCGCTACATTGGTTATCAATGCCCGGCATGCCTTGCTGGCGGCGTCGATCGCGCCGTTCGTGCGCCACGCCCGCCCGGCAACCAAGGTGCTACTGGCATTTCAGCTCACCGACGAGAGCTACGCGATCGGGATGCGACGCTGGCTGGCCAGAGATGGCAGCCTAAGCTATCAATTTGGAGCAAATATCAGCGTCTATTTGATCTGGCAGATCAGCACGATCGCCGGCATGCTCCTCGGCGCGCTTATCCCTGATCCAGGCGCGTATGGCCTCGAATTGGTCTTCCCGCTGGCCTTCATTGGGCTGCTGGTGCCATTACTCAAGCAGCGCATGAGCGCGGCGATCGCGGCGCTGGCCGCGGCACTGGCGATCACTGGCGCACTGCTGCTGCCGGGCAGTTGGTATATCTTGATTGCTGGCATTGTCGCGAGCGGCGTAGGGGCATTTCTTGGCCGTAGTGCGTAGGAGCGCCAACTACGCACTATGTGAACGGCGACCAAGCATTTACTGTATTGTTTGGTAGGCATAGATTCTGATCGCCAGATCGATCTTCGCGTCACTTCGTGTGCCTACGCGGATCAAAAAGGAGATTGAGGAATGTACATCCCTACCTTTCGCGACGTCCTGCTGGCACAACGCCAGATCCGCCGATACCTGCCGCGCACGCCAATGCATAGCTATCCGGCGATCGACACGCTAATTGGCACGAACGTTTATATCAAGCATGAAAACTATCAGCCGGTCGGCGCCTTCAAGGTGCGCGGCGGAATGAACTTGATCTCGCAGCTTGGCCCATCCGAGCGTGAGCGCGGCGTGATCGCGGCGTCGACTGGAAACCATGGCCAGTCGGTGGCGTATGCGGCGCAGCAGTTCGGCGTGGCGGCGCGCATTGTCGTGCCGGAGCAGGCCAACCCCGGTAAGGTCGCCGCGATGCAGGGTATGGGCGCCGAGGTGATCTTCCACGGCGTGAACTTCGACGCGGCACGGTTGCACTGTGAGGCGCTGGCCCACGAGCACGGCTACCGCTACATTCACTCCGGCGACGAGCCGCTGCTGATCGCCGGAGTCGCGACCGAGACGATCGAAATGCTCGAGGACCAGCCTGATCTCGACATCATCATCGTACCGATCGGCGGCGGCAGCGGCGCGGCGGGCGCCTGCATCGCGGCCCATGGCGTCAGCCGCAACATCAAGGTGATCGGCGTACAGGCCGAGGCCTCGCCGGCGGCCTACCGCTCGTGGCGCGAGCGTGCGCTGGTCGAGGCGCCCAACCGCACCTTTGCCGAGGGGCTGTCGACCGGTGTCGGCTTCGCGCTGCCACAGGCGATCCTCTGTGAGCAGCTCGACGATTTTGTGCTGCTGAGCGACGACGAAATTCTCCAGGCCATGGCCTGGATGATCGAGCGAGCGCATACCTTGGCCGAGTCGGCCGGGGCAGCGCCGTTGGCGGCGGCCTACCGCATGCGCGATGATCTGCGCGGCAAGAAGATCGGTCTGGTCTGCTCGGGCGGGAATACCTCGCTCGAGCATCTGCGGCTGGCCCTTGACACGGTGACGGGGTGAGAGGGTGACAAGATGACAATCTTAACGAGAAGACACCGTGTCACCGTGTCATCTTGTTAGAAGGTGGTTAGGAAATGATCATCTGGCTGACCATCCTCGGCATGGCGCTGGCCACCTACGCCACGCGTGTCGCTACAATGCTGGCACTGCGCGGCGAGATTGCGCCCTGGCTGCGGCGTTGGCTCGGCTATGTGCCGGTCGCGGTCTTTTCTGCATTAATCTTACCGCCATTACTGCTTCAGACCAGTGGCGAGACTCGATCGCTGGCGATTGGCCCGGCGCTGCCAGCCGGACTAGTTGGGGCGCTGGCGGCATGGTGCAGTGGCAATGTGCTCCTGACCATCCTCGCGGGCATGGCAACGTTCTGGCTGCTGCGCTGGCTGGGTATGTAGAGCGATTGTGGATAATATCTGGAAATGTGGAGAAAAGTTGTGCATAACATCATCAATCGACGGCTGCATTATGGATGGATTGTCGTCGCCGTGACCGCGCTGACCCTGATCATCTCAGCCGGGGTGCGCTCCGCGCCGGGCGTGATGGTCGTTCCGTTAGAGCAGGATATGCACTGGAGCCGCGCCGCAATTTCGCTCGCCGTGTCGATCGGGCTGCTGTGTTATGGGCTGACCGCGCCGCTGAGCGGATCAATTATGGATCGTTTCGGCCCGCGCTGGGTGATGCTGGCTGGCTTGGCGATCATGGGCGCCAGCATGGTTGCCAGCGCGCGAATGACCGAACAATGGCAGCTCAATCTGTTTTGGGGCGCCTTGAGCGGTGTCGGCACCGGCATTGTCGCACTGGTGCTGGGCGCAACCGTGGCTGCACGCTGGTTTGTAGCGCGGCGTGGCTTGATCACGGGCATCTTCGGCGCGTCGACCTCGGCCGGCCAACTGATTTTCTATCCGCTGCTCGTCTGGCTCGTCGGTACGCTTGGCTGGCGCAGCAGCATCATGATCCTCGCCGCGGTGTCGCTGGTGCTGATTGTACCAGTGGTGCTGCTGATGCGCAATCGGCCCGCCGATGTCGGGCTGCAGCCATATGGTGCTAGCGGCGACCTATTCGCAGCGGCGCCCGAACCAGCCGAGCGCCAGGGCATCATGCGGCGCGCGATCGCAATGCCGGCTTTTTGGCTCCTGACCAGCACGTTCTTTATCTGCGGAGCGACTTCGAATGGCCTGATCGGCACGCACTTTATCCCGCATGTCGGCGATCATGGCATTTCGCCCAATATTGCCGCTGGGCTGCTCGCAATCATGGGGGCGATGAACTTCGTCGGCACAATCGGCTCGGGCTGGTTGACCGATCGATACAATCCGCGCAAGTTGCTGGCCTGGTACTACGGTTTGCGCGGCCTTTCGCTGCTGCTGCTGCCATTCGTTACCAGCTACGCCGGTCTCACCGCCTTTGCAATTCTTTTTGGTCTCGATTATATTGCTACCGTCCCGCCAACCACCGCGCTGGTCGCCGATACCTTCGGGCGCAAGTATGTTGGAACAGTGTTTGGCTGGATCTTCTGCGCGCACCAGATCGGTGCGGCGATGGCCGCCTGGCTTGGCGGTGTGGCCCACGACGCGCTCGGGCATTATGGCACTGCGTTTCTGGTGGCCGGCATATTAGCGATCATCGCCGCAGCGCTCTCGCTGCGGATCGGCCGCGTGCACGTCGCGCCGCAGATTGAGATCGCTGGCGCGCAGATGTGATGCATAATGCACAGGACGTTCAAACGCAGAGGCGCAAAGGCGCAGAGGTACGACTAGACAAAAGCAGCTTTGCGTCTTTTGGTCTTCGCGTCTTTGCGTTAATCGGGAGTTTGAATGGAGATCCGCACAATCACCGCAGGCGCGCGCGAAGCCGACCTGGAACGCGCCGCCCATGCCGCGCAGCTGGCGCGTGAGCGGCTGACTGCCGCAGGCTATATCGTACAGACACTACGGCTCGCGCTGGCGACGACTGGCTCGAACCGCTGCGGCGATTTCTCGACGATTGCGCAGGCCGCCGAGGAGCAAGCGCTGGTCGCAGGCTTCGACTGCGTCTCGATCGGCCTGGTCGATAGCGACCGCTTGGCGGCGCTGCCCGAGGCCATCCACGCGACCGAGAGTCTATTCGCCTCGGCGCTGATCGCCGGCGCCGATGGCATCATCCGCCACGAGACGATCCGCGCCACCGCCGAGGCTATCGCCGCCATCGGCGCGAGCACGCCAGATGGCCTCAGCAACCTGCGCTTCGCCGCCTCGGCGTGTATGGCGCCTGGTTCGCCGTTCTTCCCAGCGGCCTACCACGACGGCGGCGCACCCTGGATCGCTATCGGTCCGGAGGCCGCAGCCCTGGCCGTAGAAGCGATTGCAGATTGCAGATTGCAGATTGCAGATTGGGAAGCAAGACAATCTGCAATCTACAATTTGCAATTGGCAATTGAAATGCACGACGCTCGTATTGGTGCGGCATTGAAGGGTATAGAGGCCGATACGGGCGTGCGCTACGCCGGCTGCGACTGGTCGCTCGCGCCGCACCTCGACCCAGCGCGCAGTGTCGGCGCTGCGCTTGAAGCGCTGAGCGGCGTGCCGTTTGGCGCGTGGGGCACCCTCGCGGCGGTGCGCGCGCTCACGTCGGCCATCCGCGCTGCGCGAGTGACCCAACTGGGCTATAGCGGCGTGATGCTGCCGGTGCTGGAGGATACGACGCTGGCGCGGCGCAACGCCGAAGGGCGCTATACCCTGCGCGATCTGCTGGCCTTTAGCGCCGTCTGCGGCACTGGGCTCGACACCATCCCGCTGCCCGGCGACACAACGCCCGACCAGATCGCCGGCGTGTTGACCGAGGTTGCGGCGCTGGCAACTGCGCTGCACAAGCCGCTTACGGCCCGGCTGCTGCCGCTGCCGGGGCTGCATGCGGGCGACTGGACGCGCTTCGACCAGGTGAGCGACCCACGGGTTGCCCAGTACTTCTGCGCCAGCCGCGTGATGCGGATTGAATAAGATCAGATGCGCATCAAGTTTATTGATCTAATTTTATTCTTGATGCGTAGGCGCTCAGCGCCCCTGATTTAAAAGTAAAAGTTCATTAGCCCTGGGTAACTGACAGCGTAATGCGCATCGCTTGTTGGTCCATCCACCGAATGGGATCGTACGCGCGGTCGTCGACGTGCTCGAACCGGGCAATTCGTCCCGCGGCGAGCAGCGCACGCCCACGCGGGTCCATATGCATCTGCAGCAGCACCGTCCGAAGTGCCCTGCGCAGCTCCTGCGGCACGCTGCGCAACACCACCCACGGTGGGATTGGGCTTGGCCCTAACGTCGCAACCACCCGAATGCGCGCCTCAATTTCAGGATGCCGCCGCAGCTCTGCTTCTAACACCGTACTGTCGATGGCGGTCGCATCGATTGCCCCATCCAGGAGTAACTGGAGCGACGTCTGATGAGCGCCCGACTCGATCGTGCGCCCAAAATAGCCTGCGGTCTCCCCCAGAGTCGCCAGGTGATAGCGCACGACGTTGTAGCCTGAATGCGAGCCTGGCTCGTTGGATGCCCAGATCGCACCGCGAAGGTCCGCGAATGTGTGAAACGGGCTTGTGCGCAGGACGAGCACATCTGAAAAATACACTGGATGATCCTGGTAACGGGCGCCTTGCATCACCGGTACGACCAGCAGTTCGAGGGGTGGCTGGCCCCGATCGGCTTTCCAGGCATACGGCAAGCCACAGATCCAGCAGACGTGGATGTCTCCCGCATCAAAGCGTCGTTCACGCTCCTGCCAGGGGATGTCGCCAATAAATGCTGTGGGAAGCTGCAACTGCTCGCTGATGTAGTCGGCGAGGCCAGCGCAGATGAAGTCGGCATTTTGTGCCATACACGAAGTAATCTGCAGGTTGCGCATTGGTGGCCCTCCGGAATACCGAATGTGAATACTGCGCTCTCTTCATAATCACGGCTATCGGCCAGGCGTGGTAAACTCTAGTGTTTTACGATTAAGATAGACTGGTGGGCGGCGCGAGCAGTTGGGCCAGCCGTGCTGCGTCGACGTTGCCGCCGCTCAAAATCGCGACCACCGGTTCTTGGGCTAGCGCCCCGACGGCGCCGCAGAGCAGCGCGGCCACTGCGGCGGCACCCGCCGGCTCAGCCAACAGCTTGCAACGCTCCAGGATCAGCGTCATGGCTCGCTGGATGTCGGCGTCGTCTACCAGCACGAGATCATCGACATACTGCTGGACCAGCGCGAAAGGCAGCTCGCCGGCGAACGGCGCGGACAGGCCATCCGCGATCGTCTGGATCTGGTCTAGGCGCACTGCCTGACCCGCCTGGCGGCTGCGCCACATCTTGGCGGCGCCCGCTGGCTCGACGCCGACGATCCGCACGCCGGGGCGCTGGCTCTTGATCGCCAGCGCGATCCCGGCGATCAGTCCGCCCCCACCGATCGGCACGACGACCGTGCCGGCGTCGGGCAGGTCGTCGAGGATCTCCAGCCCGACGGTGCCCTGGCCCGCAACAATCGCTGGGTCATCGAATGGCGGGACGAACGTATAGCCATGTTCGCCGGCCAGCGCCTGAGCGCGGCTAAAGACGGTGAGCGTGCTCGGTTCCAACACGATCGTGCCGCCATAGCCCTGCGTGGCCGCCAGCTTCGCGGCCGGCGCGGTTTGCGGCATCACCACGGTACATTGCACGCCTTCAGCGGCGGCGGCCCACGCCAGCGCCTGGGCATGGTTGCCCGCCGACGCGGTGACCAGGCCGCGGGCGCGCTCAGCCGGGCTCAGCGTCGCAATCTTATTTAGAACGCCGCGGGGTTTGAATGAGCCGGTCTTTTGCCAATTCTCGAGTTTCAGATACAGCCGGGCGCCAACCTGCGCGCTCAGCGCCGCGCTGTGGATCAGCGGCGTCCGGTGCAGCCGCCCGGCGATCACCTGGCGCGCGGTCACGACATCGTCAAGCGTCAACATGTTTGGTTCCTTGTAATACAATATACCCAGCTTGGAACCGCATTTCATTGTGCAAATTGAACTCGCGGAGGGAACATAACTGACGCCCAGTATACCATTCAATGGCATGACTTACGCAGTAAACGTGACCATTGGACCACCACGGATTAAAAATCTCTTGTATCGAACGTTTTTTCGTTCGCAGAACGAAAAAACGTTCGATACAAGGAATAAAAATCCGTGTTTTGCAAGTGACCGCATAACTCATGTCAGCAGAGAATCGTAGCCACTCCGCCAGAGTGGCAAAAAAGGTAGAAAGAACACGATGACACGACCAAAAACTTACATCACTCGCCGGGTCCCTCAGGCCGCGATCGACATCGTCGCGGCGGCGTGTGATTACGACATCTGGGACAGCGAAGACCAACCTACACCGCGCGACGTGCTGCTGCATGCCGCCGCCAATGCCGATGGCGTGCTGGCCATGCTCGCCGATCGAATCGATGCCGAGTTTCTCGATGCCGCACCGCGCTGCCGCGTCGTCGCCAATATGGCGGTGGGCTACGACAACGCCGATGTGCCGGCGCTGACGCGACGCGGGGTGTTGCTCACCAACACCCCAGGCGTGCTGACCGAGACCACTGCCGATCTGGCTTGGGCGCTGTTGATGGCCGCCGGACGCCGGATTGTCGAGGGCCAAAAGCTAATCGAGGCCGGCCGCTGGAAGAGCTGGTCGCCGATGTTTATGGTCGGGCAAGATATCTACGGCGCGACGCTGGGGATTGTCGGAGCCGGTCGGATTGGCTCGGCGGTGGCGCGGCGCGCGGCGGCCTTCAATATGCGCGTGCTCTACCACAACCGACGTCCGTCGGCCGAGCTCGAGGCGCAGACCGGCGCCCAGTATCGCCCGCTCGACGACCTCCTGCGCGAGGCCGATTTCGTGGTGGTGCTGGTGCCGCTCACCACCGAAACCCGCGGGATGTTTGGCGCGCGCGAGTTCGCGCTGATGAAGCCGACCGCCGTGTTCGTCAATATCGCGCGCGGGCCGATCGTCAAAGAGCTGGATCTAGTGGCGGCGCTGCAGCAGGGCAGCCCAGGCGCGGCCGGCCTCGACGTGTTCGAAAATGAGCCGATCGGCGCCGATCATCCGCTGCTCCGGCTGCCAAACGTCACCGCCGTGCCCCACATTGGCAGCGCCACGGTCGCGACACGCACGCGCATGGCCACAACCGCGGCGACCAACTTGGTCGCCGCGCTGACCGGCCAGCCGGTGCCGAATCCTGTCAACCCCGAGGTGCTCGGCAATGACAATTGAGATTCGCACACTCACGCCAGCCGATCTGGATATGGCCGATGCGCTGCTCATGGCGGCATATGGCGGTGCCAGCCGTAAACAGCGGCTGCAGAGCTATCTGACGCTGCAGCCTGATGGTTGGATTCTCGCCCATTGGGATGGCACGCCTGCCGGCGTCGCCGGCGCGACACACTACGGCCCGATCGCCTACATTGGGCTCGTGGGCGTCCATCCAGCATACCAGCGGCGCGGGATCGCCATGGCGATGATGCGGCACCTGCTGCGCTGGAGTGCGGAGCGCGGCCGCCCCGTATTGCAGCTCGACGCCAGCCCGGCCGGGGCGCCGCTGTATGAGCGGCTGGGCTTTGTCGACGATGAGAAGACTGTCTCATTTATGCAAGACGACTGCGTGCGCCGGCCGCCACTTTCCGAACGGGTGAGCCGCGTGCAGGCAACCGATATTCCAGCCGTGGCAGCCTTCGACATGCCAATCTTTGGCGCGAATCGTGCGGCGGTGTTTGAGCTGCTCCAGAGCGAAGCCCCTGAGCGCGCATTTGTGGCACGTGACGCCGCCGGGCAGATCTGCGGCTACCTGTTTGCGCAGGCAATGTCGCTTGGGCCCTGGGCTGCGCGCACCGTTGGCGACGCCGAGGCGCTGCTGGGCGCCGCGCTTGAGCTCACGTACCAGGCCGGCCCATATGTGCTGGCGCCCAGCTCTAATCCGAACGCCAGCAACCTGCTGCTGCAGTATGGGTTCAGTCCAAACCGATCGCTGCGCCACATGCGGCTCGGCGGCGAAGGCCCGATCGGGCAGCATGCGCTGCTCTATGGGCTGGCAAGCTTCGCGATCGGCTAGTGAGTTCATTGTCCTACAGATTTGTCTCTGATTGTCACTCTATTCTTTTGAATGCTAGTGGTACAATTGCTTTCTGTGCATACAAAAGATGATCGGACTTACGCAGTGAAGGCGAACATTGGACTACCACGGATTTTTCGAGTGACCATGTAAGTCCTGAAGTTAACATAAGAGACAGGACCTGAAATAGTCTTGCAAAAAGCAAAGAATCATATGCAACTGCGAAACCTAGGCGTGCTCCTACTGCTTGGGGCAGTATGGGGCGCTTCATTTTTATTCATCAAGCTGGGTGTGCAAGCGATGGCGCCGGAAGTATTGGTCGCATTACGCTTGATCATCGCGTCGATCGTGCTGATCGGCGTGCTGTACGCCCGCGGGCTGCGTTTGCCCGCCAACCTGCGGGTCTGGGGCGACTTTCTGTTTCTTGGTGTGGTTGGGCTGATCTTCCCCTACCTGCTGATTACCTGGAGCGAGCAATCGATCCCCAGTGGCATGGCCGCGATCCTCAACGCCACCACGCCGCTCTTTTCGGTGCTGTTGACATATATCTGGACGCGTGAGGAGCAGCTGAGCGGCCTACGGCTGCTGGGCGTCGCGATCGGGTTCGTCGGCGTAGTGATTGCGGTTGGCATAGCGGATCTCGATCTATCGCGGGCCGATACACGAGCGCAGTTGGCGGTGCTGCTGGCGGCGGCCTGCTACGGCGTGGCCGGCATCTATGGCCGGCGAGCGTTTCGCGATATGCCCGCGCTGGTTCCCGCGACCGGCCAGATGCTCGCCGGCGCAATAATCATCACGCCGCTGGCGCTGGCGCTGCGCGGCATTCCATCGCCCATGCCCTCCGCGCTGGCGCTGGGCGCGGTGGTGGCGCTGGCGGTGTTCGGCACGGCGTTTGCCTATATCCTGTTATATTGGCTGATGGCGCGGATGGGCGCGACACGCACCTCCATGGTGACATACCTGCTGCCGCCGTTCGCACTCGTCTATGGCGCGCTGTTTCTCCACGAGGTGATCGAGCTGAATGCGCTGCTGGGCCTCGGCCTGGTCGTTTTCGGCATTCTGCTTGCGAACGGAGTACTTAGGGTGCCAGTGATTGGCAAGCGTGCGAACGTTAGAACGTTAGAACGTTAGAACATTCCAACTATGGTCAATTGTGTCGAAATCAACGACTTGCGCAAAGTATTCGAGCTTACGTCGGGCTGGGGCCGCAAGCGCACGCGCAAAGAGGTCGTCGCGGTCGACGGCATCAGCCTGAGCATTCCGGCGGGCCAGTCGGTCGCGTTCATTGGGCCGAACGGCGCCGGCAAGTCGACCACGATCAAGATGCTCACCGGCATCCTGCACCCAACGTCGGGTAGCGCGCAGGTGCTCGGCTTCACGCCCTGGAGCGAGCGGCGCAAGCTGGTGCGCCAGATCGGCGCGGTATTCGGCCAGCGCTCGCAGTTGTGGTACCACCTGCCGCCGCGCGACACCTTCGAGTTGCTAGCGCGGATCTATAGCCTCGACCGCGCGATGTACACGCGCCGCCGCGACACCCTGATCGAGCGGTTTGGCTTGGGGGAATTCCTGGAGACGCCGGTGCGCAAGCTCTCGCTGGGCCAGCGCATGCGCGCCGAGGTTGCCGCCAGCCTGCTGCACGCGCCCAAGGTACTGTTCTTGGACGAGCCGACGATCGGCCTGGACGTGATTGCCCGCCAGGAGCTGCGCGACCTGATCCTCGAATGGAACCGCGATGAAGGCTTAACCGTGTTCTTGACCAGCCACGACGCCGGCGATGTCGAGCGAGTGGCGCGGCGCGTGATTGTGATCAATCATGGGCGCGTGGTGCTCGACGACAAGGTGTCGGCCTTGCGCCGCCAGTATCTCGGCTCCAAGATTCTGAGCGTGAAGTTTCACGCCGCGCCCACGGCGATCGACCTGCCTGGCGTCACAACGCTGAAGGCCAACGAATATGCGCTGAAGCTCGAAATCGACACCCGCGTCACGCCAATCGAGCAGGTGATGACCGCGGTGCTGCGCGCCGGCCCGGTCGCCGACATCGCGATCGAAGATCCACCGCTCGAAGAGGTGATCGCGCATATCTATGGGCAAAGCGCCGCCGCTCTGCAAGCACCCGAGCTACGTGATGCTTAGGCGCCAAGTCCAGCTATGCATAAGTTCCCGTAGTTCCTGTAGTTCCCAATCAAAGGCTGGGAACTACAGGAACTACGGGAACTGCCCATTTCGCGATGCCGTCCGCCTGGTTCGCCTCAAGCATCCGCAAAGCCTCTTGGAGGCCCTCTCGCTGGAGAGTGGTTCCGGTCATATCGTCCTTGAACTCAGCGACGACCTCGGCCCCAATGGACGCCGCATACGCGCGGCCCTTTTCTAGTTGATAGTCGAGGCTGTACAGTTTCGCCTGCTCCTTCGTCGAGACATGTGCAGAGAGAATAAGTCGCTTCATAACGCAAAAACCCCTTGTGCTATCCGTCCTTCTAAAGAATTTTGACGATCAAAGTCGGTAATAGCGTAGTAGCGCCTTCAGGCGGGTTTTGGACGTCAGAACCGCCTAAAGGCGTCACTACCAATGCCCCTGTTTGATTGTCAAATTTCTAAAGGACAGTTTAGCACGGGAGTTCTGGTTTGACTAGTATTGTATTTCGGTTACTGAACACTACCGAACTCCGCTCTTCTTTGCTACCAGCCAACGCCGCATATAGGACACAATAGAACTGCCCCAGGTCGAGCACCAGCTCGCTGGACAGCTCACAGAGGGCGCACCTATCACGTTTCACACCACCTGCACAGCGGCGCTTCCCGTCGAACTGGATAGTGCCATAGAAGCTGCCATCGAGCCGCTTGGTCCGCATCGTTCAAGGCGGCAAACTCTTGTTGCCTTGCCTTGCGTTGCTGCTCCTAGTCCTCGCTCATCCCAATCTCTTTTCGCTCTTCAAGGCTTCTTTGAGAGCTTCTATTGTAACACATAATAGCTTACAAACCAAGCAGGATTTCTCCTTCCAGAAGGTTATATTCAGAAATATTTGTAAAATGATACTCGACGTCTTGTATAGAGGCTGTATAAATAAAATATCTCACGTTTGTGAGCTTCTCAGCCTTCGCAACAGGAAACGAATAGAGGCTAGGCAAACATTGCTTTCACTCGATACTGTCCGTACGTTCATATTCTTTAGAAGCTATCTCAAAATTCAAAGCACGTAGAGTGCCGGAAGTATCCTGCGCAAGAGAACCTGAATATGGGCAATCTTTATCATACTCTCACTTGACGCAATGGTGTTTTCGTAATCCTTTGCCGTACGTACTCAACCAGCTCACCGCGTTAGGAGCTATCAGCCCAGATCTTTTTGATCCGCAAAGACTGCTGCTGCACTTCGTGGCACAACTGCACGCCGCCGTCCTGGAGGTGGTGATCGACGCCTGCGTGAAGCTCGAGCACGCGCGCTTCTTCGGCGGCCTCAGCACGATCGGCCTCAATACCCGCGTGATCAGTACCCGGCCCGACATGGGCGCGTGAGCCCGAGCCAGATACTCCGGTTGAGGTCGGCCACCCACCCATACTGGCGGTGAAACGCACGCTGCTTTGTTACCGACCTGAATCGCCAAAACCGTCGTGTAGGTCTTGATAGACATAACATTAACCCGTGCTTTATCGATTGCTTATGATATCTTTATGGAAAGCTGATACACTGAGATCCTGAGCGAGATTTGGGGCTCCACGCTGTTGAGACCTTATGACCGCCTACAAAAGGAGAATCAGCTATGGTCGAGCATACAATTCATCGACGAGTTCGGCTCCGGCCCGGCGCTGTAACCAGCATGCTTAGCCTGATGGCCCTGCTGGCGCTTCTGGCTCTGCTGCTTGGTAACAGCGGGGTGGCTTACGCGGCACCGAACATCGCGGCCATCGCGCCGGATATTGACGTTGGTCCGGTGACGCCGACCGCCGCAGCCGGCGGCACGATCATGTACAAGATCCAGGTTCATAACGATAACACGGCGAGCGAAGATCTGGCTCGCGTCCACGTCACTATACGCTACGATCCGAATACGCTTACGCTGATCGACAGCAAGCTGCGCGATAAGAACGACTGGATCAGCAAGGTGGGCGGCGGCAAAGCGGCGGTGCAGTTCGGCAAGCTCGATCGGCAGGACGAGCGCTCGGCGACGCTGATCTTCCATGTCAACGCCGACGTGGCGGCCAGCGCCCCGATCTTAACCGATGCGGCATTCGATTGGCGGACCGCTGACGCCGACGGAACCGGCGGTCTGGCGATCGACAACGTTATCGCCGTCGGCCCAAACGCTGTACTGCCGGCCACCATCGCGCCGAACGCTGGCCCAGCCGGTATGTCTTTCGCGGTCGTGGCGACAGGTTTCCAGGCCAACGAGCAGGTGGTGACATGGCTGAACACACCGACCATCGTGCAGGGGCTGCCTCTCTCCGGCGCAACGGATGACGGAGGGAACATCCAACTGAAGTTCGATAGCGCCGGGTTGGCTCCGGGCTACTATGGGCTGGTGTTGCACGGTCTCGACAGCGGGCGTGAGTACCTCCTGCCGTTCAACGTGATTGGGTAGGGTGATACCGCGTTCACGAGGGCATGCGTTCCGACGAGGGACAGGGTAGAATCCTGTCCTTCGTCATATTTCGGACCATTCCGATTATCCCGCCGATCACGTTGAGTGGCGAGCCATCACTCACACCTCAGTTGGTGGTCCCGACACCTGCTATACTTGTGCGCAGTGCTCGCATGCCTTCAGACGAATCGTATGCAGTGCCACGGTCGATCACTTGTTGAGCGAACCGATATATTTGTGCGAATGCGATAGTAAATGCCATGTTTATGCGATAATTACCGCGAAATGAAAAGTTTCATTAATACAGCCTCTATAGAGGTGGTCACACGGAGCCGTTAGCCGCGTACCCCGCCCTATACGGTGCGCGTTCTCTGTTGTAGAATGTCACTTAACAAAGTTGCCGAGACAAGGGCCTAACGGATGACCGGCACCGCAGCTGTCCGCACGACCTGAGCGACGACGAGATAC
>WNGA01007686.1_pt1 | contig 14952 bp, 18 predicted proteins | sample 5400061 | NCBI WGS metagenome assembly WNGA01 (sample SAMN13153366, study PRJNA577476) | soil metagenome | isolation source: 100 cm soil or saprolite under grassland replicate 2 | place: USA:California | collected 2016-06-15
ACCATTCTCAACGCGATGCTGCGAGACCAACGCCCATGGCAACAACTCGCTTGACAAACAAGACAGTCGCTCCGGGGGCGAGGGGATCGAAATGCCTCCCTCTCCCTCGGCGAGGGAGAGGGCTGGGGTGAGGGTGGGCTTCTATTCGCGCGTAATCCGGGCTAGCGGCATGGCCGGGACGGACGGGAGCGGCTATCGGGGCGGGCGCTACAAGGGGCGCTCCGCGGGCAGCCGCGTCGTCCTGTACGGGCTCATCCTGGCCGTGGCCCTCTGGCTCGTCGGGCCCTTCGTGTGGCTCTTCGTCACCAGCGTCTCGTACCAGAAGAACCTCCTGGCCCGGCCGTTCGCCCTGATCCCGCCCGAGGTCACCCTCGACAACTACAAGATGATCCTCGGCCTGATCCGCTTTCACGCCGAGGGGCAGGCCGCGAAGATCCTGCCGTCCATGCTGAACAGTGTCGTGGTGGCGGTGGTGGTGACGATCCTGAATCTCGTCATCGGCACGACGGCGGGGTACGCGTACGCGCGCTTCCGGTTCCCGCTCAAGACGCTGTCGCTGTTCGCGCTCCTCTTCACCCGCATGCTGCCGACGGTGGTGCTCGTCCCCGCCTACTTCCTGATGCTGCGCGCGCTCGGCCTCTCGAACTCGCTCACCGGGCTCGTGCTGGCCTACTGCTCGTTCACGCTGCCCTTCACCGTGTGGATCATGAAGGCGTACTTCGAGACGGTGCCCGCCGAGCTCGACAAGAGCGCGCTCGTCGACGGGTGCAATCGGCTCCAGGCCTATTACCGCGTGGTGCTGCCCGTGTCGGGGCCGGGGCTGGTGGCGGGAGGTGCCTTCACCTTCATGCTGTGCTGGAACGAGTTCATCGTCGCCCAGGTGCTGAACACCAAGCCGGGCACGACGACGCTGCCGCCGGTGATCGCGGGCATGAACGGCCAGATCAACATCGACTATTCGGTGATCGCCGCCTCCGGCTTCCTCGGCGCGCTGCCCGCCGTGCTGCTGGTCCTGATCTTCCAGAAGTACATGGTGCAGGGGCTCACCGCGGGGTCCGTCAAGGGCTGAGCGCGGGCAACGCGCGCTATGAAACGTCTACGGCCCAACGTACTCACGGACATCTACCTCGACACCTGCGAGCGCAGCTTCTTCGGCGGTGCGCAACAGATGAGCCGTCGTGGCTTCGGCAACGTACTCTTCACCGCAGGTGGCGCAGACGTCGGCGGGAACCCCCTTGATGACCAGCACCGTGGACTTGGCTCTGAGGGTGACCGTGGCGGTCCCAGGGCGAGTCTTGCCGAGCTTACAGATCACGCATTCCACGGCCGCCGCCTTTGCCGGAAGCCCGGCTCCCACAGTGTCGGATCTGGCTCGTACACCGTGATCACAACGATCTCATACGCCTCTGTGTTATCCGCTACAACCACGTGGAACGGCTGCCCACCCGGTGCGGAAAAGCGTTCGGTGGGACCCGGACTGACGCTTCACCGTCCACCCGATCCTCAAAAGCGCCGCCAGCACCCGTCGAGCACGGGTGCTTGGCCACGCACTCATGCAGCTTTGAAGGAGATGCTCAGAAGCTCTGGCCCGGCCTCGCCGTGCTCGAGGCGCTCAGCGATGACCCGCAAGGCAAGCGCCTGGACCTTCGAGATCGCATTGTCCTGATTCGAACCGTAGGCAAGAACGCCGGGCAGCTCGACGACTTCTGCCAACCAACGGCCGTCCTCTTCCTGCTCGGTTTCGACCTTGAAAGTGATCACAGGCTTCCTACCTCCGCCCACGATTATACTTCGAACAGCCCCCTCACCCGGCTCTCTCCCCCGAGGCGGGGGCGAGGGGATTCGGGGCCGGAGCGATGTTTCGCTACTCTCGGATGCGCCTGAGCCGACCGGCGACGTTCGTGGCCGTCCCCACCAAATCGCCGAATGCGCTTCGCGTGTAGAGGCCTCCATAGCGCTCAGTCAGAGCCGGGACGCGTCTTCGAAGCAGATCGAAGATCGACTCGAGAGCTACTCTCGGCGCGCCAGGCGGATCGAATAGATCTGCGAGAACCTGCAAGAGGCCCTTAGGTCTCCCGTCGTGAATGAGCGGATCCGTGCCGTTGAGGTCGCTGAGTGACCGCTGAAGCCGGTACGGCCTGGCCTCGATCACAAACCACCCGTGCGGTTGGCGGTGGCTCATCTCGACTGAAAGCCCCAGTTCGAATGGCATATTGAAGCGGGGCGCTCCGTGACTGAGCTCGACCCGTGACAGGTCGTGAAACGAGAATCGACATCTCCGCAGTAACTCCCGGATTCGTTCGAGACGGCGCTGCGGACCGGGGATCTCGATGACCGCACGGGGACGCAGTCCGAGCCCGCACAATCCCGCGATCGCCGCCAGATAGAGAGGTGTGTACTGCCGGTCAAGGGAACGTTCAGGAAGGCTTCAGGAGGGGGCGTTGACTGGTTCAGCGAGCGCGGCCGGCGTGGGCAGAACGATATGCTGTCTTGTGCGCGGCTTGCCTATGCGACTTCGCGGGCGTGCCGCGGCCGTTGGACAGGCCGAGTGAGTCCTTGTACTTCTCCAGGTACTCGGTCACCTCCCGGTGGATCCTGCGCCGGGTGGCAGGAGACAGCTTGAAGACCCTGGCCGTGGCGGCAAACGTCGCTGGCTCAAACCTGAGACGCACTCGCTTCCTCGCCATGGCCTCACGGTACCGACGCTGCCCATAGCGTGTCAAGCGTATCCGGATCGGTACACCCCCCGCATACAGGTCCGTGGCGGACTTGGTAGGGTCGACGAGACCCGCCAGCGCCCGCGTGCTATCGTGTGGGCCCAGGAGGGGGCCATGGACAGGACGCTGATCGCCAACGCGATGATCTTCGACGGCAGCGGGGCCGCGCCCTATTCCGGCGACGTGCTGGTGGAGGGCCAGCGCATCGCCGCGGTGCAGAGGGGCGGCGGCCTGCCGCGCGAGGGCGCGCGCGTCATCGACGGCGCCGGCGCCACGCTGATGCCCGGGCTGGTCGAGCCGCACGGCCACGTCAGCTATCCCGACGCCGCCAGGAACGACGACTTCACGCGCCTGCCGCCGGAGGAGCACGTCCTCGTCACCATGCGCAATGCCAGGACCATGCTGGACTCTGGCTATACCAGCGTGCTCTCGGGCGCCTCGGCCAAGCCCCGGCTCGACATCGTCATCCGCAACGAGATCGAGGCCGGCCGCATTCTCGGCCCGCGCTATCTCGCCAACGGCCCGGAGATCACCGTCACCGGCGGGCTTGGCGACGAGAATGCGCTGCACCTGCCCCATCTGGAGACGCCCACCTTCGCCTGGGTCGCCGACGGGCCGGACGAGATCCGCAAGATCTGTCGCCTGCTCGTCCGCGAGGGCGCCGATCTCCTCAAGCTGAACATCTCGGGCAACACCGGGCCGCGCCACAGCCGCTCGCAGCGCGCCGTGATGACCGACGCCGAGGTAGGAGCGGCCATGGAGATCGCGCGCGCCGGCGCCGTGCGGGTGTGCGCGCACGCCCGCAGCGCCGAGTCCGTGAAGATGTGCGTGCGCCACGGGCTCGGCATCATCTATCACGCCAACTTCGCCGATGAAGAAGCGCTGGACCTACTGGAGGCCAACCGCGACTGGTGCTTCGTCGTCCCCGCCCTGGGCCTGACCTACCAGACCTGCTACGCGGCCGGCGAGTGGGGCTTCACCCCCGCGCAGGCCCGCGAGCGCGGTATCGTGGATGAGCTGGAGACCTCGGTGGACACCATGGGCCGGATGCGCAAGCGCAGCATCCGCGTCCTGCCCGGCGGCGACTACGGCTTCGCGTGGAACCCGCACGGCACCTACGCCCGCGACCTCCTCCTCTTCGTCGACGTGCTGGGCTTCACCCCGATGGAGACGCTCGTCGCGGCCACCCGGCTGGGCGGCCTAATCATGGGCCGCCCCGACGACCTCGGCCAGGTCAAGCCCGGCTACCTCGCCGACCTCCTGCTCGTCGACGGCGACCCGCTGGCCGACATCAAGCGCCTGCAGCGCCAGGACGCGCTGCTCGCCATCATGAAGGACGGCCGCCTGCACAAGGCCCCTGCCACGGCCTGAGGGCGCGGGCGGGGAGGTGATCAAGTAGCTGATAGATAAGCCAGAGGCACCGATATCCGATTATGTGATTAATCAACTAATCCACTAATCTCCTAGTTGAAGGTCGGCCACCCGCACAAGGCACCCGCCATCGCCTGAGGGCGCGGGGCCGGTGCGCTCGATCAGGCACCGCGGGGTCTTGGGCAGACTCGCAGTTAGCGGATCAGCCGATCGTAGTCCGCGTGGTCACCGATCCAGAACCAGAGCACACCGCCAGGAATCTCGACTGCCAGTGATCGGTGGTGCAGGCCGACGCGAACTGACCAGAAGCGCCCAACCTTCTTGAAGTGAAGGGATGGATGCTGAGGGTTGGCTTTGAGGAGCTCGAAGGCTTTGTCAGCGAGCCCGCGAACAGCAGCGGGCTGCGCCCGGTAACACTCCCAGAACTCTGGCGAGGCGTGGTGCCGGTGGGTCAAAGCTCCGTGGATTGTCCGGCCGCATGCGCCCGGAGAGCACGTTCCGCGAGCTTGTCGAGCTTCCCAGCCTTGACGTCGGCCTCGAACTGCTGGTCCCACGCTTCCGCATCAAACTTCGCAAACCACTCCCGAAACCTGGCGAGCTCCGCCGGGGAGAGCGTCCTGATCTGTTCCTCCAGGTTCTCAATCTTTCCCATGCTCGGTGCCACAAACTATATCGCAGTTCGCTCTCAGGCCAAAGACGTATCCTTCCTGGGACACTCACGCGCTCGAGGCCAACCGCGACTGGTGCTTCGTCGTCCCCGCCTTGGGCCTGACCTACCAGACCTGCTACGCGGCCAGCGAGTGGGGCTTCACCCCCGCGCAGGCCCGCGAGCGCGGCATCGTGGATGAGCTGGAGACCTCGGTGGACACCATGGGCCGGATGCGCAAGCGCAGCATCCGCGTCCTGCCCGGCGGCGACTACGGCTTCGCGTGGAACCCGCACGGCACCTACGCCCGCGATCTCCTCGTCTTCGTGGACCTGCTCGGCTTCACCTCGATGGAGACGCTCGTCGCGGCCACCCGGCTGGGCGGCCTAATCATGGGCCGCCCCGACGACCTCGGCCAGGTCAAGCCCGGCTACCTCGCCGACCTCCTGCTGGTCGACGGCGATCCCCTCGCCGACATCAAGCGCCTCCAGCGCCAGGACGCGCTGCTCGCCATCATGAAGGACGGCCGCCTGCACAAGGCCCCTGCCGTTTCGTGATCTCCTCTCCCCCATCGGGGGAGAGGGCAGAGCGAGGGGGCGACTCCCCTTCCGTCTCACTTCCTCCGGTAGACGTTCAGCCCGATTTTCTCTTCCCGCTCAGGCACGGCAATATTCCCCTCGGTCGAGGCGATGATGATCGTCTTCCCCGACGACGACGGGCCAAACTCCTTCGTCAAGTCCACGGTGATCGTCAGAATGTTCCCGGCCACGGACATCTGCACGTTCTTCATGCGTGCACCTCCTCCGGTACTGCGTTACAAGGCAGCACATAGATCCGAGTTGCGCTCGCCTCAACGAGTAGCCTGATCAACACTCATCAAATCATCTGCATCCCGCAACGTCTGAGGTAGTCAAATGTCTCATCATAGTAGGTGGGTTCCTGGTTGGATCCTCGTCATCGCCTCGCGGAACCACCAGGACCATGCCTTGCCGAGCCCGCGTCAACAGGACTCTGTAGGCGTTCTTCAGATATTTCTGCCTCTCGGGTGCGCGGATGTGCTGCCAGGCGTTGCCCCGAAAAGACCAGTGCTGCCAGCCCTCCCTCGTGAAGCGAAAATCTGCATCCCACACCACACACGTCCAGTCCAGTTCCAAGCCCTGGACATGGAACTCGGTGGCCACATCTTCCAGATAGTAGGACGAGCGGACATCGTCCTTCTCGTCGAGAAACCAGTGCACCGGATCGACTGGAGTCTTGACGTCGAGTGCGTGGGGCTTTAGCCGCTCAGCCTGCGATGACACTACAATGCCGTACCGCTCCGAACCACGGGCCTTGCCGTGCAGCCAGCTCCATGCAGTGTTCAGATCCCGTGTCAGTGCGATCGGGTAGCGATCCTGCACCTGCCGCAGGGTTCCGCGGGCCGTGTCCAGCTCTAGGTCCAGGAGCTCCTTGACGAGCCGTGACACCTTCTCACTCCGAAACGATCGAACCGACGTCGCAAGGTGCAGCTCCGATTTGAACTCCACGTGCTCCCGGCCTCTCAGGGATTCGAGGATTGGGTCCACCCCGTACTCGCTGTCGACCAGCCGGTCGGACACATAGATTCGCCAGTGCGGAAAGGACCGGATCACGGCGTCCAGCCATTCACCAATCCCCGCCTCACCCATATTGATTTCCTGACCGCCCCCCACGAGACAGATGACTGTAGCCCAGTCTCTGTGCCGATCTGTACCGAGGTACCCTCAGGAGGTGTGTAAACAAAGAGGGCTCTACCGGCTTTCGTGTGGGTAGAGATCGAGGCCGCCACAGTGAAAGTAGATGGCCGTCTTGAAGTGCTCGGCGTTGCGGAAGCCGCGGGCCGTCTTCTTGACCCATTGGATGACGGCGTTGACCCCTTCGAGGCCGGCGTTGGTCAGGCGATGGCGGAGGTAGGTGAGCAGGTTCGGCAGGTGGCGCTGGATCAGTTTGGCGACGGTGGCCATGGGCGTGAGCCGGCTGTGGGTCGCGCGCCAGAACCAATGGGTGAAGAACGTGGTGGCCGCGCCGGGGTAGCGGTACTCCCAGAAGGTGCGGAAGCGCTCCTTGAGGGCCCAGGCGCGTCCGACCTTGAGGTCCTCCCGTTGCAGAGCGTGGAACGCGGTGCGCTGCGCCGCGCTCATGTGCTCGGGCCGCCAGAGCCACAGGTACTTGGAGCCCGTGAGCCGCTCGTCGCCGACGCGCTTGAGGGCCCGGTGCTCGCCGCGCCGCACCTGATCGACGGCGTCGTGCAGATGTTTGACGACGTGGAACTTGTCGAACACGATCTTGCTGTCCGCCTCGGGCAGGTGTGCGCGCGTGCACTGCACGTAGGGCTCCCACATGTCCATGGCGACGGCGGTGATACCGTCGCGCTGGGCCGGCGTCAGGGTGGGCCAGAAGCCGTCCAGGCTCTCCTGCCTGCGGTCGTCCGCCAGGTAGAGCACGCGGCTCTGCTCCAGATCGGCCACGATCGTCAGGTACCGATGGCGCTTGGCGATGGCCTTCTCGTCGACGCCCAGCCGGGCGATGATCTCGAGGCACCGGCGAGCCAGCCCCCCGCTTGACCGCCCGCGCCTTGATCCCCCAGCCCTCGTCCCAACTGATGCGCAAGAGTCCCACCGCCCCCGTGATCGAGCACTCCCGGAGCAGGTCAATGGCCAACCGCTCGAACAGCGCGGTAAACTGCGAGCCCGGCGCCGCCCACGGCACGCGCAGCTGCTTCACTCCGTGGGTCACCCAGTCTACCCGTGGCACGTCCGCCTCAATCCAGGTCGTGAACTGCATGGTGTCCAGATGTCGCCAGCGCCGGGGCTGCTGTCATACCGCGGTCCCGGCGTTCCGCACTCCGGACACGGGTACGGTCCCGACCCGGCCTCCACCCGCACCACCACCCGCTGCTCCCTCATGTCCACATCCACGCCGACCACCGCCCACGGGGCGCTCAGCCCCAGGAGCGCCCGGTACAGCTCGATGTCGCGCATCGCTCCGATCCTCCTCGACCGGAGCATAGCTGCTCGCACGTTCTACCCACACGGTTCCCTGAAGAGCCACAAAGAGAAGGCGGTGTAGCCTTCGGGTGACCACAACCCGAACCGCGGGCGCTGAGAACGCCCGCCGAAGGAGACACCGCCCATGAAGGAGCAGAGCATCATCGAGGTGGGAGAGTCAAGGCCCGGGTGGGAGGCGCTGGAGACCTACGCCCGGGAGGGAGTTCGGCGCTTGCTGCAGCAGCTGCTGGAGGAAGAGGTGGAGGAGGCCTTGGGTCGGCGGCGGTACGAGCGGCGAGAGGGCATCGACGCGGCGCCGGGCTACCGGAACGGCTGGGGCAAGCCGCGCCGGCTCAGTCTGATGACCGGGACGATCACGGTGCACCGGCCGCGCGTGCGGGGGCTGGACGCGCGCTTCGAGAGTCGGCTGCTGCCGCTGTTCAAGCGGCGCACGGCGGAAGTGGGCCGGCTCCTGCACGGGCTGGCCTCCAGCCGTCGATGCTTCAGCTCGTCCTCATCCTGATGGGATTGGCGATGATCCCGCGGTTCATGTTGATGCGCCCCGGCACCTTCGCCTGTTTCACGTTCATGTCCAGCACGACCGTGCCGATCTCGTAGAGCCCGGGGCCTACCTTCTTGACGAATTCAGGGAAAGGGTTTGCGCCCGATTGCAGGCCTTCGGCGCCCTTGCGAAGCTCGTTCTCTTCCCGGATCGCCGGTGCGGTCGGATCAAACGGAACGTGACTGGGCCGCGAGGGCGTGGAGGGCTGAGGCCGCGGGGGAGCCTGAGCCAGCGCGATCAGCGCGGTGAGCGCGACGACGACGCAAGCCACGACCGAGGCGATGCCGAAGACACGACTGCGCGTCATGACCGAGAGACCCATCGGCCCGCACTCCGTCCAGACGAGCCTACCACGCCCTGAGCGTAGATAATATAAGGACCCATTGTTAGCTCCCGCCCAGGACCCTTGAAGCCACTCAACCAGTAGACCCAATCTGGCTGGCGTCTTCGAAATAGCGGCGATGTGTCCGACGCAATGCCTCTTCGCTCGATGCCTCCAACAAAACCACCTCATGGTCTACTCTTCTTCGGTTCAGGTCCAACTCGATCTCAAGCCGCGCGTTCGATGCTTTCTCTCGCTCCCAATCGTCGAAGCACTCGAAAGTGACGATACGCCCCTGCGGGCGGCTATATTGAATTAAGAAGATCATAGCCCCTGCTTTTTTAACTTCGCAATTTGAGCGATTCCCTCGTTGAGAGCGTCGCGTAGTTGCTCCTTCGACTTCGCGTGTTTCTCCTTTTTTTCAGCCACCTGCTGCTCTATCACGCGCAATCTCTTCTCATCCTCCTCGGGTAGTTTCCGCTGTGCAAGACCTATGATGTCCGTTTCTAACACCGCGATCTGGGACTCTGTCTCTTCGAATCTCGCAATTCCATCAGAAGTCTTTGAGAGGAGAGCTCGGACTATTGCCGGCCCACCGCCGTATTTTATACTGGGATCAACCACGTCGGACAATTTTTCCGACAATTCACCCCACAAGTGCTGCAAGGAACTCCGAACTTGGATCTCCACCAACGTCCCAGAAACCTGGGCTACGACGTGGACCGCACGGTAACCGTGGCTGGGGATCGCGCGACGGTCAACGACAGACGCCGTCGGGAAGACCGTGCATAGTGATGCGACGACTCGCTCTTGCTCCGCCACGTCAGCTACGATAACCCTGCACCCCGCGATGTCCTGAACCTGGGTAAGTCGAATACTCTCGCGATGTAACTTCTCTATCAGAGAGCCCGTAGATTTGGCAGGCCTGCCTGTCGGCTCCAGATGGAGTTGCTCCCGGATGCTTTGGACGACAGTTTCATATGCCTCGCCAAAGGTACGCCGATAGTCATCGAGAGATCTCAAGTCGGACTCAACGAGCGAGCCGCGTTTCAAGCGATCACCGAGTCGGTCAATCTGCGTCTTGCTAAGGTTTGTCGTCAAAGTCCTCGGGCTCTCGATTGCTGGGCCTGGAACTCCTCTGGCGAGCATAGCTCAGGAGCGCCAGGTTACCAATACCGATGAGGGGGGGTTCCTGGCATGAGGACGGGCGTGCACTGGCGCTTTGTCTCGGGTTCTGGGATAGTCGGCCGGAGCGGGAGACAAGGAGGACACATCGATGGCGACGGAGCGGAAGGCCGCGATCGTAACCGGCGCGGCGAGCGGTCTCGGGCTGGCCATGGCGCTTGGTCTCGTGGAGAGCGGCATGGATGTGGCGGCCGTTGATCGGAACGCGACGGCGCTGGCGACGCTGGCGCCGGCAAAGGCTGGCACCGCGGGCGCCGTTCTGCCAGTGGTGGACGACCTGACGCATCCCAACGCATTCGACCGGATCGTGGCTGCCGCGATGGAGAAGTTCGGGCGGATCGACGTGCTGATCAACAATGCCGGCGTCGGCCAGGCGTCGGTGCGACCGGATCCGCGACGCAACCCGATCCGGTTCTGGGAAGCGACCCCGGACCAGTGGAGCCGCTTCCTTGCCGTGAACGCTACCGCGCCGATCATGATGGCCCGCGCGGTGGTGCCGCACATGCTCCGGGCCAAGTGGGGGCGAATCATCACCGTGACCACCAGCCTCGGCACCATGGTCCGCGCGGGCTACCTGCTCTATGGCTCGAGCAAGGCCGCCGCCGAGTCCGCGACGGCCATCATGGCGGCAGACCTGGCGGGCACCGGCGTCACGGCAAACGTGCTCGTCCCCGGCGGTGTGACGAACACGCCCCTTGTCGGCGACGATGCCGGCGACCGCGCCAAGATGCTCCAGCCGGAGATTATGGTGCCGCCGCTGCTCTGGCTGGTGTCCGACGCTGCCGCGGGGGTCACCGCGAAGCGCTTCATCGCCGCCGACTGGGACCGCTCATTGCCGGCTGCGCAGGCGGCCGAGAAGGCGGGGGCGCCTATCGCCTGGCTCGGGATCGCGCGGATGCCGATCGAGCCAACTTGAAGGGCGCCCTCTAGAGGGGATTATTCATGAACGCGATGATCACGTCGGGAGCTGCCCCTCACTCTGCCCTCTCCCCTCTGGGGGCGAGGGAACGGCTCATGGCCCCCTCTCCCTCGGGAGGGAGAGGGCCGGGGTGAGGGTGCGGTGGCAGTTCGCGAATTATTCGGGCTAGAGGGTGTCCGCGGTGGTGAGGCCCCGGATCAAGTGATCGATGACCAGCGCGTAGATGAGCGCGTGCCGCCGGATCTCTCGAAGTGCCCGGGATTTCAAAGCTGGCTTCGAGCCGGCACCGTGAGGAACTCGAGAAAGCGTCTCCACAGGCCGCGCTCGCGCCAGTTCTGGGGATCGGTGGGTTGCGCGTGGGTCAGGTCCTCTTCGAACACCTTCTCGAGGCGCTCCGCGATCTCCCGGTCATAGGCGATCAGGCTGATCTCGTCGTTGAGCGCCAGTGAGCGATTGTCCAGGTTGGCGCTCCCCACCATGGCCCATACACCGTCGATGGTCATCGTCTTGGCGTGCAGGAGCCCGGATTGGTACTCGTAGATCTCCACCCCGGCATCGAGGAGACGGCCGAACCCCGCGCTGCTGGCCGCCACCACGAGCTCGTGATCGATCGCGCCCGGCAGCAGCAGGACGACCCGCACGCCGCGGGCACGCGCGCCGAGCAGCGCCTCTCTGATCGTCTCGTCGGGCACGAAGTAGGGATTGGTGAGATAGATCGACCGGCGCGCGGAGGCGATCGAGAGGAGGTACATCGTGTACATGGTGAGGCTGCCGCGTCCGGGCGAGCTGCGGACGATCTGCGTCCGCACGTCGCCGCGTCGCTCCTGGCGCGGAAAGTACCCCGGCCCGCCCAGAGCAGTGCAGGTGGTCTCCAGCCAGTTCTCGACGAACGCGGCTTGCAGATCGGTGACCGCGTGGCCTTCGACCCGGACGTCGGTCTGCCGCCAGTGTCCCTCGCGACGCCCATCACCCATCCACTTCGAGCTGGCCCCGGAGCTTCCGGTGAACCCGATGAGTCCATCGACCACCAGAATGCGGCGATGATTGCGATTGTTGATCTGGCCGATCGACGGCACATCCACGGGATGAAAGATGGCCAGCTCGCACCCGGCCTCCGTCAGACTGTCTCGAAGGTCCTCGGGCATGCCAAGCGACCCGATCCCATCCACGAGCACGTGGCCTTTGACACCCGCCCGACAACGCTCACTCATGGCCTTGACGAGGGCACGGGCGGGCGGGCCCGTCTCATAGAAGTACTGGGCGTATGTGAAGGTCGTCTGCGCCGAGCGAATGGCCTCGAGCTGAGCCGGAAAGATCTGCTCGCCGTTGAGGAGCAGATCGACGCGGTTGCCCCATCGCACCGGCGCCGCCGTGTACGCTTCGAAGGTCGGGGCAAAGGAGGGATCCGCGATGGAGACTTCGGGGAAGACGAGAGGGAGGGGACCTCTCGAGCACCCAACCAGCGCGGCGCTCAGTCCCCCGGCGGTGACGAGCAGGCGGAGCCAGACTCTGATCCCGCCGCCCAGACCGCGGGACCGCCGTCTATCGGAAGTCATGCCTGACGATACCTCGATGGCGCTTCTTGGCCACCCAAATCTGCTCGCCGCCTGCCCGGAAGGGGCCACCCTTGAAGTCACCGAACAGCGTCTCGATGCGGAAGCCAGAAAGCGACAGCAGGTGCTCCATCTCATATCGAAAGATGTACCGCAGGGTGAGCGGCGAGTGGATTGTCGCAACGATGTTGCCGGTCGTGGTGTCGATCTCATCGAACACAAATGCGCCTTCGACGAGCTGCCTATCGAGATCGTAGCGAAAGTCCTCTGTGATCGTTACCCGATTGCCCGTTCGCGGATGCTCGAACTCTCTGCGTCTCCCTGCCGGCATGGACCAGCGGCCAGCGGCCAGAAGTTCCGCCTTCGGATCGAAGACGTTGAGAATGAACGTCCCCTCCCCGGAAAGGTGTTCCTGGACTCGCTCGAGCGTCCGCAGTTGGTCCTCGACGCTGAGGTTGTGGAGGAAGGCTCGGTACGGAATGGTCACGAGGGAGAAGGTTCGGTTGAATGCGAAATCTCGCATGTCACCGCGGACAAGTTGCACACGGCCCAGGATCGCGGGCCCGCACTTCTCGAGCTTCTTGCCGGCGATGGCCAGCATGTCGGTTGACGCATCCAACCCGACAACTTCGAGTCCGGCCTCGGCCTCCGGGATGAGGATCCGTCCAGTGCCGCAGCCCAGCTCCAGGACGGGCGACCCTGCAGAGCGGGCCGCCTCGACATAGAAGGCGAGATCGCCCTCGACGCCAGTGGCGACGTGGTCGTAGAAGAGGGCGCTCTCACCGGCGTATTCGGCGGTTTTAGAAATCATTCTCGAGTCCCGCAAGTGCCACGGTCGGAACGGTGCAGCGAGAATGCGACAGATGGCCGACGGGGTCAAGAGGACCCTCGGGCGAGCCGGGCTCTAAGCTTCAAGCTTAGGCGGCCAGAAATTCGGCGCGCAGCTCGAGTTCAAGTACTAGGGAGCGCCCACCACGATATCGGCAGGCTCCAACCCCTCGAGCTTGACACGCACGCGCCAGGGGCGCTGGCCCGCCTGGTCGAGCGGAAATGAGGCAATGGTGTTGGCGCCGGCACCGCTGCCGCCTCCTCCCACCACGCCGCCCGTGGAGACACCGACGCCTGTGCCGACACCGCCGCCATATCGGCCGATGCCGATCCCGATACTGACAGGGCTTCCCACTGATCCGCTCGGCGCGGAGTACTCAATGGTCTGGGCCTCGAGGATGGGACCGTCGGGCTTCACGATCTGCACGCGCTCGAGACTGCGGCCCCCGGTGTCGATCTCGACGCGGAGACGGTCGCTCAGGGGCTAGTCAACATCAACGCCCTCCGGCAGCGGTGACCCCCCTCGGGGCCCCCCTCCCCGTGACATAATCTCCCATTATCGGACATCGGCCGCCCCAGGAGCGCTGCCACAGCTGCCACAGCGCCCTCATAGGTGGGTAGCGTCCGAGGGAAATCAAAGCGACCGTCGGCCTGCGTTGCTACGTGCGAGTCGCTACAAGAATGCGGTTCTCAGAACCTTCGAGTGACCACAACGCGACACCACAACCAACCGCACTCAAGGCAGAATTTCCACTTTCCGACCCTGACGCATTTGATGACTAATCCGACTGCATTGGCGTGGCCCGGCCTAACGAACGACAAGCTTTCGCCGCTGCGTTTGAGAGGCGAATCGGAATGATCGGTTTCCCAAGTGACCTCTGCTCCACGTAGGGACTCGGGAATCTTGAGCTTGAGTTTCTTTGCGTAACCGAGCACGTCGTCGCCTTGGCGCAGCTTTTGCTCGTCCAGCGCCGGTAGCAGGGCATGAAGGAATGTCTCCAGCTCGTTAGCGTCCTCTATTACTCTGTCCAGCTTGTTTTTAGTCATTGCCATGGTTGTCCTCCTGATAGTGATGTGAAATTCAATCCGCCAGGGAGAATTGCTTTTCCGGCGCGTTTAATTTTGAGGATAGCCAACATTAGCACCCTCCGGCACGGCTCGCCCCCCCTCGGGGCCCCCGTCCCCGTGACATAATCGATTATCGGACATCGGCCGCCCCAGGAGCGCTGCCACAGCTGCCACAGTGCACATCAGCGGCCTCCTCGTGGGTCGAGCGAGGCGGCCCGGATGAGCGGCATGCTATGCCAGATACACCGCCGCCGTCAACCGGCTGGCGGAGCGGCTGGCGGAGCGGTGGCGGAGCGGCCGAATCAGCACGATGGAGGGCCAGCTTACGGGCGCATTGTGACAGGTAAGGTCACAGCGTCTGCGGGGGGATAGAGGGGGCGGCCGAGCATTCGGCTCTTAGCGAGAAGCCGACAAACTGGGACATCGCCGCGCCAAGGTCACCGTGTCTATTGGACCTCGGTGGGCAGGCGGGATACCACCGCCGAATACACTTCTCGCGCGGTCGCAAGCGCGTCCTCGGCTTCAGGGCGAGAAGGTTCTTCCATCTCGCCCGGATATCGGAACTTCCACGCATATTCTGTCAGCGGCACCGCACGATCGATAATCGCCCGCAGCGTCGGATCCACCGTCAGGCACTGCCCTCTGTGCCAAGATGAGTGAGACAGTCCCTACTCCCGTAATTATTGTAGAGGGCGAGACGGGATGATCCCATGGACACGCAGGTGGCGGTAGTGGCGGAGGACGTGCAGGTGGCAGCAAAGCCGCGGCGGCGGACG
>WNGA01008471.1_pt1 | contig 14952 bp, 18 predicted proteins | sample 5400061 | NCBI WGS metagenome assembly WNGA01 (sample SAMN13153366, study PRJNA577476) | soil metagenome | isolation source: 100 cm soil or saprolite under grassland replicate 2 | place: USA:California | collected 2016-06-15
AACGATTCTTTACAATTTATTTTTTATTTGAAAGTTGGGTGATTATTCACGATGCATTTTTTTATTAAACATCACGCAACGATTCTTTACAATTTATTTTTTATTTGAAAGTTGGGTGATTATTCACGATACATTTTTTTTACTAAACATTATGCAATGATTCTTTATTTGAAAGTTGGGTGATTATTTACGATTTATTTACGATTTGCTTTTTATTTGAAAGTTGGGTGATTGATTATTTACTTAAAAAAATAACAGGTGATACTATCACTATTGTTTTTGGTTCTGTCTATTCGACACCCTTAAAATAGGCGTTATACGTCACACATTTTTAACTAAATGAATATTTGTCACCCCGTAGTTCTCTAATATTTTTCTGTGAAACATTTCGATTTTGTGTAACGGAACCGTTTTGGAACCGCTCCAGGAACCGCTCCAGGAACCGCTCCAGGGAACCGCTCCAATAGTTGGAGCGGTTCCACAGGAGCGGAACGGAGCGGAGCGGAACCGACTCATCCCTATCTACACCGCCTGATTTACATGCTCTCGCAGATGTTATGATAATGCTTTGTATACGCCCCGCTGAACTTATAACTTTACGCATCACAGATGCTGGAGTGACGGGTTATGCGAAGAATCGAGGCCAGCCAGACATCCCTCGAAAATTTAGATCTATGGAGAAGGATCGAGAACGAGCTAAGGAATTGCTAACCTGGATTCAAAATGCTATATCTTCTGGTCGAATGGGTAATCCAGGTAAGCCAGGGGCTAAATGGTTCAATAGATTTTTAAAAGACTATGACTTAATTCCTCACCATTTGCGTAAATTGGGAGCAGTTTATGGTGCTGTAGTACACAAAGCAGGGAATCCAGGACATATTATGACAATCGCTGGAGAATGTTTACGTCACAACCCCGACAACCATACTTCTCCAGTACAGAATTATGTTGTAGTAAATTATCGGAAAAAAGGGCAGACCCTGGAGCAGGCAAGACCATTCCGCCTTTATGATGATGATAACTAATTACGCTTCTTCACTTTTACCATATCCACAGTAAAATCTTTATCATCATTAGATGGATTCAGAGTCGGACCCAGATCCAGATGAGGACTCAGATGCGATATCATTAAAAATTAACTTTATTCTTTTAGCCTTACATGGTGTACGGTTTCTTTGAGAAATATCCGGATTTGTTATCGAGTTTATAATTTCTTGACGAATCTCAGGTTTCACTATCTCCAGTAATTGGCGAAGAGAAATCCAAATTTTTTTATTCGATACTTGCTTAACAATACCGGATACCACACTATTATTCTGAGATTCGTGGCTATTCCCAATAATTTCCACTCCTAATTTTTTTGCAAATTCTTCGGTTATAGTTGACCAGTTAGTGTCTGAATCAATAGTAGCTTTAGTCGTTGTTGATGCCATAATATTATTTATTAATACATGATAAAATTCAGAATAAATGATAATTATTTTTTGGTTATAATATACATCATTAAATAATATTTTACCAATGTTTGTGAATTGTCTTGTAGAAGGAAAAATCCCAGTCAAAGCATTAATTGATACGTCGTCGAGGTTTAATACCATTAGCAAGAGGCTGTTCAATAAACTTAAATCAAACCATGGAATGCGCCCTAGCTGTGGTCCTGCTGAGTGTCTCTATGGAGATGTAATATGTGAGATAAATTGCTTAGATTTACAGTTTCGCTATAAAGGAAAATGGCAAAGTTTAGATTATACCGATGCAATATACTTCAAAATTCGCAAGAATCCAACATTCGATCTGGTATTGGGTCGAGGGTGGTTGTGGGTACATGAAGTTAAGATGAACTTTAAATTATCTTCTAAAGGAAGCCATGATCCTCATGCTAAAATTGAGATAGACGGTATGAGTATCCCATTAATCGATAAAGATTTTAACAAAGCCATCTCCACTAAAAATAACTTATCTAAATCAACGGAATCTAAACCTGGTCTAGCCCAAGAGGAGGTTATGAATATAATTAACAAAGCTCTCTCAAATATCGAGGATAATAAGCAACGGATATTTCGCAACATAACTCCTGCACCTTCAACACTCAGAAGATTAAATGACGACGTTTCCAATTCAGATACTTCGGATAGTAATTCAGGTAATTCTTCCACATCTGGTTCGGAAATAGAAGTTATACATAAGACTGAAGCGGTAAGGAAACGCCCCATTCGAAAACGTAAAGTAAAAGGTAGAGTTAATTATTGGGTTACGTAAATTCCATTACACCTAGAAATAAGACCTCGTTAAACCGGAATAACTATCGACCAATCACAACACGGTGGGATGGTATATATATCTGTGATAATTTTCCTTGCTTTACTTCTGATTCTAGACATGGACACTGATCGATGTTAGCTAATTTTTTGACAAAAATCTCATGCAATTGTTGAAGAGAGACATTCGGAAATAATGGTAGTCCCTCACCAGTAAACCAAAATTTTTTTACCCCTATATCAGCGAATTTCTTTATTAACACACCTAGATCATCTTCTAAGGGGCTGTGAAATTTCTCAAATCTTTGGAGGTATACTCTCGCATTTTTATCAGCTTCTGCCATTTCTTGATTAGTATTTCTTATCTGAAAATGCGTCTGTATGTATTGTTGTTGTATAAAAACGATTAAGCTTTTTTTTGACATCGAATAAGGAGCCTGTGCGTCGTATGAGATATACCAAAGTTTTCGATTTTACCTATCAGATAAATTTATAAATAATTAGGATTGGTATAGACAATAGATCATTCATAAAAAAATGATTAATTAATGTATACTAAATTTACTATGCTTACTAGAAATTATTTTTCATCCGAGATCACCCATAGAAAATAAATTGATCTCATTCATGACTATATTACTCCGAAATTGTTAATTTATTGTCTTGCGGAATTATTAACACTATAAAAGAAACTAAATTCGGATTTATCTTTCAGAGAAAGTATATTCCATGCATTATTTACGAAAGATTCCATTATGTCTACCACTAATCTCAAAAATCTCGCATATAATATTTTAAAAGAATTTGTAGATCCCATTGTTAACGGTAAAGAATTTCCGGAACTAGAGAAATGTTCAGAATGTAATAATAAAATATTTTCGCATCCTCTTAAGGCATTCACAACATTACAATGTGGCCATGTATTTCATAGAGTCTGCATTGAAAAAAATCTTTTAATTACCATACCAAATAAATGCCCTTTTCCTGGGTGTAATCAAAGCGTTGAGATTGTTGTAGATATTTCTAGACGAGATTCTCAGTCAAGTGATACTTCAAGCGTAATTGGTAGAATGAATAAGCAACTCGAGATCCGTTCTACTGAAGCTTCGCAGGAGGATCAAGAAATGGATTTGGATGATGAAGGTGAAGATAATCAAATCGCTACCACCACTTCAAAAAAAAGACCACTTAAACGATCTCGTAATGATGATATCTCTACTGGAAAAAGTGGAAAGGTTGGTAAGAAGGAATCCGATGTATTAAAAGAGCTAATAAAAGAATTATCAACTGAGCCTGAGGTTCCACAAGCTTCTGTATCTAGAAAAGAAAACGCTGATAATTTTTTCAATTTGTATAACAATATCACCAATGCCGAAGTCCAAAACGAAATTACAAATCAGGAAGTTATAATTTGCTATTATCTTTTTGGAAAATCTTTCTCGGAATGTCTTGAGCATCATAAAAAATCTAATTCTCTGTACGCGTCTTCGTTGCTAGTTAATAATGAAGTTAGGAATCAGCTTCCAAATATTACGGATACTACACTATGGAAGAAAGTGGAGAGGTTGCGAAAAATTTATAAACTCTTTATCAACATTGGAGAGGATAAGATTCGAAGAGTAAGAACTTTCAGCGCATTGACTATTTCAAAATTAAGAAAAGAGGATATTGATAATATAATACTTAACGTTTCAAAAAATAATCAGAATAAAAATTGATTCACTGTACTAATCACGTCTCCTCACATGTCCTGACCGCGCGGTCAGGGATCGATATCATATATTTTTTATTCGTTGTTACTATTAGCACAACATGAGTTAATATAATATTTTTTGATTCAAAATTTGATAATCTATCCGCATAATCAATCAGATAATCATTATATCATACTACATTTTAATGGGGCTGAGTAAAGATAAAATTTCGATATGTGTAACGCCTGATAATAATGACGCATGCATGTTTATTTGTGCGATTAACCAAATTCGATTAATTACCTCATGTACATTCATTTTCCTTTGTAATGGGAATTCTTGGTGTATATACATGCATCGCTTTATACATTATCTTTTTTTTTCTTCCAGAAATCCGTCATTTTGAAATACCTAAATGAAACCAGAAGAGAAAACACGAAAATGTTTAAAAAAGGGCAGTATAGGGGAGTTACGAATATTTGTCGCTTTTTTTTTGTGATTCTGTTTTCTATTAATATATTACTATTTTTTACACTATTAAGAATATAAATCATGTCTAACTTATTTGATCCATCAACCGAAATTTTTACCTCTTTATATAAGTTCTTAAAAAACGCATCATTAGATAAAATTACTATTTCCAATATAATTACTCAACAGTGGGAATGTTTCAAAATTCAGACCGAAGAAGAAGACATCGAATGCATCATGGAAATCATAAAAAAAATAGATGATGAAATTGTCGATAAAGAACGTAAACGACATCTTAAATCATTGCAAAATATTGATAAGGTATTTTTGCCATTTTAATATTCGTATATAAGGGAATAAAATGATGAATTAATGTCTAGACATAATAAGTATAATGAGATTGAAAAAGCGACATCTTTGTCAGCGAGAATCTCTTTCATTATACTTATAATGATTTTTTAAGACAGTAGTATGCTGGCTTTTCTGATTAGGATGGGTCTTTGCGCAAAATAAAATAATGATTATTTTATGAATTTTATTAACCCATCTTTATTTACAGATACTGTTTATTAGAAATGAGCTACTATCATTAAAAAATATGGGTTTTTTACGGGGAAAAAGTGAATTGGAAAGATTTAGCCCTAAATAGTATATCGCTTTTGAAAGATAAAATTAAGGTAATATATTATCTAATTTGATTTTTTTCGTACGAAATTAACTTTTTTTCAATCTGTTAGAAGGAAGAGACACATGCCCATGAGCATATTTTTACAAGATTGAATAATATAGATGTAAATGAATTATCAAACGAGGATCCATTATGTATTGGTATAGTTGATCTTAGTTCGGAAAAATATAATATTTTAGAAAGTGATTTCAAGCTCCTTGTTGTATGTATATGATATCTATATTTTTAACGATGATGAGAAGAAAAATACTTATTATATAATTATTTCAATAGGGAGAGAAGGCTAATATAAGAAACCTCTGTAAAGATAATGTAGTAAAGAACGTTTGTTATGATTTTATATCAAAAAGAAATGAGGTTCAGAAATCGCGTAAACTTGTTTTACCTTCAAGAGAAGTTGTAACACAAGATCAATGGGTTGAAGATGTTCATATTCGGGAACGTATAGCAAAAGGAATTACTGACATTCTTTTACAGGAAATTAAAATGAATGCACTTCAAAGAGTCTCCAGAGGTTCTGAAAATACATTAGTGGAAATAATCGCTCGTTTATTAGATATGTCTACATATCACCTACCTGTTGATTTTGAGATTGAAGTTACCAGATCTGAATGACAAAGTATAGCCAGTAAGAACCGGAAAGTTCAACAAAAAACCGGGTCAAGAGGCAATAAACCAGACATTATGATTCGTGCTTATCTTCGTCAAAAATGGGAAGAAATCATATTCTTCGAGAGTGGAAAGTGGGATGCCGATGAAGATAAGATTCATCATGACCATAATAAGTTGGCGGAATTCTGTTTAGCTGGATCCAAAGAACTTGTAAAGAGATGTACGAAAGAAGCATTTTATAAAAATTATATAGGATTTGGCGTTAATATCGCAGGTAAGTGTATTGAGGTTCACGGATTGATAAAGGAAAAAGGGGTAAAATATCATCTTCCGGTTGTTAAAGCAAAAATACCCTTGGATAAAGAAACGTTTGAAGAAGTAGAAGGCTTCGTCCATGCTTTATTGGTTTTGCGGGTAAAGTATTCTTTCATCTCTGCTGAAATGGTGTTTACCATGCAATGTTACTAATATAAAGAAAATCAATTTTTAGAACGGGCTAATTGCAAATTTACAGTGTATTATAAATAGTTTACAGAAAAAATCGAAAAAGTAAATTCATTTTATATAGAGTAGCAAAATATTATATATATATCTTTATCCTATATTTTTTACCGTATCAATAAAAGCCGACTCTGGTAGTCGATTACACACAAATTCGAAAAGAAAAAATAATGTATGAAATGCACGGATTTAGTCAGATCGAATTAATTATTATACATATTGAGAATATCCGAATCCAAATATCTGCATAATTCTACATAATCAAAAATTGCCTTCGTATCTTGCGTGTTCCTATTAATTATAACTACGTTTTCACCTTTTATGGGGAAATTAAACCTTCCAGTTTGGCGATTGCTTTTGTAGAATAAAAAATAAGACAAATTTTGGCGATCTCGGATCTCAAGTCCCGTAATATATGAATTTTGATATTATTGCTGATAAAGAACAATAAACTCTCCTCATTCGTATCCTTTTTGAGTCTCGTTTGTATTTTTTCTTATCGGTAAAGCTATATACAATAAGGAAAAGGCTTTATTAATTCATTATATATATAGTGAGAAAATAATTTAGCGGTGTCACAGAAATAATCTCGTGGAACAAAGACCCAAATAATTATATGAATCGTTATTTTTTTCTTCACGAAAAATAAACCTGGTTCTATCATTATATCGAACAAAAATGAATTGTGATATGTTTATCCCTCAAATTACGAACAATGATACAAACTATATTTATACCTATATATCTCACTACAGCCAATATACATGTACATCTCACTCTCACCACAAATACCCCCACAAAATATGGCAAATATAACACTCTTGAAGAGATGGTTGGAGAATCCAGGCCCTATGGGGCACTCTTCGAGCATCTGGACTAAAATTGAATCCAGTTATTCTAGAGTATAAAGTTATTAAATCTAATAGGTCTAATCCTTAAATTCGATATAAATCACATATACTTCCATAAACACTACAAATAGGTTATATAAAATGGCTAGCTTAAGTGAAAGACGTGGAACTAATTGTACCGATGCTGAATGGGATGAAATTCTGGAGATGAGTATTGTTTCATTGAATGAGACTCCTACTGATTGGATGGAACGGATTTGGGAACATCTTACATATTTTAGAGAAAATGATCTCTTACCTTATAATAGTAAAAAATATCTTGAAGCCAGAAAATTAATAACATATTGGTCTGAGGTTAATGGATTTTATAAAAGCTATGCGCCTGAAATTGGTATTGCTATCTGCTTTTCTTGTAATCAATTAGTATATACTGGAAAACGAACCAAAAATACAGGCAATTACAACCATATAGGAATGGAGAGACATTGGGCTTCTCATTGTACTGGAAATTCCTTTTGTGGTGTAAATTATGATGAATATTTACTGAAAATCGAACAAAAATCTATTTCGGGATATATTTATGATAATGAGTATGCATTACACCGTTATGAATTGTGGATGCAAAATGCCGTTAGAAGAATTAAGCGTGCAAGAGAAATCGGTAGAAAAATTCGAGCATGTAGAATTATACAGAGAAAATGGTTAGAAATTTTCTTCAGACCCGAAGGTATGTGTGCTACCGAATTAGCATTACATTATCAGTTATTATGGGCAGTTCAAGAAGAAATGCGTCAAGTTAGCAATGTATAGACCGTGACTGCAAAGCAATACACATATCTATTTATCTGGTTAATATATCTATTTATTATATAACTTATTCATATATATCTATTTTAAAATAAAATCACCTAAGGTATTCCTGAGGGCTAGTACTTTAGACTTTTATTCACTGCTATTTTGTGATGATTAATAGCTTTTTTTACTTTAATTTTATATGTCAATCTGTTTTATGAGTTACAAAAAATCCCTAGTGTAGATAATAAATCGTGCTTGTTATTATTACACATCTACTTAAATTTCACATCGGCTGGAGACGATCAGCTTCTTAATAGAAGTGGCTAATAAGATGTATACTATATTATTGTATTAATAAATAACGGAAAAAATAAATAATTATTTGATTGATTGCTTACATTAAACTTAGACATCTTTTTTACATGAAATCGAAGAAAAAAAGTTACAATTGCAGAGGATTCTTTATTTATGATATAAATGAGATAAATGATATTATATTCGTTAAAGGTATTAATCGAATTTGGTTAATCATATCATTATTATAACCAGATGTTGTATGAATTAGTGGAGCCTTTAGTATAACTAAAGAAAAATTTTAATCTAAAAATAATTTTTGTTGTACAACATAACGTTATCTGATTGATTATGCAGATGGAATATCAAGGGTGAAATAATATATTTTTTTCAATTTTCTCATTATCTGGAGTATTATTTTTTTTTTCTAAAAATCGAAATAGCGGTAGTTAAAGATAATTGATTTACTATATTTTAATATTATGATTTACTATATTTTAATATTATGATTTACTATATTTTAATATAATGATTTAATATATTTTTAGCATGATTCTAGCTCGACTCTAGCACAAGTATGATATTTTACATATAATTATATAGAAAAAATCTAGCGCGACTCTAGCTCAACTCTAGCACGACTCTACCACATTTAAATCTGATGATGGATTACCAATTTCAGGGTAATAACACACAAATAAAAAAGATCAATTACAAAAACGATTACTTGAATATAATGAAGAAACTTTTGGTAAATTTATGCGAGAAATTATTATAGAGTATGAGGAACGGGTCGAGGCCAATAAGAAATTGCGATATGAGGTTGAAGAAAAGAGGATAGAATTGCAAGAGGTGGAAAAATTCCTTAAATATCTGAAATCTCGCTCTACTCATTAGAAAGATCAAGGGGAGTGTCCCACCCCAATCTAACTGCTAGAGGATCGTCTACAGCCTTAGTAAAATCAAAAACCACGAATTTTCGATCCTGCAAATGCTTATCAATAATCTTGGATGCTTTTTTTGGATCATCTGTATATTGGTGCACGATTCTGCATATGTCTTCTCGACTTCCACTGCCCCGGAATAAGGCTAGATGAGAGATATTTTCACGAATAATTTTTGGTGTTTGTGTATATTTCTGACTCACATATATAGGTGAGACATTTTGATGCCGGCCACTAATGAAATAAGGAATAATTCATTCTTGCACTTTTTTGGGTTCAGCACATAGATCCTCAAAAACAATAACTGTACTTCGTTCTGGAGAGAATTTAGTTATATCTGGGATTTTATCTGGTAATATCCATTTAAATGTAACATCTTCTCGATATGGTTTTGGAGCATTTGCAAAGATCTGATAGCTATTTTGTACAAGTTGCCATTTTGGTTCAAAATGTTTGGCTACTAATCTGAGATCATCATTTCTAATATACCGATCACCTTTTTTTTCATTGAACATGCATTGTAGTTTGTTACCAAGCATGAGATTTATTTCCATGTTAGTTTTTCCGCTATTTGAGCTTCCATTTACAAGCATCCTAAATGGGCAGTCTGGTGAATACTTATTACCCTTCATTCGTTCTGATGATTTTTTAGATGTCTCATTGATATTATATACATATATGGGCATACCTTTATCTTTCATTATAACCAAGATAAGTAATATTTATTCTTTATACGACAAATAACCTCTCTCTTGTAATTTACTTTTTATATAGGGAAATAAATCACAATCGAACGGGATACAAATAAGATCTATATCTTCTCGAGCACATATATCCTGCTTTTTTTGATCGCGTTTCCTCTGTGATTCTAGATCATCTTGATTTTTGTGATATAAACTATTGCGATGGTAGTGTTGGACACCCTGGAATTCGAATGCTAATTTTAGTTCTTCATTATATCCGTCTAACTGCATCCCATTCAAAAATGACGGTTTACATGATGGGAATTTCTTACCTAATAGATCCTCAAAAATATATCTTACATTTCTCTCAGTGGTATGATGGCATAAGGGGCACCATTCAAACTTCGTAGCTATTAATGGATATGGGTACTCAAATTGATGTTTACCATTCTGACATGACCAAAGGTATACATTCTGACCATTAATTCGACCAGTTTTAGCTAAAATACTTCCATCACGTTTCTTGGCATATTGTTGGACCCTGTCAAATTCACTACTAGAAACATGAATGAAATGTATCGATCCAGAAGGATGATATTTTCGTATAAAATTGTCAGGTGGATATTCGACTTCTTCAGGATTTTCTATTACTTGGAGTTCTTCTCGCTTGAATGGTCGATGTGGGTTACGTCCCATCAAATGAGCAGTAGATCCAACAGGCTCATCTTCGAGATAGTATAAGACTGGCTGTGGTGGATTCCTTCCAACAATAACTTTTTTAATTCGATAAACATGCAACGAGAAGTATGGATCAGTTTTCCTATGAACGTGTCCTCCTTCCAACTCACCTGGTTTTAATAAATATCTTACAGTCATTCCTTTCTGTAATCGCAGTTCATCTTTCCCAATAGGTCTTTTAGGTTTGATAGTTACTTTGGGAATCACTTCCCGCAATGTCATAGCATGGTCAGGGCTCATACCGATTAATTGCGTTTTATTATTATTCATATAGTTGGTAATTTTCCGAAGTATCTTTTTCCATAATTTTGAGCGTTCACCTTCTTTGAGTTTTCCTTCTATAGCATATTGAATTTTATATATAAGTTTTGCCAAATCTTGTTTGAATTTTTTTACTAACGCTAAGCTTTCAAAACTATAAAGGTCTACAACTCTTATAGGAACATTATAACGTTCCATCCCTCGAGAGAATGCTCCTTTGAACTCCCCGGCACCATCTACCATCAACAATGCCGGCCATGTGAGAGGATTTTTGGGATCATTGTATATTTTTTCGATCACGTTCCAAACTTCTAAACTATTCTTTGACATCAACGCTACTGCACATTTAAATCTTGTCGCCACGTCTATCAGCACCAAGGTGTGTAAATACACTTTCCCCCTTTTCTGATCATCATAAACATGAGGTAATAGATCACATTGGTGTAATTTATTAGGAATTCGACATTTAGAAAAGCTAGCCTGAGCCTTAATCTTTGGTGGATGACGATATATTTGGTAATCATACTGATTTTCTAACCACTTTGTTATATCTTTGAGTCGGAAATGACCATACCCTTCTTTTTTGCACGCCTTTTGTAGAGCTTTCACATTCGGATAAAACCCGGGAATATTATAATAGAGTGCACAACAAACTATAGCTACCTCAGCATATGGATCTATATATATAGTAGGTATACTCATTTTGGCTATGTCTTTACTTTGTATCAATATATTATGCCGTAAAAAATAGCTATGGCATTTCGTCAACCACACCGCAATCGAATATCTCGTGGGCCAAGCTCTGATCGGGAATTGGAATTGGAACAGGTAAATCAAGCTTTGAGGGATGAGTTATCTAACGAAGTTTCAATCAATAAGTCGAATGAGAAATACATAAATGAGTTAGAGCGCAAATATATCAGATGTGAGAAAGAAATCCAATCTCTCAATAAAGAACTGGAACGGCTCGAGAACGCTTCGGAGAAAGAAAAGGCGGAGTTGAGATCGGAGATATCGTCCCTTAAAAGAAGCTTATATCAAGCTAAAAAGGAAATCCGAGATAAGGTATCCTATACCGATAATATAGAGAAGCAATTACAAGAATCAGAAGAGTGGGTTCAAAATTTAAGGCATAGATTTAAAGTTATTTCTTCTCGAAGAAGCTCTCCAAGTTTATATAATTCAGAAGAGGAAGATACAGATATGGCACATATAGACCCCTTTATAAATATCACTAGAGGATTAAATCGACTTGAAAACCATTTCACGGGGGGTACACCATTAAATAATCCTGCCAATATCATCCAAGGTATGTATGGTACTTTAAATACTATTCGGGCTAATTATCAAAGAATAGACCAGGATTTGGATGATCTTACAAATCAACGAGATGCTCGAGATGCTCAAATAGTACAATTACAGCAAGATGTCAATTATTTTAGACAGCAAAATAATGCTTTACAAAATCATGTTAACCAACTTACACTAGAGCGTAACAATTCTCAGAATGATCTTGCTTTGATGACTACAGCTTATTATAATGAACGGGAAGAACGTCGACATTGGTGGAGGGTAGCTAAACAATTGGAAAAAGGGATGCAAACATGTATCAATGCTCTATTACTTGACAAATTTGCACTAATTTTTAAACTTCGGAGGTGCCAAAGGCATGGTAGAGAATTACAGCAGGGGCTACAACAATGTCAGGCTGATAAAGGATTATTAGAATATAATCGAGATCGAATCTTTGATAGATATTACAATAAATTCAAGAATCGCAAGGCAAGTCATATCAAATGGAAAAATAGAGAGCGCAATTCACAGCAATTAATTTTAAATTTAAACAACAAATTTTTGCGCTTCAGAATAATCAACCTATAAATAATCCAAACATGGCAGAAGCTAGACGTTTACCACTATTAAAATTAATGGCTCCCGCTCTTGCAAAATTTCAACCGAATTCGTCCACTAATATTAGGAGTGGCAGACAATGATGCGCAAGTTTTAGGATTTCTAAAAAGTCATTTAACAGGCGATTTTTATACTTGGATGAGAATTGCTAATCCAGGGGGCATTAACGCATTTTTCACTGAACTAAAAAATATGTGGTTAGAACGTAGACCCAATTTGAATGAAGGATCAACTTTCAATCAAGTTTCAGCTATTAATGTACCACCCACAATTTCTCAGCTAGAAACTAATTCACACCAATTACAAAATAAATCGCAATCAGATAATGATAGTATACGAGCTGAAATAAAAAGCATGATAAAATCAGAATTAGCTTTGGTACCCACCACTTCCCTTCAGCCTACACAATCCCAGAAAACACAAGTTCTACAGTCTCGGCAAAAACAATCTGATCATATTGATTACCCTAGAGTACCAGATAAATATATGCCAGAAAGACCACCAGACGGATATGGTGTATATTCTGAAAAATTTATCCATGCGAATCTTATAAACCCAACTCCTACATCTAATCAGGTTATAGAATCTGTAGCGAAAGATGTTTACGAAAAAGTAATGGATAAAATTTCCTCTTTTCTACCCAAGAAGAAAAAAAATACTTCTAATGATGATATGGATGAAATTACTAAGGGTATGTCAGAATTATCAATAAATAAGGCTATAGCCAAAGGTATATCGCAGGGAATGAAAGCGGTACATGATAATAATGTATCATCTCAGCATAGATGTTCGAATTGTTATAGTCTTGGACATAATTCTCGCAAGTGTCCATATCCTCGAAAAAGGAACAGAAAAAATAGAAAGAGTAGATCCAAAAAGAGAGGCAGTGTTAATAAGGTTGCTGTAGATTCGGGTTCAGATACAAACTCTTCCAATAATGATTCTTCAGATAATAACTCCGATTCTGGGGATTCCTCGTCTGAAGTTGAATCTGATCATAGTTTTGATGTACACGTCTCTAAATCAAAAAAAAACAAGTAAAGCCCGAATCTAAGGAGTCCAAAATCAAAAAGGAATCCAAACCTCGCAAGACAAAACAAAAAAATACTCCTGCTTCTGGTAGACTCAAAGAGTCATTGCAAAGCAATAAGTCTAGAAATAAATCAACTGTTATTGATAAATCACTTCAAAGAGTTATACTAGATATGCTTGATGGTATCGCACCTATAGATTGGATTGAGAAACTTAAAGCTAAGATTGAGAACCCATCTGATATACTCCCATCTATCAAAAAATCGAATTTTACAGATTATCGAGAACCAGTTCCAGCAATACCCGATTCAGAGGAAGAAGAAACATTAGATGATCCTATGGAGATAGAAGATTCGGCCGCCCAACCCACGATTGTAACAGACGACATTGTTAAACGTGTGGGCAGGAAGATTGATAAATCAGAGATATATGATCTCAGTGGTATTGCTACAGTTCCAACTGAATCCATTGGTGTCATCCGTAATTTACCAATAACATTCCCTCCAGGTTTTACTATATATGAAGATTTTGTAGTTGTGAAATATAAAAAGCCAACATTAATATTTTCGAATCCACTTCTCAAGAAATACAAATGTGCTATAGATTGGGCCAAAGATGAGTTAAAAATTCCTTTTAATGGGAAGGATCATATTATTCCTGTAACTATGCACAATGTCAAGAATAATCTTGAAGTAAATTGCGCTACCGCATCTCAGAATGATAAGTCTTTGCTATCCGATCAAATTTCTCAAGAGACGGATAGTGATAAGGATGACAATATAACATTGGAGGAATGGCATGCTCCTGCGCGTTTTATCCCAGATTCTGACGATTCATCATTAGCAGAGCAAGTACCAAAGGTGTTAAAAAAAAACGCATGAGTTATGAGGAATTAGAAAAATCGCTATATACTACTCTCCAGTCTAAGGCTGAAATAAATGATCTTTGTGAAAAGTTGCAAATACGTTATAAAAAGCTACTCGAATATATCTCTTCCGGAGATGATAGTAATAATAAACAAAAGATAAATTAAGTAGCTAATAGGCGAGTCATATTCGCTTTATTTTTCTCATCTCTTTTGGACTCTCGTTCGTATAATGCATCAAGATCCTCACTACTTATCTTTTCTGTCTCATTAGAGTTATTAGTAGGTATCGCATCAGACATACGAACAGATTTAGACCGAGATTTGGAACTTTTCTTTTTTATTTCTGTATTG
>WNGA01009492.1_pt1 | contig 14952 bp, 14 predicted proteins | sample 5400061 | NCBI WGS metagenome assembly WNGA01 (sample SAMN13153366, study PRJNA577476) | soil metagenome | isolation source: 100 cm soil or saprolite under grassland replicate 2 | place: USA:California | collected 2016-06-15
CGGGATCACCGTGTTCGGCGGCGTCGCCCCGGCCTGGATCTACAACAACACCATCTACTACGTCTCGGCGCGCCCGGCCGGCTCAGCGATGTTCAACGGCGAGGGCGCAGCGCTCACGACCAGCATCTTCGGCAAGTCCGGCAAGCCAGACGTGCGCGTCTTCAACAACCTCTTCATCACCGACGGCACCGTCAACCCGGGCGTCCCCAGCTACGGCGTCTGGTCGGACGGCTCCGGAACGTTCACCTTCGACCGCAACCTCTGGTGGCGGCCACAGGGCGGGGTCGCCTTCCGGTGGGGAGGCACCAGCTGCACGACCTCGCGTGCTGGCAGGCGCTCGGCTTCGACCCGAAGGGACCAACGCCGACCCGCGGATCGTCGGCCCGCTCGGCGGCGGCCCGACCGCCTACCAGCTCACCGCCGGCGCGCCCGCGGTCGGGCGCGGCGCGCCGGTCGCCTCGCCGCGCGGAATGGGCGCCCGCGACTACTTCGACGACGCGACCCCGCAAGGCGGCACCTACGACACCGGCGCCGACGAGCTCTCCGGCACCCTGTCCGGCACCAATTCCAACGCCGCTCCGGTCGGCCATACCACGGTCAGCCCCTCGGTCAGGGTGGCCGACATCTGGACCACCGACGCGAGCGGGACCCCGCGCCCGGTGTTCGCCAACAACACCACCGTCAACTACAAGGTGCGGGTCGTCGACGACCAGGGTCAGCCGGTTCCCGGCGTCACCGTGACCAGCCGCGTGTACGCGCAGGACTGGAGCTGGCTGACCCCGACGACGCTGAGCGACGTGACCGACAGCGCCGGCGTCGCCGACTTCAGCGTCCCCAGCGGCGGCTCGGACGGCATCCACACGATCGTTCCGGTCGATGTCGCGCCGCCGGCCTCCCTGTACTACGACTCGGCGCTCGACAGCGAGTCGCCAGGCCTTCCAGGTCCAGTGACCCAGGTTCAGTGACCCAGGTTCAATGAGGAGATGACCGTGACACGTAGGCCGAGCCTGATCGCGGCGGCGCTGGCGTCCCTCGTGCTTCCGCTGGCGCTCGTCGCCGCGGCGCGGAACCCCGCCGCGACCATCACCGTCTCCGGTACCCAGTGGGGCACGAGCACCTGCTACCTCGGGGCGACCGAGGGCAACGTCCGCTTCGCCGTGGCGGACCTGCAGGACGCGGGCCTGTCGACGTACCGCGTATACGGGGGCATGTCGCGCTGGGAGTGGCAGGACGACGACGGCGTCTACGGCTCGCCCTCCATCGACCAGATCAAGGCGAACCCGAACGCCGTCAACTGGGCCTGGTGGGACGCGGCCATGACCAGCCCGCCGAACGGCAGCGACTACTGGTGGTCCGGGACCGACAACCTCTGGCAGGGCAGCGCCGCGACCATCTTCGGCGAGCTGCGGACGGCGGGCATCCGGCCCGTGCTGACGATCCGCAACCGGGACAACAACGGCAACCCAACCTGGTCCGCCAACCCACCACAGACGACGGCGGACTGGAACGAATGGTGGGAGCACGTCTTCGCCACCGTCTACTGGCTCAACGTCCGCAACGACTACCGCGTCGACGACGTCGAAGTCCACAACGAGCCGAACAACCAGGGCCAGGGCTGGGGCGGCACCCAGGCCGACTACTTCGCGCTGACCCAGGTCACCAAGGACACCATCGACTACGTCTACCGCACCTACCTGCCCGGGCGCACCTATCACGTGTACGCGCCGGTCACCACGGGCGGCAGCGACTGGCCGCTCACCGCGCTGCAGCAGGTCCCCGACGCCTTCGACACCATCGACATCCACAACTACTCCAGCGACATCACCGGCTACACCCGCCAGGTGCACGGCTGGATGAACAGCACCGGGCACGGCGACCGCGAGGTCTGGCTGTCCGAATGGGCCACCTACCGCGGCGGCTACGACCAAGCGACCACCGGGGTCAACACGGTGCTCGCCAACATGATCCGCGGCGCCCGGCCCGGCGACGACCACATCGACGGCAGCCACCTGTTCACCTTCTACGACTGGGACGGCTTCAGCGGCGGGTTCCAGAACTTCGAGGGGCTGGTCGGTCCCACCGGAGCGAAGCGGCTGAGCTTCTACGCGCTGCGCATGGGCACCCGCGCCCTCGGCGGCTGCCGGCCGACCTACCAGAGCGCCAGCAGCAGCGGCGACTTGCTGGCCATCACCACCAGAGACACGCTCGGCCAAACCTACCTGCTGGTGACCAACAGCGCCCGACGGACCTCCTACACCGTTGACGCCAACCTGTCCGCGCTGGTCACGACCGGCACGGGCACCATGTGGCAGTTCAGCGCCACCCAGGCCGACGCGGTAGCGGGCAGCCCAGCGCTCTCGAACGGGCACGTCACCTTCACCATCCCCGGCACCGCGGCGGTGCTGCTCAGGTTCTGACCTCATCGGAGTTCCACTTGGAGATCGCTCCCCGGCGAAGAGCGCAGCGGCGGCCCCGCCACGTCCCCCCGAGGGCCGCCGCTGCCGCCCTGCTCCTGGCCGCCGTTCTCGGGCTCACCACCGCCGTCTGGATCCTGCGTCACCCGGGCCCACCGGCAGGGGCGGCAGGCGCGGAGCGGTCGGTGCTCGTCGACTTCCAGCGCTCTCGCTTCGGCGCGATACCCGCCGAGCTCGAGTTCGACGCGACCCGCTCCGGCCCGCCCGCGTGGACGCCGCGCCAGGCGTTCGGCAGGCCATCCTGGCGTGTCCTCGCCGATCCCTTCGCGCCCTCACCGGAGCTCGTGCTGGTCCGGGCCGCGACCGCGCCGGACCACGACCCGATCGCACTGCTGCGCGGGGTGACCGTGCGCGACCTGTCGGCGTCGGTCTTCATCAAGCCCATGGGCGGCGGTCGCGGCAGCGGCGCCGGGCTCGCCTGGCGCGTGCATGACCCCGACACCTACCAGGCGGTCCTCGCCGACGCGCGCAGCCACCAGCTCCGCCTGCTCGCCGTGGCCGGTGGCCGGGCGCGGTTGCTGGCCACAGCCCCGATCCGCATCGGCATCGAGTACGAGCGGCGCACGCCCTCCCCCACACACGGCTGGTTCAAGCTGCGGATCGATGTCAGCGGCGAGCGGGTCACGGCCTGGTTCGACGGCCGCAGGACGATCGAGCTCGCCGACCAGTCACGCATCCGGGCAGGGGGCGTCGGGCTGATCACCCAGGCCGACGCCGTCGCCGCCTTCGACGACCTTCACATCCGCTACCTCACCCGGGGCACCGAGGGCCCTTGAGGCTCCCCGGACCTCCAGACCAGGAGGCTGGCAGCGATGAGACGACCCCGCCGCACGTCATTCGCCCTGACCATGCTGCTCTTCTGCGCCATCGCCGTCACCGCCCCGTTCGCGGCCGCCCCTTCCGCGCAGGCCGCCGGGAGGCCGAGCACCATCCCCGCGCTACGCGAGTGGACCGACGGCAGCGGCAGCTACACCTTCACCTCCGCCACGCGGATCGTCTTCAACGGCGCCAGCCTGGTGGAGGAGGCGACGGTTTTCGCCGACGACCTGCTCGGGATGACCGGGCTCACGATCCCGGTGCTCAGCGGCACCAGCCCCGGCCCGGGCGACATCTACCTCACCCTGGGCGCAACCGACGCGACCATCGGCACCGAGGGATACCTGCTGACCATCACCGACCGCGTGACCATCGCCGCGCGTGCCGACACGGGCGCCTTCTACGGCACCAGAACGGTCCTGCAACTGCTCAGGCAGAGCCACACCATCGCCGCCGGCTCGGCGCGTGACTGGCCGATGTACCGGCTACGTGGCATGCATGTGGACAATGGGCGCAAGTACTTCACGCCGGCCTGGCTGCGCGACCACATCCGCGAGCTGGCCTACCTGAAGATGAACACCTTCCACCTGCATCTGTCCGACCGCGAGGGCTTCCGCGTCGAGAGCACCTCCCATCCCGAGGTGCCCACAGCGCCGTACCTGACCAAGGCCGACATCGCCGGCCTGGTCGACTTCGCGGCCCGATATCACGTCACGATCGTGCCCGAGATCGACTCGCCCGGTCACATGACCGCGGCGCTGCGCAACCACCGGGAGCTATGGCAAGGCGGCACGAACGCCAGCCAGCTGGACATCGGCATCGACGCCTCATACGCCTTCATGGAGGATCTGCTGCGCGAGCTCATCCCGCTCTTCCCCGGCCCCTACTGGCACCTCGGCGCCGACGAGTACAACCTGGGCAGCTTCCCGGACTACGCGAGGTACGCCCAGCAGCACTTCTGCCCTCCCGGCACGACGGCGAGCAACGCCGACGCGCTGATCGGCTACGTCAACTGGGCGAACGGGATCGTGAAGTCGTTCGGCAAGCGATCGCTGGCCTGGCACGATGTCACCCGGGTTACCGGCAACACCTGCGTCACCCTCGACACCGACATCGTGATCGACTTCTGGAACAGCGAGCCGACCGCCGCGATCGCCCGAGGTCACACCGTCGTCAACTCCAACCGCTGGTACACCTATTACGTTCTCGGCGGCGCGAACAACACGCCGCAGGAGGTGTACAGCAAGTGGAACCCTGCGGTGTTCGCCGGCGCAACGATCCAGGACGCCCACCCGCAGAACCTGGGCGGCAAGGGGCTGCACATCTGGTGTGACAAGCCGGACGCCGAGACCGAGGCGCAGATCGCCGTCGCGGCCTATGAGCGCCTGCGCGGCGCGGCCCAGAACTCCTGGAACTCCCCCAAGCTCACCACCAGGTACAAGACCTTCCAGACGATCATCGCCGCAGTGGGGCGCGCCCCAGGCTACGGCGAGCACCTATGAGGGCGAGCGTGAGGGCGAGCGCTCTGACCGAGCCGCTGGTCCATCACGGCGAGGGCCCGATGTGGGCCGCGCGGGACAGTTCGACAATCGGCGACCGGTCGTGGAGATCGCCGAGGCGAACGGTGCTCCGGACGGGATCACGGCCGATACCGAGGGCGCTATCTGGGTAGCCTTGTGGGGCGGCTCGGCCGTGCACCGCTACCTGCCCGACGCCGACCCGACCAACCGCTCGCCGGCGTGGTATTCGTCGCCCACCCCGCCGCCCGTGGCCTCCCAGCACTCACCTACGCGGACTAGCCGCGCCGCGCGGGCAGGGTGCCAGCACGCACTACTCAACCCGGTGACGGCCGTGGAAAATCAATCGCTGCGCCCCCAGGCCCGTGCGTCGACCCACAGGCTCGGTCCTGGGGCGCCAGCATCCCACAGCGCCGCTCGGCGGCCACCACGATCTGGCGTACCTGCTGCTGGCTGAGCTGATCGGTGAAGCCGACACCCTGCATGGTCAGGTGCAGCCCTTCCAGCGGAACCAGGTCGAGCTCCGGCACGTCCAGGCAATCCTGGTAGGTGCCGACCAGCCGGTGCAGGTCGTGGTGGCCCTCGAAGGTGAGGTGCCAGGTGTACAGCCGGCGCCCGGCACGCCAGCCCGGCCGCCACCACCAGTGATCACGCATGCGCTCCGGTCGCACACTCACCATGCCGATCTTTTGGACGCTGGTCGCGACGGGAGCCGGCTCAAACCTGCCGACCGCGCGCACGGATCGTCCCGCTGAGAAGCTATCTCCGCACGCCCGACACGGCGTTCTCTCTCGCGGGGAACCCCACCGTCAAACATCAACTGAGACTTGACAGGGCGGGGAGGCCAGCATCGTCGAGCGTTCTCGACGGCGTGCCCTGCCCAGGTGGTTCCCCTGATATGCCCCCGACGCCCTGTTGTGCTGCGGTCCTATCCTTCTCCCACGACGAGAAGAGCCGCTGATGCCACCCGCAGACCACGACCACGGGTGCGCTATGCGGCTTCCAGGACTTCGCTCGAAGCCGGGTGCCGCTGATGGAGGCAGTTCCAGGTTGCCGGTGGGTTACGGCTACCCCATTCGAGGATTCGGACTCGTGAATCGCTTTGACAACGGTCCGCTGTCGATCTGGCGTGCTATCGCGGGCGCTGCGCGACCCCGAGTACGTGCGGGCGGACCGGCGGGGGCATGGCCTGGAGGTCGAACCGGTCCAGCTCCACCATCTGCAGCCCCGCGGTGGTGATGGCCGCCACGGTGTCCCGGTTGGGGTGGCAGCCGCCGGCCAGCCAGCCCCACGGGCGCTCGAGCCAGTCCTGCCAGCGGGCCAGCCGCGGGGCGTCGGCCCGGACGTGCTCGTAGAAGCGCAGCGTCTCACCGGGGCGCAGCACCCGACGGATCTCCGCCAGGGCTCGGACCAGATCGGCGACCGAGCACAGCACCAGGCTGGCGACCACCGTGTCGAAAGAGGTGTCGGGGGCGGGTAGCGCCTCGGCGGTGCCGTCCACCACCCGGATCGGCGCTGGTGCCTGCCTGGCTGTGGTGAGCGCGAGGCGGCGCAGGTAGGGTTCTGGCTCCACGGCCAGGACCTCGGTGACGGTGGCCGGGTAGTGCGGGAAGTTCAGGCCGGTGCCGGCGCCGACCTCGATCACCGAGCCGGTGAGGCCGGCGAGCAGCTTGCTGCGGTGGTCGGCCACCTCGGCTTCCATGAGGTGGCCGACCCGCGCGTACAAGCGGGCGAAGACGGGATGGTGGACCGGTCTGGGCTGGTTGCGTGTGAGCATCAGCATTCTCCTGACCTGCTGATGATGGAGGGATCAGCTGACCGCGCGGCGGTACAGGCGGACCGCCAGCGGGGCGAAGACCGCGGTGATCGCGGCCGACCAGACCAGCGCAAGCACGACCTGGCCGGTGACGGTCTGTCCCGGCGGCAGGGCGCCCTGGCCCAGGATCAGGCCGCGCAGGGCGTTGGTGGTCACGGTGACGGGCTGGTGGGCGGCGAACGCCTGCAGCCATCCAGGCATGGTCTGGGTGGGGACGAACACCGAGCTGGTGAACGCCAGCGGGAACGCGCCCATGAAGCTGGCCGCCTGGACCGCCTCGGGGGTACGCACGACCAGCCCAAGTGCCGCCATGGCCCACGACCAGGCGTAGCCGAACCCCAGCGCGATCACTACGCCGGCGAGCAGGCTCCAGGGGCTGGTCTGCGGTCGGAAGCCGATTGCCAGGCCGACGGCCAGCAGCAGGACCATGGTGCGGATCATGCCGGCAAGGTCGGCGAGGGTGCGGCCGGCGGGCAGCGCCGAGCGGGCCATGGGCAGCGAGCGGAACCGGTCGATGACGCCCTTGGCCAGGTCCTCGGCCATCCTGAAGGCGGCGCCCTGGCTGCCGAACAGGGCGAACTGGGCCAGCAGCCCGGGGATGAGCCAGTTGACGTACCTGCCCTGGGCGGCTGGTGGGAGCGTGGTCTGGATGGCGCCGCCGAATACGTAGGTGAACATGAGGATGAAGATGACCGGCATGACGGTGGAGGTGACCAGCACGTCGGGCAGGCGCAGGGTGCGGACCAGGTCGCGGCGGGCGATGACGGCGATGTCGCTGGCGGTGCGGCCAAGCCCAAGGGGACGCTGGGTGGTGATGGCGCTCATCGGCTTGCCTCCATGTGTCGAGCCCGGCCGTTGCCGACGGCGTGGTGGCCGGTCAGCGCAAGGAACACCTCGTCGAGGGTCGGCTTGCGCAGCGCCGCGTCCTCAGCGGTGATGCCGGCGGCCTCCAGGTGGCGCAGCGCCACCGTCAGGGTCCTGGCGCCGTCCAGCGCTGGGAGGACCACCCTGCCGTCGCGCTCGTCAACGGTCGGGTCCTCCCCGTTGCCGTCCCGCAGCGCCGCCAGCGTGCGGGCGCGGTCGGCGTCCGGCACGCGCAGCTCGACCACCGCACCGCCGACGCGGTCCTTGAGCTGCTGGGCGGTGCCCTGGATGAGCAGCCGGCCGTGGTCGATGACCGCGATCCGGTCGGCGAGCTGGTCGGCCTCCTCCAGGTACTGGGTGGTCAGCAGCACCGTCGTGCCGCCCTCGACCAGGTCGCGGATCAGCGCCCACAGGTCGTGGCGGCTGGCGGGATCCAGGCCGGCGGTTGGCTCGTCCAGCAACAGCACCCGCGGACGGCCGACCAGGGACGCGGCCAGGTCAAGGCGGCGGCGCATCCCCCCGGAGTAGGTCTTGACCTGCCGGTCCGCCACCACCGCCAGGCCAATGCGCTCCAGCACCGTGCGGGCGCGCCGCCGCGCCGCAGACAGCGACAGGCCGTACAGCCGGCCGACCATCTCGACGTTCTCCCGGCCGGTGAGGTAGTCGTCGACGGCGGCGGACTGGCCCGCCAGGCCAATCTGGGCGCGCACCCCCGCCGGGTCGGCGCGCACGTCGACGCCGGCGACGCGGGCGGTGCCCGCGTCGGGCGGCAGCAGGGTGGCCAGGATGCGGATGAGGGTGGTCTTGCCGGCGCCGTTGGGGCCGAGCAGGCCGTAGATGCTGCCTGACGGGACGGTGAGCGTCAGGCCGTCCAGCGCGCGGACCTCGCCGAAGGTCTTGACCAGACCCTCAGCTTCGATGATGACGTCGTGCATGGTCTCCTCTGGGTGCTCAGTGGGCGGGGTCGCCTCGGATCTACTTGTGGACCCTCAGTTGTATACTTCGAAGTTACTATGACGGGTTGTAGACTCCAGTGTCAACAAGTTCGCTCGAACTGGGGAGTCATGCCGGCCAGCAGCCAAGCCGCGAACCAGCCAGCGCCTGAGGCCGAGGCGCCCGCGCCCCTGCGGCGGCTACGTCGCGCCGAGCGCCGCGAGCAGGTCCTCGCCGCCGCCACCCAGGCCTTCGCCCGCTCAGGGTTCGCCGCCACCAGCCTGGACGACATCGCCACCGCGGCCGGCGTCAGCCGGGCGATCCTGTACCGCCACTTCGACTCCAAGACCGACCTGTACCGCGCGGTGCTTGACCGCGCCTGCGCCCGGCTGGCAGACGCCGTCGGCACCGGCAACTTCACCGCGGCCAGCATCGACGCGCTGGTCGGGGCGGCAGCCGAGGACCCCGACGGGTTCCGGCTGCTGTTCCACCACGCCGCACGGGAGCCGGAGTTCCGCCGTGAGATGGACCGGTTCCACGACGCCATGGTGACCGTCGCCCGCCGGGAGCTCGCCGCGATGATCCCCGACCCCTCCTGGGCGGCGTGGGCGGCACATCTGGCGCCTACGGTGGCGGTCGAAGCGGTCATGGCGTGGCTGGACGCCGGCCAGCCCGACCGCGAGCAGGCCGCCCAACGGATCGGCCAGGCCCTGGACGGCATCATCCGCGCCGCCGCCCAACCGCTCACCCGATGACCACCCGGAGCCGCCGCCGAGCAGCCTGCAGCGCCTCCTCCACCTCCCGGTGGGTCGCACCCTCGGCGAACACAAAGCCCAGGTAGCGGTCACCCTCGGGCAGCGGCTGGACGGTGTGGCCCACCGGGATGGTGATCGACAGGCCCGTGATCCCCGGGACGGCCGCGGCGTCGGTCTTGCCGTGCACGGCTCGAAGCACGCCCGCGCGCTCCACGGGCAGCATGAGCACGCCAGCGGGCCGGGCCAGGCGGCGGGGTGTCACGCGGCGGCCAAGGGCGTTGGCGAGCACGAGCTCCTCGAGGCTCTGTCCGTCCAGGAAGCGTAGGGCGCGTGAGCACAGGCCACCGATCGATCGGGCCGCCAGCTCGAGCATGGTCGGCCGCTGGCAGCGGTCACGAGCGTCCAGTCGCAGCTCGGCGTGGATGGGGCCGTACCTGAGCCCGAGGGCGCGGGCGGCGCGCTCGGCAGTATCGATGGTTGCCGACAGGATCGGCTGCGGCAGCCGGGAGGGCGTGACCAGCACAGTCTCCTCGAAGGTGGGGCCGTCCGGGGTGTCGGGCTTGTCGAACACCGCGGTGACGGTCAGGTCGCCGCCGGTCAGCAGCCCGTCGATGCTCAGCTCCCATCCGGGGACGTACTCCTCAACCAGCAGGGCTTCGTCCGGTGGTCGTCCGACGCCACCCAGGATCTGCCGGATCCGCCCGGCCGCGGCAACCGCGCCCGCCCCGTCGTCGGCTCGTAGCACGCCCTGGCTGGCGCTCAGCGACACCGCCTTGACCACACAGGGGAACCCCACCTGTGCCGCCGCGTCCTGCACGGCATCCTGCGAGGCGTCGGCGGACACGACCCGGAACGCCGGCTGAGCCACGCCGGCGGCCGCCCACCGGTGTCGCTGGGTGGCCTTGTCGGTGGAGGCCAGCACCGCGTCGACGGGGTTGTGCGCAACGCCCATGCGGGCCGCGACCGCTGCCGCCATGACCAGCATCAGAGTGTCCACGGCGACGACCGCGTCGACCGGGCCGCTGCGGGCCAGGAGCCGGCCGACGCTGCCCGCCAGGTCGCCTGGGTCCACCCGGACGACGAGACGGCGGTCGAGCGGCAGGGCCCCGTCGCTGCCGACCACCAGATCCAGCCCCAGCCGGTCGGCAGCGGCGAGGAAGTCGCTCGCCCGGTAGGTGCGGGCGGGCACCAGCAGCAGCACGCGCGCCATCGTCAGCTCCGCCGCGCCGGCCATGCGGCCGACCCTGTCAGGTTCGCTGCCATGGTGCTCACCGCTTCTCGGCGGAGAAGAACGGCTTGGTCCCCGCCGCGTGATCGGTGACGTCCACCAAGCCGACCATCTCGGGCACACCCGCCCGCAGCAGCGGCTCGATGCCCTGGCGGATGGTCACCTCCGCCAGGCTGCAGCCCTGACAGCCGCCCTCCAGGCGGACGTGGATCCAGCCCCGGTCGACCCCAACCAGGACCACCTGTCCGCCATGGGCGGCGATCACCGGGTTGACCTCCGCATCCAGGACACCGCGAACCCGGTCGGCGAGGCTCCCGCCGCGACCTGCCGGTGGCGGCTCGGCGTGGGGGCCCACGATCCGCACGCCGGTGATCTCGGGGACGGCGGCGCCGAGCAGGTCCTGGATGCGGGAGGACAGCGGGAGCACGGCGCCCGGGGACCCGCGCACCTCGAGGGTCGCGACGCCATCCTCGACGGCGACCACCCGCACGGCCCCGCCCCGAGCGATCACGGAGGGGAGCACGCTGCGCTGGAGCGCGGCCGCCACCCTGTCGACCAGATCCATCCCGGAGCAGCCCTCCTATGCGCCCAGCGTTTGTGCCGGTGGAGCCGCGGCGGGCACGGTGCGACGGGCCACGTCGAGCGCTGTGTTCAGATCGGCCAGCAGGTCCTCGGGTGCCTCGATGCCGATCGACAGGCGCAGCAGGTCGTCGGGCACCGGCGAGGACGGCCCCTCCTGGCTGCGGCGGTGCTCGATAAGGCTCTCCACCCCGCCCAGCGAGGTGGCCCGCTTGAACACCCGAACCGCGCGCAGCACCGCCATGGCCTGCTCGGCGCCGCCCACCAGCCGGATCGAAACCATCCCACCGAACCCGCCGCGCATCTGCCGCGCCGCGATCTGGTGGCCCGGATGCGACGCCAACCCCGGGTACAGCACCGCCGTCAACGCCGGATGCCCCTCGAGGTGGCCGGCGATGGCCAGGGCGCTACTGGAGGCACGCCCAACGCGAAGGAACAGCGTCCGCATGCCGCGCTGCAGCAGCCACGCCTCGAACGGACCCAGCACGGCACCGGCGTTGCGCCGCCACGAGCGGATCCGCTCCCACAACGGATCGCGGCGGGCGGTCAGCACCGCACCGGCCAGCACGTCGCTGTGGCCGTTGAGGTACTTGGTGGCCGAGTGGACCACCAGGTCGGCACCCAGCTCCAAGGGTCTGGTGTGCACCGGGGTCGCCACGGTGTTGTCGACCGCCACCCTGGCACCGGCGGCGTGGGCCAGCTCGCACACCGCGGCCAGATCGGTGATCTCCCACATCGGGTTCGCCGGTGTCTCGACCCACACCACCCGGGTGCGGCCCGGACGGATCGCCGACGCCAGGGCGTCCAGGTCGGTGGTGTCGACCAACTCCACATCCAGCCCCCAGGTGAGCGCGAACTCGGCCAGCCACTTGCGCACCCCCCAGTACAGCACCCGGGAGACCAGGACATGGTCGCCCGGCAGCAGGGCCTGGAAGACCGCGGTGGCGGCCGCCATCCCGGAGGCGAACAACGCGCAGGCACACCCGGCACCCTCCAGCGCTGCCAGCAGGCCCTCGGCGTGCTCGTAGGTGGGGTTGTCGGCGCGGGTGTAGACGCGGTCCTGCCGGTAGGCGCCGTCCCGCTGCTGCTCGTAGTTCGTGGACGGGTTGATCGCCGGCGTCAGCCCGCCAGACACCGGGTCAACCTCGCCCAAGGCCTGCGCCGCCAGCGTCTCCGGCGACAGCGACAACCGTTGCTGCATCTGCCTTCCCCCTCTCGCGGGCGTACCGGCGAGTCACCGCTGCGTCGGCCAATGGTGCCCGAACCTCGCTCAGCCTCGTCGGGCGAACAGGAGCGCGCGGCGCAGCAGCCCGGCGTCGACGGCGGCCAGCATCCGCCCGCCGGTCGGCCTGCCGCTGGGCGAAGGCGCCGGCCGGCTCCAGCATGGCCAGCTCGTCGGCGTGGGCCTCCGACTCGGCCAGCCAGGCGGCGGCAGTGTCGCGGAACGCCGGCGTCACGTCCAGCTCGGTGACGTCCCGGAAGCCAGCGTAGTCCAGCAGCCGGTGGTGGGTGCTGCGCATGGCGACGGCTCTGGGGCCCGCGGCACCCGCCCGGCGGCGCGCCGCCGGCGACAGGCCCGGCGCTTCGAAGATCGTGGAGAAGCCCAGGCGCCCGCCCGGCCGCAACAGCCGCCTGCACGCTCTCAGCACGGAGAGCTTGGCGCGCAGTCAGCACAGCACGTCGGTGTGGACGATCGCGTCGAAGCTGTGGGCGTGGAAGGGGAGCGCGCTGGCGGCGGCGGCGACCACGCTGGTGCGGGCGGCGAGGCTGTCTGCTCGGGCGCGAGCGGCGGCGACCCGCAGCCCCTCCAGCGGCAGGTCGGCCAGGACCACCCGGCAGCCGCTGCGGGCGGCCAGGTACAGCCCCGGCCAGCCCCGCCCCGTGCCGATGTCCAACAGCCGCTCAGCGGCCGACAGGCCGAGCCCGCCGGCGAGCTGGTCGGCCTGGACCATGGTGGTGTAGCCGTTGGCGCCCCAGTCGCCACCGATGACCCGCCGCTCGACCTCCACTGCGACCGGCGAGGCGGCGACGCCATAGCGCTGCTCGAACAGGGCCCGTGCCTGCAGCTCGTCCCTGACGGTCACGGTCTCCTCACGGTTCGGTCGCGGCGTGGCCCAGCCCCGCTGGGCAGCCCGGCCGGGCCGGGTTACGCCAGGCCATCTCCTTCTCCAGGACTGTCCGATGCGGATTCCACTCGGGGCTGGCGGGCAGGGACGTGTCCGTTGGCGGGTGCGGCGCGGCTGGGCATGACGGTGTGGCCGGTCGGCGGCTGGGAGCGGCCCGGGGTGCGGCGGTGGGTCTCGTACATGCGCACGACGACGACCAGTCCCGACGCGGCGGTGAGCGCGGCGATGGCCCAGACGGCGGCGGTAAGGCCCCACCTGTCAGCGATCACCCCCGCCAAGATGGCGCCGATGGCGTAGCCGCCGTCGCGCCACAGCCGGTAGACCCCCACGGCCGAGGCCCGCCACGACGGGTGGGCCACATCGCCGATCGCCGCGAGCAGCGTCGGGTACACCATCGCCGTGCCCACGCCCAGGATCACCGACCCCGCGGCCCACGGACCGAACCCGGCGGCCCCGGCGATGATGGCGATGCCACCCGCCTGGACCAGCATCCCGCCGACGATCAGCCATTTGCGGCCGAGCCGGTCCGACAGGGCCCCGGTGAGCAGCTGCCCGAAGCCCCACACCGCGGGGTAGATCGCGGCGAGCGTCCCGATGGCCGCGACCGACAGGCCGCGGTCGGCGTACAGCAGCGGGAACAGCCCCCACGCCATCCCGTCGTTGAGGTTGTTGACCAGGCCGGCCTGGCTGCAGGCCGACAGGGCCCGCTCACGGAAGCTGGTCAGCACGAACACCCGCCCCGAGGACAGCCCCTGGCCGAGCCCATCGGAGGCGGGCACGTGCGTGGTGGCCTCCAGTTGGGCGTGCCCCCGCGTCTCCCGGACGACCAGGGCCGACAGTCCCAGGCCGAGCCCGGCGTAGCCGATGCCGAGGAAGAACGGCTCGGGCCGTAGGCCGGCGTGCTGGGCGATGAAGCCGGTCGCCAGGGCCGTGGCGGCGACGGCGCCGTACCCGGCCGCCTCGTTGAGCCCCATCGCGAACCCCCGCCGCTTGGGGCCGGCCAGGTCGATCTTCATGATCACGGTGGTGGACCAGGTCAGCCCCTGGTTGATGCCCAGCAGCACGTTGGCGGCGACCACCCAGGCCCATGACGGCGCCCAGATCACCAGCAGGGGTACGGGCAGGCCCGCCAGCCACCCCGCGACTAGCACCGGCTTTCGTCCCAGGCGGTCCGACAGCGTCCCCGCGAACAGATTCGTTAGCGCCTTGGTGGCGCCGAACACCACGATGAACGACAAGGCGGCGCTGAACGCCTGGAGGTGGAAGATCCGGGTGGCGAGCAGGGGCACGACCGTGCGCTCCTGGCCGACCATCCCGCCGACCAGGGCGTTGACCCCGACCAGGAGCAAGAACTGCGCCAGGTTGGCCCTGATCCCGAGCCGGACCCGCTGGGGCTGGGTCCCTGCCCCGCTCACGACGGCTCCAGCGGCCGCCGGGTGGCCCGCGACCACTCGCCGGGGCCACCCACCAGGACGGTCAGGTCGCCGCGGCCGGCCCGCTCGAGCAGGCTCGCGCCGGTCATCGCTCGCTCGCCGTGGCCGCACATCACCACCAGCGGCCCACCCGGCAGCTCGCCAGCGCCGGCGAGGGCGCCGAGCTCAACGTGGCGTGCGCCAGGGAGGTGGCCCGAGGTGAACTCGCCTTGCTGCCGGACGTCCAGGACGGTCCCGCTGGGCCGCTCCGCCACCTCGGCGATCCCGATCCGGGCCACGGGCAGGCCGGCGGACCGCCAGGCCGCCATCCCGCCGGCCAGCTCACCCGCCAGCCGCTCGTAGCCGACCTTGAGCGCCTGGCGCACCAGCTCGCCGCGGTCCTGGCCGGGGTCGATGACGACCACCAGCGGC
>WNGA01007687.1_pt1 | contig 14949 bp, 15 predicted proteins | sample 5400061 | NCBI WGS metagenome assembly WNGA01 (sample SAMN13153366, study PRJNA577476) | soil metagenome | isolation source: 100 cm soil or saprolite under grassland replicate 2 | place: USA:California | collected 2016-06-15
TCCTCGATCGGAAAGTTCCGGGACGAATACCGGTACCACGTCGAGCACAAGCGCTGCCTGGTCGGACCCCGGACAACCGAGTCGCCGCGACCGGCGGCCGCGAGAGAGGGAGGGAACGTTGCCCCGGGCAGCCTCCCCCCCTCCCCCGCGGACGGGCGACACCGATGAGCATGGAAAAGACAACGATCACAGTCGTCTTCGACGGCAAGCCGATCGAGGCCCCGCCGGGCATCAACCTGATCGAGGCGGCTAAGCTCGCCGGCATCGAGATTCCCCACTTCTGCTTCCACCCCCGTTTGTCGGTTGTCGGGCAGTGCCGGATGTGTCTGGTCGAAATCGAAGGGATCTCGAAAATCCAGGCGGCGTGCACGACGCCCCTGAAGGACGGGCTCGTCGTGAAGACGACGACGGAGAAGGTGCGTCAGTCCCGCGCGGCGAACATGGAGTTCCTGCTGATCAACCACCCGCTCGACTGCCCGATCTGCGACCAGGCGGGCGAGTGCAAGCTGCAGGACAACGCGTTCGGATACGGAGAGCAGCGATCGCGTTACGACGAGCGTAAGCGCCAGTACGCGGGTTACGACCGGACGATGATCGGCCCGCACGTCGTCGCCGACATGACCCGCTGCATCCAGTGCACCCGGTGCATCCGCTTCTGCCAGGAGATCGCGGGCACCGGCGAGTTGACCTTTCTCGACCGGGGAGGCCGAACGCTCGTCTGGACCCACGACGGGAAGCCGCTCGCGAACGATTGGTCGGCCTGCGCCGCCGACGTCTGCCCGGTCGGCGCCCTGACGACGAAGGAGTTCCGATTCCGCCGCCGGGTCTGGGATCTCCGGAAGACTCCATCGGTCTGTCCCGGCTGCAATATCGGCTGCAACATTTCGATCGAGGACCGGGACAACGTCGTCTACCGATTCCTGCCCCGCCTGAACCCGGCCGTCAACGATTACTGGCTCTGCGACTATGGCCGCTTCCTCTCGGAGAGTCTGAACGCCCGCGAGATCTCGAAGGCGACGGTTCGCGAGGGCTCCGAGGTCCGCGAGGCGATCGTGCCCGCAGCGGTCGATCGGATCGCCTCGGAGATCCGACGCGCGATCGAGGCGGAGGGCCCTTCGACGATCTTCTTCCTCGGGTCGGCGCACCTTTCGAACGAGGAGAACTTCCTTCTCCGAAAGATCGCGGACCACGTCGGATGCGGCAACCGAGACGTCGTCGTGGACCGCTCCCGCGTCCGACGTATGAAGTCGAAGACCGCGTGGCTCGAGGGAGATCACGCCGGGGCCAACTACGCGGGAGCGCGGGACATGGGTCTCTCTCCGAAGGCGGGCGGATACGGGCTTGCCGAGGTTCTCGAAGGCAGATGGATTCCGCAGGTCGTCGTCGTCGCGGACGGGTCCTTCGCCGCCGCGGCGGACGATCCGCAAAAAGTCGCTCGCCTCCGGAGCGCCCGGTTTCTCGCCGTCGCCGCGCGCACGGCGAACGCGCTGACCCGCGCGGCCGACGTCGTGCTGCCGGCCTCTTCGCTCGCCCAGAAAGAAGGCTCGTTCACGAACGTGCAGGGGCGCGTTCAGTGGTTCCAGCGCGCTTTTCTCCCCCCTCCCCCGGCGCGCGCGCACTGGGAGCTGCTGCTCCTCCTGGGCATCGCTCTCGGGTGGGGCGATCGCAACTGGACGCCGGCCGACATCCGCACGCGGATCCGGGAAGAGGTCGAGGGGTATGGCGAGGTCACCGAAGAGGAGCTCGCCGGGGGCGGCCTGATGAAGAAGGGCCTCTTCGTCTCGACGGGAGCGATGTGAGCGCGACGGACGTCGGCATCCTGGCGCTGCGCGTCCTCGCGCCCGTTCTGGCGATCCTGATCGTGCTGCCGATGCTCCAGTGGGTCGAGCGGCGGGGAGCCGGACTCATTCAGGACCGGCCCGGCCCGAACAGGGTCGGGCCGTTCGGTCTCCTGCAGCCGCTCGCGGACGTCGTGAAGTTCTTCATGAAGGAGGATCTGATCCCGTCGAACGCCGATCGCTTTCTCTACGTGCTGGCTCCGGGGCTTGCGACGTTCGCGGCGCTGACGACGTTCGCCGTCATCCCCTACGGCGCGGCACTGACGGTTCGGGGCCGAACCGTTCCGCTCGTCGGAGCGGACGTATCGATCGGAATTCTCTATCTGTTCGCCCTGACGTCCCTCTCGGTCTACGGGATCGTGCTGGCGGGCTGGTCGTCGAACAACAAGTTCTCGCTCATCGGCGGGATCCGTTCGAGCGCTCAGATCATTTCCTACGAGCTCGCGATGACCACGGCCGCCGCCGGTGTCATCCTGTCCGCCGGCTCGTTTCGCCTGACCGACGTCGTCGCCATGCAGAGCGGGGGCTGGCTGTCGTCTCCGTACCGCGGATGGAGCTTCGTTCCCCAGCTTCTCGGCTTCGTCGTCTTCTTCGTCTCGGCCTTCGCGGAGACCAATCGCCTTCCCTTCGACCTTCCGGAGGCGGAGGCAGAGCTCGTCGCGGGGTACCACACCGAGTACTCGGCGATGAAATTCGCGATGTTCTACATGGCCGAATACATCAACGTCGTCGTTGCATCGGCGCTGATGGCCACCCTGTACTTCGGAGGCTGGAGCTTCCCCGGCTTCCATCCGACGAGCCTCTCGGGAGTCCTCCTCTCGGTCGTGATCTTCGTGGTCAAGACGGCCTTCTTCGTATGGGTCTTCATGTGGGTGCGATGGACGCTCCCGCGTTTCCGCTACGACCAGCTGATGCGGCTCGGCTGGAAAGTTCTGTTGCCGCTCGCTCTCCTGAACCTCTTCTGGGTCGCGGCGCTCGTTCTGTGGAGGGTCCTGTGACGCCCCGGATCGTCTTCGACGCCGCCGCCGGCCTCGCGATCGTGTTCGCCTGCGTCATGGTCGTCCACCGCCATCCGGTCAAGAGCGTGCTCGCGCTCGTCGTGTCTTTTTTCGCCCTCGCGATCACCTATGTCCTTTTGTCGGCGCCGCTCATCGCGGCAGTCCAGGTCATCGTGTACGCGGGCGCGATCCTGGTGCTCTTTCTCTTCGTGTTGATGCTCTTAAACGTGCCGGAGGAGGTCCGGTCGAGACCGAGCCGGCCGATTCACCAGGCGCTGTCGGCCGGCGCAATCGTCGCCTTCGCTGCCGCACTTCTCGCGGTCCTGCGGGCCCACGGCGCGACGCCCACGGCCGCGTCCGTCCTGCCGCCGCCCCCGGGAGATCTCGCATCGGTGGCCAAGCTCCTTTTCTCCGACCACCTGCTGTCGTTCGAAGCCTTGTCGATTCTCCTCCTTGCCGCGCTCGTCGGTGCCTTCGTCCTCGCGCGGCAGGAAGGAAGCCCGTGAGCGCGAACGGAATCCCGCTCGGCGACGTCCTGCTCGCCTCCGGAGCGCTTTTCGTAATCGGCCTCGTCGGTGCGCTGCTGCGCCGCAGCGCGATCTCGATCTTCCTCGCAATCGAGTTGATGATGAACGCGGCGAATCTCGCGGTGCTCGGCTACGCCGCGGCGCTCCACAGCCTCGAGGGGCAGATCGTCGTGTTCTTCGTAATCGCGATCGCCGCGGCCGAGGCGGCCGTCGGCCTCGCCATCTTCGTCGCTCTCTTCCGTCACACCGAAACGATCGACGTCAACCAGATCAACCTGCTGAAGTGGTGACATGACCGTCGCCCTGTGGATCGTTCCGGCTCTCCCGCTCGCCGGATTCCTGGTCTGCCTGCTGCTGGGAGCCCGGCTCGGGAAGCCGTTCGTTTCGGCCGTGGGCGTCGGCTCCGTCGCTCTCGCCACGCTGGCGGCGTGGACCCGGCTGGTCCCTCATCTCACCGGAGGCGGCGCTCCGGTCGTCGAGAGAGTCGGGCCGTGGATCGCCGCCGGGAACTTCTCCGTGGACCTGGCGTTCCGCCTGGACCCGCTCTCCGCGCTGATGGTCTCCTTTGTGACGTTCGTCGGCTTCCTCATCCACCTCTACTCGATCGGCTACATGAAGCGGGACGAGACCGGCCCAGGTTACGCGCGCTACTTCGCCTACATGAACCTGTTCATGTTCTCGATGCTGACGCTCGTCCTCGCGAACAACTTCCTCCTGATGTTCGTCGGTTGGGAGGGGGTGGGACTCTGCTCCTACCTCCTGATCGGTTACTACTACGAGAAGGAATTTGCCGCCGCGGCCGGCAAGAAGGCGTTCGTCGTCAACCGCATCGGGGACTTCGGCTTCCTGCTCGGCATGTTCGGCGTCTTCTCGCTCTTCGGAACTCTCGACTTCGGAGACGTCTTTTCGCGAGCCGTCGCCGACCCGACCCGCTTCGCGCCGGGTCTGACGGCCGTCTGCCTGCTGCTCTTCGTCGGGGCGATGGGAAAGAGCGCTCAGGTTCCCTTGCACGTGTGGCTACCGGACGCCATGGCGGGACCCACTCCGGTCTCCGCCCTCATCCACGCCGCGACGATGGTGACCTCCGGCGTCTACATGGTGACGCGTTGCAACGTCCTGTTCCGGCTCGCGCCGGACGCGATGTACGCAGTCGCGCTCGTTGGAGGCGTCACGGCGATCTTCGCCGCCGTGATCGCACTCGCGCAGAACGACATCAAGAAGGTCCTCGCGTATTCGACGGTTTCGCAGCTCGGCTACATGTTTCTCGCATGCGGTGTCGGCGCCTACGTTGCCGGGATGTTCCACGTCTTGACGCACGCTTTCTTCAAGGCCTGTCTGTTCCTCGGGTCCGGTGCCGTGATTCACGCCTTGGGCGGCGAACAGGACGTGCGGCGCATGGGAGGTCTCGCGCCGAGGCTTCGCGTCACCTACGGGACGTTTCTCATCGCGACGCTCGCGCTCGCAGGGATCCCTCCCCTCGCGGGGTTCTTCTCGAAGGATGCGATCCTGACCGGAGTGTTCGCGGCGCACCGTCCGATCCTGTTCGCCCTCGGCCTCTTCACCGCCGGGCTGACGGCCTTCTACATGTTCCGACTCGTCTCGCTGACGTTCTTCGGCGACTTCCGGGGATCTTCGGAGGCAGCCGCGCATGTCCACGAGGCGCCGCCGACGATGACTCTGCCGCTCGTCGTGCTCGCTTTCCTGTCGGCGGTCGGCGGCTTCCTGGGCCTCCCCGAGGTTTTCGGGGAGAGCGCCAACCGCATCGCGGCATTTCTCGCGCCGATCTTTCCGCCGGTCTTCCTTCCCGGCCGCCAGCTCGCGGCGCACCCGCTTCCGCCGACGAAGGAGTGGCTCCTGATGGGCATCTCGGTCGTCGTCGCGGCTGCCGGGGTGCTCCTCGCCTGGGACTGGTACGCGAAGAAGGCCGGGCGTCCCGCGGAGCGGCTTGCGGCGTCGTTGCCGGGAATGTATGCCCTGGTCGCCGGGAAATTCCGGATCGATGAACTCTACGAGGTTCTCTTCGTTCGACCCTTCCACTGGGTCGCCCGCGTGCTCTGGAAGGTCGTCGACGTCCTCGTCATCGACGGAGTGCTGAATGCCGGCGCGTTCCTCGTCGAGCTCCTCGGAGACGCGCTGCGCTTCCTCCAGACGGGCAACGTTCGCAACTACGCGCTCACGTTCCTGCTCGGAATCGTGGCGCTCCTCCTTTTCGTGCTGGCCGGATGACGGGCGTGGCCGCGATTCTGGAAAGCCGCCTCCTGACCCTGCTCGTCTTCCTGCCGAGCGCGGCGGCGGCGCTCCTTCTGCTGTTCCCGCGGAGCAGGAGCCGGGAGGCGAAAATCTTCGCGATTGGAGCTTCGATCGTCGAGCTCGCGCTCGCCCTTCCGCTCTGGTCGCGCTTCGACCTCCATTCGGGAGGCTTCCAGTTCACGGAGACGAGCACCTGGATTCCCGCGCTCGGCATCTCGTACTCGCTCGGCATGGATGGCATCTCGCTGCTGCTCGTCCTCCTGACCGTCCTGCTCACTCCCGTGTCGCTCCTCTTCTCGTTGAACCACATCGAGAAGAGCGCACGCGCTTTCTCGATCGCGTTCCTGGTGCTCGAGACCGGAATGGTCGGGACGCTCGTCGCTCTGGATCTCGCCCTCTTCTACGTGTTCTGGGAAGTCATGCTCGTGCCGATGTACTTCATCATCGGCATCTGGGGAGGCGGCCGCCGGATCTACGCTGCGATGAAGTTCTTCTTGTTCACGATGGCCGGCAGCCTCCTGATGTTCCTCGCGATCCTCTACCTCGCGATCCGCCACCGCGCTGTGACCGGACAATGGTCGTTCCTCCTGTCCGACCTGGTGACTCTGTCTTATCCGACGATGGCGATCCAGACGATCCTGTTCGCCGCCTTCGCTCTCGCGTTCGCGATCAAGGTGCCGGTGTTTCCGCTCCACACCTGGCTTCCCGACGCGCACACCGAGGCACCCACCGCCGGCTCGATCATCCTCGCGGGGGTCCTGCTGAAGCTGGGGGTGTACGGGTACCTGCGCTTCGCTCTTCCACTTTTCCCCGACGCCGCGCTGCGATACGCCCCGTGGCTCGGCGTTCTCGGGATCATCGGGGTCATCTACGGAGCATTCGTCGCCTACGCTCAGAAGGACATGAAACGGCTCGTTGCATACTCCTCCGTCTCTCACCTCGGCCTGGTCGTCCTCGGCATCGGCGCTTTCACGAGCGCGGCCGTCACCGGCTCGGTCCTCCAGATGATCAACCACGGACTGTCGACCGGCGCGCTGTTTCTCCTCGTCGGCGTCCTCTACGAACGAACTCACACCCGCGAGATCGCGGACTACGGAGGCATCGCGGGGGTCGCTCCCGTGACCACCGCCCTCTTTCTCGTCGCGACCTTTTCCTCGATCGGTTTGCCTGGACTGAACGGTTTCGTCGGGGAGTTTCTGATCCTGCTCGGCACCTGGACGTCGTTCCACCGCTGGTGGGCCGTGGCCGCGGCGACCGGCGTGATCCTGTCGGCGATCTACATGCTCTCTCTTGTCCAGAGAGTCTTCTGGAATCCGCTCACGCGCGAAGAGAACCGTCGACTCCCGGACATCCGCGCGAGCGAGGCGATCGGCGCCTTCGCGCTCGTCGCCGCGATGATCTGGATCGGCGTGCGCCCGAACGACTTTCTCGACCGGATCCGGCCGTCGGTCGAGCAGGTGCGGCGCTCCGTCGCGACGAGGAAAGCGGCGACTCTGTCGCCGTCGACCCGAACTCCGCGAGGGGCCCGTCCGGAAGCCATCCAATGACGAGCTTTCTCTCCTTCGGCCCCAACGACTTCGCCGCCGCGAGGCCCGAGATCGCTCTCGCCGCCGCGGGCAGCCTCGTGATCCTGCTCGACGCCTTTGCGCCCTCCGCGCGGCGCTGGTTTGCGACCCTCTCGCTCGCCGCGATTGCTATCTCGATCTGGTTTTTGCTTGCCGCGCCGATCGGGCTGTCCTTCAACGGACGTTACGAAACCTCGGACCTGACCGCCGCGGCGGGGCTCTTCGCCAGCGCGACGGCGGCCGTTGCCATCCTGGTCGCGAAGCCGTATCTCCAGCGCGTCGGTCAGGCGAAGGGAGAGTTCTACGCCCTGCTCCTCTGGGGACACCTCGGGGTCCTGCTCATGATCCGAGGCCTCGATCTCTTGATCGTGTTCATCGGCCTCGAAACCCTCTCGCTCTCCTTCTACGTCCTGGCCGCGTTCTTTCGGGCGATCCCCGCCTCTTCCGAAGCGGGCCTGAAGTACTTCCTGACCGGCGCCTTCGGGTCGGCCTTCACGCTCTACGGTATCGCGCTCCTCTTCGGGAAATCGGGAAGCGTCCGCATCTCGGCGCTGTCGCGGCCCGACCTCGCCGCCGACCCGCTCGTGGCTTTCGGACTGCTTCTCCTCCTCGTCGGTTTCGGGTTCAAGATGTCGCTCGCGCCGTTCCACGCCTGGGCGCCCGACGTCTACCAGGGAATGCCGACACCCGCGGTGGCCTACCTGTCCGTGGCGCCGAAGGGCGCGAGCCTGATCGTCCTGTACCGCGTTCTGTCGGCCGTGTTCCAGGGGGGAATGCCGGACCGGTTTCGCACCGCGATCGCCGCGCTGGCGATTCTCTCGATGAGCCTCGGCAACGTGGTCGCCCTGGCCCAGCGCGACATCAAGCGGCTCCTCGCCTATTCGGGAATCGCGCACATGGGCTACGTCACGATTGCACTCGCCGTCTTCGGCCGGGAGGCGCTCGCGGCGGTGATCGTCTACTTCTTCACCTACGTGGTTTCGAACGCGGGCGCTTTCGCCGCGGTGGCCGCCCTGTATCGTGACGAGACCAAGCCGCACCCGGTCGGGCTGCTTGCCGGAGAGGGGATCCGATCTCCCTTCTCCTCGGGCGTGCTCGCGCTCTGCCTCTTCTCGCTCGCGGGGATTCCCGCGACGGCGGGCTTCATCGGGAAGTTCTTCATCTTCAAGTCCGCGATCGAGCAGGGCCTGTACGCCCTCGCGGTGATCGGAGTCGTGAACAGCCTGGTCTCCATCGGCTACTACCTGAAGGTCGTGTACGTCCTCTACATGAGGGAACCGGTGGAAGAAGTTGGTCCGCCGCCGCTCGCGGCCGCGGACCGTCTCGTGCTCGGCCTCTGCGCGGCGGGCATCCTCGTCCTCGGAGTCTTTCCCGCCGGCCTCTGGAACCTCGCGCGGCGGGCCGCTGCCAGCCTTCCCTTTGGGCCATGAGCCGGCGACCCGGGTCTCGCCCCGAACTCCCCTCACCGGCGATGAGCCGCAATTCCGCGCTCTCCCGGTCCGCCCGCGACTCGCGGGAATCGGTCTCGGAGGCGACCGCCGCCCGACTGTCGGTCTACGTGCGCTGCCTGGCGGAGCTCGAAACGGAAGGCATCGATCACATCTCCTCGCAGGAGCTCGCGAAGCGGTTCCACCTGAACTCGGCGCAGATTCGCAAGGACCTGGCGACCTTCGGCGAGTTTGGAATTCGAGGCGTCGGGTATGCGATCGGGGCGTTGAAACGGCATCTGATCTCGATTCTCGGCCTCGACCGGATCCGCCGGGTGGCGATCATCGGCGCCGGCCGTCTCGGCTCCGCGCTCGCTGACTACGGCGGTTTTCGATCGGGTGGCTTTCGGATCGTGGCGCTCTTCGACAACGACCGCGCCCGGATCGGCTCGAAGAGCCGGGCGGGCGTACCCGTGCACGACGTTCGGCGTCTGACGGAGATCGTCGCGCTCGAAAAGATCGAGATCGGCGTCATCACGGTTCCCGCCTCCGCCGCCCCGGAGGTCGCGCGCAAGTGCTGGGAAGCCGGACTGAAGGCGGTTCTCAACTTCGCGCCGGTGCGCCTCGACCCTCCGCCCGACGCCTTTTTGAAGAACGTCGATCTAAAGATCAATCTCGAAACTCTCTCCTTCTACATCGCGCGCGCATGAGTGACACGCCCGAAGACCCCAAAGGAGAACTGAATGTCTTCTAAGCCGAAGCCGCACTCTTCGGTCGACCGCGTCGTTCCCGGACCGAAGCCCGTCGCGCCGGATCGCGCGGCGCCGAAACCGAAGCCGGTCGCGGCGGAGAACCTCAACCCGTACGAGTTCGCGTTGTTGCAGTTCGAGCGTGCAGCCGATCACCTCAGCCTGGACGTCGGCGTACGGGAAGTCCTGAGCACTCCGAAACGGCAGTTGATCGCCTCGGTCCCGGTCAAGATGGACGACGGGTCGATCAGCGTCTTCCAGGGATACCGGGTCCAGCACTCGATTGCGCGCGGCCCCTCCAAAGGGGGCATTCGGTACCACCCGGACGTCACGCTGGACGAGGTGAAGGCGCTCGCGATGTGGATGACCTGGAAGTGCGCGGTGGTCAACATCCCGTTCGGTGGGGCAAAGGGCGGGATCACGGTGGACCCGAAGAGGCTTTCCCTCGGAGAGAACGAGCGCATGACCCGGCGCTATACGTCCGAGATCTCGATTCTGCTCGGACACGACCGCGACATCCCGGCGCCCGACGTCTACACGAATTCCCAGACGATGGCCTGGATCATGGACACGTTCTCGATGACCAAGGGCTATTCGACCCTCGGCGTCGTGACGGGCAAGCCTCTCGCCGTCGGCGGCTCCGCCGGCCGCAACGAGGCGACCGCGGAAGGGTGCTTCGTCGCGATCGAGGAGGCCGCCAAGAGGCTTTCCCTACCGTTGAACGGCGCGACCGCGGCCGTCCAGGGTTTCGGCAACGCGGGCTCCGCCGTCGTGCGATTCCTCGACGAGGCCGGCGCCCGAGTCGTCGCGGTCTCCGATTCGAAGGGTGCGATCTACGACAAGCGCGGCCTTGGGATGGAAGCCGTCTTCGCCGCGAAGCAGAAGAAGGGGACGGTGACGGCGGCGCGCGGAGAAAAGATCACCAACGAGGACCTCTTGGAGCTCCCGGTGGACATCCTCGTTCCGGCCGCGCTCGAGGGCGTCATTACCCGGAAGAACGCGCCGCGGGTCAAGGCGCAGATCATCGCGGAAGCGGCGAACGGCCCGACGACGCCGGACGCGGACGACATCCTCCGCGCCAAGGGCACGGTCGTCATACCCGACATCCTCGCGAACGCCGGCGGCGTGACCGTCTCGTACTTCGAGTGGGTTCAGGACCTGTATTCCTTCTTCTGGGAGTCCGACGTCGTCCGCAACCACCTGGAGCGCACGATCCGGCGGGCGTACGACGAGGTGGACGGAATGGCGCAGCGCTACAACACCGACCTGAGGACGGGTGCTCTCATCCTCGGCGTCGGGCGGGTCGAGGAGGCCACGAGGATTCGCGGCTTGTTTCCGTAGGCCGGCCTCAGTCGCGGATCAGGATCGCCCTCACCGGCGACGCGTCGAGATCGTCGAGACGTAAAGGCAGAGCAACGAGCTGGTAGGTTCCTTCCTCAATCTCGTCGAGGGCGAGGTGCTCGAGAAGCGCGACACCGCGCGAGAGAAGCGCTCGGTGGGCCGGGAGATCCTCCGCGTCCGCGGGATCGATGGAGGGAGCGTCCGTTCCGACCAGGATCGTCCCGGTGTCCGCGAGACGCAGCGCCGCGAGAGGAGAGAGGAAAGCTCTTCCCCGGCTCCGGAACAGGACTCGTCTCACCCTCAGGCTCTTCTCGGGCAGGTCGTCCGGTCCGATCTCTCCCTGCCCGGCGAGCTCCACCACGCGCGCCGGACCGATGTATGCCTCGAGACCAACCTGGCCGATGGTGGCTCCGCCCGCGAGAACGTGACACGGAGCGTCCGCGTGGCTCCCGAGGTGAGCGCTCATCGTGAAACACGTCGATTCGAACGGGGACCCGTCCGCGAGGCTCGCGGTGCTCCGAAACGAAAACGGGACGTCGCCGGGCCACGCGGCCGTTCGCTCGTCGATGCGGCGCGAAATGTCGAAGATCTTCAGCGCATCCGGCGGACGGTTTTCTTCTCCGCGTACCGCTCCGCGACGTGCGGGTCGTAGGCTCGGTGACGGGGGTTCAGCGGAATGTCGCGATACTCGGCGTCGCACCGGTAGCAGATCGTAACCGGTCGGATTCTTCTCGCGACGATCCAGTCCACCACGACCGTCGCGAGCAGGACCGGAGTGAACCAGATCCAACCAAACCGCCATCCGATGGAGAGCGCCACCCCGAGAGAAACCGCGAGAAGGAGACATCCGATCCGCTGGTCGAAGTCCTTCTGAAGAAAGAAGGCGCGGTTGCCGCAGAACGCGCAGCGCTCGATCGACCCGGTCGGCGCGACCCCATCGAATCGCGCGGAATAGGTCTCGCCGCACCCTTCGCAGCGGAACTCCCCCCCCGCCGACGGGGCGTGCTCGCGTGTCTTGAGGCAGTTCGGACAGTAATGACGGGCGCGCACGCGGCCGAGGCTATGCCGGAAATCCCGTCGCCACCGTCAGGTAAGAGGAGAGAAGCTCGCCGATCAACACGAAGACGAGCGCGACGTAGAGCAGCCCGGTCGCCGCCTGGTTCGATTTCAGTTCGGCGGTGCGCCAGATGAAATACGAGAGTGCGAGCGGTCCGGCGAGCCCCCAGACGACGCGGAAGAGGAAGAACAGCGCGTCCCGGTCGAGCGAGAGAAGAGCTTCCAGACCGTCGGGCCGCGGATTCACCGCGATTGCGGCCCCCAGCAGGATTGCTCGCGCCGCTGCGAAGCCCGCGAAGAGGGCCGCTCCTCGCGCCAGGAGCTGGAACGGGAGGGCGCGCGAGACCAGATACCAGTGGCCCAGGTTCATCGTCAGCAGAACCGCCCCGAAAAAGAGCCCTCCGACCGCTGCGCTCGCGATCGTCCACCCGCTCCCGGACGACCGCGGGGCCAGGAAGGCGACACGTCCGGCCACGACGAATGCGCAAAGGCTCCCTCCGAAGAGAAGCGGTCGGGCCGCGGAAGCGTGGTCGAAGTGCGCCGCCAGGGAGTAGGCGCCGGTCAGAACGGCGGCAGCCGCGGCGATCCCGAGAGAAAGCCCCGTCGGCTTCAGCAGCAGGGTGATTCCGACGAGGAGAAACGCGATCGTCCCATGAAGGGAGAAGAATCCCTTCCCCAGAGTCTTCGGCGGGAAGAACAGCAGCAGGAAGGTCGTTCCGAACGCGGCTTCCAGAAGAAAAAGGCCGAGCCCGGCACGCGTCACGGCGCAGAATCTTATGTCGCGGGCAAGCCGTCGGTCAGGCGTCGGCCGCCGTCTCGCCGGCGAGCGCGACGATCTCGCGCGCGATCGTTCCGGCGGAATCGACGAGCCCGTGATCGCCGCCGGCAATCTCGACGAAACGGGAGCCTTCGACGAGCTTGCCGGACTCCTCCCAGGCACGCCAGACTCGGCGGACGTGATCGTACGGAACGCTTTCGTCACGGGTTCCCATGACCACGACGACCGGCACGGGCGGTGGTTCGCGATCGCCTTCGAGCCTCGCGAGGTCTTCGAAGAATCGGCGGTGAATCGGCAGGTCCCTCCCCTCGGCGTGATGGAAGAACAGAAGCGGATCTCCCGGCGCGAGCTTCTCGATCCACCGCCGCCCGAATCCGATGGCCGGCGCGATGAGAAGGAGAGGAGCGCGCGCTCCGAGCCGGCTGGCCTCGACCGCCGCCAGGGCGCCGAGGGAGCTCGCGACCAGGACGGCGGGAACGTGATTCTCTGCCTCCGTTCGAGCGACCCGCACGATCGTCGCAAAATCAAGATCGCGGAAAGACGGCACGTTCAGGTCCGGCGCGATGATTCGAAAGACACTTGGATCGAGGAGCGCCTTCAGAGCTGCAACCTTGCGCCCCTCCGGCGAAGACGCGAATCCGTGCAGGTAAAGGATGTTCTTCACGCGCCGGCGGAAGGATAGACTCTCGCGAACTCGGAGGGCAGACATGGCGCGCCGAATCACCCGCCGGGCTGCGGCGAAGCTCGTTTTCTCCGCCTCCGCAGCGCTGGCTCTGCCGAACCCGATCGGCGGAGAGCCTGCGCGCAAGGCGTCCGCGAAACCGTCACTTTCTCCAAACGAACGAAAGCTGCTCGAGAAATCCGTGAGTCAACTGCGCGATGCGGCGCGCAAGATTCAGCAGATCAAGATCCCCATGGGGACCGAGCCGGCGTTCGTGTTCCGGGTGCGGCTTCCGGAGAAATGACGGCCGAAGAAGCCCTCGACGGGACGGTCGCCGAGATCTCTCGCCTCGTTCGATCCCGTGACCTCTCGCCGGTTGCACTCGCCGAAGCATCCCTGGCGCGGATGGAGACGACCGGGAAGTCTCTGAACGCCGTCGCTACGCTCATGCGCGAGAGGGCGATGGAGGAGGCCCGGACGGCGGAACGGGAAATCGCGTCCGGGCGCTATCGCGGCCCGCTCCACGGCATTCCTTACGGAGCCAAAGACCTTCTCGCGACGAAGGGCATTCCGACCGGGTGGGGCGCTCGGCCGCTCAAGAACCAGACCTTCGAGGAAGATGCCACGGTGATTCGCCGTCTCCGGGACGCCGGAGCGATTCTGGTTGCGAAGCTCGCCATGATCGAACTCGCCGGCGGCCTCGGCTACAACACCCCGGCAGCGTCCTCGACTGGAGCGACGAGCAATCCCTGGGATCGCAGCCGTTGGAGCTGTGGGTCTTCTTCCGGGTCCGGCTCAGCCACGGCGGCCGCCCTGGTCGGCTTCGCGATCGGGTCGGAGACGTGGGGCTCGATCCTCTGCCCTTCAGCGTTCGACGGCGTGACCGGCCTTCGCCCCACGTTCGGGGTCGTACCGCGAACGGGAGCCATGGCGCTTTCCTGGACCATGGACAAGATCGGACCGATGGCCCGATCCGCCGAGGACTGTCGCCTGGTGCTCGCGGCGATTGCCGGACACGACCCCGCAGATCCCTCGTCGCTTACGGAGACGATCGGGCTGGACGGCGGCGCACTGCCCGCGAAGTCGGATGCGTCCCGCGACCGGATCGGCGTCGTCCGGCCCTCCTTCGGAAAGATCTACGACCGCGAAGTGGAGGCAGCCTTCGAGGAAGCGGTTCGGAAGATCTCGAGTCTCGGCCTGATGGTCTCGGACGCCAAGTTGCCCGACTTGCCTTTCGACGAGACCGCCGTTCTCATCATCACCGTCGAGGCAGCCGCGGCGTTTGAGCCCCTGATCACGTCGGGGCGTGTCCGGGAGCTCATCGAGCCCGGGGCGAAATGGGCCGGCGACGCCGCGAAGACCGTGAGCGGCGTGGACTACATTCGCGCCATGCAGGCGAGACGGCTGATCCAACAGGGATTCGAAGGGATCTTCGACAAGTACGATCTGTTGATCTCACCGACGATGCCGATCCTCGCGGTGAGACTGGCCGAAAAGCTGGAGAAAGCGTTTTCCTACAGCGATCCACTCGGATCGGGAGGAAACCTGGCAGGGCTTCCTGCCCTGTCACTCCCATGCGGTTTCTCGAAGAGCGGCCTGCCGATCGGGCTCCAAATCGTGGGCCGTCCGCTCCACGAGGCGCGGATCCTGGCGCTTGGGCGTCTCTACCAGGAGAACACCGACTGGCACCGCCGCCGTCCCCCACAAGCGCCGGCGAGACCAGCCTAGAACATCGGGAAGAGCTTCTCGCGCCGGCGGT
>WNGA01008270.1_pt1 | contig 14949 bp, 12 predicted proteins | sample 5400061 | NCBI WGS metagenome assembly WNGA01 (sample SAMN13153366, study PRJNA577476) | soil metagenome | isolation source: 100 cm soil or saprolite under grassland replicate 2 | place: USA:California | collected 2016-06-15
CCCGCACCGCCACCCCGCTGTACTTCGTGTGCAACACCTTCGTGATCGCCGACGTCAACGTCGTCTTGCCGTGATCAATGTGCCCAATCGTCCCAATGTTCACGTGCGGCTTCGACCGATCAAACTTCTGCTTGGCCATGATCTGTTCTCCTGTGGCGGGCTAGCGGGAACCACCGCGGGAGGGACCTTCGCCCCGGCTCTTCGCCATGATCTCCTCGGCGAGGTTCCGGGGCACCTCCTCATAGCGGGCGAATTGCATCGTGTACGTGGCCCGCCCCTGGGTCATGGAGCGGACGTCGGTGGCATAGCCGAACATCTGGCCCAGCGGGACGTAGGCGCGGATGACCTGGGCGCCGCTCCGGACCTCCTGGTTGACGATCCGGCCGCGGCGGCTGTTGAGGTCGCCGATCACGGCCCCCTGGTACTCCGAGGGCGTCACGACTTCCACGTCCATCACGGGCTCGAGCAGAACGGGCTTGGCCTTGCGGCAGGCCTCCTTGAAGCCCATGGACGCGGCGATCTTGAACGCCATCTCACTCGAGTCCACCTCGTGGTAGCTGCCGTCGGTCAGCGACACCTTCATGTCGACCACCGGGTAGCCGGCGAGCACGCCGGTCTCGGCCGCTTCCTTGATACCCTTCTCGACCGCCGGCACGAACTCGCGCGGGATCGCCGGGCCCTTGAGCTCGTTCTCGAACACCACCCCCGAGCCGGGTTCGCCGGGCTCCACCTCGAGCCACACGTCGCCGTACTGGCCCCGGCCGCCGGTCTGGCGAACGAACCGGTCTGGCGAACGAACCGTCCCTGCGCCTCCGCCTTCTGCCGGATGGTCTCGCGGTAGGCCACCTGGGGCTTGCCCACATTGGCCTCGACCTTGAACTCCCGCAGCAGCCGATCGACGATGATCTCCAGGTGCAGCTCGCCCATGCCATGGATCAGCGTCTGGTTCGTCTCGGGATCCACGTTGACCTTGAAGGTCGGATCCTCGAGGGTCAGGCGCGCCAGCGAGAGGCCGAGCTTCTCCTCGTCCGCCTTGGTCTTGGGCTCGATGGCCACCGCGATGACCGGCGCCGGGAAATCCATGGACTCGAGCACGATTGGCTTGTTGGAGTCGCACAGCGTGTCGCCCGTGCGCGTGTCCTTGAGCCCCACCACCGCGGCGATGTCGCCGGCCGAGATTGATTCGATCTCCTCGCGCTTGTTGGCGTGCATCCGCAGCAGGCGGCCGATGCGCTCCTTCCTCTCCCGCGTGGAGTTGTAGACACCCGTGCCCGACTCGAGGGTGCCCGAGTACACCCGCACGAAGACCAGCTGCCCCACGTGCATGTCGTTCATGATCTTGAAGGCCAGCGCGGAAAAGGGCGCCTTCGGGTCCGCGCTCCGCGCCTCCTCCGCCCCCGTCTCCGGATTGATCCCGCGGATCGGCGGCACATCAAGCGGCGACGGCAGGTAGTCCACCACGCAGTCGAGCATGGGCTGGACGCCCTTGTTCTTGAACGAGGCACCGCAGATGACGGGGAAGAGCTTCATGGAGATGGTGCCCTTGCGCACCGCGGCCTTGACCTCCTCGGGGCTGATCTTCTCGCCGCTCAGGTACTTCTCCATCAGATGGTCGTCGACCTCCGCGAGCCCCTCGATCATCTTCTCCCGGTACTCGGCGACCAGCTCGTGCATGTCGGCCGGAATCTCGAGCGTGCTGAACTTCTGCCCGAGCGTCTCGTCGTCCTCCCAGACGTAGGCGACCTGCTCGACGAGGTTCACGGCCCCGCGGAATTCGTCCTCGCGGCCGATCGGTACCTGGATGGCTACGGGATGCGCCCCGAGACGCTCCTTGAGCATCGCGAGGCAGCGGTAGAAGTCGGCCCCGACGCGGTCCATCTTGTTCACGTACACGATCCGCGGCACGCGGTACTTGTCCGCCTGCCGCCAGACCGTCTCGGTCTGGGGCTCGACGCCCGAGACGGCGTCCAGGATCGCGAGCGCGCCGTCCAGCACGCGGAGCGAGCGCTCGACCTCCATCGTGAAGTCGACGTGGCCCGGCGTGTCGATGATGTTGATGCGGCAGTCCCGCCAGAAGCTCGTGGTCGCGGCCGATGTGATGGTGATGCCGCGCTCCTGCTCCTGGACCATCCAATCCATGGTCGCGGTCCCCTCGTGCACCTCGCCGATCTTGTAGGATCGGCCGGTGTAATAGAGGACCCGTTCCGTGGTCGTGGTCTTCCCGGCATCGATATGGGCCATGATGCCGATGTTCCGGGTTTTCTCGAGCGGGTACTGCCCTTCCACTGCCGTGTCCTTTCCCTGTTCCAGCCAGCGCTACTCAAGAGAAGAGGGGGGCGAGTGGCACCCCCCTCTCGGGATCTCGGTGGCTACCAGCGGTAATGCGCGAACGCCTTGTTGGCCTCCGCCATCTTGTGAGTGTCTTCCCGCTTCTTGACCGCCGTGCCGCGGTTATTGGCCGCGTCCAGCAGCTCCCCTGCGAGCTTGTCCGCCATACTCTTCTCGGCTCGCCGGCGGGCCGCGCCGATCAGCCAGCGCATGCTGAGCGCCGTGCGGCGCTCCGGCCGCACTTCGACGGGAACCTGGTAGGTGGAGCCGCCGACCCGCCGCGACTTGACCTCGACGGCCGGCTTGCAGTTGTCCACGGCGCTCTTGAAGAGCTTGAGCGCCTCCTGCTTGGCCCGGTCCTCCATGGAGGTGAGGGCGTCGTACATGATGCGCTCGGCCGTGCTCTTCTTGCCCCCGTACATCATCATGTTGACAAACTTCGCCACCAGCCGGCTCCCATACTTGGGATCCGGCAGGACCTCCCGTCGCGCCGCGCCCGCCCTGCGCATTTAGGCCGCTCCGCCCGCTTTGGGCTGCTTCGCGCCATACTTCGAGCGGCTCTGCATCCTGCCCGTCACGCCCGCCGTGTCGAGCGACCCGCGAATGATGTGGTAACGGACGCCCGGCAGGTCCTTCACTCTGCCGCCGCGGATGAGCACGATCGAGTGCTCCTGCAGGTTGTGACCCACGCCGGGAATGTACGAGGTGATCTCAAACCCGTTGGTCAGGCGCACCCGTGCGACCTTCCGGAGCGCCGAGTTGGGCTTCTTCGGCGTCACCGTGTACACGCGAATGCACACGCCCCGCTTCTGTGGGCAGGCGGCCATCGCCGGCGTCTTCGACTTCTTCGGGACCGCCTGTCGGCCGTGCCGCACGAGCTGATTGATGGTCGGCATATCGCTCCTGACCCCTCAACGGGGCCAAAACTCTAATTTTGTATCTTAATACGGTCCGTTTGTCAAGCCGCTGACACTCCGCTCACTATCCCGTCTGGGCCACTGCGCCCGGATCTTCCTCTGCCGCCACCGCTTCTCCCTCGGCAACGGCCTCCGCCACCGGCTCAGGCGCGGGCTCCTCACCGCCCTGAGCCAAAATCTCGACGCGCGTGTAGGCGCCGAGCCCGGTGCCGGCCGGGATGAGCCGACCCACAATGACATTCTCCTTGAGGCCGCGCAGGTCGTCCGTCTTGCCGCTGATGGCGGCTTCGGTCAGCACCCGGGTCGTCTCCTGGAAGGAGGCGGCCGAGATGAAGCTATCCGTCGACAGCGAGGCCTTGGTGATGCCCAGCAGTACCGGCTGCGCGGTGGCCGGCGGCTTGCCGGCGGCGATCGCCTTCTCGTTCTCCTCCTGGAAGACGAACTTGTCCACCAGCTCGCCGACCACAAACTCGGTGCCACCCACTTCCTCGATTCGCACGCGCCGGAGCATCTGGCGCACGATGATCTCGATGTGCTTGTCGTTGATGGTCACGCCCTGGAGGCGATAGACCTCCTGCACCTCGTTCACCAGGTAGCGCTGCAGCTCGCGGTCACCCAGGACCGCAAGATAGTCGTGCGGGTTCGGGGAGCCGCCCATCAGCGCCTCGCCCGCCTTGACCCGGTCGCCCTCGCGCACGGAGACGTGCTTGCCGCTGGGGATGAGGTACTCCTTGGTCTCGCCGTCGTCGGCGCGGATGATGATCTTGCGCATGCCCTTGACGAACCCGGCGAACTCGACGACGCCGTCGATCTCGGTGATGATGGCCTGCTCCCGCGGCTTCCGGGCCTCGAAGAGCTCGGCCACGCGCGGAAGACCGCCTGTGATGTCTTTGGTCTTGGTCGATTCCCGCGGGATCTTGGCGATGATGTCGCCCTGGTGCACTTCAGCGCCATCCGTGACCAGCAGGTAGGCGCCCACGGGCAGCATGTAGCGCCCCCGCGTCTCCCCCAGCGCATCGACCACGCCCGCCGTCTCGCCGGCGGCCCCAGGAGCCTTGACCGACACCCGCGGCTGCAGCTTGCCCTCCTGGTCTTCGATGATCACCCGCTGGGCCAGGCCCGTCACCTCGTCGATCTCTTCGTGGATCGTCACGTCGTCCACGATGTCCCGGAACACGATGGTGCCGGTGACCTCGGTCATGATCGGGGTCGTGAAGGGGTCCCATTCCACGATGATGGTGCCGGGCTTGGACACGCGGCTGCCATCCTTGAACTTGATCTTGGCGCCCGGCACTACCGGGTAGCGCTCCTTCTCACGTCCGCGGTCGTCCTCGATCACGATCTCGCCGTTGCGGTTCAGCACCACGATGTCCCCGTCGCGGTTCACGACGGAGCGGATGTTGTGATACTTCACGATACCGGCGTTCTTGGCCTCGTGCTTGGACGCCGCCACCACCTTGCTCGCCGTGCCCCCGATGTGGAAGGTGCGCATGGTAAGCTGAGTGCCCGGCTCGCCGATTGACTGGGCCGCGATGATGCCGACGGCCTCGCCCAGCTCGGCCAGATGCCCCGTCCCCAGGTTGCGGCCGTAGCACATGACGCAGATGCCCCGCTTGGACTCGCAGGTCAGCGCCGAGCGGATGCGGACGCGCTCCAGGCCCGAGTCCTCGATCCTCTGCGCCAGATCCTCGTTGATCTCCGTGTTGGCCTGGACGATGATCTCGCCGCTGTACGGGTCGCGGATATCGCCGGCCGCCACGCGGCCCAGCACGCGGTCGCGGAGCGACTGGATGATGTCGCCGCCTTCGATGAGCGGCTGCGCCTCGATGTACTTCACCGTGCCGCAGTCGTACTCGGACACGATGACGTCCTGGGCCACGTCGACCAGCCGGCGCGTCAGATAGCCGGAGTCGGCCGTCTTCAGCGCCGTGTCGGCCAGACCCTTGCGCGCGCCGTGGGTCGAGGTGAAATACTCCAGCACCGTCAGTCCCTCACGGAAATTGGACGTGATGGGCGTTTCGATGACTTCACCCGACGGCTTCGCCATCAGGCCGCGCATGCCGGCCAGCTGGCGGATCTGCTGCTTCGAGCCCCGCGCGCCGGAGTCGGCCATCATGAAGATCGGGTTGAAGTCGCCCTGCTCCGCGCGGACTTCCATCTCCTTGAACAGCTGGTCGGCAATCTGCTCCGTGACGTGCGCCCAGATGTCGACGACCTTGTTGTAGCGCTCGCCGTTGGTGATGACGCCGTCCTGGTACTGCTGCTCGACCTCGTTGACCTGGGCGCGGGCCCGATCGATGATCTCGGCCTTCGACGAGGGCACGTGCATGTCCACGATGCCGATGCTCAGGCCCGACAGCGTGGCGTAGCGGAAGCCGACGTCCTTGAGCTCGTCGAGGAATGCGACCGTCGCCTCGTTGCCGAGCCGGTTGTAGCAGTCGGAGATCATCTGGCCGATCTCCTTCTTCTTGAGCTCCTTGTTCACGAACCGCAGCGGCTCGGGCACGACCTCGTTGAGGAGGGTCCGGCCCACCGTGGTCTCGATGATGCTGCCGTTCCACCGCAGGCGGATTCGGGCCTGCAGGTCCACGTCCTCATTGTCGTACGCGATGCGCAGGTCCTCGGGGTCCGCGAACAGCCGGCCCTCGCCCTTGGCGCCCGGGCGCTCCTTCGTCATGTAGTAGATCCCGAACACCATATCCTGCGTCGGCACCGCGACCGGCGCGCCGTTGGACGGCGAGAGAATGTTGTTCGAGGAGAGCATCAGCACCTGCGCCTCCATCTGCGCCTCCATGGAGAGCGGCACGTGCACGGCCATCTGGTCGCCGTCGAAGTCCGCGTTGAACGCGGTGCAGACGAGCGGGTGGATCTCGATGGCCTTGCCCTCGACTAGGATGGGCTCGAAGGCCTGGATGCCGAGACGGTGGAGCGTCGGCGCGCGGTTGAGCAGCACCGGATGCTCCTTAATGACCTCTTCCAGGATGTCCCAGACCTCCGGCCGCTCCTTTTCCACGTACTTCTTCGCCGCTTTGATCGAGGAGGCGATGCCGCGCTCCTCGAGCTTGCGTAGGATGAAGGGCTTGAAGAGCTCGAGCGCCATCTTCTTCGGCAGGCCGCACTGATGCAGCTTGAGGTACGGACCGACGACGATGACCGAGCGGCCAGAATAGTCCACGCGCTTGCCGAGCAGGTTCTGGCGGAAGCGGCCCTGCTTGCCTTTGAGCGTATCGGAGAGCGACTTGAGCGGGCGGTTGTTCGGCCCGGTGATCACGCGGCCGCGCCGACCATTGTCGAACAGCGCGTCCACGGCTTCCTGGAGCATCCGCTTCTCGTTGCGGATGATGATCTCGGGCGCGCGAAGCTCCATCAACCGCTTCAAGCGGTTGTTCCGGTTGATCACGCGGCGATAGAGGTCGTTCAGATCCGAGGTCGCGAAGCGCCCGCCGTCGAGGGGCACGAGCGGGCGCAGCTCCGGCGGGATGACCGGGAGGACCTCGAGGATCATCCACTCAGGCTGGTTCCCCGACTTGAGGAACGCCTCCATGACCTTCAGCCGCTTCACGATCTTCTTGCGCTTTTGGGCGGATGTCTCGACACCCATCTGAGCGCGCAGCTCGCGGGCCAAGGACTCCAGCTCCATGTCGCGGAGCAGCTCGCGGATGGCCTCGGCGCCCATGCCCACCGTGAAGGCGTCCTGGCCGTGCTCCTCGCGAAGCTTGCGCACCTTGTCCACGGAGACCAGGTCCTTCTTCTTCAGGCCCGGCACCTTCCCCGGGTCGAGAATCACGTACTCCTCGAAGTAGAGGATCTTCTCGAGCTCGCGGAGCGACATGTCGAGGAGCTGACCGATACGGGACGGCAGCCCCTTGAAAAACCAGACATGGGACACCGGGGAGGCCAGCTCGATGTGGCCCATCCGCTCGCGGCGCACCCGCGCCCGCGTCACCTCGACCCCACACTTGTCGCAGATCACGCCCGCGAACTTCATGCGCTTGTACTTGCCGCAGGCGCACTCGTAGTCCTTCGTCGGCCCGAAGATGCGCGCGCAGAACAGCCCGTCGCGTTCGGGCTTGAACGTCCGGTAGTTGATGGTCTCGGGCTTCTTGACTTCGCCGTGCGACCAGTCCCGGATCTTCTGCGGCGCGGCCAGCTTGATCCGGATGGCCCCGAAGGTCAGGGGCTTCGGATGCCGATCGAGGATGCCCCATAGGTCCTTGGTGGGCTTCTCCTCACGCACCAGACTGCCGAAAGGCCGGTCCGTCAACATTCTCTGAGTCTCCTTTAGGACGGCTTCTTGCCGTCCTTCGGCACAAGCTCCACATCCAGGGCCAGGCTCTGCAGCTCCTTCACGAGCACGTTGAAGGACTCAGGGGTCCCGGGCTCCAGAAAATTTTCGCCCTTTACGATGGCTTCGTAGATCCGGTTCCGCCCTTCCACGTCGTCCGACTTGACCGTGAGCATCTCCTGCAGCGTGTGGGCGGCGCCGTAGGCTTCCAGCGCCCAGACTTCCATCTCGCCGAACCGCTGGCCGCCGAACTGGGCCTTGCCGCCGAGCGGCTGCTGAGTTACCAGCGAGTACGGCCCGATCGACCGGGCGTGCATTTTGTCGTCCACCAGGTGGGCGAGCTTGAGCATGTAGATCTGGCCGACCGTCACCTGCTGGTGGAACGGCTTGCCAGTACGGCCGTCGTACAGCTGCGTCTTGCCCGAAGTCGGCAGTCCGGCTTGCGTCAGGTGCGCCGTGATCTCCGCTTCGGTGGCGCCGTCGAACACGGGGCTCGCCACCCAGAGACCGAGTGCCTGGGCCGCCCAGCCGAGATGAGTCTCCAGGATCTGCCCGACGTTCATCCGGGACGGCACGCCCAGGGGGTTGAGCACGATCTCGACGGGCGTGCCGTCGGGCAGGTAGGGCATATCCTCGTCGGGAAGAATGCGCGACACCACGCCCTTGTTGCCGTGACGGCCGGCCATCTTGTCACCGACCGAGAGCTTGCGCTTCACGGCCACGTACACCTTGACCATCTTGATCACGCCCGGCGGCAGGTCGTCACCGCGGCGCAGCCGGCCAACGCGCTCCTCGAGCATGCGATCGAAGAACGCGATCTGGTCGTCGGCGAGATCTTCGATCTTCTTGATCGTGGCGACGAGCCCGTCGTCCTCCTTGATCTTGATTTTCTTGAGCTCGTGCCAGGAGAAGTTCTCGAGATCCGGCCGGTCCACCTTGTCGCCCTTCTTGGCGAGCCGCTCCTTGGTGGTCGGGTCCATCAGGTCCTGGGTCAGTGCCTTACCGACGAGGAGATTCTTGAGCTTCTGGTCGCGCTCCATCTCAACCATGGCGATCTCGTCCTGGTAGTCCTTCTCCAGGCCGGCGATCTCCTCGTCCTCGATGGACTTGGCGCGCTCGTCCTTGTCCACGCCGCGCCGCGAGAACACCTTGACGTCCACGACCGTGCCCTCGATGCCGGGCGGCACCGTGAGCGATGTGTCGCGCACGTCGCCCGCTTTCTCACCGAAGATGGCGCGCAGGAGCTTCTCTTCGGGCGTCAGCTGCGTCTCTCCCTTCGGGGTGATCTTGCCTACCAGGATGTCGCCGGCCTTGACCTTGGCGCCGATGCGCACGATGCCGGACTCGTCGAGATCCTTGAGCGCCTCTTCCGACACGTTGGGGATGTCGCGCGTCACCTCTTCCTTGCCCAGCTTGGTGTCGCGCGCTTGGACTTCAAACTCCTCGATGTGGATGGACGTGTAGCGGTCGTCCTTGACGAGCCGCTCGGACACCAGGATCGCGTCCTCGAAGTTGTATCCGCCCCACGGCATGAAGGCCACCAGCACGTTGCGCCCCAGGGCCAGCTCGCCCTGATCGGTCGCCGGGCCGTCCCCAATCACGTCACCCGCCTTGACCCGCTCGCCCTTGTTGACGATGGGGCGCTGGTTGATGCACGTGTTCTGGTTCGACCGCCGATACTTGGTGAGGTTGTAGATATCCAGCGGCAGGTCCTGGACCGGATCCGTCTTCTTCGAGCGCGTTTCGGCGCGCACCACGATGCGGTTGGCCGAAACATATTCGACCACGCCCGGCCGCTTGGCGAGCACCACCGCGCCAGAGTCGCGCGCCACGATATGCTCCATCCCGGTACCGACCAGCGGGGCTTCCGGCTGCAGCAGCGGCACCGCCTGGCGCTGCATGTTGGCGCCCATGAGCGCGCGATTCGCGTCGTCGTTCTCGAGGAACGGCACCATGGCCGCCGCCACCGACACCAGCTGCTTCGGCGAGATGTCGATGAAGTGCAACTCCTCGGGGGCCACCATCTTGTATTCACCGCCCTTGCGCGCCGACACCCGGTCCCGGGCGAACCGACCACGGGCGTCCAGCTCGGCATTGGCCTGGGCGATGACGTACCGCTCCTCCTCGAGCGCCGTGAGGTACACGGGCTCGGCCGGCAGCACCGCGCCACTCTCCACCTTCCGGTACGGCGTCTCGATGAACCCGAACTCGTTGATCCGCGCGTACGTGCTGAGGGATGAGATCAGGCCGATGTTCGGACCCTCGGGCGTCTCGATGGGGCAGATGCGCCCGTAATGCGTCGGGTGCACGTCGCGCACTTCGAACCCGGCGCGCTCCCGCGAGAGCCCGCGAGGCCCCAGCGCCGAAAGGCGACGCTTGTGGGTGAGCTCAGCCAGCGGATTCGTCTGATCCATGAACTGGCTCAGCTGCGAGGAGCCGAAGAACTCCTTCACGACCGCGGAGACCGGCTTCGCGTTGATGAGGTCATGCGGCATGAGATTGGTGATGTCGGAAATGGACATCCGCTCCTTGACGGCGCGCTCCATCCGCGTCAGGCCAACGCGGAATTGGTTTTCGAGCAGCTCGCCAACCGACCGCACGCGACGGTTCCCCAGATGGTCGATGTCGTCGGTGGGCTTGCTGCCGAGTTTGACCTGGAAGAGGTGCCGCACCACCGAGATGACGTCCTCGCTCCGCAGCGTCTTGATGTTCAGGTTGGCGCTGATGCTGAGCTTCTTATTGATCATGAAGCGCCCGACGCGCGCCAGGTCGTAGCGGCGCGGGTCCATGAACATGCCGCGGAAAAGGGCGCGCGCCGAGTCCACCGTCGGCGGATCGCCCGGCCGCAGCCGGCGATAGATCTCGACCAGCGCCTCGTCGGGGTTCTTGAAGTGATCGCGGCCGAGCGTGTCGTACAGCGAGGCGTCGGTCTTGCCTGGAATCAGCGCGAGGAGCTTGAACGGCGCGACCCGGCGCGACATGATCTGGGCCAGCAGTGTCGAGGTGAGCTCCTGATTCGTGTCCACCAGCACTTCGCCGGTCTCCGAATCCACGATTCGTCCGCCGGTGCGTCGACCCACGAGCGACTCCGCTCTGACGGGGATCTTCGTCACCCCCGCTTCCACCAGCTTCTCAATGGTCTTGGGGTTCAGCGTCTTGCCGGACTGGACAAGGGCCTCCTTCCCCCGCGGGGCCTTTACGTCGTCGGCCACCTTGATCTGATTGTGAGCCTCGGGGTGCAGCTTGACCCACGCGACCCGGTCCTCGAACGAGAGAACTTCTTCCATCTCGTAGAAGTGGCCCAGGATTTCCTCGTCAGCGAGGATCACGCCCTTCTCGAGGAACCAGAAGGCCCGCAGGAAGGCGGTCGCCAGCATCTTGCGGCGGCGGTCCACCCGCACGTACAGGATATCGTTGGCGTCGAACTCGAATTCCACCCAGGAGCCGCGGTAGGGAATGACGCGGGCGGAGTAGAGCAGCTTTCCGGACGCGACGGTCTTGCCCTTATCGTCGTCGAAGAACACGCCGGCCGACCGCTGGAGCTGCGAGACCACCACCCGCTCGGTGCCGTTGATGATGAAGGTGCCCTTCTCGGTCATCAGCGGTAGCTCGCCGAGATATACCTCCTGCTCGCGGACCTCGCGCACGGTTTGGGTCTTCGTCTCCTTGTCGTTGTCCACGACTTTGAGCCGCAGCGTGACCTTGAGCGGAATCGCGAAGGTCATGCCCCGATCGTGGCATTCCTCCACGGTGTACTTCGGATCTCCGAAATGGTAGCTGTGGAATTCCAGCGTCGCGTTTCCGTTGTAATCCGCGATCGGGAAGACCGACTTGAAGACAGCCTGCAGACCGGTCTCGTCCCGGCGCTCCGGGGCGACGTCCTTCTGAAGGAACTGCTCATACGACTGCCGCTGGATCTCGATGAGATTCGGGATCTCAACGATAGACGGGATCTTGCCGAAATCCTTGCGGACCCGGCGCCCGCATTCGATGTTACTCGCCATTACTTCCTCCGCGCCCCGGCTGAACGGGGCTGGGCTCGATGTTGAGGGGGCCGGCCTCCGGCCCCCGGTCGCGATCGCTCCGAGAGCGGAGGCTTATTTGACTTCCACCGTCGCTCCGACCTCCTCGAGCTTCTTCTTCATCTCCGCGGCTTCGGCCTTCGTGATCCTCTCCTTGACCGGCTTGGGCACGCCGTCCACCAGATCCTTGGCTTCCTTCAGGCCGAGCCCTGTGAGCTCGCGAACGACCTTGATCACCTGGATCTTCTTGTCGCCCGAGCCCGAGAGGATGACGTCGAACTCGCTCTTCTCCTCGGCGCCAGCGGCCGCGCCGGCCGCCGCTCCACCTGCCGCCGGAGCCGCAGAGGCGACGGCCGCGGCGGCCGACACGCCCCACTTCTCCTGCAGGAGCTTCGAGAGCTGGGCCGCCTCGAGCAGCGTCAGCGAGTCCAGCTTCTCCGCAATCTCTTCGATGTTAGCCGCCATGTGCCCTGCCTCCTGTGAGTGCTGCTTCGTGTTGGAAAATTCGCCGTGCTACTCGGAAGTGCCCTTGCCGCGGGCCTCCAGCACGTACACCAGTTGCCGCATGGGAGCCTGCAGGAGGCGCACCAGCTGACTCATCGACCCCTGCACCGCGCCCACGATCTGCGCCCGGAGCTGTTCCCTCGACGGCAAATCCGCCAGCGCCTTGAGCTCGGCGGGCTGGAGAACTTTGCCCTCGACCAGACCCAGCTTGATGGTCAGCGCCGGATTGTTCTTCACGAACGCCTGCAGCGCCTTCGCCACGGCGACCGGGTCCTGCTTCGTGAAGACCAGTCCCGTGGGGCCCTTGAAGTGCGCCCCCAGCGAATCGAGCGGGGAATCCTTGATCGCCAGGCGGGCCAGGCGATTCTTCACCACCTTGTACTCGGCCGCCGCGCCCTTGAGCTGCTTGCGTAGATCGGACAGCTGGCGCACCGACAACCCGCGGTACTCGGTCAGCACCGCCGTCTGCGCGGCGCCCAGCCGCTCCTTCAGGGCCGCGACGCTCTCCACCTTCGCTTGAGTCGGCACCGTGAGGCTCCTGTCTGGCTTCCCGCCGGCCCGGCGTCCTACTGGGCCGCTTTCTTGAAGAGATTGGCCACGCGCTGCACGTCCACCCGCACTCCCGGCCCCATGGTGGACGCCACGGTGGCCGAGCGCAGGTACTGCCCCTTGGAGGCGGCCGGCTTGGCGCGCATGACGGCTTCGAGCAGCGCCATCGCGTTGGCGACCAGCTGCTCCTGCGAGAACGACTTCTTGCCGACCGGCACGTGGACGTTACCCGCCTTGTCCACGCGGAATTCGACCTTCCCCGCTTTGACCTCGCGGACGGCGCGGGCGATGTCGAACGTCACGGTCCCCAGCTTCGGGTTCGGCATGAGCCCGCGCGGGCCGAGCACTTTCCCGAGCCGGCCGACCTGGCCCATCAGGTCCGGCGTGGCGATGGTGGAGTCGAACTCCATCCAGCCGCCCTGGATCTTCTCGACCAGATCCTCGGCGCCCACCACGTCGGCGCCGGCCTCACGCGCCTCGCGCTCCTTTTCCCCTTTGGCGAATACCGCCACGCGCACGGTCTTGCCGATGCCGTGTGGCAAGACAACCGCGCCGCGCACCATCTGGTCGGCGTGCTTGGGATCGACCCCCAGGCGCAGGGACAGATTCACGGTCTCGTCGAACTTGGCCGAGGGCAGCTTCTTCATGATTCCGACCGCCTCATCGACCGAATGCTCCTTGGCGCGGTCGTAGAGCGTCAGCGCCGTCTTGAGCCGCTTCGTCATCACCGCCATGTTGGGTCTCCAGGCCTCCTAGACGACGTCAATGCCCATGCTGCGGGCCGTACCCTCGACGGTGCGCATGGCCGCCTCGATGGAGTCGGTATTGAGGTCCACGAGCTTGGTCTGGGCGATCTCGCGCACCTGCGCGCGCGTCACCTTGCCGATCTTGTCTTTGTGCGGCACCGCCGAAGCCTTGGCGATGCCGGCCGCTCGCTTGAGCAGGATCGCGGCCGGCGGCGTCTTGACCACGAAGGTGAAGGACCGATCCTGGAAGATCGTGACGACCACCGGCAGGATCAGGCCCTCCTGCGAGCCCGTCTGGGCGTTGAAGCCTTTGCAGAACTCCATGATGTTGACCCCGTGCTGGCCCAGCGCGGGACCCACCGGCGGCGAGGGATTGGCCTTGCCCGCCGGGATCTGCAGCTTCACGACCGCCTGCACCTTCTTCATCTCAGAGCCTTTCGACCTGGTAGTACTCGAGCTCGACCGGGGTCAACCGCCCGAAGATGGCCACCATGACCTTGAGCTTCCCGCGCTCGGGATTGAGATCGTCGATGGAGCCCTGGAAGTTGACGAACGGCCCCTCGATCACCCGCACCTTGTCCCCCTTCTGGAAGGTGGACTTGAGCTTGGGCTTCTCGGCGCCCTCCTCCATCTGGCGCAGGATGCTCTCGACTTCTTCGGCCGGCAGCGCCACCGGCTTCGCGCCCGAGCCCACGAAGCCCGTGACCTTCGGCGTGGATCGCACCAGATGCCACGTGTCGTCGGTGAGCTCCATTTCGACCAGCAGGTAGCCGGGGAAGAACTTCTGCTCCGTTTCGATCTTCTTACCGCCCCGGATCTCCCGCACCTTCTCCGTCGGCACGACGATGCGGCCGAACATATCCTGGAGGCCGAAGCTCTTGGCCCGGGACTCGATCCCCTCCCGCACCTTCTCCTCGAAACCGGAGTAAGTGTGGACCACGAACCACTGCTTCGCCGCCGTGCCCGTTCCGCTCATTTCAGGACCACCCCCACGATCCGCGAGAGAATCACGTCCACCAGCCCCAGGTACAGGGCCACAACGAAGACCAGGGCCAGCACCACCACCGTGGACGCCGCCACTTCGGAGCGACTGGGCCAGTTCACCCGTCGAAACTCGGCCGCCACGTCGCGAAAAAACTGCTGGACGTTCCTCAAAAACTCCATTCGCGATCTTTTCTTCCTTCGCCGCCGCTAATCTGGCAGGCGTGGAGGGATTTGAACCCCCATCCCCCGGATTTGGAGTCCGGTGCTCTAGCCGTTCGAGCTACACGCCTCCGAGCTTGTTGACGACTATTTCGATTCTTTGTGGACCACGTGCTTCCGGCACCACTTGCAGTACTTCTTGATCTCCAGGCGGTCCGGATGGGTGCGCCGGTTCTTGGTGGTCGAGTAGTTCCGCCGCTGGCATCCGGTGCACGCGAGGGAGATGATGTCGCGCACGGCTCAGTCCTCGATCTGCGCGACGACGCCGGCCCCGACCGTGCGCCCGCCCTCCCGGATCGCGAACCGCAGCTCCTTCTCCATCGCCACCGGCTGGATCAACTCGATCGTCATCGTCACGTTGTCCCCCGGCATCACCATCTCCACCCCCGCCGGTA
>WNGA01014034.1_pt1 | contig 14948 bp, 19 predicted proteins | sample 5400061 | NCBI WGS metagenome assembly WNGA01 (sample SAMN13153366, study PRJNA577476) | soil metagenome | isolation source: 100 cm soil or saprolite under grassland replicate 2 | place: USA:California | collected 2016-06-15
TGGCGATTGCCACGCCAGATGCGATGGGTAAGGTCGGTCGTTTGGGCCGTATCCTTGGCCCGCGCGGCCTCATGCCGAACCCGAAGGCTGGTACGGTGGTTCCCGCGCAGGATATTGAACGCGCAATTAAGGAAGCCAAGGCCGGCCGCGTGGAATTCCGCCTTGATAAGACTGCGAATATTCATGTTTCGATTGGCAAAGCTTCATTCGATGCCAATAAACTATATGAGAACTTTGCTGCACTGATGGATGCTGTCCGCAAGGCGCGTCCTTCAGGTGCAAAGGGTTCATATATCAAGCACATCACTGTGACCACAACCATGGGCCCAGGAATCAAGATTGATCCGAATGAAGCCCAGGCTCTTGAGGTGACCGAGTAAAAATAAATACTCGTTAACTAAGCCACTTCGCCGATGAAGGCGGGTGCCCTTTAATTGCGGGTTTTGACCCTCAGCTCAGGGCTTAATTTCCTGCTCAGGTGAGGACTAATAGCAAATATCAGCACGCGCGTGCTGACCCCTCCTTAGGGACTTGCCAAAAGTCTTTGCCTGTGAAAGTGGCAAAGACTTTTTTATTGAAAGGAGGTGAGTACCCTTTGGCAATTTCTAAGCAACGCAAGGAAGAAGTGCTGGCCGAGTATGTAGATTGGCTTAAGCGCAGTCAGGCAGTGATTCTTGTGGAATATACCGGCGTGAAGATGAAAGATCTGGATAACATTCGCGCCAAGATCCGTGATGCGGGTGGTGAATTCCATGTGGTAAAGAATACTCTGGCGCGCCGCGCGTTCAAAAATAACGGCATGAACCTTCCCGAGGAAATCCTTGTGAAGAGCACAGCTGTCTCGTTTGCGTTCACTGACCCGGCCTCTACGGCCAAAGCATTGAACGACGCGATGAAAGGCAATGCGTTCGTCAAGGTGAAGGGTGGGTTTATGAGCGGACAAGCTCTTAATGCCGCGCAGGTGAAAGCGCTGGCAGATATGCCGCCATTGCCTGTGATGCGCGCTCAATTGCTGGGCGTTTTACAGGGCCCGGCTAGTAAATTCGTCCGCACGATTGCTGAACCCGCGCGTGGTTTGGCCGCTGTCGTCAAAGCCTTCGCTGAGAAGGCTCCTGCCGCGACGTAAAAATCGTTTCGTGGGCCAAGGCTTGCCCTTGCCCGGGCGACTGCAAGAGTCGCCCCAACATAATAAAAAAATTTCTATCTGAAATCTAGGAGTAATTAACAATGTGGGGCGTTTCCGCCGCCGCTCCAATGGCTATGGCCGCAATGGCTGGCCCCGCTGTCGCTGCTGAACCCGTCGAAGAGAAGACTGAATTCGACGTCGTCATCAAAGAGACTGGTGCAAAGAAAATTGACGTGATCAAGGTCATCCGCCAATTGACCAGTCTCGGCCTCGGCGAAGCCAAAACCTTGGCTGAAACTGCCGGTGGCAAGGTCCTTACCGGTGTAGGCAAAGATGCCGCCATGGACGCTAAGAAGAAACTTGAAGAAGCTGGCGCAGTTATTGCCGTCGAGTAATTGGAAAAATAGCCTCAAACCCTTGCCTTAGCAAGGATAGAAGACGGCTCGCAAGGGCCGTCTTTGCATTTAAGTTAAGGTAGTACCGATTACCCACTTTAGCCATTGACTCTTGCTCTTGGTTTTCCTATAATTGGTATTGTCTGGTCTGACCACCATACCACAGGAATTCACATGAAAATCGAACTTATTTCCCACAAAACTTTGGCCGAGGCTGTTGCAGGTAAATTGACCGCATCGCTTTTGGATGGCAGTCTCCAGCCTGGTACGCAATTGCCGCCGGAGCGTGAATTAATTACCCGTTTTGGAATCAGCCGTACCACATTGCGCGAGGCGCTTAAGATGTTGGAGAAAAATCGGTTGATCGAGTCACGCCCGCATGTTGGTTGGTTTGCGCGGGATATTGACGAGTCAAACCTGACCGAGGCGAAGGAAATATCTGGGTCGGAGAGACAGGCCGACCGTCTCGCGAGAAATGAACCGCCAACAGGTCCAATTCGTCTGCCGATTGCGCTGGAAAAGCCTGTCCATATCCCTAATCTTCAAAAGGATCGTCTCGGTACTTTTGAATTTATCTCATGGTGGGATCGTGAGAAAGTCCAGAATGCAAAGGTGTTGGTGATCGGCGCGGGAGCGCTGGGTAATGAAGTTATCAAAAACCTTGCCTTAATGGGCATCGGGAACATCTTCATTGTGGACTTTGATAAGATCGAAGCCGCCAATTTGAGTCGTTCGGTTTTGTTCCGCGAGTCAGATAACAATCGTAGCAAGGCAGAGATAGCGGCGGCGCGAGCAAAGTCAATCAACCCAGACGTGCATGTACAATATCTCAATGGTGATGTGGCGACCAAGCTTGGACTTGGCATCATTCGCCGCATGGATGTGATCATTGGGTGTCTTGATAACCGCGAAGCCAGGCTGGCCGTCAATCGTTTTTGTTACTGGATGGGTAAACCATGGGTGGATGGCGCGATTCAGGAATTGCTCGGATTAGTACGAGTCTTTGTGCCAGGACAGGGAGCCTGTTACGAATGTACGCTCACTGAGCAAGCCCTGAAAGACCTGTCGCTTCGATATTCGTGTCCATTACTCGCACGCCAGAATATTCTGCTTGGCAAGGTACCCACAACACCTACCATTGCTTCCATTATTGGCGCGATGCAATCGCAGGAAGCTTTGAAGTTAATCAACAATATGCCTGTAGAACCGGGTAAGGTGACTCACTTTAACGGCATGGTCAATGAGATGCACACAACCGCATATTCCCCGCGCGAGGATTGCGAATCTCACTGGACCTATGGAGATGTAACCGAATTACCGACACGGGTCGAACGGACGACTCTCGACGACTTATTGCGCATCGCATGTGCAGACTTAGGCTTGAATGCCGTGATCGAGTTGGACCAGGAACTGGTCACGAAGTTTGAATGTCCAAATTGCCATACAGTGGAAGAAGTGCTGCGTCCACTGAGCGAAGTGACATTAGAAGCAGGGAATTGCCCGACGTGTGGTATCTTGCGCGAAGCGTTTATGACACATGTAATCACAGGCGAAGAGACATTCTTACACCGGACATTGGCAAATGTCGGTGTGCCGCCTCTGCATATTATCCGCGCGCACAATGGTGTGGAATATCGCTTCTACGAGTTAACTGGCGATTTGCCAGATACGTTACATTTCCGCCACTTTGAATCGACTATCAAAATCAACCCCAAACCGACACGCATTCAAATTAAGGACAAGCTGCAAATTAAAGAGGTGAAGGAAACACCAGTCTTGCGTCTGCGCGGTGGGCGTGTTCGATTACGTGATTAGACGGGCTTTGCACAGGTCATGAAATGTCCACTCAAATAGCGACGATGAGCGATTCTTATTCTTCTCTTGCCCGCATCGCCAGCTTTATTGTAAAGCTAGTGGTTTTAGTGTCATTTGTAGCAGGTATCGTTGCTCTCATGGCTTTGTTCGATTTCTATCAAACGAACCTATCGCAATTGATGATGATGCTATTTGCGATTACAAGTATCAGTTTGGCTGCCGGGCTTGGTACACGTGTCGTCTTTTACGAATTTTCAGGTTTTGTTCGATCCTTAATGGTATTGCTATTGTTACCGCTTGGATTGTTTGCTATTGGGCTCTTTACCAAATGGCGAATGGGGATCGGTCCCTTCGAACCATGGCTGAGAGGAAATGTGGATTGGTTCCAGCTTGCTCAATTATCGGGGGGATTTTTTATAGCCTTCCTTGCCTTGTGGGCTTGGCGGAAACCAGTTGAAGTTGAAGAACCTGAAGAGATGCTCCCGAGAGTTCGCCGTTCTTCGGCGCGTAAGGGACAAGCTCGAGCAGCTACTTCGTCAGAACCGGCACGGTTTAAGATTCCTCAAATTAATCTTAATCCTCCACGCCTTCATCTTCCCGAGAGTTGGACGCAGCCAAGAGGAAATTCCCGCTCTAGAGCGAATCACCGGACAAATTCTCATGGTCGTCGTAAAAGAGGGGCTGACAAATTAGTGGTACAGCGTCCGGCAAGTCCAGTACGCCCCAAGCGGAGTAGGAAATCCGCTCGCCGCAAACCAGAATTGCAATTCTCGGTTTATGAAGAACATCGTTGTCCGTACTGTCTGGATGAAGTCAAACGTAATGACCCGCGTGGCGTGAAAGAATGCAGTGTCTGTCACGCATTACACCATGCAGATTGTTGGAATATTACCGGCATGTGCCAGGTACCCCATCTTAATTCATAATGGAGGAATTATTATGCCTGATGTGAATGTCACTATTGTTCTGCCAAGCGGCGGAGCGCGTGCCGCAGAAGTCCCGGATGATGTGGCACTGCGCGAATTAATGCCAGAACTTACATCGCTGCTGGATCTACCCACTGTCGGTCCGGATGGACGCCCGATGGGTTATCGCCTCGATAGCAAAGCTCTCGGAAGGGAATTGAAGGACAGTGAGACGCTTTCTTCTGCGGGCATCCCCGATAACGACCGGCTGATGCTCACTGCAGATATCACAGCGGGAGGAATAATTTCTGTTGCTGGCAGTCCGCGCATGAGGCGGTTGAAAGCAGATTATGAGCTATTGCAGGAACTGGGTGCTCGCAGTGACCTGATATCCTTCAAAGCCGTTGGCGCCCGACCTGGCGTGCCACCTGAACGCTATATTGTGACGTTTAAATGCAAAAGTATCATAGATGTAGATCGCTCAGGCAATCCCAAATATGGCGACCATCATCAGGTAGAGATTTACCTCCATAATCAATATCCGCAACGCTGGCCGGGAATGAAGTGGATGACGCCGATCTGGCACCCGAATATCAATCACCTAAATGGAAGCGTCTGTATTGACGCTGCTTGGTGGACAGCTAGTCGTTCATTGGATCGCCTGATTATTATGCTGGGCGAGATGGTCCAGTGGAAGAACTTCCACGATGATCCTACAAAGCCGCCTTTTCCTTGGGACGCGGAAGCCGCTCGATGGTCCCGCGAGTACCGGAAGAAACATCCAAATGCTTTCCCTGTGGATCAGCGTGAATTACTACGGCCGGAACGAGTGAAGGTTAAACCAGTTGATACAAAGAAGAAACCTGTCATTCGATTGAAATAGGCAATTGCTGCGCGCAGATAAAGATATCCGTATTCGTTCCACTATAAAAAGGAGATAACTATGTCTGATATACCTGTCACTGTCGTGCTTCCTTCAGGAGGCAGTCGCAATGCTGAGGTTCCCGATGATGTGTCTGTGAAGGATTTGCTTCCGGAATTGACTACTTCACTGGAGCTACCTACCACCGGTCCCGATGGACGCCCTATGTCCTACCGGTTGGATAGCAAAGCACTTGGCCGTGAACTGAAAGAGGATGAAACCCTCTCTCAGGCGGGGATTCCGCAAAACGACCGTCTGATGATGACCGCAGACGTTACCGCGGGATAACCCATTTTCCGGGCCGCTCTCCGGCACATCAGGGCGGCCCGGAAAATCTCTCAGGATTGGATTTATACATGGCAGGCATCAGTATTCGTATCTCTGCTCCTACTACCCCCAGGCCCAGAACCGCCTGTATGCCGCTTGCGCGATCCAAGCGCTGGGAATCACCTCATGAATACAAGGGTGCACGGCCACTCGTTAAGATATTTCTTTCGCAGTCGGCGTATTGTCGTATCAGTTTGCATTCGGCCAGCGAACTGGACGACGAAGTGGGTGGCGCACTGGTTGGCCTTTGGTGTCTAGACCGTGATAGCGGCGAGCAATTTATCGTCGTGCAACATATGTTGCCTGCCCGTCATACACGTCAGGGCAGTGTTTACTTGACCTTTACAAAAGACACAATCATGGATTTTCACGATGAAGTTGAAAAAAACCATGTCGGAAAAAGAATTGTCGGCTGGTATCACACTCATCCGCGCATGGGTATTTTCTTATCGCATTATGACACCTGGTTGCACCATAATTTCTTCCCTGAGCTATGGCAAGTGGCATTAGTGGTTGAACCGCATTCCTCACTCGCCGGATTTTTTGTCCGTCGTGACGATGGCGCACTCGACCCAACACGTTATTTTGGGTTTTATGAACTAAATGGCAATCTGGGAAGAACGATGGTGAACTGGAAGAACCTTCAAGGTTCCGAAGATGAAGGTAATGGAGGCTAATTTATGAGCAGACATATGCGAACGTATTACTATGCCATATTGGGCGCGCTCGGCGGTTTGATTGGCTGGCAGCTAAGTGATTATCTAGGCCTGTCATTTGTATCTAACCTGTATATGAGTGAAGTGGTCGTTGGCGCGCTGGTCGGTTTGATCATCGGCTTGTTTATCGGCATCACAGAGGGCTTGCTCACCCGTAACATTGTACAAGCCGTCAAATCAGGTTTGTTTTGTGCCTTGCTTGGGCTGATTGCCGGAGGCATTGGATTACCTCTGAGTGAATTTCTCTTTCAAGCGGTAGGAGCCGGTATCTTCGGACGCGCGCTTGGTTGGGCGATCTTCGGCCTATTGATCGGGCTGGCTGAAGGCATTGTTGGCAGGAACCAGATATGGAAAGGGATGCTCGGCGGATTAATTGGCGGCGCACTTGGAGGCGTACTGCTCGAAAGCGCGCACAACTGGCTGAGTGACCCGCTTACCGGTAAAGCCGCGGGACTTGTGCTTCTTGGCGCTTCGGTTGGAGCATTCATCTCGCTCATCGCGGTCTTACTCTCGCGCGCCTGGCTGGAAGTTACATCCGGCAAACTCAAAGGCACTGAGTTCATTCTTGACAAATTTATGAAGGCAGGAGGCCCGGCAGTAGCGATTGGTAGTTCCCCGCTTAAATCCGAGATTGTTTTACCCGATCCCGATATTGCCCCTCAACATGCCATGCTGACTGGTGATGGGATAGCATTCTCTCTCAAAGATATGAGTCTCGCTGGGACCTATATTAATGGGAGAAAAATTGAACGCTCCCAGTTAGCGAATGGACAAAAGATTCGCATGGGCAATACTGAGATGGTTTATCACGAAAAGAGGTAGCCATGAAGATGATATGCTACCGCCTCATTCTAACGTTTAGCCTGCTCGCGCTGCTCCTGAGCCCATCCACGCTGACAGCTTTCGCGCAGAGTGACACGCAGGTGCGCATTACGCAGGTGGATAACTCCAAATTCCCGAATGTGACGGTCTACGTTTCTGTTACAAATACAGCTGGCGAGCCGGTCGGCATTGACCCAGCAACGATCCAGATTCAAGAGAATGGCCAGGCGATGACACCTGTGGAGGTTAGCGGTGGCGGACAAGGGCAGGCCGATCCGCTGACAACCATGTTGGTAATAGACATCTCCGGCAGCATGGATAAAAATGGCAAACTTGCTGCTGCAAAAGAAGCGGCCAAAGTTTATGTTAACCAGATGCGGCCGGGTGATCAGGCTGGATTGATCACCTACGACACACAAGTATATACGGTCCAGCCAGTCACCACAGATACTGCGGCACTGACCAGCGCGATTGATGGATTGCAGACCGGTAGTGACACAGCCATGTACGATGCTTTGATCGAGGCTGAAAAGGCTCTCGAAGGCGTTTCCGGCCGAAAAGCAATCCTCGTTATGACTGATGGACTGGATAACAAGAGTCATAGCACTGCCGATGATGTGGTCACAAGCATTGGCCCGAGCGGACTCTCCATTTCAGCTATTGGCTTTGGTGACGCAGGCATGACCGGCCAGACAGGACTTGATGAGGCCAACCTGAAATCACTATCTGAAAAAGCTGGTGGTCTCTACAGCTTTGCCGCAGATGCTCAGTCTTTGAGCTCGCTATACCAACAATATGGACGTAATCTTCAGAGTGAATACGCAATTACTTATGTTTCACCCTCTACATTACGCGATGGCGTAAACCGCGGACTAAGTGTCTCAGTGGGCCCAGGAGTCTCTGCAGAGACGAAATATAACCCTGGTGGAGTCCTGCCAGAGATATCATCTCGTTCATGGCCTGTATTTGTGATGATACTCGTCGGTTTGCTCATGCTTCTGTTCGTTCCATTCTTGATCTCACGTGGTAGTGGCTTGTTTAGTGGTGGGAAGGAAAAGGAAAGGATAAAGATGGCAAATGCCGCGAGTGCCCCAACTGGGGGAGGTGGCAAGAAACCACGGATTAAAATCAAATAACGATTTCAATCAAAAGACGGCTGTAAAAAGCCGTCTTTTGATTTGAGCGTCTACTGTTTTGTTCCCGGCCCTGTTGCCGAAATGATCGTTCCGTCATTCCACACCGGATCATCAATGAGAAAAGATCGAAAGACTATATAGCGTTCATGTTGGCTGGGGTCATCAGCATTTGCCTGATACGACGCTTTATCTTTGAAGATTGCAACCAGGTAGAACTCGTCGGAATCTGCATCAGTCTGGAAAATGTAATCGGCGATCCAGCCCTCGATCTTCGAGGAGTCAAAGCTATCCATTCTTCTTTTGAATTCTTCCTTGTTGATATCGGGTTTAACTCGGAATCGTGCAACTGTGCCATACATGTATACCTCCTCAAAACTGATAAGAGAATTCACTACAAGCCCACCGAGAAAATCATTAAAATCTCTGTAGACTCTGTGCTCTCTGTGGTTGAACAGTTTGTCATTAAGTTATACACCATAAGAATCAAAAAGAGACGGCCTTGAGCCGTCTCTTTCGCATTTGCACTTGCTTAGGCCGCGAAATTATCCACTTTGCGAATGACCATCACAACTTTGCCTTTGATTTCCAGCGGGTCATTCTTGCTAACGTAAATCGGCTGCATGGTGGGATTCGCGGGCTGCAGGCGATAACGGTCTCTTTCCTTGTAGAAATACTTTAGGGTGGTCTCGTTTCTATCCGGAAGCCACACTGCGACCATTTCACCGTTCTTCGCTTCCTGTGCTGGCTTCATAATAACGATATCGCCGTCATTGACCATAGCGTCCACCATTGACTCTCCTTGCACTTCAAGGGCGAACAGGTCTTTGCCTTTTTCCTTCGAGGGCATTAAGGACATCGCAATGTCAACAGAGTCGTCAGCGGTAAAGCTCGAAAAGTCCGATCCAGAGGGTACGGGGATTGGTACGCCCGCTTGAATACGGCCAAGCACAGGAATACGTAGCAAATCACCTAAAGGCGTAGAGCCGGTAAGACGTACCCCACGTGAGATCTTGCGGTCGCGCTCAATGTGACCAGTCTTTTCCAATTGATCAAGATAGTAATTAACGACTGAAGTTGAGGAAATTCCGCAATTCTCCCCAATTTCGCGGATGGATGGTGGGTGTTTAGCTTTACGCTGGTAATCTTGGATAAACTCAATAATCTTCTGGTGGCGTTCGCCCAGACCTTTGCTTTTTCGAACCATCATCATAGCTGCCTCCTGCCAGTAACTGGCATAGGTATTCATTAATCGCTCATTTGTGCTAGGAATGATACTCGAACGTCTGTTCTGTGTCAAGATGGAAAACTGCGTTTTTTATCACAAATTCTAAACCCACGTCCGGCGGCGCATCCACATATACATACCTACAGGCAGGAGGGCAAGAATAACCATGGTTATAAGGAAAGCCTCTCGCGAAGTCCAGCCAAATAGATTTGCGACAGGCTCAAAGAAGTTCATTCCAAAAAAACCAGTGACAAATGTAATCGGCATGAAAAGGGTAGTGATGATCGTCAATGTTTTCATAATCTCATTCATGCGATTATTGATGACAGAAAGATAAGTATCCAATGCACCGCCAACAAGATCGCGTAAACTTTCATTCAAATCATGTAACCGTACGAGATGATCGTAAATATCGCGGAAGAAGATACGGTCTTTTGGGTCGATCAGGCGATAATCATCGCGCGCAAGTTTATTTAATACTTCGCGTTGGGGGAGCAGGATGCGGCGCATCGCAAGCAAGACGCGCTTAAGGCCAAAAATTTGTTCAAGGGTCGCGGGAGTCGGGCGGTCAAATACTTGGTCTTCAACATGATCAATTTGCTGATCAATTTCCTCTACAATAGGCATGTATGCGGTCACAAGTGCATCAATGATCCGGTAAAGCAAGTGATCGGCACCTTCCTGAAGATGGCGTTCATCGCGGTGGCATGCGACCCAGGTATCTTCAATAGAAGCAATCGGTTTATCATGAAGTGTGATGACGTAATTAATTCCCAGAAAGATATCCAGTTCATCCACTTCTGGATGGAATGACCCATTATCCTGTTGATGGTTCATTACATTTAATACAAGATATAAGTATTCGCCCCAATCATCAATTTTGGGGATATGAGTTTCTTTTAGTGCATCATCTATGGCGAGTTGGTGAAACCCAAAGCCGAGCAGAATAGGTTCGGAAATCTCTGCGGATTCACCGAAGAAGTCGATCCAGAGCAGGCTTTTAGGGTCCTGGATGAGGCGTTGAAACTCCCGAGGGGGAATATCCATGCGGACAGGTTTTCCTGGGGTATAAAAAAGGGCGCGAATCATGCCATCTCCTGCTAAGATTTGAAAATTTAGACCATTTTTCAATTATCTTGAAGAACAAATTGATATTATTAATTAGTACTTGACAAAATATAAATAATCAGTATAATGATGTAAGAAATTAGACAAAACACCTTAATTGCCTTATAGATTGCCTTTACCACTCAAAAGGAGTTTCTGATGGACAACTTGTTTCTTGAAAAAGTAGCTGAACTGAACCGGAAGAAGATCGAGGAAGAAATGGCAGCGATCCGGCTGGAGGAAAAAGCCACAAAAGGTCAGGAGAAATTGCTAGATAAAAACCTCGCTACACTCGGTGACTGGATGGTTGCTGGAGGCGAGAAGTTACGAAAACGCCGCGCTGCCTCTGAAAATGGTTCCACAAATTTATTGCGGGGTGCAGCTCGATAGATTGTAGGTCTCGTTTTAAACGTGACCTAATCACAGGATCATAAATGTTAAAGAGCGCGCTCGTAAAAGCTTCTAACTTATATAACGAATATCCACGCAACTTCTGGATTGTGGTCCTTGTGACTTTTATCGACCGCGTCGGTGGCGCGCTGATCTTCCCATTTTTTGCCCTCTATCTTACCAGCAAATTCAATGTGAGCATGACTGATGTAGGCGTGCTCTTTGCAACATTTTCGCTTTCCTCTTTTGCAGGCTCTACGCGGTGGCGATGGGCTTTGCACCTTCGTTTGAATTCTTCTTCGTGCTGGCCCTTCTCATCGGTCTTTTGACAGACGTAGCTGGTCCTGCGCATCAGGCGATGGTTGCGGACATCCTGCCCGAAGAGAAGCGCGCAGACGGTTATGGAATCATTCGGGTGGCATTCAATTTATCGGTGACGATTGGCCCCGCAATCGGCGGGTTGTTGGCAGCGCGTTCCTATTTATTATTATTCCTATCTGATGCAGCGATCTCTCTTCTGACCGTTATTCTGATCGCGTTATTTTTACCGGAGACCAAGCCTCAGGCTCATCCCGATGCGCCGAAAGAGACCGTAGCAAGCAGCTTTAGCGGCTATGGAAAAGTTTTCCGTGATGGAGCGTTTCTGCTCTTTCTTGGTGCAGTCATGCTTGGAGTGTTCACTTACATGAACATGAACACCACACTTGGCGTCTATTTGCGCAATGAGCACGGCACGCCTGAATCAGGGTATGGTATGCTTCTCAGCTTGAATGCTGCTATGGTTGTGTTGATGCAATTCCCAATTACTCGTCGAGTCGTAAAATATCCGCCGATGTTGATCATGGCTTTAGGTACATTCCTATACGTGATTGGCTTTTCGATGTACGGGTATGTCTCCGTTTATTGGTTATTTGCTGTGGCGATGATAATCATTACAATTGGTGAAATGGTCATCGCGCCGATCTCACAAGCACTCGTAGCATCTTTTGCCCCTGAAGATATGCGTGGACGGTATATGGCTGTCTCTGGTTTTTCTTGGGGTATTCCGTACGCGCTGGGTCCATACCTGGCTGGCGTAATTCTCGATGGCCCTCATCCTAATTTTTTGTGGTATGCAGCCGGATTTGTTGGTATGCTATCTACCATTGGCTTCCTCGCATTGCATCGAATGCGAGGAGCACAGAATGAAATGAAGGCGATAGCTGAGATTACATAATTATTCGTCATCACGAGGAAACTTCGTCCTGCCTGCACCGCCCGTGCCTACCGGCAGGGTAGGTATGCGTAGGCACGTGTGAGCGGAGCGTAGCGAAGTCGAAGGACAGTGACCAGGCAATCTCTAACTAGCAAGTGGAGATTGCTTCGTCGGGACCCCGAAAGGGCATCGGGGCAGGCGAATACCCTCCTCGCAATGACGGAAAACTTATTTGGAGGAACTATGCGACCTGCACCAACTCGTTGTCCGATTTGTGAATCTGAACTGGAAGTCGTTCGATTGCATTGTCCGAACTGCGACACATCCATCGAAGGCCATTTTGCTTCGGGACATTTTGCGAATCTAACCCCTGAGCAAATGGAATTTATCTTTACATTCGTTCGTTGCGAAGGCAAGATCAACCGTATGGAGCAAGAGATCGGGCTTTCGTATCCAACCATCCGCAATCGCCTGCATGAGGTCATTCGCGCTCTCGGCTATGAACCGGGCAAAGACGAATCTCCTGAAGTAGATGCGGAGAGGCGAAGTAGTGTAATCGCTGACCTGGAAGCTGGCAAAATTAGCGCTGAGCAAGCCATGCGCATCCTGCGCGGCGAGGAGGAATAAACAATGGCAAAGAAAATTTCTGCTGGTAGAACCCCAAAGATTGAGATCGACTCCATCAGCGGTGACTTGAGCATCGTCGGTTGGGAAGGAGAAGATATCCTTTTCAAGGCCGATGAAGATGAACTAAACGTCCAACAGGATGGTGACAGGGTACGCGTCTCCTGTAACGATGATCTGTCCCTGCGGGTGCCACGCGGCGCCTCGATTGCTGTCGCTTCTGCAAATGGCGATATGGCTCTAAAAAGTATTATGGGTGGAATTGCACTCCAGGAAATTCATGGCGATCTTTCCATCCGCGATGTGGACACAGTTTCGATTGACACCGTCCATGCAGATCTCAGTTTGCGCGGCGCAAAAGGAAGCTTGAGTGTGAAAGCCGTACATGGCGATGCATCCATTCGCGAGGTGGGTGGACACGTCGCAATTGACTCGATTTCGGATGATCTGGCTTTACGCGATGTGCGCGGGAATGTTAGCGCCAATGTTGGCGAAGATGTGGTGCTGTATCTCAACCCGCAACCGGGCAATGCTTATAGCGTGACGGCGGGCGAAGATATTTTGCTTGTCATGCCGCCGAAAGCAAACGCAACCCTTACCCTTAACGGTGATGAAATCGATGTCGATTGGAAAGGTGTTAAGAATGATGAATCCACATCACGCGTGATTACGCTTGGCGACGGATCAGCCATTGTCACGTTGAATGCCGGCGGCGATATCCGTGTGACGAACCAGGCAGACGCGGGCGAATCTGCTGAAGACTTTGGCAACTTTGCGGGCATCGGCTTTGACTGGTCTGGTTTTGGTGAGCGGATTTCGCGCCAGGTGGAAGCCGCTACGCGCCGAGCAGGGAAGCATGCCGAAGAAGCTACACGCCGCGCTGGAAGACAAGCCGAACGCACTACGCGCCGGTTCAATACCAGGGTTAATGTTGGCCGTTGGGATTGGGACGTTACACCAGAGGGCGTGCCCGTGCCGCTCAGTGAGCCTGTCTCGGATGAAGAGCGGATGTCTATTTTGAAGATGTTGCAGGAAAAGAAGATCACTGCTGAGGAAGCGGAGAAATTGCTGGCTGCATTGGAAGGAGGCTCGTAATGTCTGCTGAGGAACGCAAGAAGATTTTGCAGATGGTAGCTGATGGAAAGATCAGCGCTGACCAAGCTGCAACCTTGATGCGCGCGTTAGAAGAATCTGCTGAAGAGGAGATCGAAGTTATTCCACCGGCGGCAGGTTCGGCGTCTGGTAAGACCGCTGCGCCAGAGTTTGACCAGGTCCGTAAACGGGCGCGTCGTTTCGCCATGATCCCTCTCTGGATCGGAGTTTTCCTCACCGTGTTCAGCGCCTGGGCGATGTTCACCAACCAGCAAAACGCGGGTTTTAACTTCTGGTTCTTCCTGATGGTGATACCGTTGGTTCTTGGTATTTTACTGATCGCGCTCGGCGCGGGAACGCAGAATTCACCGTGGCTGTATGTAAATGTGGACCGAAGCAACCAACCCGATTGGCCGCGCAATATCACATTCGGATTACCGCTTCCCCTCGGACTGGCGAGCTGGTTCCTGCGTACGTTTGGGACTCACATCGGGGGATTGATACACACCAACGTGGACGAAGTGATCCAGGCAATTTCAATCGTAAAGAACCTTGACGAGCCATTGATCATCAATGCGAACGATGACGAAGACGGCGAACGCGTGCAAGTATTCATAGGATAAAGAGGTGGAGCATGGCAAGCAGTGAAGAAAGAATGAAAATTTTGAAGTTGATTGAAGAAGGCAAGATCAGCGCAGAGGAAGGCTCGAAATTACTGACAGCTTTGAGCGGCGCACGGCGCGGCGTTCCAGCACCCCCACGACCATCCGGTATGGGTGGACCCGCGCGTTGGCTTCGCATTCGCGTGACAGATACTCGCACAGGCCGCTCGAAAGCCTCTGTCCAGCTTCCACTCTCGATGGTGGATGCAGGGATTAAGATCGGCGCGCGCTTCGTTCCGGAAGTAGATGGCGTGGATATGACTAGCGTCATGGATGCAGTGCGTGCAGGCGTAACAGGCAAGATTATTGATGTGGTGGACGACGAAGACGGGGAGCACGTAGAGATTTATGTGGAGTGATATTATTCTTCGTCCTGAGCGGAGCCGATGGTCGAGTAGCCCATGTTCTTCGGGCATATCGCCTGTCCTGCTGGCACTGTGCGCCAGCACACGTGGCCGGACAGGCCAGGGAGACCCGGCGTAGTCGAAG
>WNGA01007689.1_pt1 | contig 14947 bp, 17 predicted proteins | sample 5400061 | NCBI WGS metagenome assembly WNGA01 (sample SAMN13153366, study PRJNA577476) | soil metagenome | isolation source: 100 cm soil or saprolite under grassland replicate 2 | place: USA:California | collected 2016-06-15
CGCCCAGCCCTCGAAGAGCATCACGGCGACGTACATCCCCCGCTCGCCAGCCGCGACCACGCGCTCGCGGAGCCGCTCGAAGAACGCCTCGTCGAAGCGGGTGAGGTCGAACCTGGGCTTGCCGTCCTTCGCCGGGCCCCGCCCCGTGCGCGCCCACGGCTGCGGCGCCATGCAGAGGTGGAAGTCACCGCCCGCCGCCTGCGACTTGAAGTGCTCCCAGCGCCACAGACGGATGAAGTTGTGGCCGCGCTCCTGCAAGAAGTCGAGGTACGCGCCGAAGTCCAGCCGCTCCGGGGTGTCCGAGCACGCCGCGCCGGGGCCCATGCCGTCGTGGAGGTTGTTCCAGATATGCGATCCGGTCAGGTACACGGCCTGCCGGTGGTCCATTGCGACGGCGAAGTAACGCGGATTCGCCATTGCGACGACGAGCGGTCCGCGGGCGGCTCCTTGGTGCCGGATCGATTCGGGCGACGGGCTCATGATGTCCTCCGCACAGTCCGCCCACCGTCGATCAGGTTCGCCCGCAGGTACTGCTGGCCGAGATTGGCGCCGCCCATCACCGGACCCATCGGCGTCGGCGCTTGGTTGGCGACGGTCATGAGCTGTGGCGCATGGGTAGGTCGGCGGCGGCGCCGTTCATGTCACCACCCGGTACTTGAGGTGCGCGACGCCGGGCGCTTCGACAGCCCGGACCTGCTCGAGCTGTACTTCCGTGTCGCCGAGGTTGTCGAAGATGCGAGCGCCGTCGCCGAGCAACACGGGGACGACGTGGAGCTCGAGTTCGTCCAGCAGTCCCGCCGCCAGGTACTGCTGAACAATCTGGCCGCCGCCCAAGAGCATGACGTCTTTGCCGCCGGCGGCCTTCTTTGCCTGTTCGAGTGCCGATTCGATTCCGTCGGTGACGAAGTGGAACGTCGTTCCTCCCTGCATCTCCACCGGGTCGCGCGGGTGATGCGTGACGATGAACACGGGGTAGTGGAAGGGCGGGTTGTCGCCCCACCAGCCCGTCCACCCGTCGGCCCAGGCACCACCCCCGATCGGCCCGAACATGTTTCGGCCCATCACCGCAGCGCCGATGTTCGCGCGCGATTCCTCGACGATCCGCGTGCTCTCGTTCACCTCGCCGCCTTGCATGCCGTGGGGTTGGCGCCAGGCGGCCAGCGGAACCACCCAGTCGTGCAGCCGCTCGCCGCCCTCGCCGAGCGGGTTCTCCTCGCTCTGTTTCGGGCCGGCGACGAAACCGTCCAGCGAGATCGAGATATGACACCGAAGCTTGCTCATCGTCCCTCCTCAGTAGCTGGCCGCCCGGCGGCGGCTGTGGTCGCATCGGTCATCGCGCGATCCGCGCCCGCAGGTGCAGCGCCTTCTCGCCCTGCACGACGGAGAGCAGCTCCAACGGGCGGTGCACGTCGGTCACCGCCTCGAACATCCTCGTCCCCGAGCCGAAGAGCACGGGCACGACGTGCAGCGAAAGCTCGTCGATCAGGTTCGCCCGCAGGTACTGCTGGCCGATATCGGCGCCGCCCATCACGGTCACTCCCTTGTCCCCTGCGGCTTCCTTCGCCGCCGCTAGCGCGGGCTCGATCCCCTCGACGAAGCTGTAGACGCCGTTCTCCGGGACGTCCTTGGGCCGGTCGTGCGAGACGACGAACACCGGCAGGCGCGCCTCACCGGTCGGGCCGTTGGCGCCCCACCACGGGACCGACGTGTCGTAGGTGCGGCGGCCCGCGATCACCGCGCCCGTCTCGGCGACACCTTCCGGGATGATCTTGCTGTCCTGCTCATCGCCGGCGAACGCCCAGTCAACGAGGCGTAGCCCACCGGGACCCATCGGCTCGTCCGGGGTCTGGTTGGCGGCGGTCATGAAGCCGTCGAGGGAGATGCTGATGTCGAAGACGACCTTGGTCATCCGGACTCCTTTCACGATCAGGTCTGCGCCTCTCCAAGTGGCGGGCCGAGGGTGATCACCTCCGGGATCGGTCCCGCCGCTTCGGGCGGCGGCTCGGCGCCGCTGATGCGGGCGGCGATGCGGTCGAAGTAGCGCTCGAACCCGGCCGGGGTGATCACGAGCAGCGCGCGAGCCGGCGCGCCGCTCAGGTTGGCGTACGTGTGCGGGACGCCGCGCGGGGCGAAGGCGAGCTCACCGGCGCGGCGCGTGAACCGCTCGTCGCCGAGCTGGAACGTCAGCTCGCCTTCGAGCACGTAGAACGTCTCGACGAAGTCGTGCCGGTGCAGCGGCGGCCGTCCACCGCCACTCAGCTCGACGACGGCGACATGGCCGTCGCTCTCCTCGCTGCGCAGCAACACCTTTGGCGCGTTGTCGCTCACCTCGCCTCCTCTCTCACAGCCCCGGTTTGGTCGTCATGTCCCAGACAGCGACCACGAGCAGGGCGACGATCAGCCAGTAGCCCGCGAGCCACCGCCGCAGCTGACGGCGTGCCTCCGCGTCGTCCTCACGCCCGGCGGCGCGTGTGGCAGCAAGGGCGCTGCGGCTCTGCCAGACGGCGCCGACCAGGAACGCGGCGACGAAGAGGCCGGGCCCGAGCTGCACCCACAGCTGCCCGAAGTCCCAGGCCTCCGAGTCGACGACGAGCCACATCCCGAGGCCCAGGACGGCGACCGTCGCCGGGGCGAGGACGAGCGGTCCGAGCACACGCAGGCTGCCAGTGAAGCGGCCGACCGCGCCGGGGTCGGGATCGCGCACGACGCGCGCGGCGAGGACGGCGAGCATGACCCCGCCGCCGACCCAGACCATCGCCGCGAGGACGTGCAGGAACAGCAGCCAGTCGTAGAGCGTCTGGGTTCCGGTTGTCACGCGGGCACCCCTTTGGCCGGCGACGTGTTCTCTGGCCGAACGTGCGGGCGTGTGCGCGGAAGCAAGAGCGCCGGCACGAGTGCGAGCGCGATCAGCGCGGCGGCGACCCAGAACGTCGTGGCGAACGCGTCCGCGATTGCTCCGGCGGCCCCAGCGCTCTCGCCGCTCGGAAGCGTCGCGAGCGCCTGGATCCCTTCCTGGCCGCCGCCGGGGAGGTTGGCCGCGATCGCTCGCTGCAGGACGATCGCGAGCAGGGCGGTTCCGATCGCGCCGGCGCCACGCTGGACGACGTTGAGGGCACTCGTCGCGCGCGGTGTCTCCTGCCGGGCAAGCGCCTGGAAGGCGGCGGCCATCGAGGGCATGATCGTGCTGCCGGCCCCGATCCCGAGCACAAACAGTGCGGCCCCCAGGTAGGCGTACGAGGTCTCCCCGCCGACCTGGGTGTAGGCGAGCGTCCCCGCCACTGCGACGACGACGCCGACTGTGACGACCAGGCGGGCGCCGATCCTGTCGGTCAGGTAGCCCGCGAGCGGCATCGCGAGCGCCGCGCCGATCCCTTGCGGGACGAGCAGCAGCCCGATCTGCAGCGGGCTCTCGTGGCGGACGAGCTGGTAGTAGAGCGGGATCAGGAGCAGCGTTCCGAAGAGCGCCGCCGGGAGCAGGAAGTTGACGGCCGCGGCGGTGGCGAACCCGCGGCGTGCAAAGAGCGAGACGTCGATCAGGGCGCTCCTGCCGCGCCCGCGGGCGTGCCCGACGAAGGCGCCGACGAGCGCAAGCCCGAGCGCGGCGGCGGCGAGCGTGCCCGCGTTCGCGAGCCCGCCCGCGCTTCCCGCCTCCGACACCCCGTACAGGAAGAGGGCGATCCCGGGCGAGAGGAGGGCAAGCCCGCGCAGGTCGAGACGCTGGCCGAGCTGCGGCCTCGCCTCGGGGAGCAGCCTCAGCGCAGCCGCGACCGCGGTGACGCCGACCGGCAGGTTGAGGAAGAAGATCCAGCGCCAGCTCCAGTCCTCGACGATCACCCCGCCGAGCACCGGCCCCAGCACCGGAGCGAGCAGCATCGGCACCCCGATCACGCTCATCACCCGCCCCATGCGCTGCGGCCCGGCCGCCTGGGCGAGCATCGTCTGCCCGACGGGCAGGATCAGCCCGGCGCCAAGCCCCTGCAGCACCCGAAACACGATCAGCGACCCGATCGACCAGGCCAGGCCGCAGAGCGCCGACCCGCCGACGAAGACGAGCAGGGACGCGATCCAGACCCGCTTGGCGCCGAAGCGCTCGCTCGCCCACCCGGCGAGCGGGATCACGCTCGCGAAGGCGAGCATGTAGCCGGTCATCACCCACTGGATCGCCGAGATCGAGGTCGCGAACTCGCGTCCGAGCGTGGGAATCGCGACGTTCACAATCGTCAGGTCGAGGACGGTCATGATCGTCCCGAGAACGACCACCGCTGCAAGCACGAGAATCTCGCGATCGAGCCCGCCGGCTCGAGTGGTCGATCGTGCGTCGAGCGTCTGCGTCATCGGAAGCCTCCCTTGTTCGACTCAGCCATCGAACCCAGAGAACGTTCCATACACTAGAATATTCCCTTTAATGGAAGTAATAGCAGACCGCAGATCGCCTCTGCCCCGGAGGCGAACGACGGGGACGCGCCGTAAGCTCGCGGGCGGCGCAGCCGTCCCTCACCACGAAAGCCCATGACCTCCAACGCCCAGACGCCGGGCCTCCGCGAGCGCAAGAAGCAGCGCACGCGGGAGCTGATCGCCGACACCGCTCGCGAGCTCTTCCTCGAGCGCGGCTTCGACGCGGTCACGGTCGCCGAGATCGCCCGCCAGGCAGACGTCGATACAAAGACGGTCTACAACTACTTCTCGAGCAAGCCCGAGCTCTTCTACTACCGCCTCGAGGAGTTCGAGCAGGCGATGATCGACGCCGTCCGTGACCGCGAGGCCGGCCTGTCGATCCTGGCCGCGTTCGGACGCTTCATCCTCGACCGACACGGCGTACTGGGGCAGGCCGACGCGAGCAAGCGGCTCCGTGCGATCACCCGCACGATCGTCGAGAGCCCAACCCTGCTCGCCCACGAGCAGCAGGTCTTCGGCCGCTTCACCGCCTCGCTCGCCGAAGCAATCGCCGAGGAGACCAGCGCCCACCCCGCAGACGTGACGCCCTGGGCCGTCGCCAACGCGTTGCTCGGCGTGCACCGCTCGCTTATCGACTACGTCCGACGCGAAACACTCGCCGGCACACCCAACCGCAAGCTCGCCCGCGACGTCCGTGCGCAGGCCGAGCAGGCGCTCACCGCCCTCGAGAGCGGACTCGCCGACTACGGTGTCAAGGAGGAGCCGACGCTCTGAATCCGGACACACCTCCCGGCACCCTTCCCGCGAGCCTGGTGTGTGTCAACGTCCAATCAACCGACGGCTACACAGACCAATTTGGCGTTCGGCCCTCGTCGAACGCCTTCGCGCTGACGCGAAGTCCGCGCCGGATGTGCGCCTCGGCTACGCCGCCGTGGCCAGGACGAGCGACGGCGGAGCCTGCTTGGGCAAGACCGAGTGCCACCAGCCCAGCTCGACGCGTTCTCTTCGAGGAGCGTGGTCCACCGGTCAACTCGACGATCGCAGGCTGACGTCGCCCTGCTTGCCGCGCAGCTTGGGCGCCCCGGGCTTATTTCGTTACGTGAGCCAGCGACGGAACCACTCGGTCGCGGCGGCGTCCACCTGCTGAGCCTCTGTGGTTTGTGGCGCCGGCTCGATTCCGGGCTCGGCGGCGAAGGCGTGCTTCATCCCAGGAATGCTCATCCGGCGCAGGCGTCCCGGCTCGTTGTATCGCTCGCTGAGCTCCGCTTGGAGCCGCTCCGTCTGGAGCGGGAAGGATGGATCGTCGTCGGCGCCGGTGATCAGCAGGAGCGCGGGTTGCGGGTCACCACCGGCGAGCTCATCCGCGCGTGCGACGAAGTCGAGTCGGGCCGCGACCGCATGCGAGGGGTCGCTCCAGGGGTAGGTGACATCGAATCGGCGTTCGTTGGCCGCGACAACCTCGGCGAGCTGGATCACCGGGCTGATCAGCACCGCGGCGCTGACCTGAGCGGCTCTCTCGGCGATCACGAGTTGCGCAGGAAGCGTGCCGATCGACGCGCCCACGAGCCCGATCGGACCATCGGTGAGCGGTAGCCGTGCGCGCAGCTCGGCGAGCACGGCCGGGAACTCGGCCACGGCCTGGGTGACCTGTGGCTCGAACGCGTTCAGGACCGCGTCCTCGTAGCCGAGCTGCATGAACTCGTCCAACCCGCCGGGCAGCTGCCTGCGGCCGTGCATCGGCAAGTCCAGATAGACCCGCCACGCCGCGACGCCCGCGAGCGGAAGCGCAGAGGCCATCGCCGCTGCGCTGCGCGGCGGGTCGTTCAGGTGCCAAGCGACAATCAGCGGCGCAGCGTCCTCGTCGTTTCGCCGGTTCGCTGGCGGCAGCGCCACATACGGGACCTCCCCCGCGATACCGCTGGAGCCGGTGCTTTGGTCGCTCACTCGCCGTCCATCCCGGAGATCCGCGGGCCAACCACGATGACGTCGGTGTTTGGGCCGGGTGGGGTGCGGTCGGCGTCGGGCCCGAACTTCTGCTCGAAGCCGCCCGGGGTACACACAAGCAGGTACCGCCCCGGGGCACCGGAGAGATTGGCCAGCGTGTGATGGTCGCCGCGGGGAACGAAGAGCGTGTCTCCTCGGCGACCCACGACCCGGTCGGCGCCGAGGAAGGTCAGCTCACCGTCGAGGATGCAGAACGTCTCGTCGAACGCGTGGTGGTGGAGCGGCGGCCCGGGCCAACCAGACTGCACGAGGTTCTCGACGATGCCGATCGTCCCGCCTGTGTCACGGGAGGCGAGGGCGATCCCGGATCTGATCAGCGACCCGGACACCGCGCACTCCTTGCACGCCTCCGGATTGCGCCTTGCTCCACCGACCTCATGACCACCTCACTGCGCCGGCGCATAGGTCAGGTAGACGACGCCCGTGTCGAACGTCTCCGAGCCGAGCAGTTCGAGCGGCGTCTGCGGCGCGTCGGCCGGGAAGAGGCGCGCCATGCCCTCCCCGACGACGATTGGATGCACGAACAGGTGCAGCTCGTCGAGCAGACCCTCGCGGAGCAGCCAGCGGACCGTGGTCGCACTGCCCGACGTGACGAGGTCGCCGCCGTCCTCGGCCTTGAGCCCGGCGACCTTCGCTGCGACATCGCCGCTCAAGATCTCGGAGTTCTGCCACTCCGCGCTCGTCAGCGTGGTGGAGACGACGTACTTTCTCGTCTGGTTGAGCACGTCACCGAAGGGCTCGTCGGCGTGCTCCGGCCAGTAGGCGGCCCACTCTTCGTAGAGAACGCGTCCCATCAGGTAGGCGCCCACGTTCGCGGCGCCCGCGCCGATCGCGGCGCCCATCTCGTCGTTGAAATAGGGGACGTGCCACTTGTCCGGGGACTCGACGACGCCGTCCAGCGAGATGAAGAAGTTCGCCTTGACCTTGCGCATGGGTGCCTCCTGACGCACGCGGAGAGATCGGGGTCGGGAAGGTACGGGAGTCTGCAATCGCCCTTGACGGCCGAGCCGGACACGTTGCCGACCGACACCGGTGTGTGTCAACTTCCAATCCGACCGTGTCGACACAGACCAATTTGCCGGCTGGCTTTCCGCCTGACCTGCTGGTCGAGCTGCCTGTAAACGGTGGCCGTGGTGTCCGCGAGCGGCTCGAGCACGCTCTTCGGGCCGCGATTCAGCAGGAGCGGCTGCGTGGTGGCGTCGTGCTTCCTCCTTCGCGCGTGCTCGCCGCCGATCTCGGCATCGCCCGCAGCGTCGTCGTTGAGGCGTATCGGAATCTCGCCGCAAGTGGCTACCTCGAGAGTCGTCGCGGCGGATGGACGCGTGTGCGTTCCTACGGCCGGGCAGAGATGCAGCGCAAATCGGACACCCTGCCGGAATACGAGCAGGAGCTGTTCATCGGTTGGCGGCGGCCAACTGCCGCGAGCGCGACGATCCGGCTGCTCGGCGGACTGCCCGATCCCGCATTGTTCCCGCGCCGCGACTGGCTCCGTCACTACCGGGCCGCGCTCGCCGAGCTTCCCTACCCGGCAGCGGGTTACCCCGACATCCTCGGAGCCGAGTCGCTGCGGCAGGCGCTGACCGACTACCTCGGCCGCGTGCGCGGAGCGGTCGCCGCTCCGGACCGCATCATGGTCTGCGCAGGCTTCACGCAAGGGCTGACGCTGCTGGGCCGTGCGCTCCGGCGAGCGGGAGCGCGACGCATTGCCGTCGAGGAGCCTTGCCACGGCTGGCATCGCGGCGCGATCGAGGCGATTGGGCTTCAACCTGTGCCAATCCCGGTCGACGAGCGCGGACTCGATCTGGTCGCACTGGCGAACAGCCGCGCAGACGCAGCTCTTGTTGCTCCCGCGCACTCGTATCCGAGCGGCGGCACCCTCGACGGCGCCCGCCGCCAGGCACTCGCGACCTGGGCAGAACGTAGCGGCATGCTCATCATCGAGGACGACTACGACGCCGAGCTCCGCTACGACCGTCGCCCGCTCGGGGCACTCCAGGGCCTGGCACCAGACCAGGTGGTCTATATAGGTTCAGTGAGCAAGACGCTCACACCAGCTCTCCGGCTCGGGTGGCTGGTCGCGCCACTCCGTCTGATCGAACCGCTCGCGCGCGAGAAGCACCAGGACGACATGGGCTCGAGCCTGTTCGAGCAGCTCACCCTCGCCCGCTTCATCGAGAGCGGCGCCTTTGCACGTCACCTCCGCCGCATCCGGCCGATCTACCGCAACCGCCGCGACGCGACCATCGCCACACTGGCCGCACACCTCCCGGGCGCACGCTGGCAGGGAGAGGCGGCCGGCCTCCATCTGCACCTAACACTTCCCGACCACGTCGACGAGCAGCGTCTTGGGCGTACCGTCTACGAGCGCGGCGTGCTGCTCGAGCTCGGCTCCTGGCACTGGGCCGCGCCCGACCCGCCACGCTCGCTCGTCCTCGGGTATGGCGCCGCAACCGTGGAGACGATCCGACGTGGCATCCAAGTCCTCGCCGCCGCCATTCACGAGCAAGCCCATCCGTAGCCCGCGGCCGCAGGTCGCTGAGTGCGGCGGCACCGATGTCACGTGCTTCAGTCGGCAGTGGCCGCTGCGTACTGCGGGCGCCCGGTGGGCCGGTAGACCTGGATCGTCACCCCGCCGGGAGTCGCCCGCGAGTCGAGCAGTCCAAGTGCTGTGTCCGGGCCGTTGTCGGGGAACAGCCGCGTGCCCTGGCCGATGACCACGGGATAGGTGAGCAGGATGATCTCGTCGACCAGGTGGTTGTCGAGCAGCCAGCGGATCAGGGCGCCGCTGCCGTGCACCTGCAGCTCGCCTCCCGGCTTGGCTTTCAGCTCGCCGACGGCGGCCGCGACGTTCCCCGAGAGCACGGTCGTATCCGCCCATTGCGGGTGGGTGAGCGTGGTCGATGCCACGTACTTGGGCCGCGTGTTCAGCGCCACTGAGATCGGGTTGTCGCCCTCATTCGCCCCCCAGGAGCCGGTTCCCCAGGAGCCGGCAAAGATCTCGTAGGTCCGCCGGCCGAACAGGAAGGCGTCGGCGCGCTGGAAGACCTCGTCGAGGAACGTCGCCGCCTCGCCACCGAAGAGCGGTATGGCCCATCCACCGCGCTCGAATCCGCCCCTGCGGTCCTCATCCGACCCGCCCAGTCCCTGCATCACTCCATCGACAGAGACGTGCGTGATGGTCGTCAGTTTCATGGTCACAGCTCCGTACTCTTGGTTGGTCGTCGTTCGATTCGGCCTAATCGCCGCTGTCGCGTAATGACGTCATTCGCACTGCGGTTGGCCGCCGAAGTTCACTCGCGAACCGCGTCGCCAGAAACCATCGCAGGGACGCGCGTCAGCGACCATACGACGTTCGACGTATTCTCGGGCGATGCCCAACAAGCGCTGCCACACCGTGTGCAACACCGGCCGCTGCGGGCCGCCGCTCGGTTAGCGCCCTTCACGCGCCGCCGCAAGGACGGCGACCGCTTCCGCTCGCGTGTGGACGCCGAGCTTCGCGAAGACGTTGTCGAGGTGCTTGCGGACAGTGCCCGCAGAGATCCAGAGCTCCGCGGCGATCATGGCGGTCGTATTTCCAGCTGCCACGAGCGCGAGGATCTCGCGCTCGCGCACGGTCAGCTTCTCGGATGTGATCGGCAGCGCCGCTCGTCTGCGCGTGAGCGCCCGCTTGTGCAACTGGGTGAAGTGGGGCGCCAGCACGTCCAGCACGTCCCGGTCGCGCTCGCTGAAGTCCCGTTGCGCCCGGTCGAACTCCAACCGCGCGGCCGAGCCGTGCTCGGGGTCGAGCCAGAGTCGGAACATGTCCTCGATGCCGACCGGCCCGGCCGCGTACTGGTAGAGCTCAGTCCGGTGGAACTCGCGCCGGGTCAGGAGATCCGAGACTTTGCGCGCCCCCGTCGCGGGCGCGAGCCCGTCCTGGTGCCAGTACCGCTTGCATGCGGGGCGGTAGTCGCCCGGCATCTCCCCGCGCGGCTCTCCGGCCGACACAACGGCGGGCTCGCCGCCCATGCTCTCGTGATAGGTGACTACATCGCACGGAATGAGCCTGCGCATGGCCTCCAGCACCGGCATCGGAAAGGCGACCTCGCCGTCGACCTCGCCTGCCTCGCGTAACACCGCGAGTACGGACTCGTAGTCGGGCGGGGAAAGCCTCGGCATCGCGCCGAGGATACGTCGAACGCCGTATGGCCGCGACGCCGCGCGGCCGCGATTGGTTCCGTGTGGATCCCCCCGTGAAGCCAGTGGACAGGCAGGATTGGCGCGTGCAGCCACGTGTCCTGCTCGACGGCCTTGCCATGCCCGAGTCTCCCCGCTGGCACGACGCCCGGTTGTGGTTCTCGAACTGGGGGACTGGGGAAATCGTCGCCGTCGACCTCGACGGCAAGAGCGAGGTGGTCGGAGAGGGTCCAGCGGGGCTCGGCTGGGCGACGAACTGGCTTCCCGACGGACGGCTGCTCATGACCGGTCCGGAGCTGACCCGGGTCGAGTCCGACGGGTCACGCGTTCGTCACGCTGACCTCACCCACATCTCGCCGTTCGGATGGAGCGAGATGACCGTCGATGGCCGCGGCAACGTCTACGTCAACACGATCAACTTCGACTTCGCCCAGTTCAACGACGTGCTCACGAGCGGCAAGGCGCCCGGCAAGATCGCGCTCGTCACGCCCGAGGGCGAGGCCCGCGAGGTGGCGAACGAGCTCGCCTTCCCAAACGGCATGGTCATCACCCCGGACAACAAGACGCTCGTCGTCGCCGAGTCCTTTGCCGCCCGGCTCACCGCGTTCGACATCGAGGACGACGGCGCCCTCTCGAACCGCCGAATCTGGGCGGACGGGGTCGGGCCGGACGGCATCTGCCTCGACGCGGATGGCTGCATCTGGGCCTCGAGCGGGAACATGACGAACGACTGCGCCCGCATACGCGAGGGCGGAGAGCTGCTCGAGCGATTCGAGCTCGGCCGCGCCTGCTTCGCGACCATGCTCGGCGGCCCTGGCCGCCGGACGCTGTTCATGCTCACGGCGGAATGGCAGGGCACCGAGGGAGTCGAGGAAGTGATCGCGGCGAGAACGGGACAGGTGCTGGTCGTCGACGCGCCCGCGCCCGGCGTCGGCTGGCCGTAACCGACGACAACATCGTCGAGCTCTGGCAGCGCCCTTTCCCCCGCCGTGGCGGCGAGCGCTTCTCATGGAGCATTTATGGAGCAGAGCGGTCGCAACCGGTGGCAACCGATCGCAAATGACGCGCCCGAGGAACCGCGAAAACGAGCGAAAACCGTGCCGTGGGTATGGTAAGGAGTAGGTCCCGCGCCGCCGAGCGGCTGCCACCGGCGCCGGATGAAAACAGCCGTCCCGGCTATTTTCACCACAGGGGGTCGACGGTTCGAGTCCGTCAGAGGGCTCTGCGAAGTTCCTGCTAATCAGTCCCTTCTGTTGGGCCCGATCGCGACCTTTCTCGGCTTTGACGTCCACCGAGCGTCCACCGCCCGCCGAGGCGCGCTCCCGCGAGGCCTCGAAACGGTGGCGCCGTGCGGCTTTGCGGGCCTGCGGGCCGGTGTCCACCCAGCGTCCACGGCCCGTTCGAGCGCGAGCGCGCCCAGGAGCGAGACGGCGTGCTGGTAACTGTCGACGGCGAGGTGGCCGTAATGGAGGTCGATCATCGCGATGCTCGTGCCCATGAACCGAGGAGCTACTCAATCGGCAGCCAAGTGTCGTTTTTCGCGTAGTACGTAACCGCGCCGACCTTGTCGTCCAGCGTCGGTGTCTGTCCCGGACGCCAGCTTCGCCACACGCCGATCGCCTCTCGTGCAACGGCAACTTCCAAGACGTAAGTCAGCCCTGTGGCGGCGGGCGGTACCGCACCATCTTCGGGTTCGGCCACGACTACGGCCCGAGCTGTCGGGGTCGCTGACTCCGCGTAAATCGTCTCGTCGTCGGCGAAGTCGTCGAGCCGAGCAATGACGTCGCGGAGCGTCACGAGCGGATTGTGGCGCCAACAACTCGGTTCTGGGCGAGCGTTCTGGTTGTCCTCTGATTGAGCCGCGCTGCGGTGTCATCATTGCGCTCGTGTACGTCGCTGACGGGGAGCCGCTTCCAGCAACCTACGAGCCCGTCCTTCGCCACGTCCGAGCGGTCGCAGTCGGATGGCTCGACCCCTCGCACCGCTATAGCGTCGGCAGCGTCGACGACGAGTTCGTGGCGCGGCTATTCGAGGCCTGTCGGGCGCACGCCACCGCGCGAACCCGCGGCTACCATCGATGCCCTTTCTGTCCCGCCGACCGTGACGCTGGAGTGGGGCCGACGACTGTGGTGCGCGGCCGCGAATCGGTTCGCGTCGGCGACGCGAAGATCCGGCTCGTGGCGAAGGACGGGACGTGGCTTGTGGCGCCAACGCTTGTGCTTCATTACGTGACCGGCCACGCCTATCGCCCCCCGTCAGAATCATCGAGGCCGTCACGTCCGACCGGTTTGCGTCCTCCTGATCCGGGCGCGGCGAGACGAGCTGCCCTGGGGCAGTGTTCGGGGATGTCCCTCGAGCGCTGCTAGGTTCGCCCTATCGGAAACGAGCGACTCCAGATGCTCTCGGCCGATCTAGTCGAGCTTGTCAGAGAGCACGGTGGGCGCCGTACGCAGGCCGCGGCCTGCAGGTTGGCCGTCACCGCCGCAGGAGTGGACGACCCACGAGCTGCTCAGTCGCTGGAGGCACTTTCGTCCGGGGGGCCTGCAGAATCGTGGCACGAGGTGAGTCAGTGCCTGGCCGACGAATACGACGAGGCGGCGTGGGCAACGCACGACGCCGCTGAGTACGCGTCGGCATTCCGGCGAGCGCGGGCAGCGGCCGCTCTTGCGTTCGCCCATGCTGACGCTGCCGGCGACTGCGTGTACGAGGCGGCGCATGCGTTCGATCTTCCGCACGACTTCGCGGTCGCGCTCCGCGCTGCGCTCTCGCGATGAGGAACGGGCCTTTGGGGGCCTGGTTTCGGGCGCCCGAAGCCGTCAGACCGCTTCAAGCCGGACGAGAAGCCGTCGCTCGTCGTCATCGACCGGAATCTGATCAGCGCAATAGCCCAGGGCGCGCACCGTCGCGGAGATTTCCTCCGGCGCTAGGTCGGTACACGCGGATCCACAATAGTCACCGCTGCGCAGGGTCTGCAGTCGATCCCACAGCCGTTGCTGAGCGTCATCGACGGCGCCTCGGCTCTTGACGAACCAGATCACATCGCAGGCGACTTCGATCTCGTCGTTGTGGAGGAACACGGCCGAAAGTCTGACGCTCTGGATTGTCGACAGCTGGAGGCTGGACGCTGGCGTGTGCGAGCTCGTGAATGTCACTCGACGAGCGCTACGACTCAGATTCCCCGATGCGGGAAGATGCCGGACGTGCTAGGGGAGTTCTTCGCCGCGGCAGCCGAAGACATCGGTGGTGTGCTCGTCGCTGATGGACCGTCTGGTCGGCTTCAGACAGTCGAGGCCAAAGGGCTGACGGAGGTGAGTCTTGCGAGACTCGGGGAGATCATCGGAGTGGGTGCGTACGAAGACCTCGTCAACCGCATAGCCGAGGGCCCGCAGACCGAGACTGGAGAGGCAGGTGTCCTCACGATTCCGACGGAGATTCGCGATGCACTCGCCGGCGAGACGGACTTTGATGCCTCGGCCGAGCGGTGGGCGGCGACAGAAGAACTCTCGCTTGATGGGTGGCGGAAGAATGACTCGCTCGAGGTTCTCCGCGAACTGAGCGAACTCGCTCGCGTAGCGGGGGACGACGGCCGCGAACTGTGGTACTGGTGGTCGCTCTAACGCCCCGCCGCCCCGTGAGCCGCTAGGCCACCGCTTCCTGCACCAACGTAGCCTCACCCGAGCCGCCTGGCAGCGAGAGCTCCGATGCAAACCGGCTCGCGTGAGGAACGCCTCTTCTTACCTCTTTGCCGAAGCACGCGACTGGCGCGCGGGCCGCTGATGGTCAAGGCGGTGCCGTGTCGAGAACACCGGCGAGAAGGTCACCCCGCAGTTGGTCTCCACGCTTGCCGAGCCGTTTCTTCGCGGCACCAAACGCATACGCACCGACGACGCAGGTGTCGGCCTCGGCCTGGCAATCGTCAAGAGCATCACCCAAGCACACGACGGAACCCTGACTCTCACCCCCCGGGCCGCTGGCGGGCTCCGCGTCACTGTGCAACTACCCGCCGCGCCACCGCACACTGGCAGATGAGGTTACGCGTAAGAAAAGCGGTCACGTGTCTACGGCGTCAGGTAGACGAACTGCTCTGCCTGCGCACCGGCACTGCGGCGATCGACGCGCTTCTCCTCGTCGGCGTCGAGTAGGAACCAGCGCTCGGCGATCGGGGTGCGATGGGATGCGTCGTCGGCCGCTCCACCGTGCGAACGTCATGCGAACAGGAGCGCGGCCACAGGCGATGGTAAGGAGGGGGTCGACGGTTCGAGTCCGTCAGAGGGCTTTCCGTTTTTGCCTGCTTAGCGGGTTGTCACGTTCGCTCCGTCGGCAACGACCCGTTCGCTCGACGTCCACGCGGCGTCCACCGCGTGGACGTCGG
>WNGA01015162.1_pt1 | contig 14946 bp, 11 predicted proteins | sample 5400061 | NCBI WGS metagenome assembly WNGA01 (sample SAMN13153366, study PRJNA577476) | soil metagenome | isolation source: 100 cm soil or saprolite under grassland replicate 2 | place: USA:California | collected 2016-06-15
GTGATAATCCATCAGGTCCTTTTAGGATAACAGGCAATAATGCAACAATCGGGGATAACATTACACTTAATCTTCAAAACAATAGTCTTACCGTAAACAATGAATTGGAAATTGCACAAAGCGCTATCGTTACAATTTCGGGAAGCCCTACTATAAACATAGGAAGTGCGACAGCAAGCGGATCTGATTTTGTAATCAATGGTACATTAAAACATAACGGTTCAAATCCTGTTTACCTTACTTATGGAAGCCTTACTGTTAATGGATATATAGATGCTTCTGGCACCGGAACTTTTACTGCAGGCACCACCACAGGTTCTATTACCAATGTTACTATCGGCAGCACAAGCGCAAACAACGGCGATAATGCCGGCACGCTTACTTTTACAAATGGCTATAATTACATAAACAAATGGACCATGAAAAGAGCAGTAAGCCATACCAATCCTTCTGTTGTGCTTGGAAGTGATGTTATTGTGAATAGTCTTTCCCTCTCAGGTGGTATTGCAGCTACAGGCAATAATCTGTTTACTTATAACAACATAGGAAGTCTTACTCTTCCGGCCACATATAGCGACAGTTACATTTGCACTTGTAATTCGTCAGGTGCAGAAATAACACCAACGGGGAGTAGTGGCTTTCGCATCAATAATGTAAGCGGAAATACAGACCAGATGTTTCCTGTAGGCACTGACTTTGTATCATCCAATAGAATGGCACTTAACATGAATGGCGTTGCAAATAATGATTATACTGTAGTTGTAGGTAAGGGTGATATTGGTAATACACCATTACCAAGGGTAAACCGTATATGGTATGTTAGCCAAACTTATTCAGCCGGCACGACAGCTACCATGAAATTATATTTTACAAAGAGAGACTGGTCGTCCTCTCCATTCGGAAGCGCTCAGGATGAGATTGAAGATGGATTTTTATATAATGATCCTCATTTAATACAAAAAAATTCTGTCAATCAATTCTTCAACAATGCTGGCAGCACTGACGTTATTGACTATTCAAACAATAGTACTTATCCTTATGATGTTACTGAAATATACGGATTGTACACAAAAGGAATAAGTCCTGATCTTAATAATAATAAGAATGGTATTATTGGTTTCTATCGCTTTAGCATTGTTAATGCTGCAAGTATCATTCTTCCTGTTAAACTGATCAACTTCAAAGCATATCAGAAAAGTAGTGCTGTGCAGATAGACTGGACAGCATTAAATGAAATAAATGTTGATCATTATGAAGTAGAGAAATCGATCAATGGAATTAGCTTTACTACTATAGAACATGTTAATGCAATCAACAACAACAACTTTGTAAATTATAGCAAGACAGATTCTTCTCCTTTAAACGGAAATAATTTTTATCGCATTAAAGCAATAGATAAAAACGGAGCAATAACTTATACATCAATAGCATTGGTAATTATTGGCAACAGCAAAACATCTATAAACATTTATCCCAATCCTGTACAAAACAAAATAGTTAATATACAATTTGCAAATCTTCCCAAAGACAAATACAATTTTATATTGTATAGCAGCACAGGAAGGGTGGTGTTTAGTAAAACAATAGAACATGATGGTGGATCGGCTGCGCAAAATTTTACACTTCCATCAAATACAAAACCCGGAGCTTATATTGTTAAGCTGATTAATGAAACATATGATTTTACAAATCGCATAGTGGTAGAATAAAAATTCAATTGAAAAATAACAGATCTCTGCAGACATTTTCTATGTGTAATAAAAAACAGTTGATCATTCCGAGATGGTCAACCGTTTCAATTTAATTATTGTAGGTAATATGTTGTTCTTCGTCTTTAGTTTTTAGCCAGTTTTTTTCTGCAGTTTGTATATATTCATTTTGTTTTTGTTTCCATAAGCTTTGTACTTCTTTATTGTAATTAAGGTAGAGCTTATTATTCACTATTGTCCATGCATAAGGATCTGTAGGAGCTTTATGTCCTTCAGCCATACCATAAGCACAATAACCACCAAACTGCGGAGCAAATTTCTGCGGTGATGTTTTAAAGCTGTCAAGATTTTGTTTGCTCGAGAAATACCAGTTTGCTCCGTTCCATGAATAAGAAAAATTTTTATTACCCTTCACAGGTTTTCTCTGTTTAAAGTAGGCGACAGCATCATATTCTTTTATAGCCACATTGCCTGTTATAAATACAGGTGACTTCTGTGCACATAATGCTGAAGATAATAATAGCATCACACTCAAACTAAAGATTGCCCTTTCCATGTTTTAGTATTTTATTGACTTACAGACGAAGCTTTGTGAAATGACTTACACGTGAAGAAAAAAATTTAAAATCATCGAGGATATAGATTTTATTTTTACCGTTGGTCATGTAAGCAATAAAGTACAAGAGTTCGCCTGAGGCGGAATAAAAGTTTAATAGAAGTACAGAGCTCTGGTTCAAAAAAAACATAACACATAAATTAATACTTGTGAAATTGTTGCATGTCAAGATTTAATTTTTTTGGTCGCACAAGTATTCATTTTGCATATAGACGTTTGGCAAATTTACCCACCGATAAACCTTGCACAAGAATGGAAAACAGTACCATAATGTAAGTAATAAAGACAATTAAATCTTTATTTGGTTCACTTGCAAGTGATAGAGCCATAGCAATGGAAAGCCCGCCACGCAAGCCTCCCCATGTCATTAGCAACTGATCTTTTTTACTAAAATCTACCCATTTTCTTAAAATAAATAATGGAAGCCTGATTGAAAAATACCGGGAAAATAAAACGATAGGAACAGTTGCCAAACCAATAAGCAAATAAGTGTTGTTATAATCAAGTACCATTAACCGCAAGCCGATTAAAACAAATAAAATGGCATTCATAATTACATCTATTAATTCCCAGAATTTATCTACGTATAGCTCAGTAGTATGGCTCATTGCAAATTCCTTTGAACGGCTCCCGGTAAATAATCCGGCAACTACCATTGCTAAGGGACCAGATACATGCAATATAGTTGCGAGATAATAACCACCCATTACCATTGAAAGGGTTATCATCACTTCAATTTGATAATGGTCAATTGATTTTAATAACCGATAGGTGAAATATCCAATAGCAAAACCAAATATAATTCCGCCTATAGCTTCCCGAACAAATAACATAGCCACTTCACCCAAAGAAACGTTATCAACTCCTTTGCGAATAACCTGTAAAATGACTATAAAAATAACCACTCCGATTCCATCATTGAATAAAGATTCTCCTACAATATTTGTTTCAACTTTTTTTGGAACATTTGCTTTGGTAAGTATTCCGAGAACCGCAATGGGATCGGTAGGTGATATTAATGCACCAAATAATAAGCAGTAAATAAAATTTAGTTTATAATCTATAAGCAATACAGCCACATACACTAATGAAGCAATAAGCAAAGTTGATAATAATACACCCACTACAGAAAAAAGCATTATTGTTCTTCGTTCTTTTCGAAGCAATGAGCTATCTGTATGTAATGCTCCTGCAAACAAAAGAAAGCTTAACATAACATCTAATAATACTGTTGAAAAATTGATATGCTCTACCAAATCTTCTGCATAATGAAACAGTTGGGGATTTATATAATTAACCAGAATCATTACAACTGAAAAAATAATAGCCATAATCATTAACCCTATCGTATCAGGCAGTTTAAGAAAGCGAACATTAATATAGCCAAATACCGAAGAAAGTACAATGAGAAGTGTAATGATATTGAATAAGTTCATAAATGGTTGTTGAAACTTATGTATAGAAAAATATTTCAGCCATGGCTGTGTTGTAATCTTATACACTTTTCTTCATCACAACATTGGTCTATTCTAAAAGATAATGTTGAAGAATATAAACTATCACACCTGCAAAATAACCGAGTAAAGCGAGCAGACTCATTTTTCTTAAATACCAAAAGAAACTTATCTTTTCCATACCCATTGCAGCTACTCCGGCAGCAGAACCTATAATTAATGCGCTTCCACCCGTTCCTGTGCAATAAGCAAGAAAAAGCCAGAAATAATGATCAGTAGGATATTGTGAAAGGGAATACATTCCCTGTGTTGCTGCAACTAAGGGCACATTGTCCACAATAGACGACAGTAACCCGATTGCAATTACAATCAGATTTTCATTTGCAATATGAAGATCCATCCATGAGGCAAGACTGGTTAAAATTCCTGTTGCCTGTAAAGCCGCAACACTTGCGAGAATACCCAGGAAAAATAAAATGCTGGGAGAATCTATTTTACGCAGGGCATACACGACGGATAAAATATGTTTATCTTCTTCATCAACACCTCCGCGTATAATTTCAGTAATTATCCAAAGAATTCCCAAACCGAGCAATATGCCCATATAAGGTGGCAGATGCGTTGTTGTTTTGAATACAGGAACCAGTATCAAAATAAAAACTCCTGAAAAGAAAACTATATACCGTTTTTTTTGAGGAATATGTTTTGAATTATTATTTACTACAATCTCTGGCCTTGATATATTTCCTTTCAACTTAAACGACAAATATATCAATGGTGCAATTATGCAAATTAAGCTGGGAAGAATAAGTTTTATAACAACATTTGCTGTGGTAATTTGTTTGCCAATCCAAAGCATGGTTGTTGTAACATCTCCAATTGGTGACCATGCGCCGCCTGCATTAGCTGCGATAACAATAATGCCTGCATAAAATAACCGGTTTTTTTCTGCACGAATAAGTTTTCTTAAAAGTGATATCATTACAATTGTAGTAGTAAGATTATCTAAGATAGCTGAAAGAAAAAAACTGATAAAAGCAATAATCCATAGTAACTTTTTTTTGTTGGTTTGCTTTATTCTTGTTGTAATAATATCAAAGCCTTTGTAAGCATCAATAAGTTCTACGATAGTCATTGCACCCAACAGGAAAAATAAAATGCCTGAAAGCTCGCCTAACTCATGTGTAAGCTGATCATTCACTAATTCCTTATCAGGCGAATAAATAATATAGATTGTCCAGCACAACACACCGGTTATTAATGCAATTGCCGCTTTATTAATTTTAAGTGTGTGCTCAAGTGCAATGGCTGTATATCCTAAAATAAAAATTGAAATAATCAATGCTGTCATGGGGATAACTTTATGCTGTTCACTCAACTTACAACCTGAATAAAGTTTTTTCTTTTAATCTTAAAATCGGTTCAATATACTTAAATAATTATTGTTACAGGATGCTGCTATAGTCACAATATTTTAATATCATATTATAAAAACTAATTTCTTTATAACTTTTTTGCAAACAGAAATCTCTTTTTTATATTTTTCCGTTTGTAATTAAAAATGACCTCAGTTTAAAAATGAAAAGTTATTCCAAACATTTTGGTTTCGTCCGTAATAAAGCGGTTACTGCTGAAATTATATCCCTTGATCCCGTTAAAGATCATTGCCGCATTGTTCATTTGATGACCGGCTATGAATTTCCCTGGGATGTTGTTCGTGCACTGGAAGTGGCTCTGATGCGCACATTTTGCAGTCCATGTATTTCCGGTCTTTTACACCGCACAGGAGAATTTAGAAAGCACGGACAAATTCGTGCTTTCCACTTTTATATTTCTGCCTATTCAATGGATTGAAGCTTTTGGCTGGAGAAAAACAACTGAGAATGAACGGCACGCTTTATTTTATTTTTTTAAAGAAGTAGGTGAACGAATGCAAATAAAAAATATTCCCTGCTCATTAACTGAGTTTGAAAAATTTGTTCACGAATATGAAAGCAAAAATTTTATTTGTGAAGACACCAACCACGCAGTAGGCAATGCAACTGTAAACATTGTAAAGGGCTGGATGCCATTCTTTGCCAAACCATTTGTTCTGCCTGTAATGAAATGCTTACTGGATGAGAAAATGCTGAAGGCTTTGGGCTATTCATTTCCTGCGGTCATGCTTAAAGTATCAGTTAAAGCGGCAATGAGATTAAGAGCGCTAGGCCTGCGCAAAATTACTTTCAGAAAATATCCTTCATTTGTTACTACTGAATATAACCGTACTTATCCTAAAGGACATAAAATGGAGCAACTCGGCCCTGCAAATCTTGTAAACAAATTGTAGCAGAATTAAGTGAAGTTATTTTAAAACTTTAAACAGAATTGATATTTCGATGATCATATTTTTTGCTGTGTGGGAAAAAACTATACAGTATCATAAGCCCATTTCACCCAAATGGATCCCCATGTGAAACCGCCACCAAAAGCAGCAAGAATAATATTCTCACCTTTATGCAGTCGCTTTTCCCATTCCCACAGGCACAGAGGAATTGTTGCAGCAGTAGTGTTTCCATATTTCTGTATATTGATCATTACTTTATCTGTAGATAAACCCATGCGGTTAGCAGTGGCATCAATGATGCGCAAATTGGCCTGATGCGGAACAAGCCATGCAACATCATTTGCAGAAAGATTATTGCGCTCCATTATTTCTGCACTCACATCAGCCATGCCAACAACTGCAAATTTGAAAACAGCTTTTCCTTCCTGGTATATATAATGCTCTTTAGCGGTCACCGTTTCAACAGAAGCAGGTTTTAATGAACCGCCTGCTTTCATATGAAGAAACTCACGGCCTTTTCCATCGCTTCTTAAAATAGTATCAAGCACACCATAACCTTCTGTATTTGGTTCAAGTAAAACGGCGGCGCCACCGTCACCAAAAAGTATACATGTTGCACGATCGGTATAATCAACAATAGCGCTCATTTTATCTGCACCAACCACTATTACTTTTTTATACTGACCGGCTTGTATTATCGCAGCACCTGTTGAAAGTGCGTAAAGAAAACCACTGCAGGCCGCGCCTAAATCAAAGCTCCATGCATTGGTAGCACCAACTTTTTCTGCAATAATATTTGCTGTTGCCGGGAACACCATATCGGGTGTAACTGTAGCGCAAATAATGCAATCAATTTCTTTGGGATCAAGATTCTTTTTGCGAAGTATTTCCTGTATAGCAGGTACAGCAAGATCGCTGCAAGCCTTACCTTCTTCTTTTAATATTCTTCTTTCTTCAACGCCGGTGCGTGTGCGTATCCACTCATCGTTGGTATCCACCATTTGTTCCAGTTCCTTGTTGGTTAACCTGTATTCCGGTACATATCCACCAACCGCTGTAATAGCAGCCGTTATTCTATTCATGTTATGGTATTGATGAACAAAAGTATCAAAATATCGAATTAGTAAATTGCAAGTCTTTTATACAATCAATGTTGTGTTTATAGTTTGCTGTTCACGCTAAAAATTTTGATTCCATTTTAGAACTCCTTATCGCGTTAAATATGTTTTTAATTTTTTAGGAGCCACGCATTATATTGTTTGACATCGTCTCTTGCGCCTGACCTGAAACTCGTTAGTGCACTCTTATACATTTATTTTTCATAAGGACTGTTTTATTGTTCATCATTTCACAATAACCTCTCTTCTATTCTTAGATTTTACATTTTATATTTTGCATTTTACATTCATAAAATAAATTGTACTATCAAATGTTAGCTTTGTAATTTCTTTCTGTTATTTTTGCGCACCGATAATTATCTGTTTTAAATAAAACTACATGCATTTCCAGTTGACTGAAGAACATTTGATGATCCAAAAAGCCGCACGTGATTTTGCTATAAATGAATGTTTACCCGGTGTAATTGAAAGAGATGAGCATAAAACATTTCCCGAAAAGCAAATTATGCAATTAGCCGATCTTGGTTTTATGGGTATGATGGTAAAGCCTGAGTATGGTGGTGCGGGAATGGACACAATAAGCTATGTGCTGGCGATGGAAGAGATAAGCAAAATAGATGCAAGTGTAAGTGTATGCATGAGTGTAAACAACAGTCTTGTTTGCTGGGGACTTGAAGAGTACTGTACCGAAGAACAAAAACAAAAATACCTGTTGCCTTTGGCTCATGGTAAAAAAGATGGCGAATTATATATAGGTGCATTCTTATTAAGTGAGCCGGAAGCAGGCAGCGACGCTACTTCACAGCGTACTGTTGCAGAGGATAAAGGCGATTATTATTTATTGAACGGAACTAAAAACTGGATAACCAATGGCTCAACTGCAAGCGTGTATTTGGTAATGGCGCAAACGAATGCTTCAAAAGGTTCAAGAGGTATCAACACTTTTATTGTTGAGAAAAGCTGGCCTGGTGTTAGTGTTGGCACTAAAGAAAATAAATTGGGTATCCGTGCAAGCGATACTACGAGTATTTCATTTAATGATGTAAAAGTGCCAAAAGAAAATAGAGTAGGAGAAGATGGTTTTGGTTTTAAGTTTGCAATGAGAACATTATCCGGAGGCCGCATTGGCATTGCATCACAGGCATTGGGTATTGCAAGTGGCGCGTATGAGCTGTCACTAAAATATTCAAAAGAGCGAAAGGCTTTTGGAAAAGAGATCATGCATCACCAGGCGATACAATTCAAACTTGCGGATATGGCTACACGTATTGAAGCTGCACGTTTGTTATGTCTTAGAGCAGCATGGCAAAAAGATAACGACATGGACTATGCATTAAGCTCATCTATGGCTAAAGTGTATGCCAGTGAAACTGCTATGTGGGCTGCAACGGAGGCGGTACAGATTCACGGAGGTTATGGTTATGTAAAAGAGTACCACGTAGAGCGTTTAATGCGTGATGCAAAAATTACGCAGATATATGAAGGCACAAGTGAAGTGCAACGCATAGTAATCAGCAGAAACATTTTACAATAGTTGGTTGATAATGCACATGAGAAACAAGCCCTGCCATGATTGGTGGGGTTTGTTTTTATTTACCCTGCCCGACTAGTATCGTTCAGGCGGAGGATTTGGTAATTTCAGATTTACGATTTTATTATTGCCGATTATCTATTGCTTATTGCCTATTGCTTATTGGCTATTGGCTATTGGCTATTGGCTATTGCTTATTGCCTATTGCTATTTTTTTATGTCACCAGCTTCATATATCTATTCTGCTTCCCTTGTGTCACTCGCTTTTACGCCTTGTTCTCTGTTCAGCATAATAACTTCAATGCAAAATAAATTCTGTTATTTTAATGGTCCGACGGTCTCTGTCTAACCATTTATCTTTTTCTACTTTACATGAAAAAACACATTTCAATATTTTTTCTTGCTGCATTTATAATTGTATCACTGCAATGTGCTGCAGAGGATAGCCTGCTCATCAATTATCTTTTGAAACGAATAGCAGTCCAGCAAATAAAACAGGATGATTATTTTTTACAGGGCATCTTTCCTTCTTATATCTCCAATAATGAAACTTTTAGCAACCGTAAAAAGGATAATAATATTTTTTTCAATGGTCTTATTGCATATACTTTAAACGACATCAGGCCACATGTAAACAATGAAGAGCGTTTAATCATTGACTCAATACTTTCAAATGCAAAACCATTGTTTGCAAAATTTAAAAATCAAAAAGGAAGAGACACGTATAATTTCTGGAGAACAGATACGGTTTATGATTATCCTTATGCAAGCTTTTTAAAATTGTTTGGGAAAAAGATAACACTGCCTGATGATATGGATGATACTGTTCTTTCTCTGCTCGCACTTGATGCAGATGATTCCATTGCATCAAATGTGCATTCACTCATGCAGAGTTATGTGAGTAGTGATACAAATAAAGTGCGCTCTGTAATTAATGTATATAATAATGTTCCCGCTTACTCAACATGGTTTGGAAAAAAAATTCCTGTAGTGTTTGATGTAAGTGTGCTTTGCAACATACTAAGTTTCGTGCAGCTTTATAATCTTGTATGGACAAAAGCAGATTCAGCAAGTCTTGAAGTAATTGTAAAAACAGTTGAAAATAATTATCACATCACTGAACCGCTTTATGCTTCACCATATTATACAAAAACTTCCATCATACTTTATCATATTGCAAGATTGATGAGCATAAAAAAAATACCAGAGCTTGAAAAATTGAAAGTGAAATTAATTACAGATGCAGTTAATGAATTTGTACGTTCAAATAATTTAATGGAAAAAATTATTCTCTGCAGTGCTATTTTAAAATGGGGTTATAGGTCCTTACAATTTCAATTGCCTGCGACAGATAATATAGAAAAGGAAATCGAAAAGAATGATTTCTCTTTTTTTATCGGTAACATCCCCTCTTATTTTCATGATTTCTTCAGAAAATATGCAACAAATAAAAAGGCAGGATTATTTTATCATTATTGTCCTACATGGAACGATGCATTGTTGCTGGAGTATTTGGTATTGAAGAATGAATGATACTTTTTATTAGTTGTAAAATCAATTTATAATTTGTTTCATGATTGTGGCAAATTAAGTCATTGAAATATCCATATTGTATCTGCATTGTATTCATAAATTCAGGAAAAATTAAAATGACCAGTTGTAAAATCTTTGAAATTGCAAGGACAGATTACTGTTCATTAAAGAACAAGACGTACAAGTGAGTGACACAACGAAAATTCAATAGTAACTCCGTCGCTGGCCACATAAAAAATTCAAACATCTATAAATCAGACATCAAACATTCTCTCCCTTCTTCATCTCGGCATAATATTTATGAAAATATGGTATCGTTTCAATGCCCTTATAAAAATTATTAAGTTCAAATTTTTCATTGGGACTATGCAGGTTATCGCTGTCCAAACCAAAACCAAGGAACACTACTTTACAGCCTAGTTCTTTCTCGAATAATGCAGTAATAGGAATACTGCCTCCGCCCCGAACAGGAATAGGAGTTTTACCAAATGTTGTTTCAATTGCTTTTGCTGCCGCTTTATATTCGATGCTGTTAACAGGTGTCATGTAAGGATCGCCGCCATGATGTGGTTCTACTTTTACCTGCACATAAGGAGGCGCAATTTTATATAAATGATCAATTACCAGCTTCTCCATTTTATCACTCTTCTGATTGGGCACTAAACGGCAACTAATCTTTGCGTAAGCCTTTGAAGGCAACACTGTTTTTGATCCTTCGCCCGTATAACCGCCCCAAATGCCATTCAGTTCAAGTGTTGGGCGAATGCCTGTGCGTTCATTGGTGGTATAACCTTTTTCACCCCATAATTCTTTTACACCAAGTTCCTTTTTATATTCTTCCTCATCGTAAGGAGCTTTTGCAAGTTGTGCTCTTTCTTCTGCGGAAGCCTCCACCACATCATCATAAAAATGAGGAATGGTTATGTGATTATTTTCATCGTGCAAACTTGCGATCATGTGTGCAAGTATAGTTATTGGATTTGCAACAGCGCCACCATATGTGCCACTATGAAGATCACGGTTAGGGCCTGTTACTTCAATCTGTAAATAAATTAAACCACGCACACCAACGTCCATGCTTGGGGAGTCCAAACTGATCATTGCCGTATCACTGATGAGTATTACATCCGCTTTAAGCAATTCCTTATTTTCTTTTACAAAATCACCAAGATGCACAGAACCAATTTCTTCTTCTCCTTCAATGATGAACTTAATATTTACAGGTAGTGAGTTTGTTTGTGATAATATTTCCAACGCTTTTACATGCATATAAAATTGTCCCTTATCATCAGCTGATCCACGCGCAAAAATTTTTCCATCCTTAATTGTTGGGTCAAAAGGCGCGCTGTGCCAGAGTTCCAGCGGATCAGGAGGTTGCACATCATAATGACCATATACAAGCACAGTTGGTTTTTGCGCGTCAATTATTTTCTCCGCATATACAACAGGATGTCCTTTGGTAGAAAATATTTCTGCTTTATCTGTACCTGCAGCCAGCAGATGTTGTTTCACTGCTTCGGCGCAACGCTGCATATCTTCTTTATGTTCACTGCGTGCACTTACACTGGGTATGCGCAACAGACCAAGCAACTCATTTAAGAAACGGTCTTTGTGTTGCTGCTGATAATTTTTCCAGGCTTGCATAAAAAAATTTTATAAGTAAACATCAATAAATCGTGAGACGTGAAAAGTGAGACGTGAAAGATAGCGTATCACTAATTAAAAATAAGAACAGCGAATGTAATTGTTTTAGAAATATTTATGAACCAGGCTAAAGTAATTCTATTTAACTATGGTTGCGTCGCACTTTTGTGCTTTATGATAATAGTTTCAGCAGTTTGCAAGTTTACAAATTGGTTTGAATTAATAATCTGTGAATCTGTGAATTTTGAAACTACTAATTAAAGTTTAGAATGTACAAGAGTTGCGTAATAGCGATTGGCTCAAAATAATTCTTGTTACTCACAAATCAATTCACAACATGAACAGGTTTGCCTTGCAGGAATGTTTCAATGTTTTTTGCAGTAATATCTATGATTCTTTGTCTTGCTTCGCGGCTTATCCATGCATTGTGTGGTGTGATGATGCAATTTTTTGCTGATAACAAAGGATTGTTTTCGTTAGGAGGTTCTATGGATAAAACATCAAGCGCAGCACCGGCAATGAGTTGCTGATTGAGTGCATCTGCAAGATCCCGCTCATGAATAAGCTGCCCTCTTGCAGTGTTTATTAAAAATGAAGACGACTTCATGCGTTGTAACAGCGTTTTATTTACGAACTCGTGATTATCATTTTTCAAAGGGCAATGCAACGAAATAAAATCACTTTGTTCAAATAAACTTTTTATATCCCTATATTCACCAAGATCAGTTTGTTTTTGATGAGGACTATAATAGATCACTTTCATGCCAAACGCATTTGCAATACGTGCAACCCGCTGACCAATGTTTCCAAAACCAATAATGCCAAGAATCTTGTCTGCAATTTCAATAACCGGCGTTTTTGTATAGCACCAGTCCTCAGCATGTTGCCATTCACCGTCTGCAACAGATTTTGTATGAATACCAACACGGTTAGTAAGTTCGAGTAATAAAGCAAACGTGTGTTGTGCAACCGAAGCAATTCCATAAGCAGGCACATTGCAAACAGTGATATTTTTTTCTCTTGCTGTTTTAATATCTATCACGTTGTAGCCGGTAGCAAGTACACAGATCAATTTTGCATTGGGCAATGCAAGAACAGTTTCTTTAGTGAATGGAAGTTTATTCGATAAAATAATATCGGCGTGTTTGCACCGTTCAACTATTAATTGTTCAGGTGTTCTTTCATATACAACCAATTCACCAAATACCGCTATGCTTTGCCAGCTTAGATCTCCGGGATTTACAGTGTAGCCTTCAATAACAACAATTTTCATGAATAGCAAACTTGAGAACAAAAAATAGCAATGAAATTAATTCTTTTAAAGGGAAATATTGAAGAGAAATAATTGCACAAGAGTGATTTTAAGAGCAGAGTTAAAAAAAATTATTTGGTGCAATGATTTACATAAAAAGCAGGTCATATATCAGTAACTACATTACATGCACGAAAAAGAACTGATAAAAGAATATATTAATGGTAACAGACATGCACAACAATTACTGTATAGCAAATATCCGGGTATAATGTTAGGTGTATATTACCGCTATACAAAAATATTGCTGATGCAGAAGATATTTTGCAGGAAGGGTTTATTAAAGTATTTACAAGACTGCATCAATACAAATTCAATGGTGAATTAGGTGCGGCAATGAACTATGTGAGGCTGAACTCCAAAGTATTTGAATTAAACGGCCCATCATTTACGAAAGATATTGATGCAATCGTTTTGCAGGCAGAACCAAAGAGCCTTAGTGCAGTTATAGTAACTACAAAAAAAACCGTTAATAGAACAAAAGATTGACAGAATGGCGGTAACGTTGATGTATCGGTAACTAATGTGGGTTCAACTGCATTGGAAGTGCTGGAAAAGTCTCCGTGTGTATTTATTCGTATTCACAAATCTTACATCGTTGCTATTGAAAGCATCACTGCTGTATGAAAAACAAGTGTATTTATAAAAGACATGGAATTGCCAATAGGAGAAACTTTTCGCGATGCAGTTGATAAACTTGTGAGAAAAGGGTTATAACATTAAAAACTGTATAGGTTTATTACTAGTCAGGAATAGTTTAAATTCAGTAAACCATAATACTTAAAAATCTTTGTTACAATGTTCAAGACAGTTCCGAACGCACATATGAGTCCACAATAAATCGGGATAGATGACAACCGGCGATGGTTCAATGCTCAACACAAAAAGTGCGTAATAAAAAAAACTTTCACATCTAAGTCGCAATATTATTATTTAAAATTTCTTGCTTCAGAAAAAAGTTCTTCCTCAGCAATTGGGCATACCTGTGTTTTCTTATTTTCAGATGGAAAAGGAAATCCGTTATTTTCATAACGAGGAGACAACGTAAGTATCGGAAGATTTTCGTTATTAGTTGCTGTTTGGCCACGTAAAAGTTTTGTAAAATCAAAGCACTGTTGAACGATAACGTGTTTTATTGTTGAAGATGACATTTGTACTGTTATAATGCTACTATTACTTAAACAGAAGCATTCATTGACCTGGAAATTTCCTTGATTTTTTTAATTCATTGTTGTGCAACAGTAACCTTTTAATTGGGGTCCTTACTTCATTTCATCTTATTAAATGAAATAGCAAAACCGCATTTTAATTGATTACTTTACTTAAACTTTATTTTCTTTAGTATGTGTAATCGCAATTGTTCAGGAAAAAGTGAGCCCGTACATGTGTGACCCAACTGCGATTTCATAACAACAATAGCTCAACTAACATAATAGTCTGACTTGAATAATAAAGTTCAATATTTTGACCGTCGGATAATAAAAAAATTATGAAAGAAGGAGATGTGATTATTTCGGTTGAAAGTTTTTTTAAGCAGTCAGTGAGTTGTGAAAACATACAGGCTTTGGAAGAATGTGTTTTATATTATATTAACTACGATGAACTACAATATATCTATCGTCAATTTGCTGAATTTAATTTTATTGCAAGAGTGCTGACAGAGCAATATTATACTTTAAGTGAGCAAAGGTTATATTCAATAA
>WNGA01007695.1_pt1 | contig 14940 bp, 8 predicted proteins | sample 5400061 | NCBI WGS metagenome assembly WNGA01 (sample SAMN13153366, study PRJNA577476) | soil metagenome | isolation source: 100 cm soil or saprolite under grassland replicate 2 | place: USA:California | collected 2016-06-15
TTCGCGCAGCGAGGGCAACACGAAGACGTCCAAAGCCCGCATCATGTCAGGGCAGTCCTGCCGCTCGCCTGGCAACCAGGCCAGGGCCTCAGCCCCCGCCGTCCGTAACAATTGTCTTGCCTCCTCACGCAATGGTCCATCACCAATGATGACGAGTCGCAGGTACCCACGCGCCTCTGGGTCAGTCGCCAGCATATGGAGAAAGGCATGGACAAGGGTCAGTTGATCCTTGACCGCATGCATACGGCCAACGGTCCCCACGACCAGTGTCTCCTGGGACGCGAAGCCCTCTGGCCCCAGCAGAGGGCGCGGACCAATACGTGGGAAAAAACGCTGGAGGTCGACGCCGTTATAAATCTGGGTGACACGCTGGCAGTCAGCGCCCACCGTGCGTACCAACCATTCTGCCAAGTCAACGCTTACGGCAATATAGCGGTGCACGAACGGTTTTAAGGCTCGACGCAGCAGGTTGTATTTGGCATTGGTCCCATCCAGATCGTACATATCACGCCCATGCTCGCCATGGACACGTCCTGAGTTCCCAGCCATGGCGGCCAAGACCACGTGTTCTAGCCCAGAGAGGTTGCGTGTATGGACAATGGCTGGACGTAAAGCGCGCAACACGCGCCACAGACGCACGTATACCCCTACATCATGCCCCGCATCTTTGTGGAGGGCAATAACCGGTACGTGTTGGTCATGAAGACGCTCCCGGAAGTCGGTATAGTCCGTGAGACACACAATCGCATGGCGATACCGTGCAGGAGACATGTGATTGATCAAATTCACCAGCCCAGTTTCCAAACCGCCCACCGCAAGCCGATGAATAATGTGTGCCACCAGCGGAGGTGGCACGTTACCCAGGGATGTATGGCAGCGCCTCGTCACCCCGACCTGCGGACATCCGAGTACGGCTATAGGCATGGCCCTCTCCCTCACGCCGGGGCTGGCGCGATAACCGTCTCGCGTAACAGGATCTCCAGGCGTGCGTTGTACTCCTCCCACTGGTGATGCGTTTGCACATAACGGCGGGCCTGGAGCGCGCACTGGCGTTGCAAAGCGTGGTCCTCCAGTAAAGTCACCACCTCGTGGGCGAAAGCCCGTGGACTGTCTGCCATCCGTACCCCATCTGTCGGTGTGGCCCACGTCCCCTGCAACGCCGCGGGAGTCCCCACGACTGGCAGCCCCATGGCCATGGCTTCCAAAATCTTGTTCTGCACCCCCCGCGCAATACGCAGCGGCGCCACTGCCACCCGAGCGCGGGCTAGATATGGACGCACATCGGGCACCGCACCTGTGACAATAATATTGCTCTGGCGGCTTAATTGTCGCACCTGCTTCGTAGGATTCCGGCCAACAATAGACAATTGCGCGGCCGGTACCGCCTCGCGCACGTATGGGAAAATCTCACGACAAAAATAGTCTACCGCGTCCACATTCGGGAAATAATCCATCGCCCCGGTAAACACCAGTATGGGTGGCTCAGTCGTACCTCCCGCGTCCTGTGGTGGCGTAAAGTACTCGAGGTCAACGCCGTTGGGAATGACCGAAATTGGCCGCTCAGGCACGTGCTGACGCAGCAGGCGGGCCTCACGATCGGTCACAAAAATGGCATGATCGAAGGTGCGCGCGACTTCTATTTCGTACTGGGCGAGACGACGTGCCTCTAAACGGTAAATCCAGGACAGCCCCCATGGATGATAGTCGGCAAACAGACGCCATTTTTCGGAGTCAGCATCCACGAAATCCATGACCTTTGGTATCTTAGAGACCTGCTGAACGTAGACCGCCATAGAGGAAGAGCACACCACAATTCTGTCGATGGGCTCCGCTTGCAGGCGTTGCCTGATCTTGCGCGCTAAGGCCGCAGAATAAAAAGCGGCCACCGAGAGAGGTTGCTTGGTATACAGGGCCCGTAAAGCTAACAATTTGGCGCCGATTTTAGGTCGATAGAGCGCATCGATGGAGGCACAATACTGCTCCAACGCTTTCACGTACTGGACATCCTCAGGCGCATCAACCAGGCAAGCTAAATGGACGGTGTGCTGGGCGGCGAGATAGCGCAGCTGATAGAACGCCCGGATCTTCTCTCCCTTATTGGGCGGATAGGGAATCCGCTGGCATATATAGAGGATATTCATGGAAAGAACCGTACGAGCTTAGGACCAAGCCACTGCGTACACCACAGTGGCAGACGCTTCCACATCTTAATAGGCAAGGCGAGTTTGGCGTTGAGCGGATGCAGATCAGGCAGAGTCCTCTGTCTGACCAGATAGTACTGATACGGCAGCGGTGTAGGTTCAAAGCCCCAATGACGCTTAAAATCATAGGACCCCGTGCCTTGCTTACTGCGGCCGAAATCGAAGACGCGGTACCCTTGCTCGGCGGCGTAGCACATGAGCTGCCAATACATGAAGTCATTCACGGCATACTGGAATGCTCCCTGGAACGCCCCCCCATAGTACGGTAATACCTGATCGCGGAAAAAGAAAGTCATCACCCCTGCCAGCATGTCTTCGTTGTGCAACACAGCAAAGATACGACAGGCAGGACCAAATTCTTGGAGGAAATATGCAAAAAGTTTGTAGGGGTAAACTGGTGTGCCCAGGTTCCGTACACTATGGGCATAAATCTGGTAAAAGGCCTTCAGCAGTTCCTCGCCACCGACACACACACGCAGACTGTATTTGTCTCCTTGCCGAACCATCCGCCGTTGTTTGCGCGGGATCGCCGCCATATTCTTTGCTGGATCATGGTCAATTGCTTTACGGAAGGTAACGTAGAGTTCCTTGACAGGCAAATCCTGCACTGGCTCTAGCTGGCGTAACTCCAGATAATGTACCTGTAACTGTCGGGCAAGTGACTGGGCATAGGACAACAAGACATCGCGTGAGCCAATGTCATCCGCACAGATCCCGCCGTAGACTGCTAAAGGCGCTGACACTAACGCATAGCCAAACGGCAAATGCCGCACCAGGAAAAGGGGTAAGACGCCAGTGATATGTCCATTGCAGCGTGTGGCACAGGAGAAGGAGCGGTACGCGAACGTCTTCTCTACGACATGCTGCCAACCTGTCAGGTGGAAGAATGTCGCCCGGGGATGGCGCATCACATACGTGTCCCACTCGGCGTCTGCCGGGGTACGGTCGAGAGTAATTTCAGGCGGCATCATGCCTTCATAGGATGGCGTGGACTGCGCGGATCAGGGCGAAGGAGACATGCAAGATGATGGCGCAAGCTGGGATGTAACGTTTGGAGGCCAGATGGCGCTCACGAAGCATGGCGTGCGGCATCGAGAAGCCCGCGGGCTTGCAAGACTTCTGACATAGTTCCAAAGGAGAAGTCCTGGAGGAGACGCACGAAGCGCTCTTCCATTTTGTGCAGGTTCGTATAATGGCGAAACCGGGAGAGGCGGCCGGCCTGCAGGCGTGGTTGCCCCGGGTCCAACTCCCACGGATGCAAGTAGACCACCGCCGGCTGACTCTCTCGTGTATTCAGATATCTGATACCCCAACGGGTATAGGTGTATGGAAAGAGACGCAGATACCCACCGCCAGCGACAGGGCAATTGACGCCGACCAATCGTACCGTCGAAAGCGGGAATTCGACGAGGCGGGTGCCGCTCTGGCCGGAGATGCAATAGCAAAACCGCGGAGCATCCGGGATGCCGTAGAGGTCGTGCCGGATGGGGAAGATGCTCGAGTCATACACAAAACCTTCTTCCCTGAGAACTTCCAGAGCCCAGAGACTTTGCGCTGTGATCGAATAACTCGCCGCGCGGTAACCGATGATGGGCTGTCCGGTGGTGTCTTCCAGCACCCCCTTAGAGCGCCGCGTCTCAGCGCGAAACTGTTCCGGTGTCTGCGTGTAAATACGCTGGTGCGCATAACCGTGCGACGCCACTTCGTGACCACGTGCGGCAAGCGTACGAATCAATCCAGGATGCCGCTCTGTGACCCAGCCCAACACAAAAAAAGTGGCTTTGGTCTCATGGGCGTCCAAGAGATCCAGGATACGGTGCGTATTCCGTTCCACGCGACTTTCGTACTGCTCCCAGTCGGCAAAGCGCACGCAAGATTCAAAGGCGGCAACCTGGTAATAATCTTCTACATCAATGGTCAACGCATTGAGCATAGCAGGGCTCCGAGTCAGAGGGTTGTCAAAGTACTACAAAAAACCATAAAAATGAACACGCCGCATTGCGTGCTTACCCTCTTATCGGACCAAAGCCTTTTTGACTCAAATTTTCCAGAGCTGCTATCAGTTGCTGTCTGTTTTGTATTTGTAGTTGTACTTGTAGTTATACCGGTAATATGAGAAAGGGGTATGGTGGACATCGTTGAGCACGATGCCCAGCACCTTATCTGTTCCCATGGTATTTAGGGCCCTCATGACCGCGTCTTTGCTGGTACTTTCTGCCCTCACGACCATTATGATACCGTCTACGACTTTTTCGAAGATATTCATATCGGACAATGGCAGAATCGGTGGCGCATCAATAAGAATGAAATCGTATTGCTCACGTAATACGCCAAAGAGATCTCGCATACGTTGCGAACTTAAGAGACTCGTAGAGTTTTGTATCCGCCGCACCACTGGAAGCACGGTGAGATTGTCATCAGCAAAAGGCACTAATATATTGGCCACAGGCACCATGGTCGATTGGATATCCGACTTGCTCGACAGGATATCAACCAATCCTTCCTCAAGTTTGACTTTCAGATAGAGCGAAATAGTCGGTCGGCGGAAATCTCCTTCAAGCACCAGAGTCTTTTTCCCAAAATCTTTGGCCATAACGACTGCTAAATTCAGTGTCGTTACCGTTTTCCCCTCATTTTGCAAGGCGCTCGTAATAGCAAAGATTTTATGGGAGTGTTCTTTGCTTAACGCATGCATCTTCGTATACAGAATACGATACTGTTCTGCAACAAATGAATCATATTCTCGCATCACGATGAGATGGTAGTCTCGGATCACATCAGTACGATACCTGGGAATGGTGACCAGCACAGGGATACCAAACATCCCATACACATCTTCGGCTTTCCTCAACGCTGGATGAGCATGATGTAACAAGAGAATAAGGCCGATGCCACATCCAGCCCCGATCGCCCCGCCAATGCTGATGACGAGAGGGCGGTTAGGTGTCGCAGGTTTGGTTGGGAAATTGGCCGGATCCAGGATGCGAAATTGCTCGGCTTGTTGCTTTTTCTCAAGATCTTCTGAGATTTTTGCCTGGAGTCTCTTGGCCATGAGATCTTGGTAGTTTTTCAAGGATATACTGTAATCTCTGGTGAGTACGGTGAGCCTTTCTTCATGAGCTGGCGTGGCACTAATGGCCTCATCGCGCTTGTGCATCTCGGCGCTGATCTTATCGCGTTTCGCCCGCAGTGCAGCGAGCTCACGCTCAGTAGCAGCATTGACCGCTGACGAGACTGCCATAGCCGTCCCCGGCGCCTTGCTCTCACGGGCAGGCTTAGACGCCCCCTGCGTTGCAGCAGGCGTCGGAAGCGCCGTCAGCTCAGCACTGATCCCAGGTGATAGCGCTCCAGATGGGGCCGACGTCTCGGGCTGCTGAGCGACCATTTGACTCAACTCTTCGATTTGTTTTTTGAGCGAGACAATGTCTGGATAATTTTCGTTAAACGTCGCGCGCAATCTGGCTAACTCCTGCATTAAGGCTTCCAATTTTGGCGAGGCTTGGCTCTTCCGGTCCAGTGGCTGTGGGGCACTGGTCGTGGCAGCGGGCTGCAGACTCAGCAGGGTAAAGTCCTGCAGGAGCCGCCGTTCTTCCGCTGCATTCTGCCGCTCCTCTGCTAGCGCCAGTTCAGCCCGCTTGATGGAGTCATCGATAGCATTCAAGTCTTTCTGGAGCCTATCCAGAGTCCTGAGATTCGTCTCAAGTTGTGCTGGCAGTGCCCCCCGATATTGCTGCTGATACACTTGCAGGTCGTGCTCTTGTCTCTGCAAGGCTCTTTGTGCTTCTGCCAGTTGGCTCTCTAAAAACTCTGAGGTCCCCTCGACTTGTCGCTCTCTCGCCTTCAGATTCTCTTCGATAAACAGCAAGGCCAAGGTATTGGTGACACGCATCACGGTATGGGGATTTTTGCCATTATAGGCCACTGAAAAGGCCTCTTTACCTATCACCTTCACGTCGATGTCTTTGGTCATACGGGCGATAATCTCTTCGGGCACTTCATCCTGATTCAGTGGCGCCGGCCCCTCTTCTCTAGATATACCGTATTGGGCCAATATCTGCTTGACCTTCTCCTGCACATGTCCCAGCAGGTCATGACGGTTTGTAGGAGCAACATCTTCTGGTTTGTAGAGGCTATATTCTTTAATAATTTTTGACAGATTGGTCCGACTCATGATCTGCTGGCTTATCCTCCGCAGGCGGTCATCCACTGTCCCTGTGACGGTAGGGTGGATATACGAGGTCGGGACCTTCTGTGGTTCTACGAGGATCAAGGTAGACGATCGATAGCTTGGAGGAATAAAGGAGCATACGATATAACTCGCCACCACACCTACCAGCAGCGGCATGACAAACAACCACTTGCGTTGCCAAAAAATCTCGACATAATCTTGCAGCAACATACTACTACTCTGATGTAGAGACCTAGGTACGACTCTCTCAGGCATAGACATTATGCTCACTGTTTCTGGGGTATGCAGAACAGGTTTTTGTAGATAACATAGAGGATTTTTACGGAACTATGATGGTATCACCTGGTTTTAAGACAAGATTCGCTTGATAACCAGCAAGAACATCCTTGTAGCGTATGGGCATAGAAATTTCTTTGCCAGCACTGCCGCGGCGACGCAACGCGATTTTACTCGTCGAAGCAAATGGTGTAAAACCTCCTGCCAAAGAGACGGCTTGCAAAAAGGTCGTTCCAGATCTTACCACGTGTTTACCTTGAGTATGTACTTCCCCAAGGACATAAATAGCATAGCTGTTTACTTGACTGACAATCACCGTAACTTGTGCAGGTTCTTTATAGTATGTCTTGAGTTTTTCCGTTACTGCCTCAGTCAGTTGTGTAGCGGTCTGCCCCGCTGCTTGCACGTCGCCCATGAGGGGGAGAGAAATTTTGCCGTCTGGACGCACCGTGACCGTTCGAGACAAATCAGGATTTTTCCACACCTGCACCTCCACACTATCCTCGGAACCAATCACATAATCCTGCGACAGCGCCTCTTCCTCTTGTGAGGGCATGGAAGTCGAAGACGGTGCTACTTGGGCAGAGCAAGCAGACAGAAGCGGGAACAGGAGACTACAACCCACCAAGGTGCGACACAATTTGACCCTCATAGTGGTCTTGTTCATCTTTTTGGCTCGCTTTCTTGTCCATGGGCCTCCGGTCCATGACGCTTGTTGCATTCGTATGACCCTAACCAGGAAGTGGTCAGACCGCCAAAATTATGCAGCTCCAGGCCACTATTTTCCTGTAGGGATACCATTGTTCCGCCTTCTTTGGTATTCATTTGCTGGGCAACTTTAGCAAATAAAACCTTGTGCGCTGTGCTGAGAAGAATAAGCATGTCAAGAAAAAACGACGTGTTTTTAATATAGTAAAGATCGAATTGCAACTTCTCTATCGCATCCTCCACTGTCGCTCCATACCCATATCGTACTTGTGCCCAACCCGTGATCCCAGGCTTCACGACTAAGCGCTGCGCATAATAGGGAATTTTCTCTTGAAGTGCGGCGACAAAATGAGGCCGTTCCGGACGTGGACCCACAAAGCTCATATCCCCTTTTAAGACATTGAGCATCTGCGGAATTTCATCAAGACCCGTACGTCGCAGAATCTTCCCCAGCCGCGTTGTGCGAGGGTCAGTTTCCTGAGCCCACACAGGGCCTGTTTCCTTTTCGGCATCCTGTACCATCGTACGAAACTTATAGAGCGTGAACACCTTCCCGTGCTCTCCTACACGCTCCTGCCGAAAGAATACTGGACCACACGAGTCCAGCCGCGTGAGAATGGCGATCAGTACACTGATAGGCAGTGCCAGACATAATCCGACCGCCGCCAGCAGGATATCCGTGCTTCTCTTGACCGTCCGCGTCAGGCTGTTCCTCGCAAAACCATCAGCAAAGATGAGCCAACTCGGCCGCAGATTTTGGATGATGATTTTCCCGGTCAGTTTTTCGTAGAACGTTGGCCAATCTTCGACACGTATCCCTTGCAGTTTGCAATCGAGAATCTCCTTATAAGGGAACATGCCACGTCTTTCAGAAAGCGCCACCACAACCACGCTTGGTTTTCTTTCTTCGACAATCTTTGCCAGTTCTGTGATATTCCCAAGAATATTGTAGTCTAATATTTCATCAGGATCTGCGATGCTTTCAGCAATAAATCCTTGAACTTCAAACCTATAGCCACACCCATTTTTCAGTTCTCGGGCGACATTGCGAGCAATGTCATTCACTCCAAGAATCAATAATTTTTCTTTGTTAAGATTTAACATCCAGTAATAGAGAAATCCAAAAAAAAACATAGTTGGCAAAAGAATTATAAATGAAAAAATATAATTCATAATAGATATAAAAAATATAAAATGTGAAATTATAAGTAAAACTTACAAGAAGCGTAATAAAAACATTAAACAAACAGGCGCTGCCCCCTTCAAGCCCAGCTCTTTTACTAAGAGCTAGACTTTAGTTCTCTCCTGCATGCTTACCAAAGCAAATACTAAATACGTATCTGCTTGCAGGACAAGATGTATAACATTTATATCATCAGATACGTCTAATTGATGTACAACAATATCTTAAACACTCTAAATATACTAGTCATGAATTCAAACTTACACAGATCCGATATTTACAAATAAAAATTCTATATTGAAAATTGCAAAATTAGACAATGGCATGACAGATTATTACTTTACTTATTTATCAGACCAATTCTTCCACTTTATAATTTGTCTTTGTAACAATCCATAAAATGTCTTAGCACACAATAATACCTTAAAAGTTATCCTCAACAGGATGGTATCAATGCTTTGCCCTCCTCCAGCGACCGCCCCAGCCCTGGGGGGTGACCAATAATGTACCCCAAATAATATAACAAAAAACCGGAATACACAATAATGTTGGATCAGGAATGGTAAGAGAGAGCACGATAGGTCACAAAAGATGGCCGTGCAGAGGCGAGCTCAAAGCGCGCCTGGCATTGGCCGCCATCCAGGACGAGAAGATGGGAGATGCATTGGCCTCGGAGTCTAGAGGCAGAGCTGAAGGCCGCGCTGCATGCGTATGCCAGCAGAGGGGCTTGCCTCATTTCGTCTGCATCATGTAGACCCCATCCCAATTGGCGGGGGGAGGTGTTGCCAGGAACTCTTTACACCGCTGGATATAGAGTTGACTTGGAGGATCGCCCGGCACTTCCTGGAGCGCCTCCTGAAAGAGGGTGATGGCCTCCCCCCACCGTTGGGCTCTGTAGGCCCGTAACCCCTCGGCAAAGCATCGTACCAACCTGGCCTGGAGCGGCGTGAGAGGTGACCTCCCGAGGACCTCAAAGACACGCGTTGGATGGTCTTTGCCTTTGACGCGGATGATGTCGAGTTCACGGGTGGTAAGGCGGTCTTTAACGTACTCCCAGGTGGCTTCACTGATAATGATAGGGGCCCCATATTCCTTCGTGACGCCTTCCAAGCGCGCGCCGAGATTGACCTCATCCCCCATAACTGTGTAGGAGAAGCGCAAATCTGACCCCATATTTCCCACCACCATCGCCCCGGAATTAATGCCAATACCAATCCGAATGACGGGTAAGCCTCGCTCCTGCCAGCACGGCTGTAATATCCGCAGGGCCTCAAGCATGCGTAAAGCGGTATGACAGGCGCGGTAGGCATGCTCAGGCAAGGGCAGGGGTGCTCCATAGACGGCCATGATGCCATCACCGATATATTTGTCTAATAAGCCATCATCAGCGACGATAGCCTGCGTCATGGCATTAAAATATTCGTTGAGCAACTGCACCAAAACCTCTGGGGCGAGCGCTTCCGAGAAGGTGCTAAAGTCTCGAATGTCCGAGAAGAGCACGGTTAATTCGCGTTTCTCTCCTCCCAAGGTGAGGCGTTCGGGATGCTGCGACACTTGCTCCACGACGGAGGGATGTAGATAGTATTGGAAGGCCCGCCGCAGCATACGCCGTTGACGTGCCTCGGTGAGAAACTTGTAGGAGGTGATGGCCCCGTAATTCCCTATGACCGTCAAGAGGGGAAACAGCAGGTTGATCCAGAGTCTCACCTGCGCTAAGATCAGCCCATTGAGGACTGTGTACCCTGCCCCGAGGACCAGCGTCATCAGCATACCCCACGACCAGGGCAAGGCCGAGCCGAGCCAGCCTATCACCAGCCCCAGGACTGCTATCGCACCGAGATCGAGGAGCCCTGTCGTATCTCGGCGCTGCAGTGCGTCACTGCGGAGGATATTCGCCATGACCGTGGCGTGTCGCTCGACCCCAGGCAACACCATCGAAAATGGCGTCACGAACGTATCACCCAGGCCGGCAGCCGCAGCCCCAATGAGGACAATACCGTCGCGGAACGTCGTCTCGGGAAGACGGTTGTGCAGCACATCAGTAAAGGAATAGGTGGGAAAGGTGCCCGCCGGGCCATAGTAATTGATCAACAACCGCGTGGCTTCATCGGTCGGTATGAAGATGCTGCCCAGCTGTATGCCCTCACCAAAATGTACCTGCACTTCCTCGGGCGCCAAACCGAAGTAGAGCCGCAGTGCTTGGATAGGCAGGGAAGGATAATAGGCATCCTGGTAGGACACCACAGGATATTCGTAGCGTGGTGTGCCATCAGTATCAAACGCCACTTTGACGTGGCCGATAGTCTGGGCAGCTTGGGCGAGCGCGGCAATAGGCAGCAGCAGCAGCCCGGCGGTCAGGGGCAGGGTGGGAGGCTCTGGCCCGACGCGTCGGAGGGCACGATAAGCCGCAGCACGCACAAAGGCGGGGGGGGCTGTAGGCGCTAGCGCGGGACGCTGCCCAGAGGCCTCAACCTCAAAGGAAAAGGCGAGCAGCGTATGCCTCGCTTCCTGCAACGCCGCGGCGAAGGCTGTATCAGGGTCCTCGGACTCTGCCAGTGTGACGAGTGTCTGATGAAACTCCTGCAGTGCGCTACTCTGCTTGGGGAGGTCCAACGCCTCAAATGTGGTGCGCAAGGCTTGCAGCGTATCCCGCGCTGGATGCTCTTCTGGCTCACTGAACAAGATATCGAAGGCGATCACCCGCGCCCCAGCCACCCTGAGCTGTTGTACAACCGCTGCCAAACGGCTGCGGCTCCACGGCCAGCGTCCGAGTTCGGCAATACTCTTGTCATCGATGAGGACAAGCGCCACCGGCACATGCGGATGCTGGACACCGCGCCAGAGCAAGCGTAGATCAAGCAGCTTGGTCTCCAGATTCCGCATCAGAGGCGCCTGCCCCGTCACCTGATACAGACCAATGATGCCGAGCGTCACCAGGAGGCTGACGCGGAAGGCAGTCAAATGTAGACGCCGCATCATGGCAACGTGGTCGCTTGCAACAGCCTGGACACGCGCTCCGGCGCCCATGTTTTCGGGGCCGTGGGAGGCTGTTGGCCCTGGACGTCGGTGCCTTGTCCTGGCGTCAACACGACTGCGCCACCGATGCGCGCCTCAGCATGGACGGCAGCCACTTCCCCTTCTAAGACGGTGATCGCCGTCGCCTCAGGGGTGACCTCGCCAAGCCACTGTGTACCGCGGACGGCTGCAACCGCAGTGGCTGTATGCACTTCAAAGGTCGTCTGCGGTAACACCTTGCGTGTAACAGTACGAAAAATACCTCTGGCTATGTTGATGATGCCTTGATGCGTCTGTTGTTGCGGCGCATAGACAAACTTTGAGAGGGTCATCGTGCTTCCCTCGCCGAGGCTCAATTCTGTCCCATCTAGGAGGACCAGTTTGATTTTCGACGCTGCCAACGTCTGGATGATATCCTCACGATACACCGGGCTCTCAACACTGAGGGGCATGGCCTGTGTGTTCCCGGCATGCTGCACGGTGGCCTGTCCCTGTAAGGCTGTGACCTGCCCGATGCTCGGCTGTTGCTGGGCCAAGACCACGCTGCTCCCCAGGCATATGCTCACCATGGTCAGTACAGTCCGCCATATTGCTTTGAGCGTGTGTGTGCGCATCGCCTCCTCCGGTAGAATACAGGCCGTCCACAAGGAATATTGACTCGAGCAGGCAGAATAGAGTACAAAAGACAGGACAGGCATGACATGCACGCTAGGCCACCCGCTCACGTGAGGGAGAATAATATACCATGTGGACTACGGTCACCAGTGACATCAAGCAGCCCACCGACTATCAATTCCGTCGTGTCACCATTGACTTGGGACCCCGGGATATACGTCAAGACGATGTCCCCTGCCAGGACATAGAAGACTTTCTCGGTGGGATTGGACGTTCCTTCAAACTGCTCGGCGCGTATGAGGTGACAGACGCCTTCGCCCCCTCGGCGCCTCTGATTATGAATCTCGGGATCTTTTCCGGCACGGAAATGATGACGGGTCTACGGACGTTTTTCTCTGCCTATAGCCCACTTAAAGTGGCGCGCAATGGACGTCCCCTGGCCATGTGGTCCACGGCGTCCGGCGACTTTGGGACGCGCCTGCTGTCGGCGGGGATCGACGAGGTCATCTTCTCGGGACGCGCCGAGCGCCCGATGTATTTGCTCATCCACAAGGAGAGTGATACGGTACACCTGTCTCTCCAAGACGCCAGTGATCTGTTAGGCCAGACCACGCATGAGAAGATCATGTGTTTGGCCGATCGGCATCCTGGCTCGCATGTGGCCGCACTGGGACCTGCGGGGGAGCATTGGCAGCAGAACGCCTACGCGGCCATTGCCTGCAGCACCGGTAACGAGATCGAGTCCCGTGACTGCAAACCGCGCTTTGCTGGCCGTGGTGGCATGGGGAGCATTCTGGGCTCGAAAAATCTCCTCGCGATTGTGGCCCAGGCCCCGATTCCGAAGCGCGGCAAATTGTCCCCGGCGCTGCTCGCGGCCAATAAGGAGATCAGTCGGGGTGAAGGGTCACGCAACTATCGCGACCCCAAGAAGGGCAATGGTGCCGGTGGCACCTGGCGCAATGTGGCGGGACTGCATCCCATTGGCGCGTTGCCTGAATTGAATTTTTGGCCGCAGGGAGACGATCGCCCAGCGTCGCTGTATCGCGCTGCGCTGGAGGAGCCCTATGTCATCAAAGATGAATCGTGTTTCCAGTGCGGCATCGCTTGCCACAAGAATATCTACGAGATACACGAAGAAAACGGTCGGCGCAAAGCTGGGAAGTTTTTTACGAAGTTCGACTATGAGCCCCTGGATCTGCTGACCATTAACCTGGGTATCTACGATCAGCAGCAGGCGTTAGACATCGTTGAATTGGTCGATCAGGTGGGCTTTGATTCCATCAGTCTCGGCGTGACCCTGGGCTATGTCATGGATTACAACCGCCAGCATCCGCAGCAGCCGATCATGGATGGTGTGACGTTTGGGGACTTCGAGGGTGTCTGTCGACTCATCAAGGCGGCGGCAGCTGGCCAGCTCCCAGAACTCGGCAAGGGCGTGAAACAGCTGGCGGAATCTCTTGGTGAGACGTCGTATGCCATGCACTGCAAAGGCCTCGAACTGCCAGCTTATTTGCCGGAGACGAACCCTGGCTATCCTTTTGCGCTAGCTGGCGGCCACATGGCCATGCGGACGTTTTTGTTTCTTGTCTTTGAGGGCAAGACGGATCTCGACTACTGGGTGGATGCTATTGTCAACCGCGGCATCTATTACACGCGCGACGACCTCATTGGCCTGTGCAAATTTGCCGGCACCCCTGATCGCGTCATCACCCCAGCATTGCGGGAACTCTATGGCATGGAGGTGACGAGCGAGGACATGATGCACGCGACCCAGCGTACCTATCTGCGTGGGCTCTTACTGGAGCGCAAGCAAGGCACCATCCTGGACGACTATGTACTGCCAGAGCGTACGTACGAACACAACCCGCACGTGCAACTCCCGCACTTTATTACGCCGGAGTTCTGGCAGACGTTGCGCACGCGAGTCTTCCAGGAGTTTGATGTGCAGATCGAGCGGTACGGTCTGCACCCGGTGACGTGAGGAAGAGGGGAATGCCAATGACAACGGTCAAGCAGATTCTAGATACGAAGGGGTATGCGGTCTGGTCCATTCGTCCGCAGGAGTCCGTGTTTACGGCCATCCAGCAGATGGCAGAGAAAGAAGTGGGAGCGCTTGTCGTGCTGGAGGATGATGCTCTCGTCGGCATCATCTCAGAACGGGACTACGCCCGCAAAGTCATTCTCAAGGGCCGTTCGTCCTACGAGACCACGGTCCGGGACATCATGACACCCCACGTCATCTGTGCTCGCCTGGACCAGAGTATTGAAGAATGTATGACCATCGTCACCGAGAGGCGGATTCGCCACCTGCCTGTCCTGGACAGCGGGCGGTTGATCGGCATCATCTCGATTGGTGATCTCGTCAAGACGATTATTGCCGAGCAGCAGTTCATGATCGAGCAGCTCGAACACTACATCAGTGGCTAGTACGGCGTCCCCCCATGGAACGCTACCCTACCGCCCCATTCCTGATGCGGGTGGCGCCTCGGCTCTAAAGGAGGCAGGCGTGTTGCAGTTAAGGCCAGGCTCCACCACAGAGGTGGAGCCTGGCCACTCAAGGGAACCCGGCGGTGTCAAAGCGCTTCATCAGGCTGGTCTTGCGCGGATACAGGCTCCGCAGCTCCCGGAGGCGTGCTTCCCATTGAGCGAGGTGTCCACGCTCACGGGCCAGATCGCGCAGATCACAGAGCAGCTGTACGGCTTCATCGTACCTGGCCGGTTGTGTCGTGCTGAGCAAGGCACCGACCTTGTGC
>WNGA01007696.1_pt1 | contig 14937 bp, 9 predicted proteins | sample 5400061 | NCBI WGS metagenome assembly WNGA01 (sample SAMN13153366, study PRJNA577476) | soil metagenome | isolation source: 100 cm soil or saprolite under grassland replicate 2 | place: USA:California | collected 2016-06-15
CAATTGCGGGAACGAGGCTCGAGGCTCGCTTTCAGCCCGTCCGCCGTGGTCTGGCACCACAGGCGCAACTCGGTCCGTGCCTACTGGAAGCAGCAATGCGGCTACGGCGAGGCCGAGGCACTACTCGAGCGCAAGTGGCCGGAGAAGTACAACGCCGCCGGCCATGTCCACTGGTCCGGGCGCGTCTACGGTCCGGACCGGTTGAGGCGGATCCAGGGCCGAGGCGAGCGGATCTATCACGGCATGTGGGGCAGTGCGCCGTTTCAGGCGCTCTACCAGCCGGCGCCGCGCGTCGTCTGGTCGCTTCCGGCCCTGCCTGACTGGTACCTGTTCGTCGCGGCCCTCGCTGCGCTCTCGGGAGTCGGCCTGCTCTGGGCGCCGCTCCTCTATCTCCTCCCTGCGTTCGGGCTGGGAGTCGCCCTCTCGCTCGTGCACGCCTGGCTCAACTCCGCCTCGGCCTCTTCCGACAACTTCCGCCTGCGTGCGCTCACGGCATTCCTGAGCTTCCTGCAGCCGCCGGCGCGCCTCTGGGGTCGCCTGCGGGGCGGCCTCCTGCCTTGGCGCCGCTACGGCTCGCGCGGCTCACTGCCCCGGCGGCGCTCGGCCGCCGTCTGGAGCGAGCGCTGGCGCTCGCAGGAAGACCGGTTACGAGCGGTCGAATCGTCGCTCCGCGGGGGCGGCATCCTCGTGCTTCGGGGCGGCGCACACGACCGCTGGGATCTCGACGTGCGGAGCGGGACGCTGGGGTCCGCACGTCTGATCATGGGCGTCGAAGACCACGCCCTGGGCAAACAGCTCGTCCGCTTTCGCTGGTGGCCCCGCTGCTCCTGGGCGGGGCTCGGGCCGGCCGTTGTGTTCGCCGCGATCGGCGCCGGGGCGGCGCTCGACGGCGCCTGGCCGGCGTTTGCGGTTCTTGCCGCCGTCCCGGTCGCGCTGGCGCTTCGCGCGTTGCAGGAGTGCAGCACCGCGACGGGCGCCGTTGCGCGGGCGATCGAGAGCGAGACGTAAGCCATGGGCGGCGAGCGCGCGCACTCTGGATTCCGGCTCTATCCCCGGCTGCTGCTCGAGGCGAAGTCCTACTGGCGCCACATCGGCGGGCTGTTCGCGCTCAGCCTGCTCTCGAGCGTCTTCGCGCTGCTGACGCCGCTCCCGCTCAAGATCGCCGTCGACAGCGTCGTCGGCTCGCACCCGTTGCCCGGCTTCGTCGCCTTCTTCGTTCCCGCCTCGGCGAGGCACTCGCAGACGGGTGTCCTGCTGGTCGCGGCGGGGCTCTTCGTGCTCATCTCTCTTCTCAAGCAGCTGCAGGAGTTCGGCAGGCTGCTCCTGTCCACCGTCGCCGGGGAGAAGCTGCTGCTCCAGTTCCGCAGCCGCCTGTTCCGTCACGCGGAGCGTCTTTCGCTCACGTATCACGACTCGAGAGGGACGGCCGACTCCACGTACCGGATCCAGTACGACGCGACCGCCATCCCGAGCGTCGCCGTCACCGGCCTGATCCCGTTCTTCACAGCCACTGTGACCGTCGCGGGGATGATCTACGTCACCGCGCGAATCGACTGGGAGCTCGCGCTCGTCTCGCTTGGCGTCGCCCCGGTTCTCTTCGTCTGCATGAGGCTCTACCGCAAGCGTCTGCGCGCCCAGTGGCACGACGCGAAGCGGCTCGAGAGCTCGGCGGTGTCGGTCCTCCAGGAGTCGCTCGAAGCGCCCCGGGTCGTGAAGGCGTTCGGGCGCGAGGACCATGCCCGCGTTTCGCGGACCGCTCGGCTGCGAGCGTGCGCGCCAAGATCAGCCTCTCGGTGGTCGAAGGGCGCTTCGGCATCGTCGTCGGCGCGACGATCGGCCTCGGCATGGGAACGGTGCTCTTCGTCGGGACGCGCCACGTGCTCGCAGGCACCATGACGCTCGGCGAGCTCGTCCTCGTTGTCGGCTACCTCCAGCAGCTCTACGATCCGCTGAAGACGGCCAGCAAGAAGGTGGGCAGCCTCCAGTCCTCGCTCGCGAGCGCGGAGCGCGTCTACTCGCTCCTCGACGAGGCGCCGGACTTCGTCGATCCACCGGGCGCGCGCCCGCTCGTGCGCGCGGCCGGCGCGGTCGCCTTCCGAAACGTCTCGTTCGCCTACGAGCCCGCGCATGGCGTCCTCGACGACGTCTCGTTCGAGGTCGCACCCGGGACGCGCCTCGGGATCGCCGGCACGACCGGAGCCGGAAAGACGACGCTCGTGAGCCTCCTGACGCGCTTCTACGACCCGACGAGCGGCCAGATCCTGCTCGACGGCGTCGATCTCCGCGAATACAGGCTCGCCGATCTCCGCAACCAGTTCGCGATCGTGCTCCAGGAGCCGGTGCTGTTCTCGACGACCATCGCCGAGAACATCGCCTACGCGCGTCCCGGCGCAGAGGACGCCGACGTGGTCGCCGCCGCGCAGGCGGCCGATGCGCACGACTTCATCTGCGCGCTGCCGGAGGGCTACGGCACCCCGGTGGGCGAGCACGGCGTACGCCTGTCAGGCGGCGAGCGCCAGCGGATCGCGCTCGCCCGAGCGTTCCTGAAGGATGCGCCGATCCTGATCCTGGACGAGCCGACGAGCTCGGTCGACGTGCGAACCGAGGCGCAGATCCTCCAAGCGATGGAGCGGCTCATGACCGGCCGCACGGCGTTCATGATCGCGCACCGCGCGAGCACGCTCGAGATCTGCGATGCGCGGCTCGACCTCGAGCACGGCCGCGTGGTCGCCACCACGGCCCGCGACGCCACGGGCGCTCGACGGCGCCGCAGGAAGCGCATCCCGTCATCGCGAAGCGCGCGCGCCGCGACGCGCTCCTCATCGAGCGAACGATCTACGAAAGCGTGCTCCCCCGGCTGCCGTCGTCCGCACTCCGCTACCTCGGGTTCGTCGGCCACGAGGACGACGAGTTCGCATGGCTCTTCATCGAGGACGCCGGCGACGATCCGTGCTCGTTTGCACGCCATGGACCACTGGCCGCGCGCTGGCTCGGCACGCTGCACGGCGCAGCCGCCGAGCTCGACCTCGGGCCGTCCCTGCCCGAGCGCGGCCCGGGCCACTACCTCGAGCACCTACGCGCCGGCCAAACGAGGATCCTCGACAACCTCGACAACCCTAGGCTCACTGTCAGCGACAAGAGCACCTTGCGAGCACTCGTCTCGACCTGCGAGCTGATCGAGTCGACCTGGGGCAGCGTCGAGGCGATCTGCAGGGACCTACCGCGCACGCTCGTCCACGGCGATCTCGCCGGAAGGAACGTGCGACTGCGGCGGGACGACACAGGCCCCGCGGTCGTTGCCTACGACTGGGAGTGCTCGGGCTTCGGGGTCCCTGCGTCGGACGTCTACACGTTCGCCGTCAAGGCAACGCGAAGCGACCTCTCCCGCTACAGGGAAACGATCTCCGAGTACGCGCGCGGCGTCGGCGAGGAAGAGCTGCGCGCGCTGGTGCTCGTGGGGAACGGCTTCCGACTCCTTGCCTCCGTGGACTGGGCGACCACGCATCTCCCGTCCCCTCGGCCGGAGAAAGGCGTCTCGTTCCTGCGCGTGTACGAGCGGCCGCTGCGGGACTGGAGGGCGGCGCTCGCGGCCGCGGCGTAGGTCGAGCGATGAACGGCGTCGACGTGACCGGCACCGACGAGGAGGAGGAGCTCCGGCAGAGTGTCGAGCTCGCCCTGACAAGGGCGGGCTGCAGCGGATCGCCCCTCGCCGCGATCCGTCGCCGCGTGTTTCCGGGTCGACGTCGTACCCGATCCAGATCGTGACCGCCGAGCTCGCAACCGGCGACGCGATCGAGATCTTCCTCAAGGATTACGGCAGGTCGCGGCTCCCGAAGGACGCCGCCGCCGCGAGGCGCGAGCGCGAGCGACGCGTCTACGAGGACCTCCTCGAGCACCGGGAGCTCGGAACCGCCCGGTTCTATGGGGCCCGCTGGGACGAAGCCGCTGCCCGCTACTGGCTCATGCTCGAGCTCGTCGAAGGCGAGTTGCTCCGCGACTGCACCTACGAGTACTGGCCGGCGGCCGCCGCGTGGCTCGGGCGTCTGCACGGACGCTTCATCGATCAACGCGAACGGCTGCAGGCGTGCGGATTCCTCGTCCGCCACGATGCCGACTTCTTCGTCCACGCGACCGAACGCGCTCTCCAGACGATGTCCGGGTTCTCGGCTGCCCTCGCTCGGCGCCTCGCCGCCGTCCTGGACGGCTACGACGCCGTCCTCGCGGTGCTGGCCCGCGAGCCCGAGACGCTCGTCCACGGCTCGTACCGGCCGCAGAACGTGCTCGTCGACCGGTCGTCGCAGCCGCCGCGCATCTGCCCGACGGACTGGGAGCGCGCCGCGTTCGGTCGCTCGACGTTCGACCTCGCCTTCGTCTGCGACGGGTTCCGCTCACCACGGCTCGACGAGCTGCTCGACGCCTACGAGCGTGAGGCGGCGAGCTGCGGCGTCCCGCTGCGCGACAGGGACGGGCTTCGCCACGAGGTGGATTGCGTTCGCCTTCACAAGACGATCAACTCCCTCGCAGACGTGCATCAGTGGCCGCGCCCCGCGGAGACGGCGGCGAAGGTCGTGGCCACCGCCGAAGAGATCGCCGCCATGCTTGCATGACGCCCGCCTCGAGCTCCCTGCGCGGTTCGGCGCTCCCGGCGCTGGAGGTGCTCGTGCGCCAGATCGTCGGAGCCACCGCAAGCGTCGACGTGCGCGAGCAGAGGGTCAATTCGCGCGTCTACCGCCTTCGCTGCACGATCGACGGGACAATCCGGTCGTTCGTCGGCAAGCGCCTCGACCCGGACATCGCGCGCCGGAACGAGCTCGTCGTTCGACGCTGGCTCCCCGCGATCGGCCTCGGCGACTCGGCCCCTTCGCTGCTCGCCGTCGCGGCCGAGCCGGACGCCTCGTCGGTATGGCACCTCTACCAGGACGTCGGCGAGCACGGCCTCGATGCCGACCGGCCCGACCTCGGCCGCATCACGGACGCGGTCGCCGCGATCGCGCGGATCCACACCCGCTTCGCGGGTCACGCGCTGATCCCGGAGTGCCGCCTCTGGGGAGGCGATCTGGGAATCTCCTTCTACGTCACGAGTGTCCGCGACGCGATCGCGTCGCTCGAGTCCCTACGAGTGCGCAGACCGCACCTCGGCGTCGAGCGCTCGTCGCTGTGCCGCCGGCTGCTCGCCCGTCTGGCGAAGCTGCTCGACGAGCGCGGCCCTCGCGCCGAGATGCTCGCACGGTCCGGCGGCCCGGAGACGCTGCTCCACGGCGACCTCTGGCCGATGAACGTGATGGTCGGCTCGAGCGGGGGCACGACGTGGGTCCGGCTGATCGACTGGGACCATGCCGCGGTCGGACCGGTGTCCTACGACCTGTCGACCTTCCTCTCTCGCTTCCCCGCGTCCGAGCGAGCGTCGATCCTCCGGGTCTACGAGTGCGAGGTCGCCCGCGCGGGCTGGCACCTGCCCTCCGTGGCGGAGCTGAACCACATGTTCGAAACGGCCGAGCTCGCGCGCATCGCGAATCGCGTCATCTGGCCTGCGCTGGCGGCGTGGGAAGACGACGCCGGTTGGGCATTCGACGCGCTGGAGGAGGTGGAGCGCTGGTTCGAGCAGCTGACGCCCATCCTGCCGCCGGCTCACACATGCGCGCCGTCGTAGCAACCCGCGGCGTGAGTGGCCTGCCCCAACTCGCGGGGAACACGTGGGCCTTCCTCCAGTACGTCGTCGGGCTCGGCCGGCTCGGCGTCGAAACCTACTGGGTCGACCACCAGCCAAAGCTCGATCCTCGCCAGTCGGCAGAAAACGGCCGCTCCCGGCCGCACGCCGATTGCCACAGCGTCGATTACGCGCGCGCCCGCTTCCACGATCTGGCACAGGCCTTCGGGTTCGAAGGACGCTACTGCATCCTCTACGACGGCAGGTCGACCGGATTCGGGATGAGTGCCGCCGACCTCGGCGAGCTCGCAGGCGAGGCGGATCTGCTCCTCAACTTCGCGGGGCCGCTGCCGCCGAGCTCGCCCTTGCTCGCGATCGACCGCCGCGCGTATCTCGACCTCGATCCAGGCTTCACGCAGATCTGGGCCCAACAACTGGACCTGGGCCTGGACCGCTACCAGTTCTTCTTCACGGTCGGTCAAAACGTCGGCCGAACGGAGTTCACGATCTCGACTCTCGGAATCGCGTGGGAGGCGATCTTCCCGCCGGTCGTCCTCGACCTCTGGCCGGCACGAATCGACATGTCGTGTGAGCGACTGTCAACGATCGGCGACTGGCACGGTTCGCAGTACGCGCAGTTCGAGGGGGAGCTGTATGCGGGCAAGCGGGAGGAGTTCATGAAATTTCTCGAGCTGCCGAAGCGGGCGCGGCGGCCCATCGAGCTCGCCCTCACCATGTTCCAGGACGACTACGACGACCTCGGCCTGCTCCTACGAAACGACTGGATCGTTCGCGATCCCTTCCTCTACGCAGGCGACCTCGAGAGCTACCGCGAGTTCATCCAGTTCTCACGCGCCGAGGTCAGCGTCGCCAAAGCCGGGTACGTCAGGTCGCGGAGCGGCTGGTTCAGCGATCGCACGGCCTGCTACCTCGCTTCCGGCAAGCCGGCCGTTGTGCAGTCAACTCGACTCGAATGGCGCCTCCCAACCGGAACGGGGTTGCTGACGTTTGAGACGATCGACGAGGCGTGTGCCGCCCTCGATGCGCTCGACGAGGCCTATCTCGACCACTGCGAGGCGGCGCGGCGGCTCGCCGAGACGCACTTCGACGCGCGAATCGTCCTCGGGTCGATTCTCGATCGTGTCGGGCTGTGACGTCTGAGGGAATTCGCAACGGCGGCCAAGGAAACGGTCTGATAGGGCACAGACTGGCGCCGGCCTCTCGAGCGCTGGCTCGAAGACGCCGCGCATACGATCCCCGCTGGAACCCCAGCGGGAAAAGGCGCAACAGGCACCAGGAGACATGGCCACACACGAGCCGCGCGACTCGGATTTCAAGGAACGTGTGCAGCTCAGTTTCGGGCGGCAGCGTTCATGCGGACGCTTGGCGCCCACTTGACTGCGGTCGCCGCCGGAGTGGTCGAGATCGAGCTGCCCCACCGCGAGGAGCTCACGCAGCAACACGGCTACTTACACGCGGGCGCGGTCGCAGCCGTGTTGGACAGTGCCTGTGGCTATGCGGCGTACTCACTCGCCGACGCAACCACCGCCGTGCTGACCGTTGAGTACAAGATCAACTTGGTCGCGCCGGCGATCACGACCGTGAAAGCACGCGGCTACGTGCTGAAAAGAGGCAACACGCTGACGGTTTGCCGCGCCGAAGCTGTCTCCACAGGCGAGGAGCGCGAACGGCTGTTTGCGGCAATGACGGCGACGATCATGGAGATCAGGAACAGCGACGTCACTGCTTGAAGCGTCGTGGGCAGACGGCGCGGTAGCGGCGGTCGGGGAGGAACTGCTGCCACTCTTCGCGGGTGAGGTTGCGCCCGGCGACCGAGCAGGCGTGGCGCTTCCACGCGCCCGGCTCGACGTTCCAGACGAACGCGCGGCCGTCGACGTAGCCCACGACGACGCGCTTCCCGTCCTTGGAGAAGACGGCGTTCATGCGCCCGCCTTCGTCCGGCGCCTGCAGCGGCGTGCCGATCTCCGTTCCGGAAGCGACGTCGTACAGGCGGGCGCCGCCATCTGCGCCGCCGACGAGGAGCGTCTTCCCGTCGGCGCTGAACTGGAGCGAGTCGATGGCCCCCCGATTCGCCTGCAGGATCGGCCGGCCGGCCGGTCGCCCGCTCGCGGTGTCCCAGAACTTGACGTTCTCGGCGCTAGAGGTCGCGAGCAGCCGGCCGTCGGGAGAGTAGGCGAGCGGACCGCCGTGGTCCATCGTCAGCCGGTGCAGGACGTGACGGTCGGAAACGCGGTAGATCCTCACGACCTGGATCGGGGGGCCTCCGAAGCTGACGGCGAGCGAGCTGCCGTCGGGGCTGAACGCGAGGCCAGCCCCGTACGTGCCCGGCGGGCCCACCAGCGGCGAGCCGACGGCTCGGCGCGTTGCGGCGTTCCAGAGGAAGATCGCATTGGTGTCGTAGCCGCCCGCGATCAGCTCGCCGTCCGGGCTGAAGGCGAGCGTCTCGACGTCCGCGCAAGGCCCGCCCCGCTTCGACGCCTGAGGCGGGATCGGCAGTCGGCCGAGCAGGCTGCCGGAGCGGGCATTCCACACGAGCGTTCGCGCACCGCCGCAGTTCGGTCCCGCTCCGAGGTGGGTCTCGGTGGCGAGGAGGCGGGAGTCGGGGCCGAACGCGAACGTGTTGACGCCGCCGTTGCCGGTGTCGAGCGTCCTCAGCCTGCGCATCGAGGCAGCGTCGCGGATCACCACCTTGCCGTCGGCCTGGCTGAACGCGAGCAGCCGGCCGTCCCGCGACCCGACCATCGGCCGTTGCGCGACCTCGACGCCGCCGGCGTCGGCCAGGTAAGCGCGCATGAGCGTTCGCTCGCCCGACAAATCCCACACGATCACGCTGCCGTCGACGCCGTCGCTGTAGAGCGTCTTGCCGTCGGGACTGAAGGCGGAGGAATAGACCCGCCCCTGGTGGCCAGTCAGCACCGCGCCCACGCCGCCGCTGCCGACGTCCCACACGAGCACCTGCCCGTCGTCACCCGTCGAGACGACGGTGCGATCGTCGGGGCTGAAGGCGACGCTGTCGACGAAGCCGTCGTGGCGCCCGTTGAAGGCGCGGCGCACGCCCGTCCGCAAATCGTAGACGGCGACGGAGCCTTCAGAGCCGCCGACCGCAAATAGCCCGCCGTCGTGGCTCAGCGCAGCGGTCGAGATGTCGCCGCGGAAGACGCGCACCGGCGTGCGGAACTGGCCCAAGCGCCAGACGGAGACGACGCCGCGAGCGACGGGCGTGGTCGGCGGCTCGCCGGCGATCAGGTAGTGCGAGTCGGAACTGAAGTACACCCAGATGTACGGCTGAGTTGCCTCGACCAGCGGCAGCCGTGCGATCAGGCGCACGGGCGACGTCGAGAAGAGGAGCATTCCTCCGACCTTCTGGCCGGGGCTGCTGCCGACCGGAAGCGCAAGCGTCTTCAGGTCCGGGCTGAACGACACCCACGCGGTGAGGGCCGCGTCATGGAGTGTCTGGAGAGCCGGCGCGGACAGGCGTCCGGGTGCTCGAACCGTCTTGCCCGTGCCGACGTCCAGGAATTGGAGCGTCCCGTCGGGCCCGCAGGTGTTGAAGCGGGTGCATGTTCCCCGCTGCTGCGCAAGAAGGACGACACGCCTGCCATCGGGGCTGAGTGCCGCGCGCGCCGCGGTGAACGTGCGGATCACCCGCCGGGTGGTCGAGTCGATCACCGCGTACCGGCCCCTGTCGTCACTGACGAGGAGCCGCCCGCCGTCGCGCGAGATGCCGACAGCCCCGACGAGCCGCTCGCGAAGCGGCCGGATGATTCCGATTGCATTCGGGCTCTTCAGCAGCGCCGCGAGCAGATTGCTGCGCGTGGCGACGGAGTCGTCGAGGTCGACGCCCTCGCGGGCGAGCAGCAGCGAGCGGTCGAGGTCGTTCTGAACGAGCGCCTGCGCCCCGAGCCGCTGCGCCTCCGCGCGCGTCGCCGATCGCTGCGCATGTGACCGCAGCACGAGAGCGAGCGCGCCCGCGACGACGGCGGCAAGGAGGAGCACGGCGACGCCGGCGAGCAGGATGCGCAGGCGGCGGTTCACACGCCGCTGCCGCTCGACCTCGAGCTCGGATTGGCGCCGGCTCTCGTCGAGGTACTCCCGCTCGAGCTCGTTCAGCTCCTGCGCTCGGGTCGAGGCCCAGTCGAGGGTCGCGGACAGCCGTGCGCCGCGATAGAGCTCCGAGTCGTCCCTCCCCGACTCCTGCCAGCGCTGCGCGCTCTCGGTCAGATGCTCGCGCAGCTCGCGGCCGTGCGCATCTTCCGCAAGCCACTCTTGCACGCGCGGCCATTCCCGCAACAGCGCCTCGTGCGCGACTTCCACGCTTGCCCCCTGCGCCGTCAACAGGCGGTCCTCCGTCAGCCGATCGACCACCGACGCGAGCAGCGGATCCCGTTCGAGATCCAGCTCCGACCGAGCCACCCGCCGCCGCGCAACAACCCCGTCCTCGCCGCTCGTGACGAGTCGCAGGAACAGACGATGAACCGCGGCGCGTTCCGGCTCGGCGAGATTCTCGTATGAGCCCTCCGCCAAGCGTGCGACTGCGCCGCGGACGCCCCCGAGCCGTTCGTGCGTGTCGAGCCGGAGCCAGCCGTCGCTCCGCGCCACCCATAACTCGACCAGCGCGGTCGAAAGCAACGGCAGCCCGCCCGGCTCGTACGCAACCTCCTCGACGAGCGTTTCCGCGAGCGCGGACTCGACGCGGACGCCCGCGCGGCGCGCCGGCAGCTCGATCGCGCGGCGAAGCTCGTCTGCGCTCATCGGTCCGACGAGCACCTGGTTCGCAGCCACGAGCGTCGCCAGCTCCGGATACATGCCGCAGTGGCCGTAGTAGTCGCCGCGCACGCCGATCACGACGACTGCGCTTTCCGCGTCGCCGGCGATCGACACGAGCCTCTCGACGAAGCGCGCCCGCTCCTCCTCGTCGCGGCACGCGGTGAAGACCTCCTCGAACTGGTCGACGACGAGAACGAGGCGGCCGTCGCCGTCGGCAGCCGAGCGAAGCGCCTCCAACTCGCTGAGCGGGTGCTGCCCCGGCCGCATGACGGCCGAGCGCCAGCGTTCGCTTCCCGGAAGCAATCCCGCCCGCAACGAGGGAAGCAGGCCGGCTGCGATCGCCGAGGACTTGCCGCTGCCGGACGCTCCGACGACCGCGAGAAGACCCGCGCTCACCGTTCGCGCGGCAAGCTCGCCGACAAGACGCTCGCGCCCGAAGAAGAGCGCGGCGTCGTCCTCTTGGAAGGGTGAGAGGCCCTTGTACGGGCTCTTGCCGAAGCCGCGCTCTGCCGCCGGGCCGTCGCCACCGTAGATGCGGCCGAGCTTCAAGCCGATCACGTTGTTCGCGAACTCGAGGTCGGCGCTCCGCTCACGGCGCCGGGCCGCGAGCCACTCCGCGGCGGCGCTCAGTCTTCTCGTCGCCTCCTGTTCCGCCCATTCGCTCATCAGCTCATGCACGCGGCCGGGAACACCGGCCGACGCACGAGCGATCGACTCGAGCGGCACTTCGAGCACGTCTTCGCCGACATAGAAGCGTGCGATCTCGCGCAGGCTTTCCGGCTCGAGCGGACGGAGCCTGCCGTGCCCGTCGCCGGCGCCGTCTGCGCGTGCGAGCAAAGCGGCGAGCTCGGGCCTCGTGTCGGGATCGCGGACGAGTCCGACGACCATCGTCGCGCCGGACTCGATCGCGTCGAACAGCTCGTTCAACACGGGCGCAACGGCCTCCGCGGTCAAGTCCAAGTCGTCCAGGACGAGAAGCGTCGGTTCCGGTTCGGCGGCGACCTCGCGGACGGCCGCAACCGCGAGCGCCGCGGCGGCTCCCCCTGCGCCCGCATAGACGACCTTCGCTTCCAGCTCGCGCGCGAAGGCAGCGAGCTCCGCCGCCAGGCGCGACTTGCCGATCCCGCTCTGCCCCGAGACGAAGACGATCCGCCCGTAACCGCGGCGAACCTGCCGCCACGTTCCGCGCAGCCACGACAGCTCACGCGCCCGGCCGACGAGCGGCGCTTCGGCCTCCAGCTCGATCGGCAACGGCTCGGCAGGCGGGCGCGGCAATGCCGGCGGCGCGCGACGGGCCGGCTCGGCAACGACTTCGATCAGCTCTACCGGCGTCTCGAACCCCTTCAACTCAGCCATGCCGACGGACTCGAAGCGCATGCCGGCGACCTCGCCGGCGCGCTCGGCCAATCTCGAGCTCACGAGCACCTGCCCACCCGTCGCCTGCGAGCAGAGCCGGGCTGCCGTGTTCAGCGCAGCGCCCCGGAAGCCGTCCTCGACCGGCACCGCCTCGCCGACATCGCCGCCGATCCCGATGAGGAGCGGCAGCTGCGGATCGGCAGCAGTCTCCTCCCCGCACGCCGCGACGAGCTCGCTCGCCGCGCGAACGGCGTTCGCGGGCGACTCGAAGACCGCGAGCGCCTCGTCGCCGCGCAACTCGATCACTTGTCCGCCACGCGCGTCGACGATGTCGCGTGCGAGCCCGGCGAACCGTGCCGCTAGACGGGCGGCCTCGGCGTCGCCCCGCTCGCGGGTGAAGCTCGTGTAGCCACGTACGTCCGCGATCAGGAAGACCAGCTCGCCGGACAGACGGGACCGCGAGGAACGAAAAGCCGCGCTACTCGCGGCAGCGGGCTCGAGGTCGGTCACGACACGGATTGTCCGTCCGGCCGCATCATCTTTCAAGACACGAGGTCGCGGTTCTTTCTTCCTTACGCCTCCATCCCCGACGGCGGCGAGCTGTGAAGCCCGCCGCCGCAAAGCGTGACGCGTGAAGGCGCGAGGACTAGGGTTGCGCGCCGACCCAACTGACCGAGCACAGGTCGCTGCTCGACACGGCGCTGCAGACAATCCTGTCGAATTCGATCGGTCGGGCAAGGGCGAGGACGATGCTGTCGTTGCCGCCTGCCTCTGGCCCAAAGAACTCAGCCACGTCGTTTCCCTGGTAGGCGAAAACCACCTCGGCAACTCCGCTCGTGAGCTTGATCGAGAGGGCGCTTGCCGTACGCCCCTGCGACATGCTGAGGATTTGGCCTCCGTCGATCGCAGCTGCGGATCCGCCATTAGTGATCGGCGCAGCGGGAGCAATCGCGAGGCTGCCGTTCGTCACGTTGACATTCGCCGTCCCCTCCTCGTGCACCCTGACGTTGCCGTTGTCGAGCGGGCCGATGATGTTCACGTCAAGGGATTGCGCCGCCCTGGCGATCGGCTCTCTGAACACGGTTGCGCCGAGCACGACGCTCAGCGTCAGTCCGGCCGCGACGATTGCGTACTTGCGCATCGTTCCCCCCTCCTATCTCGGTCGTGAGGGGCTGACCTCGCCTCCGCACAGCCTCGCGCCGAAGCGCTACCAGCCGCTCGTACGGACGAGGCGATCATCGGACAACGTGACAACGAGTTCAAGAGCCGGAGGGCGACGACCCGGCTAGAGCGCCAGGTACGCGTCGAGCAGGCTGTGCCCGGCGAAGAGCGCGACGACTGCGCCGAGTGCCAGGAACGGCGCGAACGGGATGCCCATCTTCCGCGCGCTCGAGCCGTGGCGGGCCACGAGCACGACGGAGGGGGCAAGCGCCGCGAGCATGCCGAGCATCAGCGCGACCGGGACCGTCCGCCCGAGCATCGCCCCGAGCAGCAGCGCGAGCTTCACGTCGCCCATTCCCATGCCCTTCGGATAGACGAGCGCCGCTGCGAACAGGAACGTCGCGACGCCGAGCGCCGCGAGCACCCATTCGACGCTCGGATGGAGTGCCGTCTGCGCCAAGAGCACGACGGCGGCGGCTGGGAGGACGATGCGGTTCGGCACGATGTGGTGCTCGAGGTCGGTCGCCGAAACGGTGACGAGCGCGGCGCAGAAGAGCGCGGCCACGGCGGCGTTGGCGGAGAGGCCGAACTTCCAGACGCAGCCGGCGAGCAGCAGCGCCGTCACCAACTCGACGAGCGGATAGCGCAGCGGGATGCCGCTGCCGCATGAGCGGCAGCGCCCGCGCAGGAGCGCATAGGAGAGCAGCGGGACGTTGTCGTACCACGCGATCGGTGCGCTGCAGCTCATGCAAGCCGACGGCGGCCGCACGATCGAACGCCGCAGCGGCACGCGCGCGGCGACGACATTCACGAAGCTCCCGAGCGCGAGGCCCGGCACGAGGAATGCGGCTGCGACGGCGGCGTCCACGGACTCACTCTGGTAAGCGCGGGTCGGGGCCTCGATCGTAGCGCCCCCTTGTTCGGGCGTCCGAGAAGTGGTAGGACGCCCTTCAAGGATCCGGTGTCTCTCAGGGAGGGGGAATGAATGAGACCTGTTGAGGACCGCCGACGGTCGGAGTCGGGTTTCACGCTGATCGAGTTGCTGGTGGTGATTGCGATCATCGCCGTGTTGATCGGGCTGCTCCTGCCGGCCGTGCAGAAGGTGCGGGAGGCAGGCGCCAGGGAGAACCCTTGCGCCGACGTGGGCAGAGAGCTCGTCGACGTCCGTGGCCTTCTCCACGTCAATCTCAACATGCATCCCGGCGGGGCCAACGTCTTCGACTACGTGCTCACGCCGGTCGATCTGAAGGGAGAGCCTTCGGGAGCGGGCACCACCGGCAACCGGTGGGCGATGGTCGGCTCGTCGCGAGGCGAGGGCGAGCTGGGCGTGCCGTTCACGGTGGACGGATTCGACGTTGTTGGAACGTCTTCCGGCAACGCGGGCGTTCGCCTGCCCGTCACGTTGCAGGCCGTGCTGACGCTCGGCGAGCAGGAGCAAACGGAACTCCAGGCGACGATCCGGAGCGTCCGCGACCCCTGCCCGGACTGAGGTCCGTGACGGTGGCAACCGCGCCGGACGCCGAGCGCTCGATGACCGCTCGGCGTCCGGCGCTGCGTGTCGAGCAGCTGACGAAGCGATTCGGGGACCGCTCCGCGTTCGAAGAGCTGACCTTCGAGGTCGGGTGGGGCGAAGTCTTCGGGTTCCTCGGACCGAACGGCGCCGGGAAGACGACCACCGTACGCGTGCTGTGCACCCTGCTCCCGCCGACCTCTGGGCGCGCCGAGGTTGCCGGGATCGCGCTCGCGAGCGGGAACGAGCGCGAGATCCGGCGGCGCGTCAGCGTCCTGACCGAAAATCCGGGGCTGTACCTGAAGCTTTCGGTTCGCGACAACCTGGAGTTCTTCGCGGGGCTGTACGGGCTGTCGCCGCGGCACGCGAACGACAGGATCGAGGAGTGCGTCGCCGCGGTCGGGATCGCAGACAGACTCGCGGACGTTGCCGGGTCTCTGTCGCGGGGGCTCCTGCAACGAGCCGGATTGGCGCG
>WNGA01007697.1_pt1 | contig 14937 bp, 17 predicted proteins | sample 5400061 | NCBI WGS metagenome assembly WNGA01 (sample SAMN13153366, study PRJNA577476) | soil metagenome | isolation source: 100 cm soil or saprolite under grassland replicate 2 | place: USA:California | collected 2016-06-15
CCGGAGCAGGCCGGGCGTCTGACCGAGTGGGGCCACTCCTGCCGGGCGGTCTGGAACCTGGCACTGGAGCAGCGTCAGTACCTCTATCGCCACCGTGGCGTGACGCTACGAGCCAACGCGCAGGGCGTCCAGCTCACCCAAGCCCGCGGCGAGCTTCCCTGGCTGGCCGACCTGCCCGCACAGGCGGCCCAACAGGTGCTCCGCCAGCTCGACCGCGCCTACGACAACTGGTGGAACCCACAGCATCCCGCCGACGCCCCAACCTTCCGGAAGCGGTCGACGGGCCTGGCGGTGCCGTTCCCCGGCCAGGCCGTCAATGTCCGCAAGCTCAACCGGAAGTGGGCCGAGGTACGGCTGCCGAAGGTCGGGTGGGTGCGGTTCCGGTTGTCCCGCCCCCTCGGCGGCGCCGTCCGCAACGCCACGGTGCGCCGCGACGGGCTGGGCTGGCACGTCTCGTTCGGGGTCGCCACCGGCGCCGAGCCTGCCGCGCCCAACGGCCTACCCGGCTGCGGGGTCGACTTCGGCGTGGCGTGCTCGGCCTACGTCTCCGACGAGCCCTCGCCGCGGCTGCTGCCGCCCACCCTCACCGCGGGGGAGCAGCGGCGGCTGCTTGGGCTGGAGCGCCGCAAGGCCCGCCAGGTCCGCTGGGCCAAGCGCCACAACCGCGGCCGCTACTCCCGCAGGCTGCGCCGCACCATCGCCCAGATCGCCCGTCTCAAGGCGCGGCAGGCGCGCAGACGGCTGGACTTCACCCACAAGCTCACCACCGACCTGGCCAAGAGCCACGGCTGGGTCGGGATCGAAGACCTGCGGGTGAAGGGCATGACCAAGAGCGCCAAGGGCACCGCCCTGGCTCCCGGCCGAGGCGTAAGGGCCAAGGCAGGGCTGAACCGCGGCATCCTTGACAACAGCCCGTACGAGCGGCGCCGGCAGCTTGCCTACAAGGCGCCCCAGTTCGGGTCGGAGCTGCGGCTGGTTCCGGCGCCCGGCACCTCCCAGAGGTGCGCGGCGTGCGGGCACCGCGATCCCGAGTCGCGGCCGGGCTGCGGGCGGGTGTTTGCCTGCACCGTCTGCAGCCACCAAGCCCACGCCGATCACAACGCCGCACGCAACATCGAACGAATTGCCGCCGGACGGGCGGTCGACAGCACGCGCAGTCACCCCCGGGGGCGAGGCCCGCAAGAAGCCGCATGCGTGAACCCCCCGGGGAGCACGTCGCATGAGCGTCCCCGGGAATCCCCGCCCCCTTCCGGGCGAGGAGGGAAGTCAACCGCCAATGTAGGACATCTCGATCCGCTCGCCCGGCCCGGGTCGGCTGGCGCGCAGCTCCGAGTAGCGGTCGGTGCGGCCCCGCCAGATCGTCGCCAGCGCCGCGATCAGCTCCTGGTCGGTCGCCCCGCCGCGCAGCAGCGCGCGCAGGTCGTGGCCGGCCGCGGCGAACAGGCAGGTGTACAGCTTGCCGTCGGTCGCCAGGCGCGCCCGGGTGCAGGTGCGGCAGAACGGCTGCGTCACCGAGGCGATGACGCCGATCTCCCCGGAGCCGTCGCGGAAGCGCCAGCGCCGGGCGACCTCGCCCGGGTAGTTCGCGCCGACCGGCTCCAGCGGCAGCGCCGCGTCGACGCGGCGGACCACCTCGGCGGCCGGGACGACCTCGTCCAGCTTCCAGCCGTTGGTGGTGCCGACGTCCATGTACTCGATGAAGCGCACGATCAGGCCGCGCTCGCGGGCGTAGCGGGCCAGGTCCACCAGCCCGTGGTCGTTGACGCCCCGCTTGACGACGGTGTTCAGCTTGACCGGCCGGAAGCCGGCCGCGACGGCGGCGTCGATGCCGTCCAGCACCCGCCGCAGCGGCACGCCGACGTCGTTCATGGCGGCGGACACGGTCTCGTCGAGCGAGTCCAGCGAGACGGTGACCCGCGACAGCCCCGCCTCGCGCAGCGTCCGGGCCTTGCCGGCCAGCAGCGAGCCGTTGGTGGTCAGCGCCAGGTCGTCGATCCCGTCGACCGCGGCGAGCATGGCGACCAGGCGCTCCAGGTCGCGGCGGAGCAGCGGCTCGCCGCCGGTGAGCCGCACCTTGGTGACCCCGAGGGCGGCGGCGGCGCGCACGACCCGCTCGATCTCCTCGAACGACAGGATCTCGGCGCGTGGCAGGAACTCGTGGCCGGGACCGAACAGCTCCCTCGGCATGCAGTAGGGGCAACGGAAGTTGCAGCGGTCGGTCACCGACACGCGCAGGTCCCGCAGGCCCCGGCCGAGCCGGTCGGCCACCTGGTCTCCTCCATCGCCTGCCACGTGACCAGGATAGCGCCCACGTCACCGGGGCACCCCCCTGGGGTTCCCCGGACCCCTCCGACCGATCCACCGGGGCACCCCCCTGGGGTTCCCCGGACCTCTCCGCCGGGCGTGCCATACTCGGTCGCGGTGATGCCTGCGATGAACGCGCCAGCGGTCAAGGTCGGCGTCCTGCTCGCCCGGCGCCCAGAGGAGCTCGGCGAGTGGCTCGCCGACGCCAGGGCGTTCGAGGCCGCCGGCGCCGCGGCGCTCTGGGTCGACCCCGCCCCCGAGTCGGGCCTGGACCCCCTGGCGCTGCTGGCGGCGCTGGCGGCCCTCACCTCGGAGGCGTTGCTGGTCGCCGCCCCGCCCACCGATGTCCACCCAGTCGCGGCGCTCGCCAGCACGCTGGCCACCGTCGGGCGTCTGAGCCACGGCCGCCTCGCGCTGGCCGCCGATCCCGACCGGCTCGGGGAGCTGACCGCCCTGGTGCCCGGCTGCGACGCCTTCCGCCGCCTTCCCGAGACGCCGGCGGCGTTCGAGCGCGTGCGCGCGGAGGACGAGGCGGAGCGCTGGGTCCAGACGACGCCACCGGAGAGCCGGGCGGCGTGGCGGGCGGCGCTTGCCGACGCGGACGCGGGCGGCGCCGCCGGGCTGCTGGTCCCGGCCGGTCCGCGGCTGCTGGACATCCTGCGCCACCCCGACGACCCCGAGGGCCGCCAGGATCTCCAGCTCGCCCAGGGCTGAAGAGGGTCGCGCACCACCAAGAGTCCGACCTGATCGCCTTCAGGGATCCCGTGGTCTTGGTGGTGCGCGACCCTCTTTAAGGGGTTTCAACGCCAAGGGGTTTCAACGCCGCAAAAAGTGGCGAATAATGCGATCGAGGCAGGTCCCGCCTCCAACCGATGGCGTCCCAAGGAGGCCGCCCATGGAGGTCACTCGGCGCCAGTTCCTGAAGATGGGCGCGGTGAGCGCGGGGACGGTCGGAGCCTCGGCCCTCGGCTTCGACGTCGCCCAGGCCAAGCAGGTCCAGCAGCACCTCCGCATCGAGGGCGCCACCATCTCCCGCTCGGTCTGCCCCTACTGCGCGGTCGGCTGCGCGCTCCTCGCCTATACCAGGAAGGACGCGGACGGCAAGGTCCAGCTCCTCCAGATCGAGGGCGACCCGGACAGCCCGGTCAACGAGGGGCGCCTCTGCCCCAAGGGCGCGACCGCCCTGGAGCTGGCCGTCTCCCGCCGGCGCGTCGAGCGCCCCATGTACCGGGCGTCGGGGGCCAGCAACTGGCAGCAGGTCTCCTGGGACTTCGTGCTCGACAAGCTGGCCGGCAACATCAAGGCCTCGCGCGACCGCACGTTCGTCACCATGGACGCCGACGGCAACCGGGTGAACCGCTGCGAGGGCGTGGCCTTCGCGGGCGGGGCGGCGTTCAGCTCCGAGGAGGGCTACTTCGCCGCCAAGATGATGCGCGCCATCGGCATCGTCTACATGGAGCAACAGGCCCGCGTCTGACACGGCCCCACGGTGACCAGTTTGGCCGCCACGTTTGGCAGAGGGGCGATGACGAACCACTGGCGTGACATCAGGCACGCCGATCTCATGCTGATCAACGGGGCCAACCCCGCCGAGGCCCACCCCGTCGGCTTCCAGTGGATGATGAAGGCGAAGCTGGAGCGTGGCGCGAAGATGATCCACGCCGACCCGCGCTTCACCCGTACCTCCGCGGTCGCCGACATCCACCTGCGGATCCGGACCGGCTCCGACGTCGCCTACTTCGGCGGGCTGATCAACTACGTCCTCCAGAACGAGCGCTACCACAAGGAGTACGTGGCCTGGGCGACCAACGCCGGCCTGGTGGTGAAGCAGGGCTACGAGTTCCAGGACGGGCTCTTCAGCGCCTTCGACCCGGGCAAGCGGGTCTACGACACCAAGGCGTGGGCCTACGAGACCGGGCCGGACGGCTTCGCCAAGGTGGACCTCGACCATCCCCGCTCGGTGCTCAACCTGCTGCGCGAGCACTACAGCCGCTACACCCCGGAGATGGTCGAGCGCATCACCGGCATCCCCAGGGACCAGTTCCTCGAGGTGGCGAAGCTGGTCGGCGAGACCGGCCGGCCGGACAAGGTGATGACGATCATCTACGCGGTCGGGCTCACCCACCACACCACCGGCGTGCAGCTCATCCGCTCCGGGGCGATCCTCCAGCTCCTGCTGGGCAACATGGGGCGTCCCGGCGGCGGCATGAACGCCGAGCGCGGCCACGCCAACATCCAGGGCAACACCGACAACGCGATCTCCTGGGAGATCCTGCCCGGCTACCTCAGGATCCCCGCGCCGGGCCAGCGCAACCTGGACGACTACGTGAAGCAGAGCGCGAGCACCAAGCTGCGCCCCAACGCCGTGAACTTCTTCGGCACCAACTACCGCAAGTTCATGGTGAGCCTGCTGAAGAGCTGGTACGGCGACGCGGCGACCAAGAAGAACGAGTTCGCCTTCGACTACCTTCCCAAGCCGGCCGGCAACACCTCCTGGATCTCGATCTTCGACCAGGCGCTCCAGGGCAAGATGGAGGGACTGATGCTGTCGGGGATGACCGCGACCAGCATCGGGCCCGACTCCAACCAGGTGCTCCAGGCGCTCTCCAACCTCAAGTGGCTGTGCGTCATGGACGCCTTCCCCACCACCAGCTCGGAGTTCTGGCGCGCGCCCGGCACCGACCCGGCGACGGTCCAGACCGAGGTCTTCATGCTGCCGGCCACCCACTGGATCGAGAAGGACGGCTCGTTCACCAACAGCGGCCGCTGGTCGCAGTGGAAGGACCAGGTGCTGCCCCCCGAGGGCGAGGCCCGCCACGACCACTGGATCCTCGCCGAGCTGTTCCACCGGGTGCGCGAGCTCTACCGCCGGCAGGGCGGCAAGTACCCGGCGCCGATCATGGACCTGACGCTGCCGTACCGGGACCCGCGCAAGCCGGACCTGGACGAGATCGCCCAGGAGATCAACGGCCGGGACCTCGGCACCGGCAAGCGGCTGGAGACCTTCGTCGACCTCAAGGACGACGGCACCACCACCGCCGGCAACTGGATCTACACCGGCAGCTACCCGGAGAGCGGCAACCTGGCCAAGCGCCGCGACGGCGTGCAGGACCCGGAGAAGAACGACCCGACGGGCATGGGCTTCTACCACAACTGGGCGTGGAGCTGGCCGCTGAACCGGCGGGTGCTCTACAACCGGGCCTCGGCCGACCCAAAGGGCCGCCCGTGGGACCCCGAGCGGCCGGGCATCCGCTGGGACGCCGCCGCCGGCAAGTGGGTCGGCGACGTGCCCGACTACCCAGCCGACGCCGACCCGCGCGACCCCAAGTCGCCGCTGCCGTTCATCATGACCGGGGAGGGGACGGGGCGGCTGTTCAGCAACTCGGTGGCGGACGGGCCGTTCCCCGAGCACTACGAGCCGATCGAGTCGCCGGTCGACAACCCCCTGCACCCCCAGGTCTCGGCGACGCCCGTGGCTTTCCTCTACGACCAGGCGGCCGGCCGGCCCAACCGGTTCGGCACCCGGCGGGAGTACCCGTACGTGGCCACCAGCTACCGGCTCACCGAGCACGAGCACTACATCACCCAGCAGGTCGAGCACCTCGTCCAGCTCCAGCCGGAGGCGTTCGTCGAGGTGCCCGCCGAGCTCGCCCGCGAGAAGGGCATCGCCCACGGCGACCTGGTACGGGTCTCCTCCAAGCGGGGCAAGCTCGAGGTGCGGGCGGTGGTCACCAGCCGGCTGGGGCCGCTGCAGATCGACGGCAGGAAGGTCTACCAGATCGGCATCCCCATCCACTGGGGCTTCGTCGGCATCAACACCGGCCAGCACTGGCTCGCCAACGCCCTCACGCCGTTCGTCGGCGACGCCAGCGCGCGCACGCCCGAGTTCAAGGCGTTCCTCGTGAACATCGAGAAGCTCTGATGCGCGCCCCTGGCGCGACCGCGACCAGCCCGTGGGCGCCAAGGCGCCGGCGGGCGGAGGTGCTGCGCGAACGCCAGCCGTTCGCGGCGGAGGTGCTCGGCCTCTACCTCGCCCTGCTCGACGTCTGGGAGGGGGCGTGGCAGGACGCCGGCGAGCAGCGGCCGGACCCGGCGACGCTGCCCGACTGGGCCGCCGGCCGCGTGGCACCCCGGGTCGTCGAGGCGACCGCGCTGGCCGGCCCGGAGCTGCTCGCCGGCGCCACCCGCGAGCTGCTGGCCGACGGCGCCGTCGCCGGGCCGCTGGCCGCGTGGCTGGCCGGCGAGGAGCTCCCGCCGGTCGAGCGCTACCTGGCGCGCGCCGCGCTGCGGGGGCCGCTGCAGGCGCTCGACCCCGACGCCGCGTGCGCCGCCGACCCCTCGCCGAGGGGCGGCCGGCGCTGCCCCCGCTGCGGGGGGCCGCCGCAGCTCAGCTTCCGTACCCACTCGCAGGAGACGCTGGTGAGCGGGCGCCGGCGCCTGGCCTGCGCCCGCTGCGGGGCTGGCTGGGGCTTCACCGGCAGCGCGTGCGCGTCGTGCGGGGAAACCGCGGGCACGCGCCGGACGATCTACGCCGAGCAGCGCGGGCGGCCCGCCGTGGGGCGCCCGCAGACCGCTCCCGCCGATGCCGGCGGCCCGACATTCCCGCACCTGCGCATCGAGAGCTGCGACACCTGCAAGCGCTACCTGATCGACGTCGACCTGAGCCACGACGCCGGCGCGGTGCCGGAGGTCGACGAGCTGGCGGCGCTGCCGCTGGACCTCCACGCGGCCGAGCTCGGCCTATCCAAGGTCACTCCCAACCTGATGGGGTTCTGAGATGACGGAGATCGTCCCCGGCCAGGCCTACGGGTTCTTCACCGACACCAGCGTCTGCATCGGCTGCAAGGCCTGCGAGGTGGCCTGCAAGCAGTGGAACATGCTCGCCGGCAACGAGCCGGCGTTCCTGGACGGCTACGACAACACCGGCAGCCTCGACTCGCAGAACTGGCGGCACGTGCAGCTCATCGACAACGTGCCGGACGAGACCATGGGCACCGGCCAGGGCAAGGCCTGGCTGCTGATGTCGGACGTCTGCAAGCACTGCCAGCACGCGAGCTGCATGGACGTCTGCCCCACCGGGGCGATCATCCGCACCGAGTTCGACACCGTCTACATCCAGCCGGACGTCTGCAACGGCTGCCGCAACTGCATCTCGGCATGCCCCTACAGCGTCATCGGCATCGACGAGGACACCCACGTCGCCCGCAAGTGCACGCTCTGCTACGACCGGCTCCAGGGCGGCATGGAGCCGGCCTGCGCCAAGGCCTGCCCGACCCAGTCGATCCAGTTCGGCCCGCTCCAGGAGCTGCAGCAGCGGGCCGACAAGCGCCTGGCGGACCTCCACACGCAAGGCGTCGCCGAGGCCAACCTGTACGGGCGCGACGACGTGGTCTACGGGGGGCTCAACGCGTTCTTCCTGCTCATGGACAAACCAGAGGCCTACAAGCTGCCCAACACCGCCAACGCGGTGCTGCCGGGCCGCAACAACGCCGGCGGCTACCTCACCGGGCTGGTCACCGCGGTGCTCGGCGTGCTCGGCGGGCTGATCGCCCTGCGCCGGCGGGGGCAGCCACCGTCCCAGGAGCCGTCGCCGCGGGCCGAGGCGGACGCGCCATGACGCTCCTGGCCCAGGCGCAGCATTTCGTCCGCGCGCCGGAATGGACCTGGTACATCGTGCCGTACTTCTTCCTGGCCGGCCTGGCGGGCGGCTCCTACGTGCTCGCCACGCTGCTGCGACTCTGGGGCCGCCGCGGCGACGAGCCGGCGGCGCGGCTCGGCTACTACGCCGCCTTCCTGGCGTTCCTCCCGTGCCCGATCCTGCTGACGCTGGACCTCACCCAGCCGCTGCGCTTCTGGCACATGCTGTGGAACACCACCCCCGCCGCGGCGGGCCCCAACTTCAAGTCCGGGTCGCCGATGTCGGTCGGCTCGTGGGCGCTGGTGGCGTTCGGGCTGTTCGCCACCGTGTCGTTCCTGGACGCGCTGGCGCGCGACCGGGCCCTCCGCCGCCCGCGCGCGCTGCGGCTGCTGGACGGGGCGGCCGGCAGGATCTGGGGCGCCGTCGGTGCGGTCCTGGGGCTGTTCGTCGCCGGCTACACCGGGGTGCTCCTGGCCGTCTCCAACCAGCCGGTGTGGAGCGACACCTGGGCGCTCGGCGGGCTCTTCCTCGCCTCCGGGCTGGCCGGCTCGGCCGCGCTGCTGGCGCTGCTGGTCCGCTTCCGGCGGGACGCGCGGGCCAGCATGGGCATGTTCGAGCTCTCCGAGCGGCTCTGGTCGCTGCTGGAGCTCGCGCTGCTGGTGGCCTTCGCGCTCACGCTGGTCGCGGCGGGCACGCTGGACGACGCCTTCGGCTTCCCGTGGATCCTGCTGTGGCTGGTGGCGTTCGCGGGCCTGCTGCCCGGCCTGGGACGACTCCTCAGCGCCCGCCTCGCCGTCACCACCGAAGGCGCCGTGGTCGCCCAGGCGACGCTCGCCTCGGCGGCGGCGCCCTGGCTGATCCTGCTCGGCGTGCTGGCCCTGCGCGCGGCGGTGATCCTCAGCGCGCAGCTCTGACGCCCCAGCCGGGTCAGCCGGTCCCTGCGGCGGCCGGCTGGCGGCGGGCGCGCACACGGGCGAGCAGGCCGTGGCGGGGGGCGGCCAGCAGCGAGACGGCGAACACCCCGGCGGCGACCAGGGCGATGGTCGCGCCGGCGGCGACCCGCCAGTGCTGGGAGACGGCCAGGCCGGCGACGCCGCTGGCGATGCCCAGACCGGCGGCGACGGCCATGGTCGCGCCGAGGCGCTCGGTCCACAGGCGGGCGGCGGCCGCCGGCGCCACGATCAGGGCGACGGCCAGGATGGTGCCGACCGCCGGGATCGACGTCACCAGGGTGACCTCGACCAGCAGCAGCATCGCGACGTCCAGGGCGAGCACCGGGTAGCCGAGGGCGGCCAGCCCGCCACGGTCGAACGCGCCGAGCACCAGCTCCTTGTGCAGGACGGCGAGCACGCCGAGCACGGCCGCGCCGGCGACGGCGGTGGTGATCAGGTCGCCTCGCTGCACGGTGACGATCGAGCCGACCAGGTAGGCGGCGAGGTCGCGGGAGAAGCCGGCCTGCGCGGACAGCAGCAGCACGCCCAGGGCGAACGCACCCGAGAGGGTGACCCCGATGGCGCTGGTCTCGTCGACCCGCTCGCGGGCGCCGAGCAGGGCGACGACCACCACGACGACGGCGCCGAACAGCGTGGCGCCGAGGAACAGGTTGACGCCGAGCAGCGCGGCCAGCACCACGCCCGGGAAGGTGGCGTGGCCCAGCGCCATGGTGAAGAACGGCAGCCGGCGCAGCAGCACGTGCACCCCGACCACGCCGCAGAGCCCACCGACCATGACCGCCTCCAGCAGCGCCCGCCGCGCGAACCCGTCGGAGAAGGTGCCGAGCAGGTCGCTCACCGCGCCGCCGCCCTCGAGACGAGGCGCCGGCGCACCGGCGCGGCGGCGGCGGCGAGGGCGAACAGCGCCACCAGCACGACGACGATGGTGGCGCCGGACGCCAGCCGGACGCCGTGGTCGACCGAGACCTCGTAGCTGGCGGCGAGCCCCAGCCAGCCGCCGAGCGCGCCGAGCGCGCAGGCGAGCGCGGCGGTGGTGGCGACCCGGTCGGCGAGCAGCCGCGCCGCGGCGGCGGGGACGACGATCAGCGCGACCACCAGCACCGTGCCGACGGCCTTGACCGCCGCGACCACCACCAGCGCGATGAGGAGGTTCAGCACCAGGTCCAGCGCGGCGGTGCGATAGCCCATGGCGGCGGCGCCGTCGGGATCGAAGGCGCGCAGCACCAGCTCCTTGCGCAGCGCCCACAGCGTCGCTGCGACGACGACGGCGAGCGCGAGGGTCTGCAGCAGGTCGGCCCGGTCGACGGCGAGCACCCGGCCGAACAGGAACACGGTCAGGTCGGCGGTGTAGGTGCGGGTGCGGGAGACCAGCACGACCCCCAGCGAGAAGAACGAGGTGAGCAGGATCGCCAGGGCCGCGTCGGCGCCGACCCGCCGGCTGCTGCTGGTGATCCCGGTGAGCAGCACGGCGGTGAGCACCCCGAAGGCGAGGGCGCCCAGCAGCAACGACCGGTCCAGCAGGTGGGCGATCACCACCCCGGGGAAGATCGTGTGGGTCAGCGCGTCGCTGACGAAGGCGAGCCGGCGCAGCACCACGAACACGCCCACCACCCCGGCGAGCGCCCCGAGCAGCAGCACCTCCAGCAGGGCGCGCTGCATGTACGGCAGGCGGAACGGCTCGACGAGAAGGTCGCTCACGGCCTGGCCACGATGACGCCGTCGCCGCGCAGCTCCAGCGCCTGGCCGCCGTAGGTGGCGCGCAGCCGCTCCGGGGTGAGGGTGGTGCCGATCGGCCCGAAGCCGATCTGGTGCCGGTTGAGCAGGCAGACCTCGTCGCAGGCGAGGTGGGCCAGGCCGAGGTCGTGGGTGGCCATGACGACCGCGGCGCCGCCGGCCCGCAGCCGCCGCAACGCCGCCAGCAGCAGCTCCTGGGAGAGGGCGTCCACGCCGTTGAAGGGCTCGTCGAGCAGCAGCAGCCGGGGCTCCTGGGCGATGGCCCTGGCCAGCAGGACGCGCTGGCGCTGGCCGCCGGAGAGGATGCCGAAGCGGGCCGACGCCAGCTCGACCAGCCCGACCGCCTCCAGCGCCCGCCAGGCGGCCTGCCGGTCGGCGGCGCCGGGGCGGCGAACCCACCCGACGCGCGGGTAGCGGCCCATGAGCACCGCCTGGAACGCCGACACGGGGAACTCGGCGTCCAGGGTGTCGGCCTGGGGCACGTAGGCGACCTGCCGCCTGGACGCCTGCGGCGGCCGGCCGAGCACCGCGACCGACCCGCGCACGACCGGCACCAGGCCGAGGACGGCCCGGATGAGGGTGGACTTGCCGGCGCCGTTGGGGCCGATCAGGGCGACCGAGGTGCCGGCGGGGACGGTGCCGTCGACGTCCTCGACCACGGGCACGCGGTCGTAGGCGACGGCCACGTGCCGCAGCTCGAGGACGGGCGGCTCAGCTTCCACTGAGGCTGCCGACGATGGTGGCGGTGTTGTGCCGGATCATCTTCAGGTAGGTGTCGCCGTCGGAGCCGGCCGGCCCGAGCGAGTCGCCGTAGAGCGCGCCCTCGCCGCCGACGACCTTGACGCCCGCCTCGCCGGCGATGGTCTCGGCCGTCCTCGGCGGCAGGGACGCCTCGGTGAACACGGCCTTGACCTTGGTGGCCTTGATCCTGGCGACCAGGTCGCGGATGTCGCGGCCGGACAGCTCGGCCGAGGTGTCGGAGCTGGGGATGACCGAGCCGACCAGCTCCAGGCCGTAGCGGTCGATGTAGTAGCCGAAGGCGTCGTGGTTGGTGACCAGCTTCTTGTTGGCCAGGCTGTCGATCTGGCGGGCCACCTCGGCGTCCAGGGCCGCCAGCTCGCGGGTGTAGGCGGCGAGGTTGGCCGCGAACCCGGTGGCGGCGGCCGGTTCCGCCGCGGCCAGCGCGCGCTCGACGTTGACGACCATGAGCGTGGCGTTGCGCGGGTTCTGCCAGATGTGGGGGTCGCGCTCGCCGCCCTCATCCTGCCGCAGCGCCACCCCCTGGCTGGTGTCGACCACCTCGCCCTGGAAGCCGGCGCTCTTGATGGTGTCGTCCAGCCACTCCTCGAGGCCGACGCCGTTCTGGAGCACGACGTCGGCGCGGGCGATGGCGTCGATGTCGGCCGGGGACGGCTCGTAGTCGTGGGCGTCGACGTTCGGCTTGATCAGGCTGGTCACGCGCACCCGGTCGCCGCCGACGACCCTGGCGAAGTCGGCGACCTGCGTGGTGGTGGCGACCACCTCCAGCGTGGCGCCCTGGGCGCCGCCGCCACCCGACCCGGCCGGCCGGTCGCCGCCGGAGCACCCGGCCGCCAGGGCCGCCGCCAGGCCGGCGGCGAGGACGATCCAGCGTGTGCGCACGGCGACTCCCTTCGGTGGCGGTTGGCGCGGCCATCATAGCTCTCCTGGCAATGATTCTCATAACTGAAACTGGCGGGCAGGGTAGAGTGGCCGCCGATGGACGGCATCCACGACCTCGGCGGCATGCACGGCTTCGGCGCGGTGGTCACACCGGGCGGCGACGCGCCCTACCACGAGCGCTGGGAGCCGCGGGTGTTCGCCCTCCAGGTCCTGATCGGCGTCGAGGGCCTGGGGGCGGGGCCCGGCGGCCGCGCCACGCGCGAGCAGATGGACCCGGCCAGCTACCTGGAGGCCTCCTACTACGAGCGCTGGCTGTGGAGCAACGAGCGGCGCTTGCTGCGCAAGGGGACGATCGCGCCCGGCGAGGTCGAGGCCATGATGGAGCGGCTGGCCGCCGGCGAGCCGGCGCCCGCCCCCCATGGCGACCCCGACCAGGCCGGGCGCGCCGTCGCCTGGCTGCGCGAGGTCATCCCGCTGCAGCCGGTCGAGCAGGCGCGCTTCGCGCCGGGCCAGCGCGTCCGGGTGCGCCGCATGCGCCCTGCCGGGCACACGCGCTGCCCGCGCTATGCCCGCGGCGCGGTCGGCGTCGTCGAGCACGTCAGGGGCGCCGACGCGCTGCCCGACCACCCCGGCCCCAGGGACGCCCCGGTCGAGCCCGTCTACGGCGTCGCCTTCCGCTCCGACGAGCTGTGGGGCCAGGGCGAGGAGCCGGCCTGGACGGTCATGCTCGACCTGTGGGAGAGCTACCTGGAGGCGCCGACGTGAGCGACGACGACCACGGACACCACCACCCCCGCCCCGACTCGGAGGTGGCGCTGCGCGCCCGCGCCCTGGAGGCGGTGCTGGTGGAGAAGGGCCTGGTCTCCACCGACGCCGTCGACGCGATCATCGAGCTGTACGAGCGCGACGTCGGCCCGCGGAACGGCGCCAGGGTGGTGGCGCGCGCCTGGGCCGACCCGGCCTACCGCGAGCGGCTGCTGGCCGACGGCGCCAAGGCGATCGCCGAGCTCGGCTTCGGCGGCGCCGAGGCCGACAACCTGGTCGCGGTCGCCAACACCGCCGCCGTCCACAACGTGGTCGTGTGCACGCTCTGCTCGTGCTACCCGTGGCCGGTGCTCGGCCTGCCGCCGACCTGGTACAAGAGCCTGCCCTACCGGGCCCGCATGGTCGCGGAGCCGCGCGCGGTGCTGCGCGAGTTCGGCCTGGAGCTCCCCGACGAGGTCGAGGTGCGCGTCTGGGACTCCAGCGCCGAGGTCCGCTACCTCGTCGTGCCGCTGCGGCCGGCGGGGACCGACGGCCTGACCGAGGACGCCCTGGCCGCGCTGGTGACCCGCGACTGCATGATCGGCACGGCCGTGCCGCTCCCGCCGGTGCCGGCGGCGTGAGCGCGGCGGACGGCGCGCCGAGGCTCGCCGACCTGGACGCCGCGCTCGCCGGCGACGCGCCGCTGCCGCGCGACAACGGCGAGCTGGTCTTCGAGGAGCCCTGGCAGGGCCGCGCCCTCGGCATGGGCGTGGTGGTGCTGGCGCGCACGGGCGCGAGCTGGGCGGAGTTCCGCCGCCACCTGGTCGCCGCCATCCGGCGCCGCCCGCACGACCCCGGCGAGTCCGCCGCGACCGCCTACTACGCCGCCTGGCTGGACGCGCTGGAGGCGCTGCTGGCCGAGTGTGGCCTGCACGCCCCGCGCCGGTCCTGAGCGGAGCCGGTCAGGTGCAGCGGGCGCAGAGGCCCCGCAGCTCCAGGCGGTGGCTGGTGGCCCGGAAGCCGTTGCGGGCGGCCAGCGCGTCCAGCGCCGACCGCAGGTAGCCCTCGACCTCCGGGGTGGCGTCGTAGTCCTCCATCCGGCCGCACCTGCCGCAGACGAGATGGTGGTGGTGGCCGACCAGCTCCTCCGACAGCTCGTAGCGGGCGGAGCCGCCGGCGCCCGGGTAGCGGGTCACCGCGCCGGCCTGCTCCAGCACCACCAGGTTGCGGTAGATCGTGCTCACCGGGAGGTTCGCCGAGGCGTCGGCGATCTCGAAGATCTCCAGCGGCCGCCCGGCCCCGTGCAGCAGCTCGACCAGCCGGCGCCGGCCGGCGGTGTAGCGCTGCTGGGCGCCCACCAGCCGGTGGGCGACCTCGGCGTGCGGGGCCGTGTCGGTCACTGGCCCACCCTCCTCCGGCGCACCGTCGACGTGGACGCCGACCAGTGTAGGCCGCGGCGCGACGCCGTCACCGCCCGGGACGGACCAGGACCTTGACGGCGTCGCCGCCGGGTGCGGCCAGCGCCGCCAGCGCCAGCGGCGCCTCGTCCAGCCCGAGCGCCGCCGGGCGGCGGCCGTCGACCAGCTCGAGGTCGGAGCCGCAGATGCCGGCGGCGGCGACCTCGACCAGCACCTCGCCGGGGCCGGGGGCCGGTTCGGGGATGTCCTCGACCGCGTAGCGGCCGGGCTCGCCCACCACCAGCGCGCGCATGGGCGCGGGTGGCCTACCCGCGGTCGCGGGTGTCGGTTGCCTGGTCCTGCCCCAGGCCGCGCGTGCGGGCGGCCCGGTACTCGGCGACCACCAGGTCGGTCAGCTCCTGGACGGAGGTCTCGGAGGTCGGCTTGTCGAAGGTGATCGACCCGTGCTGCAGCAGGTTGATCCGGTCGCAGACCTCCAGGATCTGGCCGTAGTTGTGGGCGATGA
>WNGA01009535.1_pt1 | contig 14937 bp, 17 predicted proteins | sample 5400061 | NCBI WGS metagenome assembly WNGA01 (sample SAMN13153366, study PRJNA577476) | soil metagenome | isolation source: 100 cm soil or saprolite under grassland replicate 2 | place: USA:California | collected 2016-06-15
TGATTCGTATTGAAAGGAAAAGCCTTATCGAGATTACTGCTGATCGATGCCGTAGCATTTATTGAAGCCTGTAAGCCTTGTGTTCTCAATACCTGTAATCTGAAACCGTTGATTTCTGTCCTCCTGCTAAACAAACCCCTAAACCGACGTTTCTCTCTTCTGCGGGAATCGTCCACGCGAGCGGCGCAATAGACGCCTGTCGTGTTCGCGGCTGGCTGGCGCCGCGAACACGACAGGCGAGCCGCTCGCCACCGTCACGGCCGAATCTGCGCGCGTCCTAAAAGTTCTTCCGAATATATTCTTCGAGCGCCTCTCGCCTGATCTTCCATTCCCCTCCCCCCTTGGTCGCTTTGAGTTCCTCGGCTTCGATCGCCGCCAGTAACTCGGCGCGTGAAAGGTTCGAGTATCTCTGCGCCTCTTTGAGTTTCAAGAGCGGCATCTGCGCGAGTTCGAGGATTGAAGGCTCCCTTTCCTTCCCCGCCTGCTCCTGCATTGCCTCGAAAAGTCGAGAGAGAACCAGCGCCAGGTCCGGCGCGGATTCTCTTTTCACAATGGATCCTCTCTTCTCTTCTTCTCGGGGCGTCACCGCCGGCGCGTAGAGAGTTGAATCGAGCTCGGCCTTCAATCGGTCAAGCTCTGCTCGTGAGTAGAGAGCGACTGGGCGGGTTTTGCTTCTTTCGTACCTCACACCAATCCGGCCTTGACTGGTGTAGTTCTCAAGAGAACGGACGCTACAGCCGACATACTTCGCCGCCTCTTGTTTCCGCATCTCTTGAGGATCTTCTTTCTTCATCTGATCTGTTCTCCTCGATACGAAATCCCGCAAACTTGCCTTGCGAGATTTGCGGTTACTTGCGGGATTTAGTATCGGAGATATATTCTGGAATCACAAGTTTTCTTGCGCCGCCCCTGGGGAATGTTCCGCCAGTTGGAAAGGGAGGCTCAACTGCAGTTTCCCTTCTCTCTTTTTGTCCGCCCATTCAATGAGCTTCTCTTCCATCTCTTCCCGGTTCGCGGCTGGCGCCTGCATCCTCTCGTAAGCGGCTCGGGAGAGATAGCCCAGGTACGGCCGCTTCCGCTGGGATCCTCTGCCGACGATCTCGCGGCACCGCCATCCCACCCCATCCTTGCAGAACTGGTAGCGGCCAATGGTGACCGATTTCTTCTTGCCGGCGCCTGCCGGTAAGAGAGAAGCGGAGATCGCTCCAGCTATCCCTTTCTTCGCTTTTCTTGAATGGGTTCCAGCGTCGAAGGGAGCGCCGACGGCGCCCATGACAACTGATGCCGTCAGGTCAGGCATTTCTGACGGCTCCATGCTTTTCGGGCCGGCGCTCCCGCTCTGCGCCGCCGTCGCCAAAGCAATGAGGGTCAAGAGGGCGAGAAAGAGGGGCATCACGGTGAGACCGTACCGCTCATAGGAGTTCATTCTCCGCACGTCGAGCAGGGAAAGATTCGACCTGGAGGTCTCTCGGGCTTCGCCGGCCTCGATTTCCGGAGGCCTTTCCGCGCGGACGAACGCGCGCGCCAGCCGCCTGTCTTTTTCCACAAGCTGCAAAGCCAGCTCGGCCTGTTTCTCTAACGTCTTCCGCCTTTCCTCCGCGGCCTGCTTCTCGACGGTCAATTGCCGCTCTGTCGCTTTCCCGGCGAGCGTCTCCTGCCAATCCAGGTCCAAGGCGATTGACGCATTCACGAGTAGAACGGCGGTCAAGATCAACTGGCAGATCATCGCGACGCCCGCGACCCGCTTTCGCTCCGAGGCTACGAACCAGGCGCAAATGATCGCCATCAATTCGGCGCCGACCGTTCCGATGATCCCCACTCTACCCAAACCAGCAAGCCGCCCGCTCAAGTGGGAACCTACGATCGCCAGCGTAAAGAGAGTCGAGAGGCAGGCTAAAACGACGCCCACCCATTTGAGGATTGAAAGCTCCTTGTTCGTGTTCATAATCGTCCTTTCCCGGCGGCAAACGGCGAGAGGAATCTTTTCGACGGGAAGAAGTAGATCGCAGAGAGAAGAGGCTCGGATCATAGCCCTGCATCGTCGCTGCGTCTGTCGGTCGAAACTCTCGGTTGTGATTGGTTGTCGAAGGCTCGTTAGAGTGTTCGCGCGCCTGGCAAACCATTTTCGTTTGGCCTGGGCGATATTAAACGATTAACCGCAAAACTCGCAAGGCAACCTTGCGGATTTTGCGGTCACTTGCGAGATTCTGGTTGAAAGGCGGTCTGGCGCAGACAGGAGACCGAAAAAAGCGGGGGAGATGCGCATCAGACTTTCCATATCCGTGTCCCTTCGGCAGAATGGCGTCGGCACTTGTAAAACCTGTGCCGACGCCATTCTGCCGAAGGGACACGGAAGGCTTTCGCCAATACGCCGTCTGGCGGGAATGGTAAGAGGTAAACAGAAAAAGGAAGTCGGACTGAAGAAGGCTGCTTGAGGCGGCCTTTTTCGTTATTGGCTGGCGGATTTTACAACAGTCCTCCCGAAAGGCAGGTGGCGATGTCGCTGCTGCTGCCATTAACCGAGAGAGGCTGGTAGCGACGGTATTGCTGCTGCTGCTGCTGCCATCATTATTGGGTTGAATTTCTCTCCAGAGAGTTTCGCATTTGAGCGTACCGCTCGTCACGAAAGGCGCGAACCGATGGCCCGGAACTTGATCACAGTCATTGAATCCGGACTCGCCCGCTGCCGTTTAGAGCCGCGCGGGGCGAGCGGCCTTGAAGGCTGCAGCCTCGACCAGGTCTACAGGTTCGAGCGCTGCGAGGATGGGAAGGGTCGCTATTGCCGGGTTTATCCGGATGGGAGTTTTCCCGGCTACTACGAAACGTGCGGCGAACGCGTTTTCGCTGAACTTTTTGAGCTGGTCGAAGCCCGGGAAACCGCGACAGAGCAAAGCAGGTTGTGAAATCGCGTGAGACGTGAAACATTCAGATTACAGCCTCAAGCGCCGGCTGCAAATCCGCCATTGCCAAATCGCTTCGATAGATTTACATATACATTCCGGCAGGCGTAGCATCCGGGCCGTCTTTCAGCATTGCTTTTTCTGTTCACTCGGCTTTCTCAAGCGGCGCCAGGATAACGGCAGACAGTCATCGCCGAATTTCAGCCTCCGCTATGCCCAGAAAGGAACTCACCCAATGAAATGTGAACCGCTCCGCCCTGGCAGCTTAGCGTAAACCAACCAATAGAAAGGAATTCACCCATGCAAGAACCATCTAAATTCTGCCCGCGCTGCAACACGCAGAATTATGAAGGCGCCATGTTCTGTTATTCGTGCAGCTTTAAATTTCCGGACGCCGAGCATCAGACAGATCGGACGCGTCGCGGCGCCACTTTTTTGGGCGGGCTCGTTATCATCCTAACGCTCTTGGGATTAGGGGTTTATTGGGCGCGGATGAGCCCGCCGCAGTCGCCAACCGCAGAGAACGCCGCGCTCAAACCATCGCCGACGCCCATATCATCGCCGACGCCCGCACCGAGCGCAGCGCCGGCCAATAAGATGCCTGCATATGCGCAGGTGGTTGATGTGGCCGGCAAATTGGGGTTTCAATTAAATGCATTCGATAACAACGGGAGCTCGGTCTTTCAGGCGGAGGCCAAGCGATTTATAGGCGATCAGGAGTTTAGATTTGTGGTGATGGGGCCGGACAGAAATCGCGTAGATACCATCAGACTCCAAGCCTGGGGCATTCAGACCAGGAAGGCCAGGCAACAACTTGAGGGATGGGCGACCGAAACGCTGTCTTCATTGAATCGAGGCCAGCTTCCTCGCGATTTTAGTCGACAGCTTTACGCAGGGGCCAACGTCGGAGACAACGGAATGTCGAACGGCTTTTGTAATGTGCAAGTACTTCAAAAGCCCATAACCCCTGGAAGGCCGAGCGCGAGTGATCGTATCACCATTGATCTGATCTTCGATAAGGCAGATTGATCGTGAGCTTTCGGCGAGCCATCTGGATTTTTATCATAAGCATGTCAAGACCGCTCGCCGAAAGCTCACCCATATCGTGTTCTTTCGGTGGCGAGTCTTGACTTGAGTCACGCGCTTTCTGTGGATTTCTTCCGGCGCTACGCCCGCTCACCGATCGGTCTCGATTCGGAGACAACCGGCCCGAGGCCGCTGGACATTTTTCCAGAGGCGCGCGATTTCAACCCGGATTATTTCGATCTCTTTCGGATAGTTTATCTATCTCCTCCGGTCATTGCTGGTAAATGCCCCACTCGAACGATGGAATCATCGTAGAAACGAACCAAGTCTTGCCCTGTAAATAGTCCGCTAACTGCATGTCTCGCATAATTCGTAAATACCCAAGTTACGGTTGAAGCGAATGACGCTTCTCTTGAGAAGATCGGGGATAAGTCCCTCAAGTGAGCTATGAACAAGTTTACGATGGCTGCGATCTCGGCACAGATAGAGATTTTCGGTTCGGTTGTCTGTTTTAGAGAAGTTGATATGATGGACGCATTCCGGCTTCCGTAACTTTCTTCCCAAATGCCGCTCCATAACCTCAACGTGTTGCCAAATAGTGATTCGCCGCCCGTCTTGCCGCCTTCTGACGCATAAGTGTTCTTTTTGCACGCGCACTTCAGCAGCGCGTCTGAAGTTAAGTCCGAGACGCTTCGCTCTGGCAGAAACGACATTACGGTCTCGATCCAGTTTTTGAGCGATCCAACCCACGCTTTTATCGTGGTTATCCCGAATGAATTGATCTTCCGCTGGAGTCCATCGGCGCAAAACCTTCTTGGTGAGGCCAAGGTTTTGGACTCTATGGTTAATGGAAATCGTGCTTCGGCCAAGATGGTCAGCAATATCCCTAAAGGCCATCTTCCGATAGTGCTTACGGATGTAAGCGTCTTCGCCTTTTGTAAATCTTCGATTCTTTGACATACCGCGAAAAGCCTCCTACGTCTTTGCCTACGCCGAATTGTCAATTCGACCATAACCTGATCTTGGCGCGACGTAGAATCAACAACTTACCGATGTTTTTCGACCATAATGTGATCTCACATTCGACCATAACCTGATCTTATGGCCACGGTTTCGACCATAACCTGACCGCTTCTTGATCTGCTCGGGGATTCTCTGTGTACCTGCTGAGCTGCGCTGCCCTTCGAGTGGTGAGCGCGACAAGGTGCGCAAACGAATTCACAATTGATTCCAGGTGTTTGCGCCAGGCCCGCACGTCCACCGGACCAACTTCGCCCGGATGCTTGCCGAGGTAATTCAGGAATGATCGGATGACGTGCTTCTTGTCCCGTAGACGTTCTTCGCGGTCTCTAGTCTCGGCGCGCGTACTGACCTCTGCCCAGAGGGTAATCGCGTTCTCGGTCGGGGTCGGGCAATGCATGACCGACCGGGAGGCCGTCAGTCCTCAGGCGAGCGCTTGGTTGTCGAAGTGGGAAGACACGACACTACTCCTTACTTGGAGTCACTCATAGACCGCTTCTCGACGGGTCACCAGTTCGTTGTATTTAAAACTGAGCAGGTCCTCGAAACCGGCTCTCTGATAGATCAAGTTCTCCACGTCCTTTTTTCCGAAGAGCAGAATGGCCCGGGAGCCGGCGTACTCCTGTACCTGTGAGACAGCCCCTGCGGTAAACCCGGGGAGTGACATGACGATCCCCCTGACGTCTACGCGGTTTAAGAGCTTGCCTTGCGGCTCTCGGATGACTGGCGCCTCGATAGGCGACTTCTCCCATTTGCACTCGATCAAGTAATACTCGCGCTCGCGATGAACAATGACATCCATCTCCTCATGTGAAGTTCTGACGCCCTCATCCTGTCTCCAGCCATTCTCCGCCAGAATTCTGGCGAGTAGTTTCTGAAACCTCCTGCCCCGCGCCTGCGGCGTGAGTTCAGAGAGACTCTCGAATTCGTCCGCGAGGGAGACTTTCTTTCTCCACTCTTGGCGGTAGAGAGGCTACGTGATTTGGGCTCAGTGGACGTACTCCGTCTCTCCCACCTTAAAATCGATACCTACTGGCTGGCCGGTGGGCATTAGCGGGGCGTTAAGCAAGACGGTTCTCGTTTTCGCCCATTCCTCGATCTTTTCGGGCTGGGCGACGCGCGTTGACCGCACGCCCTTAAATCCCGCCCAGTGCAGAACCTCGATTTCCGCCAGGATTTCCTGGTCGGAGCGGTCGAAGGAATAGGTGAATATGAATTCTTTGTGCCAGCCGCCGAGTTTAAAACTGCACGGGGCACCTTCCGTGTCCGTCAGGACAAGGAGCGGCTCCGCGCTCTCGGTGATTTCGTACTTCAAGAAGTCACCGGCTTCGGCGGCGCCATTTTGTATGTCAAGCCATGTCACCGGCTCAATTCTGTTTTTAATCACTCTTGCTCCTTTTGTCCGCCTGGCGGGCATTGATTGTTGGTTACTGGTAACTATTCCGCCGGCTGAAGCACGGCGGCTTTCTTAGCCCTGCCCCGAGGGGCGGACTCTCGGGCGGGTAGTTACGGACTCGCGTCGCCGCTCAACGTATCGAGCGGCGACATTGTGCGAAGCGACGTAATCGGCATTATGCGAATAGCCACAAACAACACAGCGAAATGTAGATTGCGTGGTTCGGTTGGCTTTATCCACATGTCCACAGCGACATGTGCGAGACGTATTGCGGGCGTCAACCGATTCGACCTTAACGCCATGCCTGCTCGCAACGTGCGCGGTTTTCAAGAAGAGCGAAGAGAACGGCCAGCCGTGGTGAATCAGGCGTTGCTTCTTAGCAACCCTGATTCTCGCCCGGATGCCCTTAAGGTCTTCGACGGCAATCGTCCCTGCATTAACTTTCAAGGCTTCGTCAACGATCTCGTTCGCCACGTTCCAGAGCAGCCAATCAACCGACCTCTTCTCTTTGCCCGCCAGCCGTTTCAAGAGTCGTCTTTGATTTCGGCTCTTGTGCCTTGCGGATTGAAGATCGCGGCGCTGTTTGAATCTGCGCTCTCGAATGTGTTTGATAATTCCGCCGTTGAAGGTCTTGCCAGTGTTGACTGTGGCAATGCGAACGATCCCCGAATCGACGCCGATCACGCCGTCACTCTGAGAGTCGGGGATGTCCTTTGTGACGATCAAATGCAGATACCAGATTCGGCCTTTGCGGGAGACGGTGGCGGTCGGCTCGACTCCCCATGTCCCGTCGAAATATTGCCGGTGGTAGTCGGAGAGGATCAGGTTGACTCTCACTCTGCCGTCGAGCGTGGTCAGCGTGGCGTGTTGCTGATCGAGTTTGACCGTCAGAGTGCGAGCGTCATATCGCACCGCCGCCGTTTCTTTCCAGCGGTGATGTTTTTCTTTGTCTCGCTTGTACGCCTCTGCAACCAGGCAGCGAGAGGAGCAAGCGAGATTGGCGGGAAGTTTAGTTATCTCTCTCACGTCCCGATAAGTGACGTGGTGAAGCGCGACCGAATTAAAGATTTTCTTCTCAAAGGCGACTTGAGAAGTGTGATTGAGCGCGACCACGTAGGCTTGTTGTGTCTCAGAAAGAGATTGCGAAGCCTGCCCTGTCGTCTCAAGTTTTATCTTCAACGTGACAGTCGCCTTCATAATTAGCGTTATATATCCCGTAAACCACTGGTATTGCAAGAGAGGATTGCGCCGTCGCATTGCCTCCGCGCAATGCCTATTTCCTCTGTCGGCTATAAGCCGACAGTCTCCATCGGCGGAAACTGATGAACCTCTGTGACAGAGGTCCTGCTTTTCAGATTGATTCGAGGACTGGGTTGCTAACTCGTTTTTTATTTCTGGCTGTAGTTACCTCCGAGCGCAGGCAACCGCAGGAGCGTGTAGCCCCGGAGGTCAGCGATGAAACAGGAACTCTGACAGTTGCCCCACAGTCACATTCGCATTCCCATAGACAGCTCCGGCCGTACCGCCCTACGACTTCGATCGCTTTCAGGCGACCGAACCTCCTATTTGAAAGCTCAAGAGCCCGCTTCGCTCCGACGACGCCGGCGATGACCGTCCGGCGATAATGGCCACAGGAGATCACCCGCCCTCTGAGCAGGTTTTTCACGGATACAAAACACGCCTTCCCACACGAGCAATGACACCGCCAGATGCGCCCACTGCCGGCCCTGCTCTCGTGATATGCTACGGCTACCAACTCGCCGAAACTCTGCCCCTTAATATCGATTGCCTTTGGCATCACTGGCCTCTTTTGATAGGAATTATTAGCCGATAGGATCAAATGTCCGTCGGCCGCCATATCTTCAGGTTCGGGACATGAAGGAAATCCGTATCGTGTGTCGCGATATCGGTAATCCCTCTGCGGACGGCGCACGCCAGATTGATCGAATCGATCACCAGCATTCCATATGCCCGCCGCAGAGTATGACTCCAGTCGATGTCTTCCTCCGTCACTTCGATTATGGTAAGCGGCAATTGGAGCAGTTGGGCTGTCTCTGTGATGTAGTTCGACAGCCTGGCAATCAACTGTGGCTGGCGTTTGAGCTTTTCGAAGGGTTTCGAGCCACTGACGAGCCCAACGTTGACGGCTTCGATCACCATCCGCTTGTGTAGTAACTCGCCGATAATCGGGGTCGTCACATAACCGGATATTTCTCCGCGACCGATACGATTGAGGATCTGTCGGCAATCACTCGATTGCGCCGCCAAGTGATAGAGGAAAATATTCGTGTCAATCAGGCAGATGGTTCCCGAGGGGAGATGGTTAATATCCACAATATTCCTCGTCCTCTATGATCTCACGCAAAATCGCCGGATCCGTCCCCCTTATCGTCCCCCACGTCTTCTCCAGAATTTGATCCGGTGTCAGTCCTGGGCCTTTCCTCGCTCTGCCCGCAAGGCTCTGATGAATCTGGTTGAGAATTAGAGGAGAAAGCCCCGACAGCCGTCGCTCAATCGCCAACCTCTTCTGCGGATCGTCCAAGGCGTCGGAAGTAACCTCCGGCAGATACTGTTGGAGAACGGTCACGAGATCCGCCCGATGAAGATTTTCTTCCCACCATCCGAGAAGACCCGACGACAGAATCGACGCCCCAATTTCTCTCCCATTGGCGCCTTCCGGCGCCTCGTCCGTCTGCTGAGGGGCGTCCAGATCGCTCATTAGTTGTTGAAGGATCTGCCGGCGATCCGTTGGCGATAACCGCCGAAAGTTCACTAGCACAGCCTCAGCCGCGTTTTCTGTCGAAATGTTCATGTCTCTAAAACTCCTCCACGGAATTGCCCCGTCATAGGCGAAGCGACGGGCGCTCAACCTTTTCTTCGTAGAAGCGGCGCTTCGATAAAAGTGACCAGCGTCTGCGGAAGGCCTATTTTATCCGAAGCTTCATAAACATCTTTGGCGCTGTCGCCGCTGGCCACAAGGCGGTCTTCATAAACCGCAACCCACTTACCAGCATATTCGTCTCGATGCTCGGCGACCCACCTCATGTCCTTGCTCATGTCCCGCATCTTGACCGGCGGGGTCACAACGCGCCCTCTCTTCCTCTCATTGAGCGACTGTTCGTAAAGCAGTACGTCCTTGACCTTCACCCGCCGGTGATTGCCGATCAGCCGTGACGGGATTTCGCCGCGATCGATCACCTTGACCAGATAAGCCCGCGAGACTTTGAGGTAGTCCGCGGCCTCCTGCGTAGTCATCTCCGCGTCCTTCGCCAGCACCGCGACCTCATTCCCCTTATCTATTTCTGTGACGATCTGTTTCAGAAGCGGCTTGAGGCTCTCAGGCAAAATAACCTTTTCCTCCGCTCGCCCTCCCCCAACTAGGGTCAAAGGCTCCTTCGAGGACAGCAATTTCTTTATAGTCCCCCTAATTTCCGCCTCAATGTCGATCGCCGTCTCAATATTGATAGTCATACTTCTTCCTCTTGGGCCCGGTTGTTTGAAAACTGCGCTCCGAAAGACTCTTAAGCTGTAAGCTCTTTATATCAAGTTTATCGAAATCCTAGAATATTCGCAACAATCGCTGCAAACGATTTATTCGTCATGGTTTCCTTTCTGATATTGTAGGGGAATCATTCGTTTTTCGGCTCGGGCTTGATTCGTCCTGTTCGATACCCTGTGCTGATCAGGCCGGCTGTCAGCAAGTCGCCAACAACGTCGTAATCAACCACGATCTTTCCGTGGAAGTTCAGCACGGCGCTTCTATACCCATCAGACACAACCGAAATATCGAGGTCTTTGGAAAGCAAAAGAATCACCCTTTGCAGATCGGTCAATTCATCATTACTTCAGCGATGATACTCCATCCACAGCCGCAAGCTTGGATGGAGAGGAATCGCCGCTTCTTTCGTTAACGGAACAGTTGTCGCGACAGTGGAACAGTTGTTGTATATTGGGTGAGTGAATGTTCACCTTTCGATCAAGACCAAATTGGTGGTTACCCCGGAGGCCGGGCGGGAACTCAAGGCCACTATGGAAGAGTTCAACCGCGCCTGCGATACTCTTTCGGAACTCGCCTTTCAGCAAAACCTCCACCGCAAATACGACATCCACCACGCGGGCTATCGCCTGATCCGCGAGGAAACAAAACTTCCGGCTCAGCACGTGATCAACTCGATTGCTAAGGTGAGCGGCGCTTACACGCGCGAGCCGAACAAACTTCACCATTTCAAGACACATTCGTCTATCAGATATGACGCCCGGACGATGGTTCTCAGCCAGGATTGTTGCGCCGCCGGCTTGACGATCTGTCCGAAAGGCCGCGTTACAGGGCGGTTGCGGATGTCGGCGAGAATGCGCGAACAACTTTGCCAGGGCGAACTCGGCTCGGCTGAATTGGTTTATCGCAAGGGGAACTTCTACCTGCATATTTCGATCACGATTCCGGCGCCGGAGGTTAAACAGCCGGAGGGGAGTATGGGCGTCGATCTCGGGGTTAACCGAGTGGCGGTTACCTCGGGCGGAAAATTCCACACCGGGAAGAAGATTCGCCATAAGAAATTCTGCTACAAAAGAACGAGACAATCTCTTCAGGCCAACGGTGGTAAGAGCGCAAAACGCGCGCTCAAACATGTCTCTGGCAGGGAGAGGCGTTTCGTCGCGGACACCAACCACTGCGTCAGCAAACAAATCGTCGCTGAGGCCCTGGCGACAAGGCGGCGGATCGTTCTTGAAGACTTGGGCGGGGTGAGGGAGAACGGCAAGGCGAAATGCGTTCACGATTGGAGCTTCGCCGAGCTTCAGCGGATGATCTCCTACAAAGCCGCGCGCGCGGGGGTTGAGGTCGCATATATCGATCCCCGGTACACTTCCCAAACCTGTTCGCGTTGTTTGCATATCGGTGTCCGTCAGAACCAATCGAATTTCTATTGCCGTGATTGCGGCTATCAGATCAACGCCGATCTGAATGGAGCGAAATCTATCGCCTTAAGGCATGACCTTGGGGTGATGGGCCGCCTCTTCTGCGAATACCCGCCGAAGAAAGTCAACCGGCCCGAAGCGGTCCGTTCCTGGCAGCTTTCCGCCGGGCGTAGGTACGAAACTTGGAACCGCAAGCTCGATCTACAGCCCAAGGCTTAGATGGAGTCAGTTGACAGGATTGTTTCGCTAGTTCCGCCTCGGCCTTAATCGCGCGCCACTCGCACTCAGGGCACTCACGTGCGGCTTGCTCCGCGAGCTTCATCACGATGGCGTCTATTTTCTCAATGACGTCCTGGTCAAGGCCTGCGTCTTCGAGCAGTCCTTGAATTTCGACAGCTTCCTCTGGCGGGTCTGGAATCTGGCGGCCCGGAACAACCAGGCGGATAGCTCCAACCAAAAATTGAATGCCCCATTGATGCCTCCTGTTCGTTACAAAGGGATTGAATTGTTCTGCTACTAACGGATTTTGTGGCGCGCCTCCCGGAGGGGCGAAATGTTTTTAGCCACGAATGAACACGAATATTATTTCCGGTCTGATAAATTGTTTGGCTGCCATTTTCTCGCTTCTATTCGTGAATATTCGTGTTCATTCGTGGCTAAAATTCTTTCCAGGGCCGGCCAACGGCCACAAACCACGAAATCCGTTAGCGCCAGGAATTGTTAAGAATCCCGGTACCAGTAACCCCGGAATCCGATTTTGGAAAAGTGGGGGCGCTTGAATCAGCAACCCCAAAATCCGAATAGTCCTTGGAATGAGCCTGCTCTGGTGGAGCGGTGAATGCCCCTCCGGTCACGGCAGTGAAATGGAGTGACCGAGAGTTCTCTTTTGCCTCGCGTTAGCCTGCGGGCCGTAGTTAATTCGTCTTTGATATTCAAATCCATCGCCGCGATGGATTCGCTTCAAATGCTTCGGATGGACGTCGAAGCCGTTCAGTGTAAAAGACGGCCGTTGGCGCACGGCTGACAACCTGCCGAAATGACGGCCGGCGAACTTGCCTTTTGGGATGTCGGTTGAATGGGGGTCGTTTTTTTCAAGCGGCCTCCAAAGGCTTGAAACAACCTGAAAATAAAGGGGGCAAAAAGCCCAGGTTCCGGCGCTCGCTCAACCGACGTAAGCCGATCTGACAAAGGCTGACACTGCGAGAGGCGCCACGGTTATCAACTTGTCGCCACTGGCCGCTGTTCACGACAAAAATTCCGACCTCCATGATCCAGAGGTAAGCTAAGGTGACGGCTACCAGCAATCGCTCGATTCGATCAGGATCGGTCAACCGCGTCGACTCTAAATTCAGTCCGCGACTCTTATGATCGGAAAACATCTCTTCAATCCAGAACCGGTTAGAGTAAATCTCACGAACCTTTTCGGCGTCGGTGAGATTGGTTATCAACAACCACGGCTCTTCCTGATCACGATCCCAAACCACCACCAGATTGACTCGATGCGTGGCTTTGCCGTCAGTCGTGACCTTGATCGATTCCCAGATCCGCGTCCGTCCACGGGTTGCCAGGTCTCCGGCGTTATACCAATCCCCAAGATATTTGAACCGCCCCGGGATTCCCGGAGACTCCAATTCTTGAGAGGATGGAGTCATGAAAACAACAACAAAGTATTCGCCGGAGTTCCGTGAACGGGCTGTTCGGATGGTGTTCGAGCATCAAGGGGAGCATGAGTCTCAGTGGTCGGCGATCGTCTCGATTGCGACTAAGATCGGCTGCACAGGGGAGACCTTGCGTAAATGGGTTCGGCCAGGGCAAACGCGCCGGGCTGACGAGTACGGAACGAGAGCGTCTCAAGCAACTCGAACGCGAGAACCTGGAGTTGAAACGGGCCAACGAGATCCTGCGTAAGGCCGCGGCTTTTTTCGCCCAGGCGGAGCTCGACCGCCGACTGAAGTGATGGTGTCGTTTATCGACCAACACCGAGCCGAGTATGGGGTCGAGCCGATCTGCGAGCAATTGCCGATCGCCCCCGCGACCTACTACGAACAGAAAGCGCGAGAGGCCGATCCTGAGCGGGAACCGCCGCGCCTTCGACGCGATGCTGAGATTTCGAGTGAAATCCGGCGCGTGTATGATGATAACTTCCAGGTCTACGGCGCCCGCAAAATCTGGCGGCAACTGTGCCGGGAGGGCGTCGCCGTCGCTCGCTGCACCGTCGAACGATTGATGCGATCCATTGGTCTGCAAGGAGCTGTGCGTGGGGGCAAACGCCGAACCACCATCAGCCGCGACCAGACGGATTGTCCGGCAGATTTGGTCAAGCGCCAGTTCGCCGCCATTCGGCCGAATCAACTCTGGGTGGCCGATTTCACATATGTCGCGACCTGGGTAGGGTTCGTCTACGTGGCTTTCGTCATCGATGTGTTTTCTCGCCGCATCATCGGCTGGCAAGTGGCCCGCTCGATGCACACCGACCTGGTCTTGGATGCGCTTGAGCAAGCTCTGTGGGCTCGTTCCGGAGCCAGGGGCGTGATTCATCACAGTGACCGGGGCTGCCAGTATCTCTCGATTCGTTACACTGAGCGCTTGAAGGAGGCCGGCGTCGAGCCGTCGGTCGGCAGCGTCGGCGACTCTTACGACAACGCCCTCGCCGAGTCGGTCATCGGACTTTATAAAACCGAGGTCATTCACCATCGTGGTCCCTGGCGTCAGTTCGACGATGTCGAGTACGCCACACTCGATTGGGTTGATTGGTTCAATAACCGCCGGCTGCTCGAACCGATTGGCAATGTGCCGCCGGCGGAGTTCGAATCGATGTATTATCGCCAACTAGACGAGTCAGCCGCCGCGGCCTGACTCAAGCTAATTTGTCTCTGGGAATCCCGGGGCGGTTCATTTTCACACCTCGGACACAGTGCGGCATTGGCAGGAGGCGCAGACCTAGCCCGGATTTCTCATTAGCACTCTGACGAGCTGTTGAGAGTGCGGTTTCTACCCACTCGGCGGCCTAAGAACAAGCCAGTTTGGACCTGTCCCAAGCGCCGGGCATGGTGATTATGCGTTTGCGGCGGTTTGAGAGGCTTGTGACCTCTTCCCGTCACGGATTGCGAAAACACTTCTCCTAAGGCGTCCCGTCAAAATAAAGTAGCTAATTTTTTTCTTCGCCCCGGAGCAATGGTGTAATTCCAATCGCCGTGGAAATCCTCTCGAAGGAGATTTACCAAGGCGAGTTCTTCATCGCTGACCTTGATACCTGTTGGATAGAAATCCTCTCGAAGGAGATTTACCAAGGCGAGTTCTTCATCGCTGACCTTGATACCTGTTGGATAGATGCCGGTATCCAGTTCAGCTTGAATGATCAGTCCCTGCTGCGTGGCAGTGTTAGCAATTAGGTTGATGATTACTTCGTGGCTAACCAATGGTCGGCCACGCCAATTTTGGGTGATGTGAGAAAACATCCGATGCTCAATCTTGTTCCATTTGCTGGTACCCGGTGGAAAATGGCAGACCCGGATTCGAAGCCCCAGAGCCGTCGCCAAATCCTGCAAGGCGACTTTCCACAGTCGACATCGGCTGCCATTACTTCCGCCACCATCTGCTGTGATCAACAGCTCGCGGGCTCCTCGATAACGTGGGCTGCCCATTTTGGACCACCATCGCCGAATGGCTTCAGTCGCG
>WNGA01007698.1_pt1 | contig 14934 bp, 6 predicted proteins | sample 5400061 | NCBI WGS metagenome assembly WNGA01 (sample SAMN13153366, study PRJNA577476) | soil metagenome | isolation source: 100 cm soil or saprolite under grassland replicate 2 | place: USA:California | collected 2016-06-15
ATTGGGCAGCTCGCCCAGAGCCAGGTTCAGCTTGAACGAGGTGCCCTCGGACTTGAAGCGGTCGACCTCTGTCGCGAACGACGGCGGCAGCGAGTTGCGGCCCACCAGGGTGAGAAACGTCCGCTTGGGGTCGGCGTTCGACACGACGACCCGAGCGTGGACCTCCTGGCCGTTCTCGAGCGCCACACCGTAGGCGATGCCGTGCCGCGCGAGGATGCGAGCGACCGGCGCGCTGGTCCTGATCTCGGCTCCAGCGGCCCGGGCTGAGGTCGCGATCGCCTCGGAGAGCGCGCCCATGCCGCCTTTGACGAATCCCCACAGCCCGCGCACTCCGTCCACTCCGCCCATCTGGTGGTGAAGCAGCACGTAGGCCGTCCCGGCCGACCTCGGGCCCGCGTTTGCGCCGATCACCCCATCGGTGACCAGCGCGACCTTTAGCTCCTCAGATTCGAACCAGTCGTCGAGCAGCTCCGCCGCGGCGCCCGTCAGCATGCGGGCCATGGCCGCCAGGTCAGCGCGCGGGAGGCGCAGCGCCCGAGCTCCCAGGCGAGCCAGGCTGAGCCAGTCGGCGAGCTCGCGCGGTGGCACGTTCGGAGGACTCTGCAGCAGCAGGGGCTCAACAAAGCGCGCGATCCGCGCGAGCGTGGCCTCGTAGGCCGGGTAGCGCTCCGCGTCGCGAGTCGAGAACTTGGCGATCTCGGAGCAGGTCCTGGCCACGTCGCGCCACATGAAGAAGTGCCGGTTGTCCGGCAGCGGCGAGAAGTAGGCCGGCTCCTTGGGTAGCACCTGGTAGCCGTAGCACGGCAGGTCGAGCTCGCGGACGATCTTTGGTTGGAGCAGACTGACCAAGTAGGCCGCGGTTGACACCCGGTAGCCTGGGAACAGCTCCTCGGTCACGCAGGCGCCGCCGACTTGTGGCCGCCGCTCCAGAACCAGCACGTCCCAGCCGGCCCGCGCCAAGTACGCCGCGGCGACGAGTCCGTTGTGCCCACCGCCGACCACGACCGCGTCGTACGTTCTCAACTGCAGTCCGGAGTCCGAGGTCCGGAGTCCGAAGGGGTCGACAGTTCGGATCTCGGACCCGGGACCCCGGACCAAAGATCGCGGCACAGCGCGGCAATGTGGGCTGGTGTGGTGCCACAACAGCCTCCGAGGATCTGCGCCCCGAGCCCCAGCCAGCCGCGTGCCTCCTCGACGTAGCGCGCTGGCGGGTACTCGTCGGTGAAGCGCCACTCGGGCGGGTCGAAGCGGCCGATGTGGGGGTAGATCCCGATCGGGCCGCTCCGCGCCGCGGCCAGCTCGCGCAGCCCGGCCCGAGCATCCTCCGGCGGCGCACAGTTGACGAGCAGCGCATCGGGGCCCAGCGACGCCAGCGTCCGGCTGGCCTCGGCCATGCTCTCGCCCGAGAACAGCTTGCCGTGTTCGTCGGGGACGAACGAGACCCAGCATGGCAGGCCGATCTCGTTGGCGGCCTCCACGGCCACCTGTGCCTCGGCGATCGAATTGACTGTCTCGATCAGGACTAGATCGCAGCCGGCCTTGGCCAGCGCACCGATCGTCTCACGATACTCGGGCCGAGCCTGGGCGGGCGTGGGCGCGAGGTCTGGACGGAAGCACCACTCAAGGGTCGTGATCGCGCCGGCCACCGCCACTGGCCGGCCACCTGAGACCGCCGCTCGGGCCTCCAGCGCCAGGTCGACGGCCGCGCGCAACAGGCGATCGGCTCGGTCGTCGAGATCAGGGGCGCCGATGTGGCGCCGGTGGGCCTCGTCTCGGAAGTGGTTGAACAGCGCGCGCCGAGTGAGCTGGAACGTGTTGGTGGAGATCACGTCTGCTCCAGCCTTGACGTAATCTTCGTGGATCGCGCGGACCACCGTTGGTCGGCTGAGTACCTGATGATCGGCCCAGGTCAGATCCCGCCGCAGGATCTCAGTGCCGATCGCGCCGTCCAGGATCAGTACCTCGCCGCGGCGTAGCCGCTCTCGGATCGGACCGTAGCTCATAACCTAACCCCCCAGCCCTCTTCCCTAAAGGGAAGGGGGTGCGAGTTGAGCAGCTCCCCCTTCCCTTTAGGGAAGGGGGCTGGGGGGTTAGGTTGACTTCGCATCTCGAGGCCGCTCCTTGACGGCCGCGGACCTCGGACCTCGGACCTCGGACTTAGCGCTCGCGTGTGAGCCGGCCCGCTGCCACAACAGCTGCCAATGATTCGTGCCCCCCTCGACAGCCACTCGGCGGCCGCCATCGCCAGACGTTCGGGTGGCCACTCGTCCGTCTGGCAAAAGCGTGGAAAGAACTCGAGCTTCCAGGAAGGCGGGTCGAGCTTGCCAAGATGGGGGAATGCACCAGCCGGGCCCCCGGGGACGAGCGTCTCGAGGGCTGGCCCGACGTCCACGGGAGGCACACAGTTCACCAGCACCGCCTCGGCTCCTAGATCGCGCATGGCGGCAGCCGCCTCGGCGAGCGGCTCGCCGCCCAGCACGCGCCCGTCGGGCGAGAGGACGAAGCTGGCCCAGAGCGGAAGGCCAGTCTCGCGCCCGGCCCTGGCAGCCCCGCGCGCCTCGGTCAGGGTGTTCATCGACTCCAGGAGGATGAGATCAACGCCAGCCTCGGCCAGCACACTTGCCAGCTCGCGGTGCTCGGCCTCGGCCTCGTGGGCGGGCGGCGCGAGATCGGGTCTGAAGCAGTGCTCGAGCGGCGACATCACTCCGGCGATGGCCACGCCCTCTCGCCCACTGCGCACGCGGGCCTCGCGGGCCAACTCGACCGCGCGGCGGGTCAGCTCACTGGCGCGCTGCGCCAGCCCGGGCGCGCCGATGTGCCGCATGTGCGCCGCGTCGCGAAAGACGTCCAGGTAGATTCGCCGGTTCAGCTGGAAGGTGTTTGTGCGAATGAGGTCGGCCCCGGCAGCCAGGTACTCGAGATACAGCGTGCGCACGGCATCCGAGTCAGTCAGCATGCCGTGGCCTCGCCAGCGCACCCCGCGGCGGACCAGCTCCGTCCCCATCGGGCCGCCCAGCACGATCGGTCCGCCCCGCCCGAGCGCGCCACGGACCGCCTCGTAAGCGCTCATGGCGCGCGCACGCGCCTTTCCGTAACGCAATCGTAACTCCACGCGCCTTGCGGTCTGCTCGTTCGCTGTTTATCGTGAATGAGTAGGAGCATGTTCGAGGATCGGATACGGGACGACCCGTCGGGGCTGCTCGAGCGTATCGCCGACGCCTTCGCGCGCGGAGACGAGACGCTCGGCCACGACTTGGTGGCCGAGGCGATCGAGCGGCATGAGATGCCGGCCGACCTTGTCGCGGCCGCCCTCAGCGCCGGCGTGGAGGCCTCCTCTCTAACCCACTCTGCTGGAGGCCGTGGGAACCTGGGCGAGCGACTCGATCACCGACTCTAAGTCCCTTGCCTGGTCGCGCTCCTCCGGGGTCTCGTGCCCGAGCGGCGTTTCGGCCACGAAGCGATACATGTCGGCCGCGCCCAGCAGCATGCGTGGCGTGAGCCCGGCCCCCTCAAAGGTGGCCGCGATCTCTTCCATCTCGCCGATCCAGCGGTGCGCTTTGGGTGGCATCGACGGGATAGACCTGGCCGCCCATTCGTAGAGCGCTGCCTGGCTGGCGAGCAGCTCGGCCCTCAGCGACTCGTCGGCGCCCAGCCGGCGGGCCGAGATGAGCAGCTCCGTCATCAGCGCGGTGAGGCCCTTGGTCAGCGACGCGTAGCACATCTTCAGCGCCGATGCCTGGCCCACCTCCCCGCCCAGCACTCGGATGTCGAGCCCGTAGCTCGCCAGCTCTTGCAGTTCGGGCGCCGCCTCTCCGGAGGCGTAGACCCGGGGTGAGTGGGACCGGCTGGGCGGCGATCCGATGATCGAGGCGTCGATGAAGCGTCCCCCTGCCGACTCGACGATCGAGCCTACCTGGCGGGTCGTCTGGGGCGCAATCGCGTTACAGTCCGCGTACAAGAGCTGCCCGCCAGTCGACCGAAGCGCCTGGGCCACATCCTCCGCCCCGGCTACCGCCTCGGATGGCACCAGCACCGATAGGACCAGGTCAGCCTCGCTTACCAGCCGCTCGACCGAACCGACGTCGGCGATCCTCGCCTCGGCGGCTAGCCGTCGAGTGCGTTGGCTACGCCCGTCCAGCGCAGCGATAGTCGGCATGCCACGCTCTCGCAGCACGGCTCCGATCGCCTGTCCCATCTCGCCGGGGCTCATGATCCCAACCGTCTTCATACCTTGCTACTCCTCTTTCGCCCTCTCCCCCGCGAGGGAGAGGGGCTGGGAACAAGTGCGCTTCGCGGGGTGAGGGCCTACGGCGCCCCCCTCATGGCGGCCTCCCCGCGGGCGGCCGCCGCTTCTGAGGACCGCCCGAGCTCGTCGTATAGCCGCGCCATTTCGACGTACGCCCACGGTGAGGCGGGCGCGAGTCCAGCTAGCCGCTGCAGCTCGCCGAGCGTGCCCGCTGGCCCGAGGCTGGAGAGGCGGGCCGTCTGGGCGTACTGGTGAATGATGTCACGGTCGGCCGGCCGAAGGTCGGCCGCGGCGCGGAGGATGGCGCTGTTGCGATCCCACTGGTTTCGAGAGCGATGCTCGCTCGCCCAGGCCAGCAGCGCGTCGACCGCGCGGGCATCTTGCCAGGCCCGGATCGCGTCCTGCCAGAAGCCTGCCGCGCGGTACAGCCGTCCCAGCTGGAACAGACCATAGCTGTCACCCGGGGCGGTCTGTTCACGGGCGCGGCGGAGCAGTGCACGCGCTTCGGCGCCGTCCCCCCGAGCGATCGCCACCTCGGCCAGGTTGCGCCACAGAGCCGGATCTACGCTGTCGAGGGCTATGCCCCGCCGCAAGGCCGCTTCGGCGAGGTCCAGTCGCTGCTGGCGTTCCTCACGGGAGAGGCCGTCGGGCAACTGGGCGCGCGCACGCTCCACCGCGCCAAGGTTGAGGTGAAGGGAGGCGCCGAGGGGGGTGAAGGCGAGCGCCACGAGCAGCGCGACGGCGAATGCAGCCAGCACGGGCACGCGCAGGAGCCAGTGGCGCTGTGTAGGGGTGAGCGGTGCCATTGGGCGCACGCCGTGCGCTCCTACACGCTGACTTTCGTCGAGTCGTGCCGCCGCTACCAACAGCCCGAGCGCAGCGAGCAGGAGGACGGTCCCGAAGCTGGTCAGCAGCACGACCTCGGTTAGCCCCTCGAAAAGCAGGACCATTGCGGCGCTGCTGGCCGCCAGCGCGCTTCCCCAGGTCAGTGGCCGACGCGCGTCTGCTACGGCCCGGCGCCCGCAGAACAGCAGTGTGGCTGTGATCCCAACCAGCCCGGCGCAGCCCAGCAGCCCCTGCTCGAGGTAGGCCTGGATGAAGGCGTTGTGGGCGTGGCTGAAGCTGGGGCCGATCTGGAGGAAGTACGCGTCGTAGACGTCGCGAGCCGAGCGGAGCCCCAGCCCGACCCCGGTTAGCGCGTAGTCGTGCAGCATCAGGACCGCGTTTTGCCAGAACGTCAGCTTGACGGCCAGCGGCAGTCCGTCAGGCGCCCGCAGCTCGAAGGGTCCGCGCTCGAGCAGCGCCCACAAGCCGCCCATGACTACCGGCAGCGCGGCCAGGAACCAGCCGCTGCGCAGCGCGAGCAGTGCCACTCCCAGCGCTGCGACGCTGACCAGCGAGCCGCGGCTGCCGCTCAGGAGCACGGTCGCGCCGAAGAGAGCCGCCAGCGCACAGCCGGCGAGTCGAGCCGAGGGACGCGCGCCGGCTAGCACCGGGCCGATCGCTAGCGCGAGACCGAATATCGCCAGGCCGCCCACACCCGAGGCTCGAAACCGGTACCGCTCGAGCGCCTCGTCCGGGGACAGGACCGCCTGGCGCCAGCCATCTGTGGCAGCAATCAGCCCATCCCACGGCCCGGGTACCGTCGCGAGTGGCAGATATGGCGCCGTCAGCACGACCAGCACGACCGTCCCGAGGAGCACGCTGGCCATCGTCGCGACTAGCGCGGCTCGCAAGCGCGGAGGGCTCGTGGCGTGATTGGCCAGCAAGTAGTACAGGACCACGCCGGCGAGGATGCCGCTCAGGCGGATGCCAGCCGCGCGGAGGTTGGTGGTCGCGAATAGCCCGATCGTCGCCCCGGCCAGGAACAACCCGAGGGGCAGGTCGAACGGCGTCGAAGCCGTCAGCCGCCCGACTCTTGCCCAGCGGAGGAGCCAGGGAAGGGCGACGACCGCCAGGGCCGGGCCAACCAGCGGGTTTGGGTAGGCGAGCAAGAGCAGCGCGGCCGGCACGACGTAGAACGGCTCCAGCGCGAGCAGGCGATCGCCACGCCGCGCGAGGGCAGCCCCGACCTGGTCGGTAAGGACTCGGATTGGGGCCCGGGCCTCGCGGACGAGGGATTGGGTTATGGGTGTTGGGTATTGGGTGCTGGGGGCCGGCGGTTGGGCTTTGGGCGCGACGGGCCGCGTGGCGGTAATGACGCCCAGGCTCTGGGCCTGGGATGATCCGAACGCCACGATGCCGACTCCTGGCGCCCGGCCCCCAGCACCCAATCCCTGGCCCCCAACACCCAACACCTGTCCGCCGACAATCGCCCACAGGCGCACGCGGACCGCTTCGCGGTCGCCGGTCCTGGCGGCCGCCACGAGGTCCGAGATCGCCTCCACCAGCTCAGCCGGCGCCAGCCGCGTGCTCCCGCCCTCCACCCTGAAGACCTGGGGGTGCGGGGTCTCCACCCGCCGCTCGTCGGCGGCCGTCAGCACCTCGCGCAGCTTCTCGCCCGGCCGCGGCCCGGTCACGACGATCGGGATGTCCACATCGGGTCGCAGGCCGCGCAGGCGGATCATCCGCCGCGCCAGCTCGGCGACGTTGAGCTCCTCACCCATGTCGAGGATAAAAACGTCGCCGCCCTCGGTGTAGCTAGCGGCCTGGATGACCAGGCTAGAGGCCTCGGCCAGGCTCATGAAGTAGCGGAACATCCGCGGATCGGTGATCGTGACCGGCCCGCCCAGGTCGATCTGCTTGGTGAACGTGGGCACAACGCTGCCGCGGCTGGCCAGCACGTTGCCGAAGCGAACGGCGGTGAAGCGAGTCCCGCTCGAAGTGGGCATGGCGGCCCCGAGCAGCTCGCAGACGCGCTTGGTGGCCCCCATCACGCTGCTCGGCTCGACCGCCTTGTCGCTCGACACCAGCACGAACCGCTCGGTCCCGTGCTCGGCGGCCAGTTCCATCGCCAGCCGAGTGCCGCCCACGTTGACCCGAACCGCCTCATCCGGATACTCCTCCATCAGGGGCACGTGCTTGTAGGCGGCGGTGTGGAAGACCAGGGCGGGCCGCTCGGCGGCGAAGACTGCCCGAATCCGCTCCCGGTTGGTGACGTCGGTGACGATCGGGACCAGGGCCGTGTCGTCGGAGTGATACCCGGCCAGCTCGACCCGCAGATCGTGCAGCCCGGACTCGTTCAGATCGAGCATCAGCAGCCTGGCGGGGCGCAGGTCGGCCAACTGGCGGCACAGCTCACCGCCGATCGAGCCACCGGCGCCTGTGACCAGCACCGTCTTGCCGCGCACCAGGTGCTGGCACTGGGCCCGATCGATGCTGACGCTGTGGCGACCGAGCAGGTCCTCGAGGGTGATGTCTCCGAAGAGCGAGGCGGCGCCTCCGCCCGGCGCACCGCTGGCCGGTACCACCCGGGCGCTCGCTCGGGGCTGAGTCTGGTCGCTTCGGATCGTGGTGACGATGTCGGGCAGCACCTTGATCTGGGTGGGCGTCTCCTGGCAGATGCCGACGATGTCGCGAAAGTCGCGCCCGGAGATGTTGTGGATCGCGATCACGATCAGGTCGATCTGCAGCGATTCGACGAGCCTGGGGATTGCAGCCCGATCGCCCAGCACCTTTCGTCCGTGGATCAACATCCCCTGCTTGTGGCCGTCGTCGTCGACGAACCCGATCACCTGGTGGCTGTCGGCGGCTCCCACGCTCTGGAGTTGCCAGGCGAGCTGCTGGCCGGCCTCCCCCGCTCCGACGATCAGCACCCGAGTCGTCCCCGGTTGGGGCGGCGTGATCAGGCGCCGCCAGGTGCGCTTGGCGGCGGCGATCGGCTTGCTGCGGTAGCGGATGGCGGTCATCCCGCAGAAGGCGAAGAAGCTGCCCAGGAAGACCGAGCTGAGCGGCATCGGGCGGGCGTTCGGCCAGGCCAGGTCGGCCCCCACGATCAGCGCTGTGGCGCAGGCGACCGAGATGACGAGCGGGACGACGTCTTGGGAGGTGGCGTAACGCCACCAGCGGCGGTAGATGCCGAACGCCTCGTTGCAGACGACTACCAGCGCACTGGCGAGCAGGTTGAAAACCAGCGCAGGCACGTAGTCGAGCTCGGTGGTTACGCCGCGCACGAGGAGGCCGAGGGCGTAGCACAGCCAGACCAGCGGGAGGTCGATGACCACCCACGGCACGTAGCGGCGAATGATGAACGCCAACCAGGAAAGCTGGGGCCTACGCACGCTGCTCCTTAGCGCGGGCCGGCGGCGGGCGACCCGCCCGGGCGGCTGGCCCCTATTCTAGGGGCACCCCAGGAGGAGGGGCAAAGGATGGACCAGTGAAGAGTGAAGAATCGAGGACGAAGCCGAAATCCGTCTAGACGCCCAAGTCAACATGGATCGACTGCTATAGTGGTGACCACGACTATGGTGATCACGATCACATGGAGGGACCAGTGGAGTCGGTCGGCGTCCGTGAGCTGAGACGGCATACCAGCGAGATTCTACGCCGAGTGCGCGAAGGTGGGGAAACCGTCGAGGTCACGTACCGTGGGCGACCCGTCGCCCGCGTAATTCCAGTCGACCGGCGGCCATCCGAGGCCGAGGAAGTGGCTGCCTTTTGGGCCAGGTGGGACCAGCTCTCGGATGAGATCAGCGCCCACTGGCCCGAGGGTGTGTCGGCTGTCGATGCAGTAAGAGATGTTCGGCGCGACCTGTAATGGTCGTCGACGCGAGCGTCTGGATCAGTGCCTTCGTTCGACAGGACGTGAATCACGCGGCCAGCCGTCGCTGGCTCGCTCAGCGAACGACCGTATCGGAGGACTTGATTGCCCCCGTCATTCTTCTCGTCGAGGTCGGCGGAGGCGTGTCTCGAAGGACGGGAAGACCATCACTCGCGCGTCGAGCAGTGCGCGAGCTACTCAATGCTGGAAAGCTGCGACTCATCCCGCTGGACCGTAGATTGGCTCAGTCGGCGGCACTGCTGGCCGTTGACCTCCGCTTGAGGGTGCAGATTCTCTGTACCTCGCCACGGCCCGTCAATTCGCTATCCCGCTCGTGACCTGGGATCGGGAGCAGCGCGACCGGGCGGCTGCAGTCGTGGCCGCGTTCGAACCGGCTGCACGTTAGACACGGGCGCCGCCGAGGTTGTCGGCCGCGGCTCAGCGCCCTGCCGATCTAGCGACGAACTGGTCCGGGCGTTGGCGTCGAGCTCGCGGTTGGGGTCCGTGTGGATGTTGGTGTCGGCGTGCGCGTGGGTGTGGGTGTCGGTGCGAGGGTCGCCGTGGGCTGTTGCTGCGCCCCACGCTGAGCGATGCTGGGAGACAGGGCCTGGCCGGATAACGTGGCCGTCGCGGTGGCGGTTGGAGTCGGGGTAGGCGTGGGTATGGTGTACGTGCTGGCCGCCGGATTCGTGGTGCCCGACAGGGAGAAGTACTCGAGGCGGATGCGGCCAACGCCGCCGTTGCCGCCGGCCCCGCCGTAGGGGTTCTGCGGCGAGCCGGTCCCTCCCCTGGCAGTCACGAGGCTCGTTCCCAGGACGGCGCTACTGACCCTGATCAGGGTCGAGCCGCCAGCGCCGCCCGCGCCACCGCCGTATTGGAACGCGTCGTTGGTCCCCGGGATCGCGGCGCCCTGCATGTCCACACCGTTGGCACCATCGGCAGAGATCGTCCCCGCCACGGTCAGCGACTGGGCCGCCAGGAAGAGTATTCCGCCGCCTGGTCCGCCGTTCTCGCCCTGGGATGCCCCCGATCCCTGTTTGCCGCCGCCCTTACCGCCGGCGCCGCCGAGGAACAACAGGCTGAGGTCGGCCACGCCGTATGCCTGCGCCCCACTGCCTCCCGTCTGGGCCGGCCCCTGCGGGTTGTCGGACCCGAGCCCACCGCCCGGAGTCCCGTCGGTTCCGTAGGCGCCGCCTCCCCCGCCCGACGCGTTCTTGGCGTTCGTCTGGTCGCTCTCCCGCAGGCCCCCGCCGCCGCCCCCGGCGTTGGAGGCCGTGGAGGTGGTGCCCGGTCCCAGAGTCCCCTCGCCCTGCTCTGAGGCCACCGACGCGAGGTTGGACGAACCGCCTCGGAATCCCAGCCCTGCCACGGAAACCTGCCCGCCCGTTTGAACGTTGACGGTGCCACTGGCTCGAAACGCGACCACGCCGCCGGTCACCCCATCCCACGCGTGCGCCGTCAGCACTCCGCCGGATTGGACGGCCACGTTGGCGTAGTTGCGCACGCGCAGCACCTGCGCCCTGGAGCTGCCTCCGACCGTGTACCCGTAGACCAGGTTGTTCTGGAGCGTCAGCGTATTGCCGCTGATGCTGGCGATAGTCCCGAAGTCGTAGCTGCCGGCGCCCGTGCCCTGGACCTGGATCATCAGCACCTCCTGGCCGACCACGAAGCCGGTCGCGCTCGACAGCGTGAGGCTGGGCTGGCCACTGGCGGCCGAGGACGCCAGTGCCGACCGGACGTCGTCGGTGTAGACCGTTTGCCCGGAGGCGATGGTCAAGTCGCCGTCCGCCCCGGTGCCATAGGTGCCGGAAGTCGTCTGGGTTGGCGTCGGCGTGGGCGTGGGGGACAAGATCGGTGTCGGCGTGGGCGTTGGCGTCGGCGTGGGCGCCGGCGTCAGCGTGGGCGTCAGCGTGGGCGTGGCTGTCGGCGGGGTCAAGCCGCCCGTGGTCGTCTTCAAGATCGTGCCGGCCGCGCCGACGACCCACGCCGTGTTCGCGTCTACCGCGGCTACGCTGCTGCAACACTGGGACGCGCCAGCTGGTTGGCTCGTCCACGTCGCACCGCCGTCGCTCGTCTTCACGATCGTCCCGCCACCCCCGACCACCCACACAGTGGAGCCGTTCACGGCGAACACTCCGGCGAGCAGATTGGTCGTGCCTGAGCTCTGCGCCGTCCAGGTCGCTCCGCCATCGGTCGTCTTCAGGATCACGCCGCCGCTCCCGACCGCCCAGGCCGTGCTCGGGCTGGCGGCCGCGATCCCGCCGTCCAGACCCTGGGCCGAGTTGAACAGCTGCCTGGCCCAGGTCGAGCCATCAGTGGTCTTGAGGATCGCGCCACTGCTGCCGGCTGCCCAGGCAGTCATGGCGTCCACGGCCGCCACCCCGTTCAGGTGGTCGCAGTTGATCCCCTGGCTGACCCAGGTTGCGCCTCCATCAGTGGTCTTGAGGATCGTCCCGCAGTCTCCGACTGCCCACGCGGTGCTGGCGCTCACCGCACCAACGGCTTTCAGTCCCTGTCCACTCGGATTTGAAAGCTGGCTGGACCAGGTGGCGCCGCCATCGGTGGTCTTCAGGATCTTGCTGCCGCCCCCGGAGCTGTTGCCGCCGACCGCCCAGGCGGTATTCGCGTCCACCGCGGCAACGCCGAACAGGTCCAACGTCGTGCCGGAGCTCTGCGGGACCCACGTGGCGCCGCCGTCGGTCGTCTTCAGGATGGTCCCCGACGCTCCGACGGCCCAGGCTGTACTCGCGTTCACGGCGGCCACGCTCGTCAGGTTGTAGCTGGTGCCAGAGACCTGGGGCGTCCACCCGAGCGGCCCCGGTGTCGTCGTGGGCGTGGGCGTCCCAGGCGTTGGTGTCGGCGTCGTCGTCCCGGGCGTGGGCGTGGAAGTGGGGGCGCCTGGCGTGGGCGTCGCCGTTGGCGTCGGCGTGGGGGTGCCGACCGGTCCCTGGCTCTCGATGGCGCCGAGCGCCACCTGGGGGTCCTGGTTCGGCATCAGCACGTACGAGAAGTCGCTGATGGTCCGGTTGCTGATCCGGATCTCGTCGACAATGCCGGTCCAGTTCGCCAGCCCGGGGTCGCTGGCCCCGATCCGGAGCTGGTCGGCGGCGTCGGTATTCTGCCCAGACCTGGCAAGCGACTGCTGCAGCGCTCCGTCGACGTAGAAGCGGACGGTGGCGTAATCGTAGGTGATCGCGAGATGGTGCCAGACGTTGTGGCTGGGCGAGATGCCCGTGTCGGACGGACCGACGCCCAGGCCCTCGAAGCCAAGATTGTCGCCGCCGGCCTCCAGCTTGAACCTGAAGGTCCAACCGGAGGGGCAGCCGCCGCAATTCTTGGCCATGAGCGTTCCGCCGACGCCGCGGTTCGCCCACGCTTCGAGCGTCAGGCCGCTGCCGAGACCCATCGTCCCGGTGTTGGCGGTGATGATGCCCGCGCCGCCGTTGATGAATTGGACCCCGCGGCCGAACCGACCGGACGGGCGGGTAATCCCCGACCCGAGCGTTCCGTCGAAGTGGTTCGTCGAGCTGTCCGCGGTCGTCGATCCGGAGCCCTCGGCGAAGTGGTAGAGCAGCTGCGTGTTGGCGTCGTTCCCAGGCCAGTTGTAGATCTTGTTTGGATCGGCCGGCCCAAACGCGCTCTCGTTCGGGTTGTTGAAGTACAGGAAGTAACGGTTGTCGGTCTGGCCGCTGGAGACCGCGGTCTGAATCGGGAACCAGACCTCGCCGGCCTCCGAGATGTAGTCGCGGTCGAGCTGCACGCAGGCCGAGCCGTTCCAGAAGTAGACCCGCAGGTCGCGCCCGTCGCTCAGGAAGCTGTTGGCGATCGAGCTCACGACGGCTCTGACCGGGTAGCCGCTCGGCGTGGTCGCCTGGCCGGCCACCGTCAGCTCGATCCGCTTGAGATACCCCGGGGCGCACCAAGGGAAGGGCGACGGGGTTGGAGTTGGCGTGACCGTGGGCGTGGCGGTCGGCCCCAGCGTGGGCAGCACGTCCGGAAGCTGCTCGGGCCCTCCCGCCGCCGAGAGCGGCTCCTTGGTGATGGCTGCGAAGGCGCCTTCGGGGAACGACGTGCGGACGCCGGCGGAGAGTCGGATCTGGTGCAGCAGGCCGTTCAGGCCGCTGATGTGTTCGCTGGTGCCCAGCTCGAATGTGGTATTCGTCGCCGCCCACGGGCTTTCCGTGACCGCGCTGCCGACGAGCACGCCGTCCTGGTACAGCTTCAGTCCGTGCGAGCCGTCGAAGGTGAAGGCGAAATGGTGCCAGTTGGTGTCGGTGATCGGGGTGGCCGAGATCAGGTCCGTGCCTCCACCCGGCTCTGCCCAGAAGGACAGCACCAGGGACCGATTCCGGTCTTCGCGGTAATGCAGCAGCCACTTATTGTTGCCTGTGTTCCCGCCGCCCCCGAGCTGGCCGGCAATGCGCTGGTCGCCAAGCGGCGAGCTCAGCTTGAGCCACCCCTCCACGCTCATGGCGCTCAGATTGAGCGAGCCGGGCGCGCCGAGGTTGACTCGCTGGCCGTCACCGCTCGGAAACGAGAGGGCTGGCCCAAACTTCCCGTTCTCTGTCCAGGTAACTAGCGGGTCGATCGTGCCGTTGTTCCCGTAAGCGCTGGAGTCGACCAGCGTGCTGCCACCGTTCTCGGACATGTAGAAGAGCGCGCGGGTGCTGGCGTCGTTCGGGAGCGAGAAGACGACGCCGCGGTCAGCCGGCGGGCTCGTCGCGGTCGAGTTGTTGATGTACAGCCCGTAGCTCGCCCCATCAGCTGTGCGGGTGTTGATCGCCTTCTGGAGCGGGAACCACAGATCGATCGCCGTCGAGGTGAAGCGCAGGATGTAGCGGTTCAGCTCGGTCGTGCTGTTATTGATTATCCGCAGGTCGTCGCCCTTGACGGTCGAGGTCGAGGCGCCGTACAGGTCGGCCGCCTTCGGGCGGGTCGTGTCGTCGAAATGCAGGTGGACCGGGTAGCCAACGGGCAAGGTTTGGCTGTCCGGGTTGAGCACGATCAGCGGGCGGCGCTCTTTGTAGGCCGTGTTCCACCAGCCGCTCGGGATGCCCAGGCTCGTGTCGACGGTCGTCAAGGTGTCGCCGTCTCCCTGGCTGACCGAGGCGAGGTTGCCGGCCGCGTCGCGGGCCACCGCCTGGAAGTAGTAGGTGTGGCCGTTCTGGCCAGTGAAGATGTCGATAGTCCTGGTCGTTTTGACCAGCCAGTACTGCCAGATGCCGTTCGTGCCGTCCTTGTACAGAACGTCGAAGTTGACCAGACCCGAGCGGTCGTCGCTGCCTGCCCAGGAGACGCTGAAGGCGGTCTGCGACTCTTTGGCGGGCAGCGCCGCCACCGTGGAGAACGGCGGCACGACGTCGATCCCGAAGTGGCCGATGACCGACGGGTTGCTGCCGACGTCGTTGCTGGCGACGACCTTCCAGTAGACGTCCTTCCAGTCGGCGTTCAGCGTCGCGGCGTAGGAGGTCGTGCCGGTGGCGAGGGTCTGGTCGACCAGCTCGCAGTTCGCCACGCCCCCGTCGGTGCTGGCGCACAGGCGGTAGGAGTTGGCGTTGACGGTGGTGCCCCAGGCGAAGGTGATGTTGCGCGTGTTGGTCCACGAGTTCTGGGCCGGCTGCACCAGGTCGGGGCTGGCCGGGCGGCGGTGTTGCAGGACGTAGGTCTGCTCCTGGGACGCGACGCGGGCCCAGGCCGGGACCCAGCTGTTGTCCCGCGCCTCGGTGCGGACCAGGTGGGTACCGTCGGTGAAGGTTAGGGTGCCCCAGGGGATGGGCGGCTGCTGCGACACCTCCCCGCCGCACGGCCCGTGCTCGCCGATGTCCATCCACTTGCCGCTGGTCGAGCCGTCGGTGGCGGTGTTGACCCGCACCCGGATGGTCGTGTCGATCGTGAAGCTCGGGCAGACGTAGACGTTGACCGTGTCCGCGCTGGAGGGCGAGGGCGGCGAGAAGTCGAAGCGGGTGATCGTCAGCGTGTTGTCCTGCAT
>WNGA01008749.1_pt1 | contig 14933 bp, 13 predicted proteins | sample 5400061 | NCBI WGS metagenome assembly WNGA01 (sample SAMN13153366, study PRJNA577476) | soil metagenome | isolation source: 100 cm soil or saprolite under grassland replicate 2 | place: USA:California | collected 2016-06-15
ATTCCTCCTGACCAATTTTTGGCGCGGAGGATAGCCTGAGATCGAACGCGCCCTCAAGCAAATACGCTCAATTCGCGCAAGTCACTGAAAGGTCGCGGGTTGAGACAATTGACCGTTAGACGGGCGGGACACACCCAAAAAAAGAAATGAGCCGGCTCGAAGTTGGTGGTGGCAAAAGTAATCTAAATACTGGGCATCTTAAACGCTATCGAATTGCTGTTCCTCCGCTCCATGAACAACGCGCCATTGCCGAGGTCTTGAGCGATGCGGATGCCATCATTGAATACCTTGAGCGACTCATCGCCAAAAAACGCCTCCTCAAAAAAGGCGTTATGCAGCAATCGCTCACCGGGAAGAAAAGGCTGCCAGGGTTCGCTGAAGAGTGGGAGGTGAAGCGGCTGGATACTGTAGCCGACATCGATCCAGACAATCTCGGGAGCGGCACGCCCCTGGATTATGCCTTCAAGTACATCTCACTAGAGGATGTAGATGTTGGCTCTTTGCGCAACTACTCCGAGCAAATATTCAGTTCTGCTCCTTCACGGGCACGTCGGCGGCTAAAGGCAGGCGATATTCTGGTTTCCACTGTGCGGCCAAACCTACAATCGCACCTTTTGTTCGTTTCGACGGAACCGAATTGGGTTTGCTCTACAGGATTTTCCGTTGTCCGTTGCAAAAACCAAGTTGCCGATCCGCACTATATTTTCCAAAACTTGTTCAGCCATCATGTGGCCAAGCAAATCGAAGCTTTGCTCACAGGCTCGAATTATCCTGCCATTAACGGAAGAGATGTAAAGGCGTTGGAAATTCCGATGCCAAAGCTTCCCGAGCAAACCGCCATCGCCTCCATCCTCTCGGCGATGGACGCCGAGATCGCCCTGCTGGAAGCCCAGCTTGCCAAATACCGCCAGCTCAAACAGGGGCTGATGCAAAAGCTATTAACCGGGAGGATCAGACTGATATGAGCAGCAAGTTTTCCGAATCCGGGGTTATCCGCGCCTTTGCCGAAGAAATCTGTCAACGCCTCACTCGAAAGATGATTGATAGCCTTCAAAAAATGAATGATGCGCTGCACTCCGGCGATGGATCAGGTCTCGAAAACACCTGGGATGAAATATGCGTACAGGTTCAATATGAACGATCAATCTACTGGGACGTTTACGATTCCACAGTCAGACAGATGGTCGAAGCCGAAGTTGAAAAGCTAAGCCCCCACGAACGTGAGGCGATCTGGCTGCAAACGCCTGAGGCTGACGATTGGGAATTCGATGATGAATCCGAGCGCAAACCCTATCCGGTTTGTAATGACGACATCGTTGAATACCTGGTGAAAGAGCGCATTTATCACGAGGCTGGCAGATGGAATAATCAGCGCATCCGGGAATATTTGGATCGCGCTGTCTGAGCGATTGATGACTACGTAAATAGAAGCCCCCGTCCCGTAGGGATGATTGAATCTGACGCCGCACATCATTCAACCGTCCCTACGGGACGCGATGATCTTTTGGCGCCGCAGGCAGGCCATAAATGACCTGCCTAAACTCAGACCGTCCCTACGGGACGAGGGAGCCTGCGCTTCTTCGTACCGTAGGGACGGTTGAATTTAGGCAGGTCGTTCACGGCCTGCGTTGCTTGATTCCCCCCGTCCCATCGGGACGGTTGAACCTCGGAGGAACCGATGGCAAACACCTATAGCTCGATTCATTACCACTTGGTTTTCAGCACTAAGAATCACGTCGCCTATCTCACGCCTGACATCGAGCAGCGGGTCTGGGCATACATCGGCGGCGTGGCGCGAAAACACAAAATGACCGCCTTGCAAGTTGGTGGATTTGACGATCACATTCATGCCCTGGTGATGGCTCCGCCGATCTTATCGCCGAGCCAGATCGCGCAATACCTGAAAGGCGATTCCTCGAAATGGATTCACGAGACGTTCCCGGAATTGCGGGATTTTGCCTGGCAAGAAGGCTACGGCGCATTTACCGTCAGCAAATCAAATCTGGAATCAGTGGTCAGCTACATTCAGAAACAGCGCGAGCATCATCAACAAAGAAGCTTCCAAGAAGAGTATCTGGATTTTTTGCAAAAGCACGGCATCGAATATGACGAACGCTATGTGTGGGGTTGATGCGGCGCGTGCGGAATCATTCAACCGTCCCTATGGGACGTGGAATGTCATCGGCCCCGTTGCAGGCCGTCAACGATTTGCCTAAATTCAGCCGCCCCGACGGGACGGGAGAAAGAAGGGGATAATGAGTAAAATCGGCCAACCCGAACGCGCCACACAGAACCGCGTCATCGCGGTATTCCGCGACGAACTGGGCTATCGCTACCTCGGCGACTGGCGAGACCGCGACGACAACAGCAACATCGAGGAACATTTGCTCACGGCTTACCTGAGCAGGAACGGCTACGGCACGGCGCAGATCAACAAAGCAATCCACGCGCTGCGCGCCGAGGCCGACAACCACAGCCGCGGCCTGTACGGCAATAACAAGGAGGTCTACAAACTGCTGCGCTACGGCGTGCCGGCTAAGATCGAGGCGGGAAGGGTCACGGAGACCGTCCATCTGATCAACTGGGCGGAGCCTGAAAAGAACGACTTCGCCCTCGCCGAAGAGGTCACGCTGCGCGGCAATCACGAAAGGCGGCCCGACATCGTGCTCTATGTGAACGGCATCGCCGTGGGCGTGCTGGAACTGAAAAACAGCCGCGTCTCAATCGGCGACGGCATCCGCCAGAGCATCTCCAACCAGCGGCCGGAATTCAACGAATGGTTCTTCAGCACTGTGCAATTCATCTTCGCGGGCAACGATTCCGAAGGGTTGCTGTACGGCGCGATCCGTACCGAAGAGAAGTACTTCCTGAAGTGGAAGGAAGACGAGAAGGACGACACGCGCTTCAAGCTGGACAAGTATCTGCTCAAGCTGTGCGGCAAGTCGCGGCTGATCGAGCTGATGCATGACTTCATACTCTTCGACGGCGGAGTAAAGAAATTGCCGCGCGCGCACCAGTATTTCGGCGTCAAGGAGGCGCAGCGGCATGTGCGCGAGCGCAAGGGCGGCGTCATCTGGCACACGCAGGGCAGCGGCAAGAGCATCGTCATGGCGTTGCTGGCCAAATGGATTCTCGAGAACAACCCGAACGCGCGCGTGGCGATCATCACCGACCGCAACGAACTGGACGAACAGATCGAGGGCGTCTTCACCGACGTGGGCGAGTCCATTACGCGCGCCGCGAGCGGGCGCGATCTGATGCGACAGTTGGGGCAGGCCAAACCGCGATTGCTCTGCTCGCTCATTCATAAGTTCGGCAAGAAGGGCGTGAACGACTTCGAGGAGTTCATCAAGGAGCTGGAAGCGCAGCCGAGCCCGACGGTGGGCGAGATTTTCATCTTTGTGGACGAATGCCACCGAACCCAGAGCGGCAAACTGCATCGCGTGATGAAGGCCGTCATGCCCAACGCGGTCTTCATAGGCTTCACCGGCACGCCGCTGCTCAAGAAGGACAGGCAGACCAGCCTGGAAGTCTTCGGCGGCTACATTCACACCTACAAGTTCAGCGAAGCGGTGGAAGACGACGTCGTGCTCGATCTGGTTTATGAAGCGCGCGACATTGATCAGCGCCTGGGATCAGAGGACAAGATCGACGCCTGGTTCGAAGCGAAGACGAAGGCGCTGAACGACTGGCAGAAGGACGAACTGAAGAAGCAATGGGGCACGATGCAGAAGGTGCTCAGTTCAAAATCCCGCATGGATCGGGTGGTGAGCGACATCGTTTTCGACTTCGGCGTCAAGCCGCGCCTTAACAACGACCGTGGTAACGCCATTCTGGTGGCTTCGAGCATCCACGAGGCCTGCAAATATTACACGCTCTTCCAGAAAACGGCGTTCAAAGGGAAATGCGCGGTGGTCACTTCTTACAACCCGCAGACAAAAGACATCACCACCGAAGACACCGGCGCGAACACCGAAACAGACAAGGAGTTCATTTACAACACCTATGCCGAACTGCTGAAAGAAGTCACCGCCCTGCCGGGGCTGACGAAGACCGAAACTTACGAGATGTTGGCCAAGGAAAAGTTCAAGAAAGAGCCGGCGAACATGAAGCTCCTGATCGTGGTTGATAAGTTGCTCACGGGCTTCGACGCGCCTAGTTGCACCTACCTTTACATTGACAAGAGCATGCAGGATCACGGCCTGTTCCAGGCCATCTGCCGCACCAACCGGCTTGATGGAGAAGACAAGGATTTCGGCTACATCGTCGACTACAAAGACCTCTTCAAGAAGGTCGAGAAAGCCATCGCGGTCTACACGTCGGAGTTGGATTACAGCGCGGGCGGCGCCGATCCTCAGGTGATGATGCAGAATCGCCTGATTAAAGGCCGCGAGCGGCTGGACAGCGCGATGGAAACCCTCGCGCTGCTCTGCGAGCCGGTGGAACCGTCCAGGGGCGAGCTTGAGCACATCCATTATTTCTGCGGCAACACCGAAATCCCCGAAGACCTGAAAGAACGGGAGCCGCAACGCGCCGCGCTCTACAAGGCGACCGTGGCGCTGCTGCGCGCCTTCGCCAACATCGCCGACGAGCTGGAGGCCGCCGGTTACATCGAGACCGACATCCGCCGCATCAAGCAGGAACTCGATCACTACATCAAACTGCGCGAGATCATTCGCAAGGCTAGCGGGGAGACTCTCGACCTGAAAGCCTACGAAGCGGACATGCGACACCTGATCGACACGTACATCGAAGCAGATGAGCCGCGCAAGATTTCGCCCTTCGACAACATGCCACTGCTGGAACTGATCGTGAAGACGGGCATAGCAAACGCGATCAACAATCTGCCCGACGGTCTCAAAGCCAATAAGGAGGCCGTGGCCGAAACTATCGAAAACAACGTCCGTAGCAAGATCATCAAGGAACACCTGAACGACCCGGCCTACTACGAAAAAATGTCGGCGCTGCTTGACGAGATCATCGCCGCCCGCAAGTCGAAGGCGGTCGAGTACGAGGAGTACCTGAAGCGGATCGCCGAGTTGGCGAATAGGGTGGAGGCCGGGCAGTCTGAAGAGACGCCGGAACGACTGAACACGCCAGGTAGGCGCGCGCTTTATAACAACCTGAACCAGAACGAGGAGCTGGCGATCAAAATTGACGTGACAGCGAAGCGGATTCGGCCCGACGGATGGCGTGACGTCCAGGCGCGCGAGCAAGTCATCAAGGCGGCATTGTATGATCTCTTGCAGGATGAGGCCGAGGTGGAGCGCATCTTCCTCATCATCAAGCACCAGAGGGAATACTGATGGTCACGAAGATCGAACTGGGTGAAATCTCCGTGGAAGTGGTGAAGAAGGACATCAAGAACATCCACCTGAGCGTTTATCCTCCCGCCGGGAGGGTGCGCATCTCGGCGCCGCTGCGGATGAATCTCGAGACGATCCGAGTCTTCGCCATTTCCAAACTCGACTGGATCAAACGACAGCAGAGGAAGTTGCAAGAGCAGGAACGCGAAACGCCGCGCGAGTACCTGGACCGCGAAAGCCATTACGTCTGGGGAAAACGCTACCTGCTCAAGGTGGTAGAAAGCGATGAAGCGCCGTCAGTGGAACTCGAGGGCGCCCGGATGCTCTTGCGGGCCCGTCCCGGCGTGAGCGACGAAAAGAAGCAATCCATCGTCGAAGAATGGTATCGCGAGCAGATCAAGCAAGTCGTGCCGGCGTTGATCGCCAAATGGGAGCCGATGGTGGGCGTGAAAGTGAAGCGGTTCTTCGTGCAAAGGATGAAGACGAAATGGGGAAGCTGTAACCACAATTCCGAGAGCATCCGCCTCAATACCGAACTGGCTAAAAAGCCGCCGGAATGTCTCGAATACATCGTCATCCACGAGATGGTCCACTTGCTGGAGCCTACTCACAATAACCGCTTCACGAACTTGATGGATCAGTTTATGCCGAAATGGCGATTTTGCCGCGCCGAGTTGAATAGATTGCCAGTCAGGCACGAGGATTGGGATTTCTGAGCCCTTCTCCGGTTTTGAGCAGGCTGCTTGGGAACTCAGCGCCACCTGCGTCACGCCTGCTCTTCCCAAACCGCAAATAAAGCGCCGGCATCAGAAACAAATTCAAAATCGTCGAGGTCACCAGCCCACCAAGAATCACCACGGCCAGCGGGTGTTCGATCTCGTGGCCCGGTTTATTCCCGCCGACAACGATCGGCAGCAGCGCAAGCCCGGTCGCCAGCGCCGTCATCAGGATCGGCGCAAGGCGCTCTTCCGGGCCGCGCAAGACCATATTATGAAATGCAATCTATGGCGTTTCGCTATAAAATATCATCGTATGATTTCCACTAGAGAAAAAGTCGTAATGAGTCTTTCTGATTTAACCGAGGCTCAACTGCGAGAGGTCGCCGAATATTTGGAGTTCCTCAAGTTTCGTGAACGTCGCAAAGGGGGACCGCAGTTCGACGAGGCTAAGATTGAGGCGCTGTATGCCGAATTTGCCGATGAAGACCGCGAACTTGCCGAAAGCGGATTGACCGAATACGCCACAAACCTTGGACGTGAGGATGTGGCGCAATGACAGTTTCAAGAGGCGAAATTTGGCTGGCGGAGCTAAATCCGGTTCGAGGTTCGGAACAATCTGGAATTCGTCCCGTGTTGGTCCTGCAAACTAACGCCATCAATCGCTTTACAACGACGATTCTGGCTATTCCGTTCACTACAAATTTACGACGCGCTTCTCTGCCTTCATGCGTTCAAGTCGCGTCCGGCGAAGGCGGTTTGTCGAACGAATCCGTCGCCTTGTGCCATCAATTGCGAGCGCTAGACAAAACCAGACTGACGAAGAAGTTAGGCGAAGTTAGCGAAACAACGCTTGAGAAGATTGAAGCTTGTGTGTTGTTTACGCTGGGCATTGAAATCTAAGGCGCAACCCCTACATCTTTCTTGCTCTTCCCAAATCTCAGATAAAACGCAGGCATCAGAAACAAATTCAGGATTGTCGAGGTCACTAGCCCGCCTAGAATCACCACGGCCAGCGGGTGTTCGATCTCGTGTCCCGGTTTGTTCCCGCTGACGACGATTGGCAGAAGCGCAAGCCCGGTCGCCAGCGCGGTCATCAGGATCGGCGCGAGGCGCTCTTCCGAGCCGCGCAAGACCAGATCCTTCCCGAACGGTTGACCTTCTTCGGTTTCGAGATGGCGGTAATGGCTGACCAGCATAATGCCGTTGCGCGCGGCGATGCCGAGCACTGTGACGAAGCCTACGAGCGAGCCGAGCGATAGGACGCCTCCCGTTATCAGCGCGGCCGCCACTCCGCCGACTAGCGCGAACGGCAGGCTAACGGCGACCAGCGCCACCAGACGCGGCGAGCGGAAATCGGCATGCAGCAGAAGTAGGATGCCGAGCAGCGCGAAGGCCGAGAGCGCCAGCAGCCGGTTTTTAGACGCCTGCCGCGCCGCGTACTCGCCGAGGAATTCAGGGTGGTAGCCGCGATCAAAGGATAAGGCTTTGACTTTGCCTTCGATCTCTCGCGCCACGCTGCCCAGGTCGCGCCCCTTCACGTCGCAGGTCACGTCGATGCGGCGCGACGCGCCTTCGCGTTGGATTATGTTCGGCGCCGGCGCGATCCTGATGTCGGCCACGTCGCCGAGCGGCGCGTCGCCTCCGGCGGGCAGGCTGATGCGCAGCCGGCGTATTGATTCGATGTCGGCGCGGGTGTTCGCCGCGCCCCACACAACTACGTCGTTGATCTGCTGCTCCTGATAAAGCTCGCCGACCTTCTGGCTTTTGATGAGCGTGGTCGCCGCGCGGCGCACGTCGCCCGGCGTCAGGCCGAAGCGCGACGCCGGGTCGGGTTTCAATCGCACTTCGATCTGCGGAACCAGGACTTGCTGCTCGACTTTCAGATTGGCCACGCCCTCGACGCCGCCGATTGTCTTGCCGACTTCGGCGGCCTTGGCGCGCAGCCCTTCAAGATCGGGGCCGTAGACGCGCACGACGATTGAAGCGCCGGCGCCGGTCAACACTTCCTTGATGCGCTCCTTCAAATAGGTCAGCAGGTCGCGCACCAGTCCCGGATAGCCGTCCACCACCGATTGAATCCTGGCCACCGTCGGTTCGTAAGGCGCGTCGGGGTCAATGCTGATCCATAGCTCGGTGAAGTTGGGGCCGACCACTTCGTCGGCGACCTCGGCGCGGCCGATGTGCGAGCCGAAGTTGCGCACGCCGGGGATGTCGCGAAGCTCTTTGCTCACGCGTATGGTGATGCGTCGCATAGCTTCGAGCGACGTGCCTGGCTTCTCGACCCAGTGCATCAGAAAATCGGTCTCTTTGAAATTCGGCAGGAACTCTTCGCCCATAAGCGGCACGGCCACCGCAGTCAGCGCGAAAAGGAGAAGCATCGTGGCGACGGCCGTTCGAGGCTTGCCGACGAAAGCGGGAAGGGCGCGCCGGTAGCCGCGTTTGAGCCACCGCGCGAGCGGCGCTTCGGCGCGTTCACGGTTCGCCGCGCGCGGCAGCAGCAGCAGCGACAGCGCCGGCGTGAGCGTCAACGCGACGGCGAGCGAAGCCAACACCGCCAGCACGTAAGAGACCGCCAGCGGGCGGAAGAACGATCCCGAAAGCCCGTCGAGAAAGAAGATCGGCAGGAAGACCAGCGCCACAATCAGCGTGGCGTAAACGATGGCGCTGCGCACCTCGATCGAGGCTTTCAGCACGACCGAGAAGGCCGATTCGGGGCGTCCCGCCTCGCGGTTGAGCCGCAGCCGACGCATGATGTTTTCGACGTCAATGATCGCGTCATCCACCACCTCGCCGAGAGCGATCACCAGTCCCGCGATCACCATCGTGTTGATGCTGTTACCGCGCCAATACAACACCAGAGTCGCCGCGAGCAGAGAGAGAGGGATCGCGAGCAGGCTGATGAGCGCCGTCCGCCACTCGAACAGGAACGCCACGAGCACCGCGATCACCAGCAGGCAGCCGATCAGCAGCGCGCTGCGCAGATTCTGAAGCGCCATCTCGGTGAAGGTCGCGGGCCGAAAGATTGTCGAATCGATCTCGACGTCTTTCAGGCCCGGTTTGAGCGCGTTGAGCGCGGCCTCGACGTTACGCGTAACGTCGAGAGTGTTGCCGGTCGGCTGTTTTTCGACTATCAGCAGCAGCCCCGGCCCGTCGTTGATCACCGCGTCGCCGATGGGCGGCGGGAATCCTTCGACGACTTCTGCGACGGCGCCGAGTTCGAGCGGCGCGCCGTTGCGAAACACAAGCGGGACGCGAGCCAGGTCTTGTGGCTGTGTGACGGAGGACAGATGAGCGACCGGCAGCCGCTGATTGGGAGTGTCCACGAAGCCGCCGGCGGCGACCGCGACCGCCTCGCGCGTCGAGCGCACGACGTCGTCGAGCGTGACGTTGTGATTGCGCAGCCGGTCGGGATCGACCAGGACCTGGAGCTGGCGGTCGCGCTGCCCCCAGATAGCCACGTTGGCCACGCCGGGAATGGCCATCAATCGCGGGCGGATCGTCCAACGCGCCAGCGTCGAAAGTTCCACCTGTGAGAGCGTCTTCGAAGAAACTCCGATCTTCATCGCGCGGCTGGTGGACGAGAGCGGTTGCAGAATCACCGGCGGTCGCGCGGCCGCGGGCAATTGCGGCGCGACCAACGCCAACCGCTCCTGCACGAGTTGCCGCGCCCGCATCAGGTCGGTGTCTTCCTGAAAGATCAAGACGACCGACGAGAGGCCGAGCACCGATTTCGAGCGCAGGGTTTTCAATTGCGCCACGCCGTTGAGCGCATTTTCGATCGGCGTCGAGATGAGGCTTTCGACTTCGGCGGTGGAAAGGCCGGGCGCTTCGGTCTGGATTTCGACCAGCGGCGGCGCGAATTCGGGGAAGACGTCGAGCGGCGTCGTACGAATGACGCGAACGCCGACGATCATCAGCGCGACGGCCAGCGCGACGATGATGACGCGCATATGGAGAGAGGTAGAGACAATCCAGTTCATATGCCAGGTGTCAGGTGTCAGGTGTCAGGTTCCAGGTTTCAGGTTTCAGGTTTCAGGTTCCACCCCTGAGACCCGACACCTGACACCTGACACCTGACACCTGACACCTGACACCTCATTTGCCCGTGCTGAATTCCGTGCCGAAGAGTTCGGCGACGCCGGTGGTGACGACCTTCGCGCCGACGGCCGGGCCGCGCGCGAGCACGGCGAGCGAACCGACGACGCGCCGCACCTCGACGCGGCGGCGGGCGTACTGCTGCGGCGCGACGTTCTCATAAACCCATGCGCCGCCGTTGATGTCGTGAGTCACCGCCGACCAGGGCACGACCAAACTCTCTTCCGTCGCGCGCTCGGCCAGCGTCACGCTCATCTTCTGTCCCGGACGCATCGAGCCGTCGCCGTTCGCCAACTCGAAGTAGAGGTCGGCGGTGTTATTCGTCGGGTCTGCCGTGGGCGGCGCGTTGATTGGGCGCCCCGGGCGTGACGTTGCGCCGGGCGCTTCGTTCATCGCGCGGATTCTGGCGGTCTGCTGGCGCTCGATCAACCGCAGGTCGCCGACGTAAACCGGCACGCGAATCCAGACCCTGGACAGATCGGCCACCTCGAACAGAGGCGCGCCGCTCGCGACGGTCTGTCCCGGATTGGCGAAGACCTTTTGAATACGGCCGTCGCGCGGAGCGGCGATGGCGCCGGACACGTCCGCGGCTATCGGCGCTTTCTGGAAGCGCTCCAGGCGTTCGCGCGCGGTCTTCAAATCGTTCTCGGCGAGGTCGAGTTCTTCGCGCGCCTGCTGCACGGCCTTCTCGCTGCCCGCCTTATCGCGCAGCAACTGCTCGGCCCGGTTGTGGCGGACGCGCGCGGCTTCGACTCGGGTCTGAGCGGCGGTTATGTCGCGGTCGAGCTGCAGGCGCAGGTCGCGTTCCGGCGCCAGGAAGGGCGTCAGGCGGAAGACCGGCTGACCTTTACGCACGAATGCGCCGACTGTGAGCGGCGAGCCGTCCGCCGCCAGAGTTCCGGACGTCGGCGCGGCTATGTTGGTCACACAATCGGGCGGCAGTGTGATCTCGCCCGCGAATTCTCGCGTCTGCGCGACGCGTTCTATGGCGACGGCCGCGGTGGCGATGCCGAGCCGAGCTTCGGCTTGCGTCGTGAGTTTGATTGTGGCGAGCTCAGGCTCTTTGACTGCGTTCTCGACCTTGGCCGGCGGAGGGTGATTCTCGGCGGCTTGCGGCCCCGCGCAGCCTGACAGCCAGAGTGAAAAGATGATGACGCTGATAAGCGACGGTAGGGGCAGACCTGTGTGTCTGCCCCGGCGGTCGCGCGTAACCCCTATCCGGGGCAGACACACAGGTCTGCCCCTACGCAGATTCGCAGACAACCATGGGAAATCAACGATTCGCAATCAGCCTCCTTCCGACGCTGCGTTCGAGCGCAATGAGAGCGCGCGCCGTCGCCGCCTGCAGTTCGGCTTCGCGCAATCGCGCGTCGGTCAAACGGCGCGTGGTTTCAAGTACGAAAAGGTAAGACGCGTCCCCCGCCTTGTAGGCGCGTTCGGCGCTGCGGATGTCGTCTTCGAGCGGCGGCAGCAGGCGAGCCCGCCACAGGTCGCTCGATTCGCGCGCCTGCGTCAACTGCATGTACGCTTCGCGCACTTCCGCCACAACGCGCTGTCGCGCGGCGATCAGTTGTTTGGCCGCGCGTTCGATCTCGGCCTCGGCGCGCGAGATTCCGCCCTTATTGCGATTGAAGATGGGCAGTTCGATTTGCGCGCCGGGACCTTGCTCGAATCCGTCGGCGCCGCGCCCGTACTCCTTGGCGATGGCCGAGACGGCCAATATACGCGAGCGCTCCCACTTCGCGCGCTGCCCCGCCGCTTCGATGGCGAGTTGCGCCGCCTTCAATTCGGGCCGGGCGTCCAACGCCTGCTCGATGAGTCCGTTGAGAGTCTCCGACTGGTCGGAGGCGACCGACGCGGCGGGAGTCGTGGCACGGGTCTTCAAACTGACGGACTGATCAACGCCCGCCGGTTCTGTCGCCGGCGACAGGATGATTTCAAAACCCGGCTCGCTGTTGGCGACGCCGAGCAGCGCGCGCAGTCGGTCGCGGGCGATCACGACATCATGCGCAAATCGAGTCGTTTGTTCTTCGGCCAGTCGCGCGTCGAGACGAGCGCCGCTCGTCTCCAATTCGCTGATGTCGCCGGCGCGAAATCGGGCGTTGACGATCGTGACGATCTCGCCGCGTTCGCGCGTGGCCTCTGCGGCGACGCTCGCGCGGCGCTCACGCGACGCGTAGTCGGCGTAGGCCAGTCGCGTGTCGCGCACGAGGTCGAGCGCGCGTGAGACCAGAGACTCTCCCACTCGCTCCTGTTCGAGCTTTGCCGCCGCCACGCGTCGTGGCCGCTGCCAAAGCGCCTCGAACGGCCAGTTGGCGACCGATTCTAGTATTCTCGTACTGAAGGGGAAGATCAGCGTCAGCGAGGGGTTACGCAACTGGCCGGCCTCGATCAGGTCGGCGCGAGCCAACCCCAACGCCGTCATCTCGGCCTGCAACGCCGGGTTGTTCCATAGCGCGATAGCTACGGCGTCATCTTCGGTCAAACCGTCATCGAGCGAAACACCCTCTGGCAAAGTCCAACCGGCCGCTTTCGCCGCCGTGTTGATTTTATGTCCTGTGCGAGCCTCGACCTCTTTCGACACGTCGGCGGGTTGAGTCTTCTTTTGAGACAGGGCGGGGGCCGACAGCAGGATCAATGAAAAAAACGCTGCTAACCACTTCATCTGATTTTCATCTCCAAATGCGGCGGGCGACGGCGGTACTGTAGAGGCCTTCACACACTAAGCTACTCGGGTGGTAATGGCTTGCCGTCGGGGTCAACTTTGATTTCCGAAATTTTGCCCGCGGTCTTGACGTGCGCCTCGTAAGCTACGATGGCGTTGTTCTTCGTTATGGATTCGACCGTCAGGATTCTGCCCTTACCGGCCTGCTTCACGATCTCGGCCCTGGCCGCGGGTGGGAGTGAAGCCAGTGTGACCTGCTCTTCAATTTCGACTACATTGCCGTTGGCGTCAATCAGCACGTCCCTGATGCGGCCTTTGACCTTCAGCGACGCTTCGTAAAAGGTTTGGCCGTTTTCAGTCTCTATCGAAAGGCCGCGCACGGCCGCTCCTCGGCTTTGTTCACGCACAGTAGTTTGAACCGCTTGAGGAAGGTCTTTCATCCGCGCCGGCCGCTCAGTTTCCTGCGCCAGAGTCGTTCCCGCCAATAGCACGCAAGCGGCGAAAGATGACGCTATGCCAATGTATCCTTTGCAAGTGTTCATTTTAGGCTTATGTATCATAACTGATCTCCCCCGCCGATGGAAAAGACTGGGATGCGCAGGTCAGGAGACCGAGTCGGCGCTTGAACTCCTGACAACTCTCAGCGTCCCTCCAGACCTTCATTCAATTGTCGCTTCTTGTAGGCGCAATCCGCTGCTTTTGAGATTGCGCTTGCAGATCGCGGTAGTAGTCAAAGACATAATCTTTGTAACATCCATGCCCCCAACTGGTGGAGAAGTCATATCGCTTCATCTCCTGGTAGGCCTGATCAACACCCCAACCGTCAACCGCCATGCGGTAGACGGCGGTCATCACGCCGGTGCGATGCCTCCCACCGGCGCAGTGGACGAAGACCGGCCAGTTGGCCTGGTCGTTGACGATCTGCAGGAAACGCGCCGCCGTTTCGGCTTGCGGGTAGCTTTTCTCCTTCATTGGCAGGTTGAAGTAACGCATCCCGGCGCGCTCCGTGGCCGAGCGGGCATCGTCCTTGGCGTCCTCTCGCAAATCCACAATCGTTTTAATTCCGAGCGCGGCTAGTTGTTCGTAGTTACGACCCTTGGGCTGCGCGCCCCGGTAGAAGTGGTCATTGACCTTCCCGAAGTTCTCGATGTCGACAGAGGCACGGTCGCCCGCTGTCCGCTTGTGATCGGGAATCGCGCTGGCCGTCAGCGTTATTGCGCATATCAGGGCGCCGGCTGTGGCCGCTCCCCACAATTTGTGTGAAAGGAATCTGTGTCTCATTTATGCCTCCGCGGAAATAGCTCTAACGATGCCGGCGCCAACCGACATTGGCGCCTCTCTCCGCTTGTTGTTTCACTATTTGTCGTACCGGCTGAGAGCGAGCCGATGAAGAACTTGCGTTTGTCGTCCGGGCGCCCGCGCCTTCACTCGCGAAGGCCAAGGCAAAGCGGGCGTCAGAAAGCCTGGCTCGTCATTTTTTCGCGTTCTTATCGCTGAACTTCATAGCCGCCTTACCGTTCTTGTTGGTCTTGAATGCTATGACCTCAGCGCCATCGACGAAAAGTTTGAAATTCGCCGCCTTGGCCAACCCTGCCAAGGCCACCTCTAGCTCCTGCTTCGAGAACGCGTCGCCGTTCTTAACCAGTTCGATCTCAGCTTTGCCTGTAGCGCCTGCGGCTCCGTCGGCGACGGTGAGTGTAGCGGCGCGCTCTATTTCAGCCTCCGTGTCGCTGATAGTGGCAAAGTCGCCACTCAGGATGACCTTGCCAGCCTCGTCTTTGATTTCGACCAATTTGGCCTCCGAAAGCCGGTTTAACGCTGGCGGCAGCGGTTGGTTGAGGCGCTGCGCATAGCTGATCGCAACGCCTGTAGCGGCAATCGTCAAGGCGATTACCAGCAAAGGCAGTTTCAATGTTCGTTTCATATGTCTCCCTAGGTTAATGAATTTCCCCGCAAATCCCAGCTTTAATGGACCTTATTGAACATCGCGGTAATTGGCAGTTTAGTGAAGGGCTAAAAGCAGCTAAAGTTTGCGCTGACAAATGTGTTTATCTGTGATTAAATACGCATGCGAAAAATCGCCGATGGTAAGTTACCATCGAAAGCAGATCAATCCGGCGTCAGACTTGGCAAATAGATCAAAATTGC
>WNGA01011078.1_pt1 | contig 14933 bp, 15 predicted proteins | sample 5400061 | NCBI WGS metagenome assembly WNGA01 (sample SAMN13153366, study PRJNA577476) | soil metagenome | isolation source: 100 cm soil or saprolite under grassland replicate 2 | place: USA:California | collected 2016-06-15
CCCTCGCGGCCGAACAATCCCAACTCCGCCAAGCTATTTATCGAATGGTTGCTGTCGAAGGAAGGCCAGGAAGTCATCAACCAGTATGGCCGCGTACCGATTCGCGACGATGTCGATTCAAAGTACGGCAAGATACTCAAACAGCACAAACTACTCATGACCGACATCGACCTGGGACAAAAGGAAGCCGAGGTGAATGAGACCTTCAGGAAGCTCTTCCAGTAGGCTCGAAGCGCGCACACTATTACTTCGATTCCCGAAGGTCCCATTCAAACCGATGCGCTGGGGGACTTATGAGAATTCTAGTGATTTCGTTGATCTCTCTAGTGCTGGCTGCCGCCAGTGATCCGCCCGCAAAGAGCCCACCGAGAAGCAAGCCGCCGCTGGTGGAATTTCAAAACGGGCGGTTGAGTGTCAAAGCGACTAACGTGCCGCTCAAGGAGCTGCTCAGCGAGATGCAAAAAAAGAGCGGCATTGTCGTGGAGCTCAAGGATACCAAAGTGGCTGAAAGGCCGTTTTCGATCGATTTGAAAAGCGTTCCTCCTACGCGCGCCTTTGAAGAGGTGCTGAGAGATCTGAATTACGCCTTCCTTTATTCGGGAAATCGTTTGTCACAGGTACTGATCCTGCCGCCCGGAGCCGAAATCACCCAGAGGCAGATTGAGAAGAGACCGCAGCCAACGAAGCGCTTCGAGGGGCGGCCTGACCGCACTGAAAAAGGCCCGCTTAAGGCCGAACGAGACCAGAAGGCATTGAAACAGAAGACAGTAGACAGCCGCGTTCAATCGAAGCTTGCCACCATCGCGGAGTTGGAAGACTTCGACGACCCAAAGAGCATCGCGGCTTTAGGCGATATGCTGGCCGATCCAAGCCCCGACGTAAAAGAAGCCGCGCTTTCCGCCCTAACGGAAAAAGAAGGCTCGTTGGCCACGCAGATGATCAGACGAGGGCTGAACGACCGCTCTCCCGAGTTTCGCATCGAGGTGCTCGAAGCTCTCGCCGAGCGCAAAGATACCGAGTCCTTGCGCACCGCCATGGCGGATTCGAACAAAGATGTGAGAGAGCGCGCAGCGGAGCTGTTGGAGCAGTCCAAACCTTAAATAACTTACTTCAGTGAAAGCTGATTTCGTCGTTCCGGCGGAAGCCGGAATCCAGGCGGCTTTTGACTTGAGCGGAAACCAATGACGGATCCCTCGTGGGCTCACACTTCTGTTAACAATTTGCTGATCCCAAGCGGACAGCGGTTTAACGCAAATTGAAAATCTCATTGTAGATCTTCTGGGTCTCGGGAAGATTCTTGTACAGTTCCGGGTACATCATCACGCGCTTGTAGCCGTGGAGGAGTCTGGGAGGATCCGGCAGGACGTCTTTACGCACCGGTACTCGATTGAATGACTTTATGATTTCCTGCCCTTCTCTTGCGATGAGGTAATCATACAAGAGCTTCGCCGCGTTGGGGTGGCGCGCCTTCGCGCCTAACGTCGTTGGTATGACTCGAACCACTGCAGGCTCGAGAGGAATCCAATCGACCGGCGCCCCTTTCCGGCTGAAGAGTTCGTAGAGATGAGCCGAACCCAGAGCAAGCGGCATCTCTCCGGCGCCCAGCAGTTGAGCCATCAGCGACGTGCTCTCTTTCGGAACCGGATTCTGAGCCGCAAGTTGCTTGAAATAAGAGATCGCTTTTTCTTTTCCCCACACCGGCATGAGCGCATGAAGAATTCCCGCTGACGTGTCCACACCAATTTTTTGACCCTTCCATTTAGCATCGAGGAGCGCCTCGTAGGTTTTTGGAACATCTTGCTTCTTCACCATCTTGGTGTTGAAACCCAAAACAAAGGTGGTTACGGTGTACGCCGTCCAGTAACCTTGCTTGTCCACCAAATCGTCATCGATCATTCTCGCCTCCGGCGAGCGGTATTGCGCGATCAGGGCTTTATCCATCACGGGAGAAAACAGCTCGCCTCCGCCGGATAACACATCCCAGTCGTATTTCCCGGCGCGCGCTTCGATCAGGACCCTGCTGATCAGGGGCGCAACGCCTGTCCGATAGAGCGTCACATTGATGGAAGAAAATTTTTTTTGAAACCGATCGACAATTACTTTGCTTGTCTCTAAGCTCGTAGTCGTATACCAGACGACTTCGCGCTCTTTTTTCGCCGCCTCAACGAGCTTCGAATCGGTACCGCTCTGGGACCACAAGTGCGGTGGTTTAAAGAAGATCGCAACCGTCAACAAACAGAAGAACGCGCTCTGTTTCGATTTCCTCATCAGAACTCTCCTGTCATGGGCGTTTTATGGAACGGTGTTCGGCGTTACGTTCGGTTAGTGGTTCAGTGAGCCCAAGATCTCTCACGGAGTCTACCCTGAGTACGACCGAAGGGTTCGAGATGACAGATCATTTAGTTTCTTGTCATTCCGAGCAAAGCGAGGAATCTTTCTGGGCATGTGAATTCGTGGCGTACTCAAACTGAACCCTACGATACTTTTTCTTGACTTCGTTCGGAAGGCAAATATAGCATACCCTGCGCTTGAGCAATATTTGTCGGATTACGTGAGACCTCTCTGTTCTCGACACAACCAAGGAGGAACGATGGCGCAAGTGAATACGGTGCTGGGTCCGATTCATCCTCGGCAGCTTGGCATGACCAGCCTGCACGAGCATATCCTCTTTTCCACACCGGGGTGGGAATATTCTCCGGAGGCAAGGCAGCACTTCGACGCGCCACGTGTGTTCGAAAAGATCTATAACGATCTGCTCGATTTCAAAGCGGCCGGCGGCGGCACCGTCGTCGATGTGTCCGGCATCGGCATCGGTCGCGATATCGAGTTCTATGTCTGCCTTTCCCGTTACACCAAAGTTCATATCGTGGCTTGCACCGGTTTCTGGGCCGAGCGCAAAATTCTCCCCTACTTTGCCGAAAGAGGGATCGACTACCACACCGAGCTTTTCGTCAAGGAACTCACTCAAGGAATGGGCACCACGACGGTCAAAGCGGGCGTGATCAAAGTCGGCAATAGCGGCGATCGCTTCAGCCGACTCGAGGAGATGACTTATCGCGCGGCCGCTCGCGCCTCCAGGCGGACCGGAGCAGCCATCGTTACTCACGGGACACAGTTCGCCAAAAGACAAGCGGAGATACTCTTAGAGGAAGGCGCCGATCCGACTCGCGTGATCATCAGCCACCTCGACGCGGCTTATGCTTTGGATAGCGAGCGTGACAAAGAACTCGCACGGAAGGGTTTCTATATTGGCTACGACCACATTGGCACCGAGGGATGGTCTTCGGCCGCCTACGCGATGCCTGATGAGAAAAGAGTCGAACTGGTAATGGAAATGATTCGGTCCGGTTTCTCAAATCAGATCGTTTTGGCTAACGATATCAACGGCTGGAGCGTCGGGCTCGTGCAGCGCGGAACGCAACAACATACTTATGCTCATCTCCTGCGGAATTTTGTTCCCAAGCTACTGAAGGGTGGCGTGTCGGAGGATCAGATACACACCATGTTGGTCGACACACCGGCGAAGCTGCTGCCGTTTTAATCTCTGCGGGTCAATTTCACTGTAGCTTGGTGACGAAAAAGTCATCTGCGTATTGCGCTCGATTTCCCCATCGGATACTGTCCGGCCTCAGAACAAGCTGGAAGCCGCGTCGGGTGTGGGCTGTTAGCGCTTCATGGTCGCTTGCGCGGGCAAGCCGGCAACGAGTTTTAATTTCGCTCCGGCCGTCCTAAAGAGAAAATTCCTATTATTCGTAGGGCAAAAAGCAAGGAGCCGGCTATCAGAGGAGAGACCGTGTCACGGCGCGCGGTATTGCAAGGGATTTCACTCGCCAGCTTTGCGCTTCCCCTCATGCAGTTTCTAACTCCCTTCGGGGCAAAAGCCCAAGCCGCAGAACAAAAATCAGGAACCATTACGGAGGAAGGCAAGATGGCAGATCAGACGCCTAAGAAGCCAGTAGTGATAATTCTCGACATGGCGAATGGCTATGGCTGGAAGCCGGGAAGCTTCGGCTACGACATGGTGGCCAGGGTGAGACAGCTCAAAGATGCTGCCTACGCAGCCAAGGTCCAGGTGATTCACGTGAATAGCATGCGCCGACCCACTGATAACTTACCCGGACAACCGTCTATGATGGTAGGCTCAGACAATTTGAATGTTATTCCGGAACTCCAGCCCGTTAACAAGGATATCCTTATTTACAAGCGTTTCTTGAGCGGTTTCTCCCATAACGATCTCGATTACACGTTGAGGACTATGGGCTGCGATACGGTTCTCATTGCCGGCGCATCGACGGACAATACCGTGCTCTGGACTGCCGGCGACGCTCATCAATACCGCTATAGAGTTGTCATCGTGGAAGACTGCACGATCGTCCACAGAGAGAAGGAACCGCCGGGGGCAAAGGAATGTGCTTTGCGAATCATTCGAAACGTGCTTCGCGGTGAGGTGCTCCCTCTTCACGAGGTTACCGCGAAGTACCTCAAGGCGACTTAGCAGACCGCCACCGATTGCGATCATTCGAGCCGCACGTTCTTCTTGAAGTCGTAATCTATATTAATGTCCGCATCAAAGCGCGACCGCACTCGGCCAAGTGGGTAGGCGCCCGCGTATACTCGGTTCAAGAAATCGATCATCATTGCCCAGGCCGCCTCTGATTGTGCCTGTCGGTAACGCCCCGGCATCGTGTCGTTGAGCCAGCCGTGGGGCATTTCGGCGAATACCTTGAATTCATAACTCTTTCTGTGCCTCTCCAAGTTGCCCCGAAACTTGTGCACGGCATCTAATGAGATAACGTGATCCGCCTCGCCGAAGACGCCGAGGATGGGCGCTGTTACCGTGGCAATCACGTCCTCGCCAATATTAACACCGCCATAGAAGATAAGGTTTGCGGCGACCTCTTTTCGCACGCTGTTCAGGAGCAAGGGATAGTCACCGCTCTGGCACACACCCATAGCAGCCACACGCGTCTTGTCCACTTGAGGCTGCGCCTGAAGATAGTCCAGGCCTTTGCCCATGTAATATTTGATCTGGTCCGCAGTCAGAGTTAAGCGGGCATCCCCACGGTTTAGGGCCGCCTTATCTCCTTTCCAATGGGAGGCCATGTCAGGAGCGACGCAGATATATCCGTAAGCGGCAAACTTGGCCGCGAGATCTAGGGTGTGTTGCACTAGCCCATAACGCTCATGGCCCAGGATGACAGCCCTAAATGGCGCCTTGCCTTGCTGCGGCGCTGTTAAGAAGGCTCGGGTGCTTTCACCGACGTCCACCCACGATGTATTGGCTCCAATATAATTCCGCTCAGGCATTGACGCAGCTGCTAAAGCGACGGTACTTATCGCCCCACCACCGAGCCCCATTAAGAAGCTTCTTCGAGAAAGACCTTCTTCTTTTGTTTCTTTCTCCATGTTTTTCTCGCCTCCTTTCTAACGCCGAAGACTATGCCGCATCGTTAAAGCGCCTAAAGCAAAAATGGGCACGCGTCAACAAAAGTGAATCCGCTTCCGATGATCAGGAGGTCTATACCTCCCAACGGAGTAGTTTTCGAGGATTATCTTCGAGCCGGTCTCATTGATTTTGGAGCCGTTGCTGAGGTAAGCCCAGCATTTTTCGCGCATCATCCGGCGTCGCGATTTCCCTGCCGAGCTCGGTGGCGATACGAACGATGCGCTCGACGAGCTGTGCGTTGCTTTTCGCGGGCACTCCGTCGGAGTAGTAGGGAATGTCTTGCGTGCCGAGCCGCACATGTCCGCCCTTGATGATGACGGATGTCAACATGCGGGTTTGTCCAAGGGGCCCGGCAGTTCCGCGCGCGGTCACTGAGTAAACGCAATCGGCAGGAAGAGTATTTATCCGGTGATCGATCTCTTCCAACGTCGGCGGAGACCAGGTGCCGCCCGGAGTGCCGAACAACAGCTCCAACCAATAAGGCTTTTCCACCAGTCCTTGTTTTGCCAAATATTCGAAATTCCACAAACCGCCGGCATGCCAAATTTCCCAGTGAGGTTTCACTCCGTGCTCTACGCAAGAGCGGGCATATTCCTCCAACTCCTGTCGAGTGTGGGAGTAATAGACGTCGTAGTCGCCGCGATCCGGGTGGCGCCGCCGGTAGTCATGGTTGGTGAGTGACACGGCGAAGAAATCCGGTTTTCCAATACCCAACTGAAGCAACGGCTGGCGCTCTGCCCAGGGCGCACCGGCCTGGCCGAAATCGATCAACACATCGCAGCGCTTGCGGATCTCTTCAGCCAGACGTCCCCAACGGTCAGGAATGATCTTTCCTTGTTCATCGTGCGGCCCATGGAAGTGAACAATGCTTGCGCCGGCCGCGCACGCCGCTATTGCGGACTCGACTAACTCGTCCCAGGTCGCAGGGATCGCGGGCAGAGAAGGGTTAGCTGAACCCGGATAGCCCAGCGCGGCAAAAATAATCAACTTCTCCACGGCACACCTCCGTTACCAGGAGAGTGAGTTGTCGCGAACATGGCAACGACAAGCTCACGCTCGAGCATTTCGACGATGATCATGAAATTCAACTCATCCTTTAACCTGAGCCCGTGGAAAGCCGAGGGCCTCAACAATTTTTTCTTCGTACTCTCTCATCCTGTGGAAATGGCGCCAGTCCACCATCGACAGTTTTTTTCCTTGCGTGGTGCGCGCCGTCGCAGAACCCGAGTGATAAATGGATGCCTGATACGGAGTTATCTTGTCCATGATTTCCTGAGCTTCGGCGGAGGCATGGAACTCCAGCCACAATAGTGCGGCATGGGGATTGTCCGCTGTATTTAGCACCGTATCCGCCCTGGCGATTCTGGTTGGAATCGGTTCCACGGCCTTGAGGCCGAGGCTGCCCGTCTTGTCTCGGCTCTCCGCTCTCTTAACGGAATTAAAATTAGGTCCCATGAACAGGGAATATTCCCCTGCAACCATGGCTACCAGTAATCGCGATGCTCCCCTAACCCATAGAGGCTCCTGTGCCGCCAGCTTTCGGGAAAACTCCAGCGTTTTCTCCAATCCCCATAGCGGCACAAGGCAGGCGAGCGGGAAAGGTCGAATATCTGCCAAAAATTTCTTTCCTTTAAATTCGGGTTTGAGAAAATCGTCCCAGCTATCCGGAACCTTGGCGTCGGGAAGCAGCTTTCGATTGTAAGCTACGACCTGGATAACACTCGACGTTCCGATGACGTTCTTATCAACCGGCTGGATCATGCCGGGATGGATCTGAAGCACTCCATGTTTAGCCATTTCCAGGATGTCAAACTTTTTCTGAAAGGGCTGATACTCTCTATAAAAATCAATCGGTATAAACGTCGCATCCCAGCCTTTTACCGCACCGGCTTGCAGCTGCAGCACAAACCTCTGGTAAGCGTCGGTTCCTTCGATTTCCTCCACACGAACGTCGAGAAACGGATATTTTTTTCTGAACCCGCTCACCATCGCCTTGATGGTATCCGGATCGAGACCACTGAGGGCTCGCATCTTCCCTTCTCTCCTGGCCGCCGCAACAATCTGGTCGTGGCTGGTGATAAAGGTGTAGCCTTTGGCTTCGGCATCCTGTTTGGGCTTCTCGAGAGAGGGGCTTCCCGTAGCGCTAACGCCAGCGGATGCCGTGCCGAGAATAAACAAGAACGCCAACAGAACACATCTCTCTCTTCGGCTCCCCATAAAAATCTCGATCTACTTAATTAGGGTCGTGCATCGCTGCCTTTATGATTTGGGTTTGGTGTAAATTTTCTGATCGACCAGCTCTTGGTAAATTTTTGCAAAAAGGCTGAGTCTTTCATCACGAGTCTCACCGGGGACCGAATTTGCATAGCGGTTTTTGGCGTAGATATCGTGGGCATAGATTTCGCGATAGATATCAGTCCGCAATTCCGCGAGGGGTGAATCATGGGGATCGGCCCTTCTCTGCCGCAGCGCTTCAATATCGATTAAGGCAGCGCAGGCCGCCTCTCCAGGATAAGGCGATGCGCCAATAATTTGTCCATTGAAATCCACTATCATCGAGTGACCGGCCCACCGTTGAGTGACTCTCTCTTCGGAGATGAATTCCCCATAATTGGCAGCCATGACATAGACCATGTTCTCAAAGGCTCGGGCGCGATTCATGGTTTCCCACCGGCCACTGGATACCGAGGGTTCCGGTTGCGGCCCAAGGATTAGGATCTCCGCTCCGTTCAGCGCCATGGCGCGAGCCGCTTCGGGGTAGATTCGATCGTGGGCGATGAGCGTGCCGATTTTTCCCAGAGGAGTTTCGGCAACAGGGAAAAATGTTTCCAGGCGAGTTTTGCCCCGACCATAGACCTCGTAATATTTGTCCATGACGTCGTAGGGGCTCAGAGTTTTTTCCGTCCCTGGGTGGGTATGGATTTTTCGGTACTTGTAAACGACTTCACCGTCGGGATCGACGATAAAAAAACAAGTAAAGAAAGTCTCTTTGAAATTATCATCGTATTCGAGGGCCGAGGTGGCGATGTAGACTTGATCCCTCTTGGCGGCGTCGCTGATAAGTCGAGTTTCTTCGCCAGGAATCTCAATGGCGATTTTATCAATCATCTCCTTGAGCGAATATCCGTGATTATGCGCGTGGGTATCGAAGGCAACCAATTTGTTCTGGATATAATGACCAAAGTAAGGATGGCGCACCGAGGTATGAGTCACTTTGCAGGCCCGCGCCAGATTGTCGATGACATCTTGCCTATTGAAACATTCTTTCACTCTGGCCTGAATGACAATTGCGCCGTATGTTCCTTCCATGAATCGTTCTCCTAGTCGCCCGGAGCAAAAAGCTCGACACATTTCGCCTGGTTTATTTCGTAGTCTCTACCGTGATGGGAGCTAAACGTCGCCAATCTACAGTCCTCAAGGCGGTCCAGCTCAGTGGCAAACATCGGATTTCTCATATTGATCCCGGGTCGGTTGGGAATATGATAACGGCTCATGATCGTCTGGCCTGTCTCCGACAGAAAGAAGTCGATCAGCCGTTTCCCTTCTTCGGGATGCGGCGCATTTCGAAACAGCACGGCATGAGGTCCGGCGACCAACATAACCGGCATAGGAATCCACTCCACCGGCGCGCCTTTGAGTTTCAGTTTCTCGATGCGATCCAACATCGCTGCCAACAAAATGCTGCCCTCTCCTTCCGCGAGACGCTCCTCAGGGCGCTGCGTGCAGATCAGTTCTTGCGCCGCCAGCCGGTGCAAGAATTCCTCGCCCATCTCGTCCTTCATGATCGCATACCAGCCGCAACCGCTTCCGCTCAAGCGCGGATCGGGAAAAAGCAGTTGACCTTTCCAGCGCCGATGGAGAAGCGCTTCGTAGGTCGTGGGGACGTCTTGTGGAGCGAGCTTCTGCCTATGGTAAGCCAGGCTAAAAGGAACCATGAATACTTGCGCACCAAACCCGTCCGGATCCTGGGCACGATCTGGGAAAGATTGCGCCTCTGGCGAGCGGTAGGGTTGAAGCAATCCCCGCTGTTTCAAGGCCTCCGCCTGCTGGCGGTTAAGCAGCATGACATCTGCAGGACAGCGTCTTTCGAGCGATTCATTCAGCGCGCGTTTAAAAAAGCGCGCAGCGTGGTCGTGATCGTGAGTGACTCTGATCCCGGGGTATTTTTTTTCAAAAGCAGAAACGAGCTCGTCCGCATAATCGGGCGAGGGCGTAGTATAAAAGCAGACACTTGAGGACTCTGTGCTCAAGCAAATAGCTCCATGGACAAGTCAATCAATCCGATGAAATCCAACCATTTTACAAATCCAAGTTGTATACCCGAATAGCATTATCGCGACCGAGCTTTCTCGTGAGCCTAGCGGGAAATCCCTGGCAGCTGGCTACCAAAGTTTCACGAGAGTAAGGCCAGCTCGTGACATGGTGCGGATAATCGCCGCCCCAGATAAAGTTATCTTCGCCAAATAATGGCGTGCCCAGCACTGCGGCGCGGTCATCACCGATGCTGAAGAATACGTTTCGCCGCACATATTCGCTCGGATTGAGCCTATTAATATTGCGCTCTGCATCGTAAGTGCTTTCGCGACCAAAGGTGTAGTCCAGTCGCTGGATCATCCCCGCGACCCAACAAGCGTCGAATTCCGTGCACATGACTTTAAGATTCGGGTAACGATCGAATACTCCCGAAAAGATCAGATTGCTGATGAACGATACGGCTGGGAGCGGACGGTTCATATCGATGACGCGCGCACGAATGTCGTCTTGCCTCGCCTCACCTACCTTTTTACGTTTTTGGCCCTGCCCGGTGCCGGAGTGAATCGCCAGGAGCAAATCTAGATCCTGAGCGGTTTGCCAGAGAGGCTCGTAACAAGATTCATAGTAACCGCTACCGGAGATCGTCGACGGGAGCTGTACGGCGCGACAGCCGGCTCTGGCGTATTCTTTAAAGTCAGCCACGGCAAGCTCAATATCGAGGATCGAAATCAACGGCACGGGTATCAACCGCTTGCGCTGGTAATTGCAAAAGTCCAAAAGCCAAGCATCGTAAGAACGAAAGATGGCACGCTGCAATTTGCCGTCGTTCTGGCTGTAGTTGAAACGCGTTGGACTGGAAAAGAACACGGCCGCTTCGACACCGTCTCGATCCATGTCCTTAAGGCGGGCCGATGGTTCCCACCCGGCGGGCCAATCCTCGTAGCGAAAATTTTCGTTGAACTCGGTGATCTTCTTGCGAAACTTTTCCCGGTCCTCCATCACTGTCATGTTGGAGATACCCTCAGGCTTTTCGACCACATGCCCCAGAGCGAAGTAAGCGGAGCGCACCGGCGGCAAGCCTTCGGCAATAATCCAAAGTCCTTTGCCAAGATCGGGCGGGTTCTCGATGATGTGCGGGACCCGGTCGCCGAACTCCCGCTGTGCCCGCTCCCAAGCGGCCGGGTGCTCATTGACGTGGTCGTCGACAGAAATCAACTTGAAATCGAGCATGCTTTACTCCTTCACTGCGGATGCGGCATAAACGTCACGGATAAATCCGCCGTTGTCCAGCTCTGCGAGCCAGCGGCAGTCCATCATATCCTCGACCTGCAGCCGTTTCACCGCAGGATCCGTCTTGGACGCTTCGTCGAGAACTGTTTGAAGGCCCGGGACAGTAGGATAAGGTTTGCGCTGGAAATAGCGATTCGCCGCTTCGTAGCATTGACGCGCCACCTTCTCATCCTCAATCAGACTGTATTTTCTAAACACGCGCAACGCCAGCTCGAGATCTTCTTTGTAGCGATGGATCCCACGCACGTAACCGCGCACCAGCTTGCGTGTGATTTCAGGGTTTTGCTCAACATAGGAGCGGCGCGCGACGACACCGCCCAGTTGGTAGTCGATCCGATGATCGCCTGCATCAATCAAAACTCTATGCCCATGTTTGATTGCCTCGAAAGAATAAGGCGGACTGAAAAGCGCCGCATCAATTTCACCGCGGTCCATCTTGGCAATGGCGTCAGGCTGATTTTCAATAATTCGGCTCTTTATGTCAGCACCGATATCTAATCCGTGAGGCTTGAGCAAATAATTGACCAGAAAGTTATCGACCCCGCCGGAATGGCTAACGCCAAAAGTGTGCCCGCGAAGTTCGGCAGGTGTGCGGATTTCCGGCCGAGTGATAATGGATTGAATCAGCCGGTTGACTCCGCCGGTTAGGTAAACCAAATCGCCGCCCTTGAGATTTGCAGCGACGACAAGCGGTGCGGCAATGTTGGCGAACTGGACTTCATTGGCGAGCAGCGCTTCTGTGACATGACCGCTTCCGCGAATTAGCAAAACCTCGGCGTCCAATCCTTCCTCGGCAAAGATGCCGGCTTCTTTGGCAATCCAGACTGGAGCGCTGCATCTTGCGCCGCCGAACTGATCGTCGAACGTCGCCGTCCAGCGCTGGCTAGCGTATTTTGAAGACTGCATCGAACTTCTTGGTAATCTCGTCATAGCGCTCGGCGAGGCTCAAGTCGGCATAATGCAATTTCAGGCCTTCTTTGGTGAAAACTTTTTTCACGTCGGGCCGGTCCGAGATTCCGATAAATTCCTTAGTGATCATTTCCTGCGCTTCTTTAGATAAGATGAAATCGATATAGAGCTTTGCCGCGTTCGGATGAATTTGGCCTTCAGCTCTTCCACCGAATCGACGTTGGCAGCGATCGAACAAAATCCCTCGCCGGCAAGCAGTAACTGCAAAATAAGAGTATTACCTTCACGGAGCATGAGATCCTGCGCGTAGAGCTTTCTCATCAACGTCATCCCCTTCTCCTCACCGAGGATTTTCACCATATTGCCGAACCATTCGTAATTGTTCGATCCCATCAGGATCTTTCCCTTCCATCTCGGTTGCGTAAGATCGTCGTAACTTTTTGGCAGTTCGGCGGGGGCAACGAACCGACTGTTATATGCGACGATCTTATAGTTGGAGTGAGCGCTGGTCCAAAAGCCATCGGGATCTTTAGCTCCTGGGGGCAGGAGTTTGCTTTCGGGAGACACGTACTTCGTAAACAAGCCTTTTTTCATCATCAAGTACGATGTCAGGCCCTCGGTTTCGATCAGGTCAGCTTTCAGCGACCCGGCCTTAGATTCGGCCAGGATCCGATTGAGAAGCTTGGGAGCGCCGGTACGCAGATGCTCCACTTTTAGAAAAGGATACTTTTCCTCGAATCGCTTAATCAGCGGAGCGATGCCGCTCGAATTGGTATAGAGAATGACTTTGCCTTCTTTCTTCGCGCCCTCAACTTTGGCAACAGTGTCATCCGAAACGGTGGCTGCCCAAACCTGTCTCTGACGACCCGGTAGGAACAACGTCAAAATAGCCAAACTCAGGAGTGTTGAAAGCAAATGCTGTGGGAGTGACATTCTTATTGCCCTCCTCTGTAAAGCCAAATCGTAGGATTTCGAAACGAAAGGTGTACTAAACGTTCTTTGGTTATCACTATTGGGGAGCTACCGACAAGCGTATACCAGTTAGTACCGCAGTGCATGAACAGGTCATCCGAATTTTTATGCTCCAAGAGGCATCAGATGAACAGTAGAACATTTGCGTAATTGGTTTTATCTAACGGTTTGAACTTCTTGAACGGCTTGAATGGTTTGAACCGTCGGAGTCATTGGTTCTGACCCACGTCGATCGCAAAACGAATTTTTCGAGTAGAAGCGCATTCTTCTAATTTGACACCTCGAGAGCACCAGGTATACGCTCCCACCAAAATTGTTGCACAGGGAGTGCTCGCACGATGACCACACGTACAATCGATATTCATAATCACGGCTATTCCAAGAAGTTCATTGACTGCTGCCGGCGCGGCGAAGGCGAGCGCTATTGGCCACGGTCGGTATTGACGCCATCATTCTATCAACGCTGCCCTATGTAAATTTTGCCGCGTGTGAGGAGAAAACCGCCGTATGGGCGTGCCAACGCGCCAACGACGGCTTTGCCGAAATCCAACAGGAATATCCCGGCCGCATTTACGGGATGGGCATGGTGCCTTTACCCTATGGTCGCGCGGCGGCAGATGAGTTGACCCGCGCCAAGCAGGAGCTGGGTTTGCGCGCTGTGCACATTCTTTCGAGCATCGAAGGCCGCAATCTTGATGATCCCGAGTTTTTGCCTTTTTTCGAACGGGCTGAAGAACTTCAAATTACGCTGCTCGTCCATCCGGATGTTCGCGTCAGGCGAGACCGCATGGACGACTATTATCTGCAGAACCTGATCGGCAACCCGCTGGAGACAGCCGTAGGAATTGCCAGCTTGATTTTTGGCGGCGTGCTGGAACGTTTTCCCAAACTAAAACTTATCTTCGCCCACGGTGGCGGTGTCGCGCCGAGCCTCATCGGCAGATGGCGGCACGGCCACGCCAACCGCTCCGAGCCGCGCGCGAAGTTCACCGGCTCCGTCGATGAAATGTTCAGTCGCTTGTACTTCGACACTGTGGTGTACGACGCGCATGTCTTGCGCTTCTTGGTCGACACGTTTGGCGCCGATCACGTGCTTCTCGGCACCGATCACTCCGGCGATATGTCATCCTGGCGTGATGTGCCGAAGATAGGCGCTCTGGATTTCCTAACTGAAACGCAAAAGGAACAAATCCTCGGTGGCAATGCGATGCGCTTGCTCGGACTGGAATTCTGAAAGACTGATATTCAAAGCCGCGGCACTGCGTCTGCCGGACACCGATCTTAATCATCCGACGATCGTGGAACTCGCCGACAAGAATCGCAGTGCCGGGACGGACCATTTCATAGTTGACTCCGTTGTTGGCAGTTGCCAATATGGTATCGAGCGGTGACCACGGGTCCAAAAACTGGGTTAGAGATCATTGTCCCAGGGCGTCAGGACAAGTCCGAACGGACAATTAATTCTGAAATCAGGAGCGCCAATCTCTTTTGTGGCACCGCTTTTTTTTCGCCCAACATTCCGCAGTCACCACGAAATCGGTCACCTAGCATCCGGCTGAACTGACAATGGGTCGGCCGAGATCAGGCATCGCTAAACTAAGGATTAAAGTAGCTCAATGAGAAAATCGCAAAAGACGTTGGGCTTAAAGGAACTTTGTTGAGCAGGTCAAGAATAGATTAAATGCCTGAAAGAAATCGAAAAATGGGACATTGGTGTAGGATTTGTGATCGAAATAGAGCGAATGAAAAATTCTCCGCAAAGGGACATAAGAACCACATCTGCAGAGACTGCGCAAAAAAACCAAAAGAAGAGATTGAAATCATAGATCAAGAGCAAGAAATCTTTCGCTATTTGAATCAGTCAAATATTTCGGCGAAAAATCTGTCGAGGCTTGAACAGTTGGCGAAATCTCAAAACCAAAGAATTGCGGCACTGGCAGCGATTGTGTTGGAGGTCGGACGAATCAAGCCCCATAAACGACGGAGATTGAAATTTTTAGCGAGAGGGCATCGGGAACTACTTCGAAAGTTAGATGATACAGGGCTAATTATGGCCCATCAT